>OFJB01000957.1_pt1 | contig 12307 bp, 11 predicted proteins | sample 1775081 | NCBI WGS metagenome assembly OFJB01 (sample SAMN08195771, study PRJEB24354) | sludge metagenome | isolation source: initial sludge from phenol fed wastewater aerobic bioreactor | place: India: Nagpur | collected 2016-06-05 | reverse complement strand
GATGGCCCATCGCATCGAATCCGCGCTGATCTCCGGCGAAGCCTCGGCCGAGGTCATGCTCCGCCGGGTTGACCGCGAGCCCGTGCCCTTCCTGGTGGTGGGCCGGCGCGTCATCCTCGACGGCAGGCCGCACATCGTCGGCGTCGGCACCGATCTCACCGAGCGCAAGTTTGCCGAGCGCGCCATCAAGCGCCTCAACACCGAACTCGAACGCCGGGTGGCCGAGCGCACGTCGCAGCTCAGCGCCGCCCTCAACGAGCTCGAGAGCTTCAGCTATTCGGTGTCCCACGACTTGCGGGCACCCCTGCGCGCCATCGAAGGCTACAGCGCCATCCTCGGCTCCGACTCCGGCGACAAGCTCGACGAGGAAGCCAAGGAGCTGCTGCGCCGCGTCCGCGCCGCGCCGGTCGCCCAAGCACGGCGCCAGGCCGTGGTTCGGGCGGTGGCCAGCCGGACCCGATGCGGACTTCGCAGGGCTACATCGGCGCCGAAAGCTTTCGCCCTGCTGGCGGCCGGGGCGGCAAGCGTCCGGGCGGCGTCGCGGGCGGTGGCTTCAGGGGTGCACGTTCGGGAGGGCCGGGGGGCGCCCGCGGGCCGGGTGGGAGTGGCCCCAAGGGTCCGCGCGCGCCCGGCATGGGTGGTCCCAGGGGGCCGCGCCGGAGCTCGGGCGGTGGCCGGCCCGCGTGAGCGTGGCCGGCGCGTTAAAATCAAAAGCTTTGTTCGTTAAGCAAAATCCATTCAATTTCAATCAGGAACCCTGTCATACATGGCCACCCAACGTACCCTGTCCATCATCAAGCCCGACGCCGTTGCCAAGAACGTCATCGGCCAGATTTACGCCCGGTTCGAGGCGGCGGGCCTGAAGGTCATTGCCGCGCGCATGCAGCATCTGTCGCGCCGTGAGGCCGAGCAGTTCTACGCCGTGCACAAGGAGCGCCCCTTCTTCAAGGACCTGGTCGAGTTCATGATCTCCGGCCCGGTGATGATCCAGGTGCTGGAAGGCGAGGGCGCCATCGCCAAGAATCGCGACCTGATGGGCGCCACCGACCCCAAGAAGGCCGACAAGGGCACCATCCGCGCCGATTTTGCCGACTCGATCGACGCCAACGCCGTGCACGGCTCGGACGCTCCCGAGACGGCGGCCGTCGAAGTGGCCTTCTTCTTCCCCGGCCTGGCCATCTACAGCCGCTGATCGTCTGCGGGGCGCGGGCCCTCTGGCATGTCCCTTCCTGGCGTCAATCTGCTCGAGTTCGACCTGGACGCGCTGGCCGCGTTCTGCGAGACGCTGGGCGAGAAGCGCTTTCGCGCCACGCAGCTGTTTCGCTGGATCCATCAGCGCGGCGTGGCCGACTTCGGCCAGATGAGCGATCTGGCCAAGTCGCTGCGGGACAAGCTCGCCGTCAGTGCCCACGTGGCCGCGCCGCCGGTGACGACGCAGCACATCTCGAAGGACGGCACCATCAAGTGGCTGTTCGACGTCGGCGGCGGCAACGCGATCGAGACCGTCTTCATCCCCGAGGACGATCGCGGCACGCTGTGCATCTCATCGCAGGCCGGTTGCGCCGTGGGTTGCCGCTTTTGCTCCACCGGCCACCAGGGCTTTTCGCGCAACCTGACGACCGGCGAGATCGTGGCGCAGCTGTGGTTTGCCGAGCACTTCCTGCGTCGCCACCTCGGGCGCGACGAGCGCGTGATCACCAACGTGGTGATGATGGGCATGGGCGAGCCGCTGCAGAACTACGACCGCCTGGTGCCCGCCCTGCGCACCATGCTGCATGATCACGGCTATGGCCTGTCGCGCCGGCGCGTGACGGTGTCCACCTCGGGCGTGGTGCCCATGATCGACCGCCTGGCGCGCGATTGCCCGGTCGCGCTGGCGGTGTCGCTGCACGCGCCCGACGACGCCTTGCGCGACCACCTGGTGCCGCTCAACCGCAAGCACCCGATCGACGAGCTGCTGGCCACCTGCACGCGCTATCTGCCGCATGCGCCGCGCGACTTCATCACCTTCGAATACGTCATGCTCGACGGTGTCAACGACACGCCCGAGCACGCCCAGGCCCTGATCGAGCTGATGCGCCACCATGGCGCGCACGGCCTGCGGGGCAAGTTCAACCTGATCCCGTTCAACCCGTTTCCGCAGTCGGGCCTGACCTGCTCGCCCATGCCGCGCGTGCTGGCCTTCGGCAAGGCGCTGAACGATGCGGGCATCGTCACCACCGTGCGCAAGACGCGCGGCGACGACATCGACGCCGCCTGCGGCCAGCTGGCCGGCGATGTGAAGGACCGCACCCGGGTGCACGAGCGCATGGCGCGTCAGCGCAGCTATGCGCGCCGGCGCGCCGACGTGCCTGCCCTGGGTGAAGCACCGGAAGGAAAGACCCGATGAAGACTTTGTCGTTGCGTGACGCGTGGACTGCACTGGCGCTGGCCGGGGTGTCCCTGGCCGGATCTTCGCTGCTGGCCGGCTGCGCGGCGCCGGCCGGCGCGCCGGGCGCCGCACCCTCGGAGCTTTCGACTTCCATGGATGAGAGCTCGGCGCGCAAGCGCGCCGAAACGCGCTTGGCGCTGGCCAGTGGCTACTACGAGAACGGCCAGTACGACGTCGCGCTGGACGAGTTGAAGAAGGCCTTGCAGGCCGATCCCAGCTATGCCAAGGCCTATGACGTGGGAGGCAGCATCTACGTGGCCCTGGGCGACAAGGCGCGCGCCTACGCACATTTCAATCGGGCACTCGAACTCGACCCGCAGGACGCCAACGCCATGCACAACCTGGGCTGGCTGCAGTGCCAGGCCGACCACTATGCCGAGGCGCAGGCGCTGTTCGAGCGCGCCATCGCCGTGCCCACCTACCTGGGGCGCGCCCGCACGCTGATGGTGCAAGGCATCTGCCAGGCGCGTGCCGGCCAAGGCCAGCAGGCCGAGGCCACGCTGATGCGCTCCTACGAGCTCGATGCGGGCAACCCGGTGACCGCCTACAACCTGGCCCTGCTGCTGTTTCAGCGCGGCGACAACGAGCGCGCGCGCTTCTACATCCGGCGGCTCAACAACAGCGAACTGGCCAACGCCCAGTCGCTGTGGCTGGGCATCAAGGTCGAGCATCGCCTGAACGACCGCAAGGCCATGGAGCAGCTGGCCAGCCAATTGCGCCGGCGCTTTCCGGCTTCCAACGAGCTGATTGCCTACGAGCGGGGTCGATTCGATGATTGAACCCCAGTCCGGCTTCGGCCCGATGGAGTCCACGCGGCCGGCCGCCCTGTCAGCCGCGCCCGCCAGCCCTGGCGCACCGGCTTCGGCCGGCGCCATGCTGCGCCAGATGCGCGAGGCCGCCGGGGTGGACGTCGGCGTGCTGGCCAGCGCCATGAAGGTGTCGCTGCAAAAACTCGAGGCGCTGGAGCACGACCGGCTCGACCAACTGCCCGACGTGACCTTTGCCCGCGCGCTGGCGTCGGCCATCTGCCGCGCTTTCGGTGTTGACCCGGTGCCGGTGCTGGCTCTCATGCCGGCCACCCCGTCGGGCCTGCGTGCGCCCGCGTCCAACGTCAACGAGCCGTTCCATCCCGCCAACGAAAGCGGCGCGGCCGCGCTGTCCAGCGCCTTCTCGCGTCCGCTGCTGGCCGTGATTGCGGTGTTGCTGTTGGGTGCCGCGCTGCTGTGGCTGTGGCCCACCTGGCCGATCCGCCTGGCCGAGCCGGAGCCGGCGCTGCCGCCGGCGGTGGCGTCGAACCCGGCCGAAGCGGTTGCCGCGGCGTCCGAGCCGGTGCCGGCCGAGCCGATGCCGGCCGAGGCGCCCGCTCCCGGGGTTGCCGACACCCCGGCGCCGGTGCCGGCGACAGCGTCCGCCCCGGCGTCCGTCCAGGCCCCCGTGGCCGCCGCCTCGGCACCCGCCCCCGTGGCCGCGGCCAGCAGCGCGCCGCTGAGCCTGCGCGCCACCGGCGAAAGCTGGGTGACGGTGCACGATGCCCATGGCAAGCAATTGATCAACCGCGCCCTGCAGGCGGGCGAGAGTGTGGCGCTGGACGGCGCGCTGCCGCTGTCGGTCACCATCGGGCGCAAGGACGTGGTGCAGGCCAGCGTGCGCGGCCAGCCGTTTGACCTCCACGCGCTGGGCTCCAGCACAGTGGCGCGCTTTCAGGTGAAGTGATGGATCAAGCCGTGAAGTCCCCGCGGGCCATTGCCGTGGCGCAGCCGGCGGCGCGCCGCACGCGCCAGGCGCGCGTGGCCTGGGGTGCGCGCGTGGTCACCGTCGGCGGCGATGCCCCGGTGCGCGTGCAGTCGATGACCAACACCGACACCGCGGACGCGGCCGCCACCGCGCGCCAGGTCAAGGAGCTGGCCCTGGCCGGCAGCGAACTGGTGCGCATTACCGTCAACACGCCTGAGGCCGCCGCGCAGGTGGCACCCATTCGCGAGCGCCTGGACCGCATGGGCTGCGACGTGCCGCTGGTGGGCGACTTCCATTACAACGGACATCGGCTGCTGACCGAGTTTCCGGACTGCGCGCAGGCGCTGTCCAAGTACCGCATCAACCCCGGCAACGTCGGCAAGGGTGCCAAGCACGACACGCAGTTCGCGCAGATGATCGAGGCGGCGCTCAAGTGGGACAAGCCGGTGCGCATCGGCGTCAACTGGGGCAGCCTCGACCAGGACCTGCTGGCCAACCTGATGGACGACAACGCCCGGCGCGCCGAGCCCTGGGACGCGCGCCAGGTCATGTACGAGGCTCTGATCCAGTCGGCCCTGGGCTCGGCCGAGCTGGCCGTGCGCTTGGGGCTGGACCCGGCGCAGGTCATCCTGTCGTGCAAGGTCAGCGGCGTGCAGGACCTGATCGCGGTGTACCGCGAACTGGCGCGCCGCTGCGATTATCCCTTGCACCTGGGCCTGACCGAGGCGGGCATGGCGACCAAGGGCACGGTGGCGTCCACCGCCGCGCTGGCCATCTTGCTGCAGGAGGGCATCGGCGACACCATCCGCGTCAGCCTCACGCCGCAACCGGGCGAGGCGCGCACGCAGGAGGTGGTGATCGCCAGCGAAATCCTGCAGGCGCTGGGCCTGCGCAAGTTCGTTCCCAGTGTCACCGCCTGCCCCGGCTGCGGACGCACCACCAGCACGGTGTTCCAGGAGCTGGCCAAGCAGATCGACGACCACCTGCGCGCGCAGATGCCGGTGTGGCGCCTCAAATACCCCGGCGTGGAGGCACTGCGCGTGGCGGTGATGGGCTGCATCGTCAACGGCCCCGGCGAGAGCAAGCACGCCGACATCGGCATCAGCCTGCCCGGCACCGGCGAGATGCCGGCCGCTCCGGTGTACATCGACGGCCAGAAGGCGGTCACGCTGCGCGGCGAGCACATTGCCCAGGAATTTCACCAGCTCGTGGAGCGCTACATCGAGCAGCGCTTTGGCCAGGCCGAGGCCTGATTTCAAATAAAAAGTGGTTGTAGCGCGCTTTCTACAAGCGCATGCAGCTATCAAAACAGTAGTTTTTCAATGTCTGGATCGTCCCGCATCAGTGCCATCAAGGGCATGAACGACATCCTGCCGCCGGCCTCCGGCCGCTGGGAGTGGCTGGAAGCCCAGGTGCGCGACGCCATGGCGGCGCACGCCTTTCGCAACGTGCGCACGCCGATCATGGAGCACACCCAGCTGTTCACGCGCGGGCTCGGCGAGGTCACCGACGTGGTCGAAAAGGAGATGTACTCCTTCGAGGATCGGGCCGACCAGCACGGCCGCGCCGACCACCTGAGCCTGCGCCCCGAGAACACCGCCGGCCTGGTGCGCGCGGTGGTCGAGCACAACCTGCTGTACGAGGGCGGCAAGCGCCTGTACTACATGGGCCCCATGTTCCGGCGCGAGCGCCCGCAGCGCGGTCGCTACCGGCAGTTCCACCAGATCGGCGCCGAGGCCCTGGGTTTTGGGGGTCCCGAGGTGGACGCCGAGCTGATCCTGCTGGCCGTGCACTTGTGGACGGCCCTGGGCATCCGGAGCTGGCGGCTCGAACTGAACTGCCTGGGCGAGCCCGAGGAGCGCCGCGCCCATCGCGCGGCCCTGATCCAGTATTTCGAGGCGCACGCCGGGCAACTGGACGAGGACGCGCGCCGGCGCCTGCACAGCAACCCGCTGCGCATCCTGGACACCAAGAACCCGGCGATGCAAGAGTTGGTCGATGGCGCGCCGCGCCTGCTCGACCACCTGGGCGCAGCCTCGCGCGCGCACTTCGAGGCCGTGCAGGCCATCCTGCGCGCCGCCGGCGTGCCGTATTCGATCAACCCGCGCCTGGTGCGCGGGCTGGACTACTACAACCTGACGGTGTTCGAGTTCATTACCGACAGCCTGGGCGCGCAGGGCACCATCTGCGGCGGCGGGCGCTACGACTATCTCATCGAGCAGATCGGCGGCAAGCCGGCGCCCGCCGTCGGCTGGGCCATGGGCGTGGAGCGTGTGCTGGAGCTGCTGGCCGAGGAGGGCGTTCCGGTTCCCGAGCCCACGCCCGACGCCTACGCCATCCTGCCGGACGCCGCCAGCGTGCCCGCCGCCATGCCCTGCCTGCAGGCGCTGCGCGCGCGTGGCGTGAGCGTGCAGATGCACGCGGGCGCCACCGAGGGCCTGGGCAGCATGAAGAGCCAGTTCAAGAAGGCCGATGCCTCGGGCGCGCGCTTTGCTCTCGTCTTCGGTGCCGACGAGGTCGCCGCCGGCGAGGTCACCGTCAAGGCGCTGCGCGATGGCGCCGGCGCGCAGGATCGGCTGCCGTTGGCTGAGCCGGCCCAGTGGGCTGACCGCCTAAAATCCCCCGCTTGATCCGCACTTGACCGCCATGGCCAAACACCTCGACCTCGAAGAACAAGAGCAGCTCGACCAGCTGCGCCATTTCTGGAACACCTGGGGCAACCTCATCACCTGGGCACTGATCGTCGTGCTGGGCGCCTACGCGGCCTGGAACGGCTGGAACTACTGGCAGCGCCGCCAGGGCGCGCTGGCCTCGGCGTTGTACGCCGAGCTCGAGCGCAGTGCCGACGCCGGCGATGTGGCGCACCTGGAGCGCGTGCTGAGCGACATCAAGGACCGCTTTGGCGGCACCACCTACGCTGCCCAAGGCGCCTTGCTGGCCGCCAAGGTGCTGGATGAGAAAGGCAAGGGCGCCGAAGCCCGCGCCGCTCTGAGCTGGGTGGCCGACAAGGCGCCCGAGGACGGCCTGCAGGCCGTCGCGCGCCTGCGCCTGGCCTCGCTGCAGACCGGCGAGAAGGCTTACGACGAGGCACTGAAAACCCTGTCGGCCAGCTTTCCCGCGGCCTTCGTGCCGCTGGCGGCCGACCGCCGCGGCGATGTGCTGCTGCTGCAGGGCAAGCGCACGGAGGCCGCCGCTGAGTTCGGCAAGGCCTACCAGGGCCTGGGCACCGACCGGGGCGAGTACCGGCGCCTGGTGGCCATCAAGCTGAACGCGCTGGGCATCGATCCCGAGGCGGGCGCCGCCGCGGCGGGGGCCGCCTCGTGAGCCGGCCCGTGAACCCTTGTGCGCGCCGCCTGGCGGGGCTGCTGGCCCTGCTGGCCACCGCGGCGCTGGTGGGCTGTGCCAGCGGCTCGTCGCGACCCAAGCCGGCCGAGCTGCCGCCCAACGTCGACCTGATCGGCGTGCGCCAGGCCTGGCACGTCAAGCTGGCGCCGATCGAATTTCCGCTGCAGGTGCATACCCTGGGCAGCCAGGTGCTGCTGGCCAGCAGCGATGGCGCCGTGGTGACCCTGGACGCCCGCAACGGCGCCGAACTGGCGCGCGCCAGCGTCGGTGCGCCCCTGAGCGCGGGGGTGGGCAGCGATGGCCGCACGGCGGCCGTCGTCACGCGGGCCAACGAGGTGGTGGCGCTGGCCGAGGGGCGCGTGCTGTGGCGCCACCGCCTGCCCACGCAAAGCTATACCGCGCCGCTGGTGGCCGGGGGGCGCGTGTTCGTGCTGGGCGCCGACCGCTCGCTGACCGCACTGGACGGCCGCAACGGTGCCAAGCTGTGGAGCCTGGAGCGTCAGAGCGAGCCGCTGGTGCTGCGCCAGGCGGGCGTGCTGCTGCCGGTGGGCAATACCCTGGTGGCCGGCCTGGCCGGGCGCCTGGTGGGCGTCGATCCGGATCAGGGCCGCGTGCTGTGGGAGGTGCCCATCGCCTCCGCGCGCGGCACCAACGATGTCGAGCGCCTGGTCGATCTGGTGGCTGGCGTCAGCCGCGAGGGCTCCGAGATCTGCGCCCGCGCCTTCCAGACCGCCGTGGGTTGCGTGGACACCGCCCAGGGCAGCCTGCGCTGGAGCAAGCCGGCCAACGGCGCCACCGGTCTGGCCGGCGACGACAAGAACCTGTATGGCGCCGAGGCCGACGGCAGCGTGATGGCCTGGAACGCCGCCACCGGCGAGCGCACCTGGCAGACCGAGCGCCTGAAGTGGCGCGAGCTGACCGGCCCGCTGGTGCTGGGCCGCTCAGTGGTGCTGGGCGACAGCACGGGCCTGGTGCATCTGCTGTCGCGCCAGGACGGCAGTGCGCTGGACCGCCTCAGCACCGACGGCTCGGGCATTGCCGCCACGCCGGTGGCCGCGGGCAACACCCTGGTGGTGGTCACGCGTGCTGGCGGCGTCTACGCGTACCGCCCCGAGTGATCGACCCAAGGCGCATCGAGTGAAACCCGTCCTGGCCCTGGTGGGCCGCCCCAACGTCGGCAAGTCCACGCTGTTCAACCGGCTGACCCGGAGCCGCGACGCGATCGTGGCCGACTTTGCCGGCCTCACGCGCGACCGCCACTACGGCCAGGGCCACCTGGGCGCGCGCGAGTACATCGTGATCGACACCGGCGGCTTCGAGCCCACGGCCGAGTCGGGCATCTACAAGGAGATGGCCAAGCAGACGCGCCAGGCCGTTGCCGAGGCCGATGCGGTGGTCTTCATCGTCGATGCGCGGGCCGGCCTGTCGGCGCAGGACCACGACATCGCCAGCTACCTGCGTCGCCTGGGCAAGCCCTGCCTGCTGGTGGCCAACAAGGCCGAGGGCATGACCGAGGGCGCCCAGCTGGCCGAGTTCTACGAGCTGGGCCTGGGCGCGGTGGTGCCGGTGTCGGCGGCGCACGGCCAGGGCGTGCGCGGCATGCTGGAGCTGGCGCTGGACACCCTTCAGCTGCCCGCGCCCGCGGACGAGGAGGAGCCCGAGGACGACGGCACCATCCGCCTGGCCGTGGCCGGGCGGCCCAACGTCGGCAAGTCCACCCTCATCAACACCTGGCTGGGCGAGGAGCGCCTGGTGGCCTTCGACCTGCCGGGCACCACGCGCGACGCCATCCAGGTGCCCTTCGAGAAGGGCGGGCAAAAATATTCGCTGATCGACACCGCCGGCCTGCGCCGCAAGGGCAAGGTGTTCGAGGCGATCGAGAAATTCTCGGTCGTCAAGACGTTGCAGGCCATCGAGTCGGCGCATGTCGTTCTGCTGCTGCTGGATGCCACTCAGGGCGTGACCGACCAGGACGCGCACATCGCCGGCTTCGTCCTGGACGCCGGCCGCGCTGTGGTGGTGGCCGTCAACAAGTGGGACGCGGTGGACGCCTACCGGCGCGAGTGGGTGCAGCGCGACATCGAGGCGCGGCTGGGTTTCCTGAAGTTCGCCCAGATGCACTTCATCTCGGCGCAAAAGCGCCAGGGCCTCGGCCCGGTGTGGCGCTCGATCACGCAGGCGCACCAGGCGGCCATGCGCAAGCTGCCCACGCCGCAGCTCACGCGGGTGCTTCAGGAGGCGGTGCAGTTCCAGACGCCCAAGCGCTCGGGCATGTACCGCCCCAAGCTGCGCTACGCCCACCAGGGCGGCATGAACCCGCCCATCATCGTGGTGCATGGCAACTCGCTCGAAGGCGTCACCGACGTCTACAAGCGCTACCTCGAGGGGCGCTTTCGCAAGGCCTTCGACCTGGTGGGCACGCCCCTGCGCGTCGAGATGAAGACGGCGCACAACCCCTACGCCGACAAGGACGCGTAGGGCGCGCCGGGCCGGCCCGGGCGGGCGGGGGCGCACCGGGGGCAACAGCCCTTGAGTTCGCCACCGCTGCCCCCATGTGGTAACTTCCAACCTCTTTAACTTCCGAACGAAACACGGAGAATATCGTGAGCAACAAAGGGCAACTCCTACAAGACCCGTTCCTGAACACCCTGCGCCGGGAGCACATTCCGGTGTCGATCTATCTGGTCAACGGCATCAAGCTGCAAGGGCAGGTCGAATCCTTCGACCAATACGTGGTGCTGCTGCGCAACACGGTCACACAAATGGTCTACAAGCACGCCATTTCCACCATCGTGCCGGGCCGCGCGGTCAATTTCAGCACCGCCACCGACACCCCCGAAGCCGAGCAGTAGTCCCGTCTCGACGTTGTCCGGGTTGGACAGCAAGCGCCTGCTTGTGCAGCCAACCCGGCAACGAATGTCCCGCTGCACCCCACGTTGTCACCTGCCCCCGCCGCGTCCCGCACCGCCGCCGTCCTGGTCGGCGTCGACTTGGGCGCCCCGCATTTCGACCGCGATCTGATCGAGCTTGGCCTGCTGGCAGAAACCGCCGGCATGCAGCCGGTGGCGCGCCTGACCTGCAAGCGCCAGGCGCCCGACGCTGCGTTGTTCGTGGGCAGCGGAAAGGCCGACGAGATCCGCCTGCTGGCCGCCGCCGAGGGCGCGCAGGAGGTGCTGTTCGATCAGGCCCTGTCGCCCGTTCAGCAGCGCAACCTGGAGCGCAGCATCGGGCTGCCGGTCAACGACCGTACCCTGCTCATCCTCGAGATCTTCGCGCAGCGCGCGCGCAGCCACGAAGGCAAGCTGCAGGTCGAGCTGGCGCGCCTGCAATACCTCAGCACGCGGCTGGTCCGCCGCTGGTCGCACCTGGAGCGCCAGCAGGGCGGCATCGGCGGGCGCGGCGGCCCGGGCGAGACCCAGATCGAGCTGGACCGGCGCATGATTGGCGAGGCCATCAAACGCACCAAGGAGCGCCTGGCCAAGGTCAAGCGCCAGCGCCAGACCCAACGGCGCCAGCGCGAGCGGCGCCAGACCTTCAACATCTCCCTGGTCGGCTACACCAACGCCGGCAAGTCCAGCCTGTTCAACGCCCTGGTCAAGGCGCGCGCCTACGCGGCTGACCAGCTGTTTGCCACGCTGGACACCACCACGCGCCAGCTCTACCTGGGCGAGGCGGCGGGCTCGGCCTCGCTGTCGGACACCGTGGGTTTCATCCGCGACCTGCCGCACGGCCTGGTGGAGGCCTTCGAGGCCACTCTGCAGGAGGCGGCCGACGCCGACTTGCTGCTGCACGTGGTGGACGCCGCCAACCCCGCCTTTCCCGAGCAGATGGCCGAGGTGCAGCGCGTGCTGAACGAGATCGGCGCCGACGGCGTGCCGCAGTGCGTGGTGTTCAACAAGCTGGATGCGCTGCCCGCCGGCCAGCGCCCCGCCGCGCTGCAAGACACGATGGACGTCGCCGGCCAGCCGCTGGCGCGTTTTTTTGTCAGCGCCCGCACGGGTGAGGGCCTGGGCGCGCTGCGCGAGGAACTGGCGCGCTGCGTGCAGGCCGCGGTCCAGGCGCGCAAAGCCGCACCCGAAGGGGCCGCCGATGCGATTGGGCACAATGGATGGATGAACAGCCGAGAAATCGACGAATGAACCCACGTTTCAATGCCTTGCGTCCGGCGGGATGGCCGGACCGGATCCGGGGCATGTTCAACTTGAACGACCCGCAATGGGGGCGCGGCGACAGCCCCGCCAATGCGGACGAACCGACGCGCCCGGATGACCGGCGCGCGCCGCCCCCGCCGCCGCCACCCCCCCCTCCGCCACCGCCGCGCGGCAACGGTCCCAACCAGGGGCCGCCGGACCTGGACGAGCTGTGGCGCGACTTCAATCGCAAGCTGGGAGGCCTGCTGGCCGGGCGCGGCGGCAACGGCGGCGGCAATCGCCGCGGCGGTGGTTCGGGCAACGGTGGCGACTTTCAGCCCGACATGAAGAACGCCGGGCTGGGCATCGGCGTGATTGCCGCCATCGCCGTGCTGATCTGGCTGGGCTCGGGCTTCTTCATCGTGCAGGAAGGCCAGCAGGCCGTCATCACGCAGTTCGGCAAGTACCATTCCACCGTGGGCGCGGGCTTCAACTGGCGCCTGCCGTACCCCTTCCAGCGCCAGGAAACCGTGCGCGTGACGCAGATCCGTTCGGTGGATGTGGGCCGCGACAACGTGATGAAGGCCACTGGCCTGCGCGAGTCGGCCATGCTCACGCGCGACGAGAACATCGTCGAGATCAAGTTTGCCGTGCAGTACCGCCTGAA
>OFJB01000956.1_pt1 | contig 12308 bp, 10 predicted proteins | sample 1775081 | NCBI WGS metagenome assembly OFJB01 (sample SAMN08195771, study PRJEB24354) | sludge metagenome | isolation source: initial sludge from phenol fed wastewater aerobic bioreactor | place: India: Nagpur | collected 2016-06-05 | reverse complement strand
GTCACCGAGGGCCTGCAGGCCAAGTACGGCAAGACGCGCTGCTTCGACGCGCCGATCAACGAAAGCGGCATCGTCGGCACCGCCATCGGCATGGCCGCCTACGGCCTGCGGCCGGTGGTCGAGATCCAGTTTGCCGACTACTTCTACCCCGCCACCGACCAGATCGTGTCCGAGGCCGCGCGCCTGCGCCACCGCTCGGCAGGCGACTTCACCGCCCCCATGACCATCCGCATGCCCTGCGGCGGCGGCATCTACGGCGGGCAGACGCACAGCCAGAGCCCCGAGGCCTTCTTCACCCACGTGTGCGGCCTGCGCACCGTGATGCCCAGCAACCCGGTCGACGCCAAGGGCCTCTTGATCGCCTCCATCGAGTGCGACGACCCGGTCATCTTTTTGGAGCCCAAGCGCCTGTACAACGGCCCCTTCGACGGCCACCACGACCGCCCCGTCGTGCCCTGGTCCCGGCACGAGCTGGGCAAGGTGCCCGAGGGCTACTTCCGCGTGCCGCTGGACAAGGCGGCGGTGTTCCGCTCCGGCAAGGCGGTGACGGTGCTGACCTACGGCACCATGGTGTGGGTCAGCGAGGCGGCCGCGCGCGAGGCCGGCATCGACGCCGAGATCATCGACCTGCGCAGCCTGTGGCCGCTGGACCTGGACACCATCGTCGAGTCGGTCAAGAAGACCGGCCGCTGCGTGGTGGTGCACGAGGCCACGCGCACCAGCGGCTTCGGCGCCGAGCTGGCCGCACTGGTGCAGGAGCACTGCTTCTACCACCTGGAAGCCCCCATCGAGCGCGTGACGGGCTGGGACACGCCCTACCCGCACGCCCAGGAATGGGCTTACTTCCCCGGGCCGGCGCGCGTCGCCGAAGCCCTGAAACGCGCCGTGGAGGCATGACATGGGTATTTATGTGATCCGCGTGCCCGACATTGGCGAGGGCATTGCCGAAGTGGAACTGGTGGCCTGGCACGTGCAGCCGGGCGACGCCGTGGTGGAAGACCAGCACCTGGCCGACGTGATGACCGACAAGGCCACCGTCGAGGTGCCCTCGCCCATGCATGGCAAGGTGCTGGCGCTGGGCGGTAGCCCAGGCCAGGTGATGGCCGTGGGCGCCGAGCTGGTGCGCCTGGAGGTCGAAGGCGCGGGCAACCTCAAGGATGAAGAGCCAAAACAGGCTCCAGCCGGCATATCACCTGCGTCAGCAGCTCCTGTAACAATAGCAACGGCAGCACCCGCGGCGCCGGCCCCCGCGCCCACGCCGCCCGCCCCTGCGCGCAGCCCGGCCACACCGCCATCCACCCGCGTGGTCCGCGCCGAAGGCGAACGTCCGTTGGCCGCGCCCTCGGTGCGCCGGCGCGCGCTGGACATGGGGATCGACCTGCGCCGCGTGCACGGCAGCGGCCCGGCCGGTCGCATCGAGCATGCCGACCTCGACGCCTTTGCCGCCGGCGGCGGCCAGCCTGCCACGGCGGGCTCGCCCTACGTGGAGCGCCACGGCGAGGAGCCGGTGCCCGTCATCGGCCTGCGCCGCAAGATCGCGCAGAAGATGCAGGAGGCCAAGCGCCGCATCCCCCACTTCAGCTACGTCGAGGAGGTGGACGTGACCGAGCTGGAAGCCCTGCGCGCCCAGCTCAACGCCCGGCACGGCGCGCAGCGCGGCAAGCTCACCCTGCTGCCGCTGCTGGTGCGCGCCCTGGTGCTGGCCCTGCGCGACTTCCCGCAGATCAACGCCCGCTACGACGACGAGGCCGGCGTGGTCACGCGCTTTGCGCCCGTGCACCTGGGCGTGGCCACGCAGACCGACGGCGGCCTGATGGTGCCCGTGCTGCGCCACGCCGAGGCGCTGGATTTGTGGGCCTGCGCCGCCGGCATCGCCCGCGTGGCCGAGGGCGCCAAGAGCGGCAAGCTGGGGCGCGACGCGCTGGCCGGCTCCACCATCACCCTCACCAGCCTGGGGGCGCTGGGCGGCATCGTCAGCACGCCCGTCATCAACCACCCCGAGGTGGCCATCGTCGGCGTCAACCGCATCGTCGAGCGGCCCATGCTGCGCGGTGGCCAGGTGGTGGCGCGGCAGTTGATGAACCTGTCCTCGTCGTTCGACCACCGCGTGGTCGACGGCATGGACGCGGCGCGCTTCATCCAGGCCGTGCGCGCGCTGCTGGAAACCCCCGCCCTGCTGTTCGTGGAGTAACGCAATGAAGGAAATCACCACCAAGCTGCTGGTCATCGGCGGCGGCCCCGGCGGCTACGTGGCCGCCATCCGCGCCGGCCAGCTGGGCGTGCCCACCGTGCTGGTCGAAGGCGCCCAGCTGGGCGGCACGTGCCTCAACATCGGCTGCATCCCCTCCAAGGCGCTGATCCACGCCGCGCACGCCTTCGAGCAGGCGCGCCACCAGGTCAAGGGCTCGCCGCTGGGCATCCGCGTGCAGGAGCCCAGCATCGACATCGCGCAGACCGTGCACTGGAAGGACGGCATCGTGCAGCGCCTGACCGGCGGCGTGGGCGCGCTGCTGCGCAAGGCCGGCGTGCAGGTGCTGGCCGGCTGGGCCCACATCGACGACGGCAAGACCGTGACCGTGCAGCCGCACCAGGGCGAGCCCCTGCGCGTGCACTGCGAGCACCTGCTGCTGGCCACCGGCTCCGAGCCGGTGGAGCTGCCCGCCATGCCTTTCGGTGGCGCCATCTGGTCATCGACCGAGGCTCTGTCGCCCGACGCGCTGCCCAAGCGCCTGGTCGTCGTCGGCGCCGGCTACATCGGGCTGGAGCTGGGCATGGCCTACCGCAAGCTGGGCGTGGAGGTGACGGTGGTGGAGGCCATCGACCGCGTGCTGCCCACCTACGACCCCGAGCTGACCCAGCCCGTGCTGGACGCGCTCAAGAAAAGCGGCATCACCCTGCACCTGGGCTGCAAGGTGCAGGGCTGGGACGCCAAGCACGGCGTGCACGTGCGCAACGACACCAAGGCCGAGGACTTCACCCTGCCCGCCGACCGCGTGCTGGTGGCCGTGGGCCGCCGGCCGCGCACCGCCGGCTTCGGGCTGGAAGGGCTGCAACTGGACATGGCCGGCCGCCACGTCGCCATCGACCCGCACTGCCGCACCTCCATGCGCAACGTGTGGGCCATTGGCGACGTCACCGGCGAGCCCATGCTGGCGCACCGCGCCATGGCGCAAGGCGAATGCGTGGCCGAGCAGGTGACGGGCAAGACCCGCCGCTTCGAGCCCATGGCCATCCCCGCCGTGTGCTTCACCGACCCCGAGGTGGTGGTGGCCGGCCGCACGCCAGCCGAAGCCAAGGCCGCCGGCATCGACTGCATCGAGGCGCACTTCCCCTTCGCCGCCAACGGCCGCGCCATGACACTGCAGGCCACCGGCGGCTTCGTGCGCGTGGTGGCCCGCAAGGACAACCACCTCATCCTCGGCTGGCAGGCCGTGGGCCAGGGCGTGGCCGAGCTGGCAGCAGCCTTCAGCCAGTCCATCGAAATGGGCGCGCGGCTGGAAGACGTGGCCCACACCATCCACGCCCACCCCACGCTGGGCGAGGCGGTGCAGGAGGCGGCGCTGCGGGCGCTGGGGCAGGCGCTGCATGTCTGAAGCGGCCGGGGTTGCAGTACACCTGGCGCCTGGATTTCGATCCCGCCCATGGCTCATGGGTGGCGCTTGGTGTGGTACAAAACAAACTGATACATCCAATCCCGATAGGCCAGTTCTGAGCGAACGCGACCATGCAACGAGGATGGCACGAATGGGTGGGTGAAATCATCCGGAAAATTTTAGGTTCTCGAAATGGTCATCAAACTCAGACTTTCAAGGAGATGATGTCGCACAAGAAGTGTTATCGAGGGATCAGTTGTCTGATCGACACCTTCTAATTCCAGTTAGGTGCCAATCCATGTATGACATCTACTCAAACAACAACAACGACTCGTGGCGCTATACCCTCGGAAAGAGCGGCTCCCGAACGCTTTTGACTGTCGGCCTCAATCCCAGTACCGCTACAAAGGAAAAGTCGGACACAACTGTCGCAAAGGTTGAAGGAGCAGCATCCCGCAACGGCTTTGACGGCTTTGTCATGCTCAACCTTTACCCCGTCAGATCGACAAACTACAACGCACTGCCTCTTACCGTTGACGTTGCCGCATTTAACGAAAATTTAGATCAGATCGAGTCACTTGTCGCTGCAAAGAAAAATCCAGTCATTTGGGCCGCTTGGGGCGACTCCATATTTGCGCGGACCTACTTTGCTGAGTCCGCTAGGCAACTCATTGATAGGCTAGACAAGCACAACGTCTCATGGTGCCACTTTGGTTCACTTACGGGCGCGGGTCAGCCTCGCCATCCGTCTCGTCTTTCGTATGACTGGAGTTTTTCTCCGCTAGAGTTGGATGTCTATGCCAAGACGCTTGGCACCTAACAATTCATATATGGACTCCCCCTCAACGGCAAGGGACTGACCGATTGGGGACCAGTGGGTAGAGCACCTGCAGTCGTATATCCGGCATCTGTGGTGGGATCGTGAATGTCCCGTGCCGACATGGAATCTGCGTCACCGCGTTGCCACACGCTGCAAGCGGCTGTGTTCAAGCCGGAAGAGTTATCGGCGTTGTGCGGTGTGGGAGGAACCCGGTTGGCCATGATGGTCGATCAAACCCGTCGCAAAGGTGAGATGGTGGGGGAAGAAGTTGGTGCTTTCCTGATCAGCACAAAGACATGGTCACGCCGCTCATGTGGGCAAAGCAAAGCTCTGCCTGCCTGCTTTTTTGCCCAGCCTGGCCGCCTCATCGAACGGCGTGTGGTCGCGCAGCGTGGCAAAGCAGATGCGCGCGAGCTTGTTGGCCAACGCACAGGTGGCCTTGTTGTGGTTACTGCGGCCCTGCACATCCAGCGTCCAGCGTCGGATGCCGCAGACCTCCCTGTCCGCGCCATCGGCCACCTTGGCTGCTCGCAGCACGCTGCGCGCGCCGTGGGTGAGCAACATGCGCAGGTAGCGGTCACCCTTCTTGGAGATGCGTCCCAGGCAACGGCTCGATCCCGAGCTGTATTCACGCGGTGTCAGGCCGAACCAACTGGCGAAGTGGCGCGCATCCTGAAAGTGCGTGACATCGCCCGAGGTGGCAGCCACCAGCGCGGTGGCGGTGAGCAGACCGATGCCGGGCACCGACAGCAGCAACGTGCAGGCCGGACTCTGGCGGGCCACGACGGCCAGTTCACGCTCGAGCTGGGTAATACGGGCTTCGAGCAGGCGAATTTCTTCGAGCAGCATGCCGGCAGTGTGTCGGATCAAGTCAGGGACAGCCGAGCGCGGATCGGCCAGCACACGGGCGATGGCTTCCACACCGGTGCGGGCACCCTGTGGGATGGTGATTCCGAATTCGCGGCAAAAGCCGCGCAGGGCGTTGATGCGAGAGGTGCGCGTGCCCATCCACAGCGAGCGAATGCGGTGCAGGCCCTGCAAGGCCTGTTGCTCGACCGACTTGACGCGCACGGGACGAATGTCCGAGGCGCGCGCTGCCTCAAGCAGGGCGGTCGCGTCGGTGGCATCGGTCTTGTTGCGTCGCACGTAGGCACGCACATACTGGGCGGGCAGCAGGCGTACCTCGATACCCAGGCCATTCATCCAGCGCGCCCAGTGGTGTGCCGAGCCACAGGCCTCCATGATGACCAGACCCACCGAGCGGTTAACGAACCAGCGCTCAAACTGGGTTCGCGTCAGCCGTTGGGTTTCAACGATGCGCCACTAGTCATCAGCTGCAGCGAGTTGGAAGACGGATTTGGCCAAGTCGACGGCCACGGTAGTAGCATGCATTTTGGACTCCTTTCGTTTGAAGACCTGATCCCCACGTCAATGCAGACCAGGGCGCGAATCTCGCGCAAACAAACGGGGGAGTCCATCCCATCATTCAAGCCGACACCGCTTCGCGGCGCGGCTTAATTCAGGCATTAGGTTTCTCTCGCAACTATCACTCACTATCGAAATTGCAACATGCAAACCAGCAAGAAACCCATGCCGCTCACTACGATTCACGGAATCCGGAAGCGCATCAACACCAATCCAGATTTTCAGCGGCCGGCCGTCTGGGGTACCAGCCAGAAGCAATTGCTGGTCGATACGATCTTGCGAGACTATGACGTACCCAAACTCTACTGGCGTAAGACAGGTTCAAAACCGGACACCTACGATGTCGTTGACGGCCAACAACGACTTCGCGCTCTCTGGGATTTTTTCGATGGGAACTTCAAGCTCCCGAAGGACGCCGATCCGATAGATGGAGAAATCGTTGCCGGATGTGCTTATCAAGACCTGCCAGACGAGTTACGCAGCCGGTTCGATGTATATGCCCTTGACGTCGTGGTGCTCGAGGACACCGACGAAGATGAAGTTAGAGAGATGTTCCTTCGACTACAAAACGGCACATCACTTAAGGCGCAGGAAAAGCGGAATGCGTACCCTGGCAAGATGCGAGATTTCGTCCGCGAACTGGTTCAACACCCGTTCTTTTCGAGTGTTGGCTTTTCTAACTCCCGCTTTGCCTATGACCACGTAGCAGCACAACTTGTCTGCCTTGAAGTCCAAGGCTGCCCCACCAACGTCAAGAACGCCGACCTGAATCGGATGTACGACGGTAACCGCGACTTTGATAGCAAGGGCTCTACAGCCAAGGCTGTACGTCGTGTCCTTGACTTCTTGGTCGCTGCATTCCCCGAAAAAACGCCAGAACTGGAGCGGTACAACGTTATCGCTCTTTACTGCGTGGTCTCGGAACTTCTCAGGCAATACGTAATCGACGAGGTGCGTTCGATCTTTCATGACTGGTTCATTGGATTTGAGCAGACCCGTTTGGACCAAGAGCTCAAGTCTCCTGAAGATGATGCTGACCCAGAATGGATCACCTACCGTGAAAAGATTAGCCACAGCACCGATGCTGCCGAGTCTATTCGCTGGCGCATGGAGTTCCTGATGCGCAATCTCTTGGATTACGTACCGACGTTGTCCCGAAAGGACGATCAGCGTGATTTCACATATGTCCAAAAACTTGCCATCTTCCGCCGTGATAAAGGCGTATGCCAGATAAGGATCAAGTGTGATGGCAACAAACTTACCTGGGACGATTGGCACTGCGATCACATTACCCCATGGTCAAAGGGCGGACATACTACGGTTAAAAATGGGCAAGTTGCGTGTTCAAAATGCAACCTATCCAAAGGCGCTGGCTGAAGTCGTGCAGAAATCTAACCTATCGCATATGGAATCCCCCTCAACGGCAAGGGACTGACCGATTGGGGACCATGGAGTAAAGCGCGAAACTGCGAAACTGGGGTCCGAAACTGCGAAACTGGTGCGAAACTGGGGTCATGCGAAACTGGGGTCAGATCAACATTTTCTCCGTCAACGGTGGGCACATGGTGCTGCTGCATGCGTTCATGAAGAAGTCGCCCAAGGCACCGCCGCAAGAGATCAAGACCGCCCTGGCCCGGTTACGCCAGCTACAGGAGACCCCATGAGCAAACACATTGGCAGTTCATTTGACGACTTCCTGGCCGAAGAAGGCCTGCGCGAGGAAGTGACCGCCGCCGCCGCCAAGCGCGTGATCGCCTGGCAACTGGCGCAGGCCATGAAGGCGCAACGCATCACCAAAACGGAGATGGCCGCACGCATGCACACCAGCCGAATGGTAGTCAACCGCGTGCTGGATGAACAAGACACCAGCGTGACGCTGGCCACCCTGGCGCGCGCCAGTGTTGCCGTTGGCGGCGGATTGCGCCTGGAGCTGCGAAGCTGAGCCCTTCCAACGCCCGCACACCATGGACTCCCAGCACCACATGGTGCTGCTGCATGCGTTCCTCAAGAAGTTGTCCAAGACACCACCCCAAAAAACCAAGACCGCCCTGGCCCGGTTACGCCAGCTGGGGTAGTGTGGCTCGATGAGCGTCAGCAGACGCTGCCAAGGCGCGATGTGCCGCAGCAGCTATTTCTCGCGGCGCGTCACGCGTTTCTTGCCTGCGTGCTCCAGGCGTTCCTTAGCGCGTGCGCCAATACCCTGGCTTACGGCGCTGATGCGCGACAGCAAGCACTGTCACGGTATGGCCCAGAATCTCGTAAAAGACCGTGTAGGGAAAGTGGCGAAGAACATGTCGCCGGAGCGCATCCTCGTCTTCGGGCCACATCAACGCATCGACACCAAGCCGATCGATCGATTCAAGCGTCTCGGTGCGAAACGCATCGGCTGCGATCGGGCTGCGCTCGAAGTACCACAGAAATGCTTCTCTGATTTCTGCCTCCGCCTCGGGCAAAATTTCAATTGCGAAGCGCGTCACAGAGCGCTCAGTCTTGCTCTGGCTTCCATCCAGGAGACGGGCTTCACTTCTCCCGCCCGAAGGGCCGCTTGCCGCGCCCGAACCTCTTGCCGCCACGCTTGAGTGATTGAAGCGTCATCACTGCCTTCGAGGCTATCGAGTAGCGCTACGGTCAACGCCGAGCGCTCGTCGGGAGGCAGCTCGAGAGCTTCGTCGAGAATGTGGTCTACGCGGGCATTCACCCGGTCAAGTCTAGCACTCAGGGTTGAGAATCAGTGAATGGCAGCCGCGCCCTTCTCCTGCAAGGCGAGCATCAAGCAAAGACGACCGTGTCACGATGAGCCGTCGCAGCGTAACGACAGCGCAAGCCGAGAGTGAGGCGCTTCGATACACTCAAACGCAAAAGCACCCTTCAAGCACCCACACCCATGGACTCCCAGCACCACGACGCCGTGATCGTCGGCGGCGGCCTGGCCGGCATCGTTACCGCGCTGGAGTTGCTGCGCGCCGGCCATCGGGTGGCGCTGGTGGACCGCGACACGCCCGAGCGGCTGGGCGGGCTGGCGCGGTGGGCCTTTGGCGGCATGGCGCTGGTGGGCACGCCGCTGCAGGCGCGCATGAAGATTGCCGACACGCCCGAGATCGCGCTGCGCGACTGGCTGCGCTTTGGCGAGCTGGATGCGGCCGACGAATACCCGCTGCAATGGGCGCGCCATTACGTGACGCAGTCGCGCGCGCAGGTGCACGACTGGCTGCTGGGCGAGGGCGTCACCTTCATGCCCGCCGTCAACTGGGTGGAGCGCGGCCGCCACGGTGACGGCAACAGCCTGCCGCGCTATCACATCGTGTGGGGCACGGCGCAGACCATGACGCTGCGCCTGATCGCGGCGCTGCAGCAGGCCGGCGCGGGCGGACGATTGACGCTGCTGCACCGCCACCGTGTGACGCAGCTGGAGCGCAGTGCAGGCCTCATCAGCGGCGTGGTGGCCACCCGCGAAGACACCGGCGTCCCGGTGCGCCTGCAGGCCCCGGTGGTGGTGCTGGCCATGGGCGGCATCAACGGCGGCCACGACGAGGCGCGCAAGAACTGGTCCGCCGACCGCCCCTGCCCCGCCGCCATGCTGAACGGCGCGCACCCCTTTGCCGATGGCAAGCTGCACCACGCGGCCGCCGGCCTGGGCGCACAGATCACCCACGCGGGCGAGATGTGGAACTACGCGGCCGGCATACCGCACCCGCTGCCGCACTTTGCGGGCCACGGCCTGTCGCTGATCCCATGCAAGTCGGCGCTGTGGCTGGACCATGTCGGCCGGCGCATCGGCCCCGAGCCGCTGGTGACGGGCTTCGACACCCACTGGCTGTGCCAGCGCGTGGCGGCGCAGGCCAAGCCCTGGACCTGGCACCTGCTGAACTGGCGCATCGCCGCCAAGGAGTTCGCCATCTCGGGCGCCGAGCACAACCCGCGCATCCGCGACCGGCAGATGGCGCTGTTCCTGAAGGAAACCCTGCTGGGCAACCACCGCCTGGTGCGCCAGATGCAGCAGCAAAGCCCGCACTTCATCGTGGCCGGCACGCTGGCCGAGCTGGCCACCCGCATGAACGCGCTGACGGCCTCGCACGACATCGACCCGGCCGTGCTGCAGGCTACGGCCGATGCCTTCGACGCCAACTTCGCCCACGGCAGCAAGCTGGAGAACGACGCGCAGATCCGCCTGATCCGCCACGCGCGCCAATGGGGCCCCGACAAGCTGCGCACAGCCAAGCCCGCGCCGCTGCAGATGAAGGGCGCCGGCCCCTTCATCGCCATCCAGGTGCAGCTGATCACGCGCAAGAGCCTGGGCGGCCTGCGCACCGACCTGCAAAGCCGCGTGCTGGATAGCGCCGGGCAGCCCATCGACGGCCTGTATGGCGTGGGCGAGGCGGCCGGCTTTGGCGGCGGCGGGGCCAGTGGCAAGCGCTCGCTGGAAGGCACCTTTCTGCCCGGCTGCATCCTCACTGCGCGCGCGGCGGCGCGCCACATCAGCACAGGACAGATCCAGCCATGAACGGTGCCCAAGCCCTGCTCAAGACCCTGGCCGACGCGGGAGTCGAGGTCTGCTTCACCAACCCCGGCACCAGCGAGATGCACTTCGTCGCCGCGCTGGACGGCGAGCCGCGCCTGCGCGCCGTGCTGACCCTGTTCGAAGGCGTGGCCACCGGCGCCGCCGACGGCTACGCGCGCATGGCCGGCAAGCCCGCCGCCACCCTGCTGCACCTCGGGCCCGGCCTCGCCAACGGCCTCGCCAACCTGCACAACGCCAAGAAGGCGCATTCCGGCATCGTCAACATCGTCGGCCAGCACGCCACCTACCACATCGAATACAACGCGCCGCTGACCTCGGACATCGAGGGCATCGCGCGGCCGATGTCGGCCTGGGTGCGCACCTCGCCGGACGCGAAGTCGGTGGCGCGCGACGGCGCCGCGGCCATCGCCGCGGCCCGCAGCCATCCCGGACAGATCGCCACTCTGATCCTGCCCGCCGACACCGCCTGGAACGAGGCCGACGGCATCGCGCAGGTGCCGGCGGAGAGCCAGCGCGCCAGCTATTCGGCGCAAGCCGTCGAGGAAGCCGTCCGTGTCCTGCGCCGCGGCGAGCCGACGCTGCTGCTGCTGACCGGCAAGGCACTGACCGAGGAGGGACTTGCGCTGGCCGCGCGGATTTCCGGCAAGACCGGCTGCAAGGTGATGGGACAGACCTACAATCCGCGCATGGCGCGCGGCCGCGGCCGCCTCTCCATCGACCGCATCCCGTACGTGATCGAGCAGGCGCTGCCGATCCTCAAGGACTTCCGCCACATCGTCCTGGTCGAGAGCGCCGATCCGGTGGCGTTCTTCGCCTATCCCAACAAGCCGAGCCTGCTGAAGCCGGAAGGCTGCGAGGTGCACCGCATGTGCGAGGCCGGCGAGAACTCGGTGGCGGCGCTGCATGCGCTGGCGGACGCGCTCGGCGCCAGGGCCGCCGACGCCAAGCCGCAGAAGCTCGCCGAGCTGGTGAAGCCGACCGGCGCCCTGAACCACGCCTCGATCGCGCAGGCGATCGCGCTCGCCATTCCGGAGAACGCCATCGTGGTCGATGAATCGATCACCACCGGGCGTGGGTTCTTTCCGCCCACCGCGGCGGCGGCGCCGCACGACTGGCTGCAGAACATGGGCGGCTCGATCGGCTTCTCGACACCGGTCGCCATCGGAGCCGCTGTCGCCTGTCCCGACCGCAAGGTGATCTGCATGGTCGGCGACGGCAGCGCCATGTACACGCTGCAGTCGCTGTGGACCCAGGCGCGTGAAGGGCTCGACGTCACCACCATCGTGTTCGCGAACCGCACCTACCAGATCCTCAAGGGCGAGTTCGCCGGCGTCGAGGCTGGCGAGCCGGGCCGCAAGGCGCTCGACATGCTCGCCGAATCCGATCGCAATGGCTGCGCGATTGGCGCGGCGATCGCGCTGACACTCGATTGGCGGACGATCCGCGTCCTGCTCGACATCAGTGCCCAGCGGCTTGAAATGAAAGTCCCACGCTGCACCCTGCCCGACCTGCGCGAAACCGCTCGTCTTGCCAATGCCGTCGCCGAAACACCGGCGGTCGAGCGCGCGATGGCCTTTGGCGCACAGCAGCTCATCGCACAGCACAGCGGCCTGTGGGATCTGATGGCCGCCCGCGCCGCCAGCCGCACGCACGCCTGACCGGGAACGTCCACGCCGCGGCAGTCGTGGCGACGCTCCGCTTGCACCCTACCCTCGCGCTCGCTATGCCCATCCTGGTTGACGTTCACGTTAAGGGAAAGGGCGAGCCGCCATGCGCGTCGAAGGAACCACCGCCTATATTGCAACCGACGACCTGAAGGTCGCGGTCAATGCCGCGACAATGCTGCGCCGCCCGCTGCTCGTGAAGGGCGAACCCGGCACCGGCAAGACCGTGCTCGCGCAGGAGATCGCCAAGGCCGCCAATGCGCCGCTGATCGAATGGAACATCAAGT
>OFJB01000955.1_pt1 | contig 12336 bp, 12 predicted proteins | sample 1775081 | NCBI WGS metagenome assembly OFJB01 (sample SAMN08195771, study PRJEB24354) | sludge metagenome | isolation source: initial sludge from phenol fed wastewater aerobic bioreactor | place: India: Nagpur | collected 2016-06-05 | reverse complement strand
CTTCGACATCGCCGGCTCTTTTAGCACAGCATCCACGTCGAAATCGTCGTCATGCACGCCTTTGCGCTGAGCATCTTTGAACAGTGCATCAATCTCCGTTGCGTCAAAACCAGTAAGAGATACGTCGAAGTCCGCAAGCTGCAGATCGGAGATCAGAAGCGATAGCTTCTCTTTATCCCATTCGCCGCTGACTTTATTCATCGCGATGTTTAGCGCTTTTTCCTTTTCAACGCTTAACTCAACCACAACACATTCAGCTTCGGTCTGACCCATATGTTGAAGCACGCTAAGCCGCTGATGTCCGGAAATTACCGTGTTCTTGTTTTTTGCGTTCACCACGATAAGTTCGACATAACCGAAATTTTCAATGGAAGCTTTCAGTTTTTCAAATTCCGCATCCCCGGGCTTTAGAATTTTACGAGGGTTGTATGCGGCAGGGTTTAGTTCCGATAACCTCAGTCTCTGTATGTTCATACAATGCACATCAACCTTTCTCGTATTAAAAGCTGCGTGATCTCCCAGTCCATAGTCAGTTCTTGTACTTTTTTGCTTTCGTGCTCAACGATTCGATGGCATGATGAGCAAAGGGTAACTAAATTCCGTTGCTCCCTCGTGCCATTAACGCTGGTCGGAATAATATGATGTACACACAAGTGGGTTTCTATACCACAACGATGGCAGACTTGGCCTTGCCTAATAGAGGCACTCAACTGATGCCATTCATGGTCGTATGGGCCGTACGTGCGCTTTTGAATCGCATTGTTTTGCAAAACTTGAATCATTCGTCTGCGCTTGTCGTCATCGTATTGTTCCCAATGAAGCAACGTTGCTTCACCTATTTTCTTTTTGCTTGCCGCGGAATGATATTCATCCCCGAGCCGTTGTTTCCGCAATTTCAGTCCGGCGCTAACCTTTTTTCTGAAATCAGGGTTTTTATTCTTTTCAACGATATCTTCGCGTGTTTTCTGCCATAAACGCTGGCATTCAACGGAACAGAAAAAATGAGAGGGTACCCTTTGTGCTGCATAGCTCCTACAACTTTTCTTGCCACACGTTTCGCAAGCATAGTGAATTTTCATTGTTGGCGCTCCACGTACCCAAACTCCGTGAGCGAACGCTTCAGCTTTTCATATTCCGGATCGCCGGGCTTCAGGTCTTTGCGCGGATTGTAATCCGCCGGAACGAGCTTACCGACCGGCAGCGTTTGAATGACCATACTGTGATCCTTTCGACACGATTTTTCGAAGTCCGGTCTGTGCCGCTGTTAGGTTTCCCGCGAGCGCCTGTCCGCGCAGAGTCTTTCGCTGTTGGCTTGTCAGTCGGTGGTATCGGAGCGACTGGATAAATTCCTGCACATCGTCCATACTCATTTTCCCTTGCGCGCGGTCAGTAAGCGTTCCATGACGTCGTCCTGCGGATTAGCACCCGTATAGTCGGCGGTGCAGTTTTCCTTTACGATCTGGAAGATTTCATACCAGAGCCGATTCGTCTGCGCCATGTAGTTCTGGCTCATAGCCACATATGGAGACTGGATCGCGCTTCCCGTCGTCGGATGCTTTGCCAAAAACCCATATTCCGTAATTGCAGTTTCACATTGGATCCAACGCGCCGCGCTCATGGCGTACCGTTCGAGCACCTGCGGTGAAACGATCTTCGCGCACCCTCGCTGGTCAAGCCAAGCCCAGGTGACAGCAAAAATCTCCGCCGCTTCGAGCGTGCGTCCATCCTTCTGACGCGCAGACAAGAATTCGCGCGGCACCGGCATTTCAATACCTTTCAATTCTGCAGAATGCGGGAACTCCACTACGGTAAGCTTACGCTTGCCGGGATTCCCCTCGAGCACCTTTTCTGCCAGCGGTTTCGGCGGTCTGCCACCCCGTCCGGGCGCCGGGCCTCTTCGTCCCATGTTTATTCCTCCCTGGAAAAACTTACGGGGCTATTCCCCCTGAAACTTTCGCAAAAGTTTGTACGTGACCCGACCGCGTTGTCCGGTTGAAAAGTTCACAGAGGTAAAAACGCCCCCACCGGCTCACGTCGCGTGTGAATTCTAGCGCGATTTGGTGCTGCTGATCGTAATCTTCGAATGGCAGCTCTTGCATAATGCCATGAGGTTGCTCTCGTCGTTCGCACCGCCGTTTGCCAGCGGAAGGATATGATGCACTTCCTCGGCGGCAGTGAGTCTGCCTTCGCTCTTGCACTGCTCACACAAAGGGTGAAGTAAAAGAAATCGCGCGCGGAGTTTCTTCCACGCGCGGCCGTAACGTTTGTTGGTATCCGGATCACGAAGGTATCGATTGTACTGCCGCTCCGCAATCTTCCTGTGCTCGTCGCAATACCGGCAATCTGTCAGTTTGCCACAACCCGGATAGGAACATGGGCGCTTGGGTTTCTTCGGCATTCGAACCCTCCAAAGTAAAGAAAAGAGCTCCCGCGTTTCGTTCGCAGAAGCTCTTTCCTTTTTCGACATCATAAGAATATCAAAGGCAGATACTCTCATTCAATCACATTTACTCTCTCGATTAGGAGATTTTGATTATTATCGGATAGTCCTTCAATAATATTCCATCCAGAACCGTGCTCCCCTGGCTTGTGTCGATCATAAGCGACTGTTTAAGGGATGTAAACGGATCCCATGCTTCCGCAGTGATTGCTTGCATTCCATTGACCGTTATCCGACAAACCGTGTCCTTCGACACAATTCCAGCTTCACCATCGTTCCAAACGGCGATATAACAACTTCCATTATCGTCGATGAAAGTATATTGCCTTGTCTGGTCGCTCTGTGCTTCAACCGTTACGGTTGACGGCTTCGCCACCCACCCATCCATCAAATATGCCAGATTGCGAATCATGTGCCCTTCAGCGGGCCGACCATATGCATCTGTTCCAGATGTACCGATTGATATATCCATTCCACGGTTGATTACAATCATACGCCCGATATATTTAGCCGCAACTTCCGGTTCATATGGATGATATGGACCGTTTTCGGGTTGAAGCACGTTCAGGCTAAAGAAAGAGCGGTAATTCAACCCATCCGCAATATACTCGCCATGAAACCCGTGTTCTTCGGCGAGTGTTTTGATCCCCTTCCACATTTCTTCGTACCCATAATAATACTCACTTCGAAATGCGGGCGAAGCGTCGTTGTTTACGGAGTGAATCTCAAGAATATCCACTAGTGCAATCACATCGGAAGAAAGCAGCTGGTCCGAATAGTCATGCCCGTCTTCATTCAGATAATCGCTCGTACCAGCGTACGCAATTCTTGCATTGGGATCAATTTGCCGTATGATTGGTATAATACTCTCGGCCATAGAGATGTAGTCCTCAGGCGCAATATACTGATAAAAATCTGGATTCGCCTCAGGTTCATTCCACAACGCATACGTATCAACCAGCCCCTTTAGACGAGTTACAACCATTTGAACATATGCAGTATAGCGTTCCATCTCCGCTTCATTATTTAATCGATTCTGAGCGATTTCTCCTCCGTTATGCCGGTACGCCATATCCCAAAAGGAGAGATAGAACTTCGTCTTTATCCCATTCTCTTTTAAATAGCGAAATACTTCCACGTACTCATCTGGAATGTCATCTTCAATAGATGCAAAGGATAAATCGACGGCGGGTCCATCGATTGCGTTTGTTGTAAAGCAAACATTTGTAAAGCCATCCTGTTTCAGACGATTCGCCCAACTCAGCCAAGTTTCCGCCGGTGTTTTGATGCAAAAACTCACGAGCGCGTTGACGCGCGTATCCTGCAAATCATCCGTAGGCTTCAACGTTAAAAATGCAAGTGAGGCATTATTATTTTGTTGCAACGTTGCGATCTGTTTGTCCGCTATCGTGATAACCAGCGTATCCTCATTTGTGCTGTATGTCATGCACTCGCCAAATGTATTCTCAATCATCGTCTCGGTGATATAAAGTGTACCATCGTTTGTGATTGGCGCGACATCCGATTCGACAAATGTGTTTTCAATCGTATCCGTCGCATACGACTTGGAATTCTGCGAGAAAAAGCAATTCCTATAATGTCCCTCAGTATCCATATAGTTGCCGCTAAGCCAGGTGCCATCTCCATCTATCTGCGCAGCTTCCAGTAACCGCAGCATTTCTTCACCAGGTATCCATACGTTTTTACCGTCCCATTTGGGATCGTGAGCAAAAGCATATGAATAACCATTTAAAACAACTTGCATTTTGGGTTCCGGTATAGCGGTGGGCGCAACGTTTTCCATGGTAATTGCCACAGCAGGCGATACAGCTTGTGTCATCTGCTCAGCACCTTTATCATTGCTGCATGCGCTCATGCAAAGCAATACAACGCAAATGCAAATAATGAAGGCCACGCTCGTCTTTCGATTTTGCTTTGTATAACTCATGTTTACTCCTATAGCACATTTGCCTTTTCGCCCAGATCTTCTCCGGAAACCATTAAGTTGAGATGGCAAACACTTTGGTCATCTTTTAAAATCTTGTTATTCTATCAGTGCTTCTTGAATCCATTCAATCGCGTCGTTCGCAAATTTACTTCCGGTATATCGGGTTGTGGCGTCGTTAAGCGATACTCCGCCTGCGGAAAGATTGTCCGTCCAATCGGAAAAACTTCTTACCGTAATAGAAGAACTCTTTTCCATCCAGAGCGTTGAGATCCAGAATCCATCCACGACTCCATCCTTTTTCTCCTGATCGATTGAAAAAACAATCCCTTGATCCGTCGCTGTTGTGTAAAGATTCTTCAAATTGAAGTCATCTATGGAATATAAACGAGGGTTGTATATAACCACCATGCCATCCGCGTAGCTGTATGCGCATGTAACGGTTTCCGTAATGAACTCTCTTGCGAACGTTACATCGCAAGTACCATCATCCCGAAACTGCACACCGACCAGCCTGTTTGAATCCTGCCACGCACCTACAATTGCGCCTTCGTAGGGATCCTTACAACTTAATAAGCTTGTCGAGATTAAAAGGATCGTTATGAGAATTACTAGTTTCCGTTTCATAGCGTTTCTCTCCTCCATTCAAGTACTTATATCACACTTATTTACAGTTTATCGTTATTACATAGGAAATTGCAGAGTGAGCGTTGCGCTCACTAGCGGCACGATATTTCTGCTTTCATATCAGAATCTTGTTGCCTATATCACATTTGCCTGTGGTATGATAGAAAAAATGTCTGAATCGGGTGATCGCCTTGGATGAACTCCTAGAATCTCAATCCTCATCTTCCAATATTACGACGCATACGCTTCTTGAGCGGCTACGCGCCGGACAATCGATAACCGAGTTTTTTCTGGAAAACCAAGATGCAATTTATGATTTCCCGCTGAACGAATGCCTTAGAGAATACATTCTGCAGAAGCATACTCCACATGCGAAACTGATCCGCGAAAGCGGTATGAACCGACGATATTTCTACGATATCCTCTCCGGCAAACGGCGCCCCGATCAGAACTACGTGTTGCGGCTGCTCATCGCTCTGCACGCGTCGGTCGCGGATGTACAATGGCTTTTACGGTGTGCACGCTATCCGCTGCTCTATGTACGTAATCGCCGTGACGCGGTCATCCTATATGCGATTGAACACACGATATCCGTAAAGGAATGTAATCGAATGCTTGAGAACCTTGATTTAGAACAGATTTAGCGATGGACATTGTCGAACAAAAAGGATATCGGATCATACAACCGCTCGCCTCCGGCGGAGAGGGGCAAGTTTTCGTTTGCGAAAAAGACAGCCACCGTTTCATTTTGAAGGTCATGCCCTGCATAGATCTTCGTCAAAGAGAAATTCTTTCGCAGATCGATACTCTGGCAAGCGGCTTTTTCCCTCGTGTTCACGAAATATTCAGTGACGAGAAACACGCGTATTTGATTCGAGAATATATCGAGGGCAATACGTTACGAGAAGAACTGCAAAAGAGCGGTTCCTTGTCGTATTCGCACGCTATGCGTATTTACAACAAGCTTTGCGAAGCGCTGAATCTTTTGCACCACGCATCGCCGCAGCCTATCGTGTTACGCGATTTGAAACCGGAAAATATCATTCTCACGCCGGATGGTGGGGTTGTTATCATCGATTTCGGTATCGCAAGACACTATAGCCCGCTGGCCAGCCGGGATACCATCCCCGCCGGAACGAAAGGATACACCGCGCCGGAAGCGATAACGGGTTTTCAGAGCGATCCGAGAAGCGACGTTTATAGTTTGAGTATTGTGCTGTATGAGATGTTGAGCGGCAGAAGTCTGAGCGAACCGCCGTTTCAACTGCGGCCTCTGTCGGAGTGCGGCGTTTTCGCCCCCGCATCGCTGGATCGCATCATGGCAAAAGCGGCCGACCCAAAGCCTATCTGCCGCTACGCGAGCGTTTCCGCATTTCAGGAAGCAATCAAGCGTATTCGCCCGCGAAACTCGATGCTTCAAACTGTTCTATCGAGCATACTATGTTTTCTGTTAGGCATACTGCTAACTTTCGGTCTCACAAGCAGCTCCATCGGCGAACTGTTTGATCACTCACGTTCGGCGGCCGCCAAGCAGTCCGATCATAAATCCGTTGTCGGCCTTTCAATGGAAGAGGCGGAAGGACTACTATCTACTCAGAAATTACCTGTCACGGTTTACGGGGTCGTTACGGAGACTGCTCGAATCAACGAAGTTGTCTCTCTGTCATCCTCTTCAAACGAGATTATTCTTGAAGTTTGCATCGGCAAGGCAACCGATATTGTTTCTTTTTCGGACCCCAACCTAGAAATGTCTATTCGCGATGCGCTAGATATTCCTACCGGGCAAGTGATTATTGTATCCGATCTCAGCGACCTGACCGTTCTAGATATCTCACAACAGGGCATTTCAAGCCTCGAAGGCCTGCAATATGCGGTAAATCTAACGCAGCTTACCGCAAACAGTAATGCGATCGCCGATCTCTCCCCAATAGCATTTCTCGGGCACCTGAGAGCGCTCTATTTGAACGACAACCATATATCCGATTTAACGGCGTTAACGTATCTAAAAAATCTGAAAACGCTCTATTTGGAAAACAATCGTATCGTCGAGCTCTCCGCGCTGAAGGGGATCGATCTATACGACTTATCACTTGGCGCAAACGATATAGCCGATCTTTCCCCGCTTTCAAGTGCGATTCACATGCAGCGGCTGAATCTGTTTGGAAATCGAATCTCCGATCTTTCCGCGCTCTCATCCATACAATCGCTTTCCTGGCTCGCTTTGAACGATAACCAAATCACCGATCTTTCGCCGCTATCAAAAATAGCTGCGCTTAGAACATTAATACTCTCGCACAACGCAATTTATGATGTGTCTCCGATTGCTTCCAATACGGAGATTGTGTGGCTTGATCTTTCGTCAAACTACATCACGGACATTTCATCTCTGTCCAAATTAACAAAACTCAAGGCGCTAGACCTGTCGGCTAATACACGTTTAGCAGATGTATCCCCTTTAGCAAAGCTTCCAAACTTACAAACGCTTGGGCTAGCTTATCTGGAGTCTTGTGACTACACACCGGTATTATCTTTCCCAGCACTTTCTTCGATCACCTTCGGTTCATCGCAATCCATGCAAAGCGATATTACCCTTGCATGGGTGATTGAGCAACTGAATAAAAACAGTATTCAGGTTGTTTTCCAATAAATGCAACAGGGCATCAGAATAACAGTCTTGTCTTTCGAAATCAATCGAGCAGCCTCATGATCCGTTCATGTGACTGCTCGATTATTTGATATTGTTCGCGCTTATTGAGGTATCTTCACGCAATTCACCGCTTTTTCATGAAGCCGATATAAATGCTGAAGGCTGAAATTCATCTCGACCGCAATCTCCTCCCAACGTTTGAAGCACAGATACCGCAGCTCCAGTATCGTCTGGTATTCCGTGTTCTCAACGCGCTTTATACGCCGCATGATCTCCGCCTTGAGATCAACGAGCGCGTCGATATCGTCGTTGATCTCGTTCTCCAGATCCACCATCTTGGCGATGGTATCTTCCATGGAGTGCGGGTTGGGTGTCGCCGCCTTTGGTGCGCCTGACAACGTTCCAGTCGCCTTCCCCAATAGGTCGCGCAGGGACATCACCTGTGCCAGCTTGCTGTTGATCCGCTGGTCGATCCGGTATGCCTGCGAAAGGTAATCCTTGGTGCTCATTTGTACCCTCCTTGTCAAATGTCGATTCCCGCATATGCCCACAGCACGGCTTTCACATCGTCCACCGACCGGACCACATACGCGTGGCCGCCGGCAACTTTGATTCTGTGAATCGTGCGTTCCTGCAGCTTTGTGACAACGCCCTCCGGCGTCTTCACCTCAAAGGCGAAAAACCTACCGTCCAGACAACAGATCACGTCGGGGATGCCCGCCGTCCCGTACATCCCGCCATGCTCTTTCCATGCAAAGCACCGCGGAACCATCTTTAAAACCCGCATAATCGCTGCGGTGATATCTTTTTCCAGCATGTTCGCTGTTTGCTCCTTTCTGAACCTATAACAAAAAAACCCGAAAATCGGGCGTTTTTAGGATCGTCGCACCTTGTCGCAGGTTTTTTGGTTAATTCCCTATATATAGCGTTTTTTACATATTACCTATTTTACCTGCGACATCTGCGACAAAGAGGTTAATCGAATGGAATTTTGCCCTTGTATTCGGTAAATCCACCCATATCGAAGCGCAGACGGAACCCTAAGAACATTGTCGTTTCGCTTCCCCCAGAGTGCGGCCGCTTCCGTTCTACGCGTCCGTACATCGCCAGAATCTGCTTGAAGTTTCGTGTGTTTTCGGGAAAGCATCCGTTCGCGTCGCACCATTTCTTGTAACGGTCGTACACCGCCGACGTTCGTTCCTCCGCGTTCGGGATTGGCTCCATTTCGTCCTCGATAAACAACCCGACTTTGTCGCTTTCGCGGCGGTACCGCTCGGTCGCGAATTGCACCGACTCCGGCATTGTCAACCCTTCGGTTTCCAGCGCACGGTACCCTTCCAGCAGCCAGTTCAGGATCGCGCTTTGATTGCGCGGCTGAAAAAACAAGTGCTTCAGCGTTTTATCCTGTTGCTTTTCTTCGAAATGGCGCTCGAACGGAATAATCATGATCCTGCCGCTGGAAAAGAGCGTCATGTCCGTGACCACCGGCAGATAGTTCGTGTTCATGTAGATCTTGAACTGCGGCTGAAAGTCGAAGCTGTTTTCGTGCAAAAACCGCGCGTTGAGCGTATCGTTTCCCGTCATGCTCTTCACCTGCGCGGCGTTGAGCAACAATCCCCTGCTCGGCTCCGAGATGTTGGCGAACCGAATCCCCGTTAACCGTGCGATATCCTCCGTCGGGTTCTGACTGCTGACGTTTTGCTTCATGCTGATCGTCTCGGGGCGCACCGTACTTCCGTAATCGCCCATGACCCGAAGCACGCTCTCCATGAGCGTCCCTTTTCCATTGCGCGTCGTCGCGCCGTACAGGATAAAAAGACACTCAAAGCGCGTATCTCCGCTCAGCGCATACCCCAACGCTCGTTGCAGAAACCGCGCTCTGGCCTCGTCGCCGCTCATGATTTCGTCCACAAACGCGTCGAACCGCTCGCATTTTGCCGCCGGGTCGTACACTACGCCCGAAATCTTTGTGAGTTTTTCCTCCGGATTGTGCGGAAGGAATTGCGTATCCTTTAGGTGCATCGTTCCATTTTGGCAATTGAATAAAAACGGATCGGCGTCGAACGTCTCCATAGGGATCGGATATACGCCTTGCGCATCCTTGAGGATCGTTTCCCGGTTTCTGCGCACCTGCCACTTTTTGCATTGATCGATGTACTCCTTCCGTGTCTGCTCGTCCGCGATGTTCAAGGCATAGACCATCAGCTCGTCGGCGAGCGTTTTGCACAGCTCCATCGCTTTCAACCCGCCGACGTCGGGTTCCCAGCGTTTGCCGCTGAAGATATACCAAAGCTTTCGCTCCGGGACATATCGGGCGACCCGACAGTAATAGTCCGAAAAAAGCCTGCTGTTGCCGATGTCCGTATTCGGATAGCGCGGATTGCGTTCCGGGCGCAATGCGTGCAAAAAAGACATCTCTGGATTCTTGTTTGTCGGGTTCCTTTGATTAGCACTCGGCAGCTTCCGCGCCTGTTCTACGCAGTCCGTCAGCCACTTCCGAAACAATTCTGGGTCGCCAACAAGCAGCTCGTTCGGGTCTTTATACCCTTCCGGTGTTGTCAGTTGGATATGAGATATGCCCATCGTTTCGAGCTGGCTGCTGAGTTTCTCCGCCGCTTCTTTGCCCGCATCGTCCCGATCCATGCACACGATGAGCGGTGGGGTTCTCCCCCGCGCTCGGAGCGCTTCGGTCAGTTTCTGGGTTCCCGTTCCGCAGGCCGCAACGGCATGGCCACCCTCTTGCAGGATCGACAGCGCGCAAAACGCGCTCTCCACGACGAAGACCGGCTCGCCCTGATCCAATGACTCTTCGTAGAACAGCGGCTCCGGTCCAACGTCCTCGTAGCGAGGTTTGAAGAACCGCTTCTCGGAGATGCTTCGAGAGGTGTAGTACTCTGTTTTCTCACCATACGGGATAACGATCGCGTTTCGCTTTGCGTCGAACCCGAATCGAAACCTCAGCATGCTTTCGCCGGTAAACCCTCTTCCCTGCAAGTACATCTGTGCGCGCGGAGATACGGCGAACGCCTCTATGGCACTTTGGATATACTCTCTCATATTCGTATGTTCCCGCAGTTTCTTCTTCCGCGTTGATTCCGGAAGGTGGTTCAGGTGAAACGTCTCGCAGATCAACTTTGCCGCTTCAACCGTATTGATATGCCGAAGCTTGGCAACCAGATCGATCACGTCGCCGGACGCGTTACATCCAAAGCACTTGAACCTACCATCCTTAAACGAAAGCGATGGCGTTTGATCGTTGTGAAACGGGCATCTTGCCTTCCCACCGTGAACCTCGATTCCCAGCCACTTGGCTACCTCTTCAATCTGCACAGATCGTCGAATGAGCGGGAAATCGGTCATATCCCTTCCTCCTTTTGCTGCGCCAATTCGCCCCGCTTCTTATACTCCTTGCAATCCCGATCGAAAAATCGAATCGTCATATGCGTCCCCAGCGCATGCGTCATTTCGCGTTGCATACCCGAACTGTAGCGATCGCCAAATACCCAAATCTCCTCGCAGAGATCAAGCAGACGGAGCCCCATATCGATTCCGTCCTGCCGTTCTTTGGTCTGCGTATCGTCCAGATAGCGCGGGAACATCAGGTGCGGCGTGATCGGCATATATCCGCTCAAATATGTAAAGCGGGAATATCGGCGTGCGTTCTGTACATTCTCCCGCACGCAGCCAGCGAACGGAGAACAGACGAAAACCATCGGACGGTCGGTGCTTCCCAGAAGCAGGATGCGAGGTCGCCCAGTTATTCCCTCGGGTGGTCCCAAATTCAACTCGCTTGACATTTCATGCCAAATTCCTTTCTTTTAAATCGGCGGGGAGCGGTTGCCCACTCCCCTGCTCGATGTTATTACGGTTCCACAATCTCGCCCGTCACGGGGTCGAATGGCGTCGGTACTTCAACGAGCTCGTCCAGATCGACGGAGTACCCGCCGACATGTTTCGCGTACTCCTTCACCTGCGCCGCGAGGTTCGAAACCGCCGCAAGTTCCGCTTCGGTCAGTGCGCGCTCGATATTGAACTGCGCTTGGGAATACGCGATACCGCCCGTGTTCACCGCCTTCTTGAGCGAGAAACGAGTCACCACCGCAAGCGACTTCTTTCCGCGGCTTAAGAGTCGCTGGATATAGCGCGTGAATTCTTTGAGCGAGCCGGTCGGCAGCGAGAGCAGTACCGGAAAGACCTCGCCTTCGCGAAGAATATAGATGCGGCGGCGATTCTTACACGCTTTACCGCCGCCTTCTCCCGAGCCGAACTGGTTATAGCGGCACTTCGCGCACGCCCCGCCGGGGTCGCCTTCGCCTGTTGCACCATCGGAGCTGCCACAGTCCGGCGGTTCGTTGCCTCCTGCATATTTGTCCCGGTAATACGCGAACAGTGGATGGTGATATAAAATCACGCCCGTGAACTCCTTCACCGTTTCCGGCTCGCCGCCATCTACAGCGGGCAGTTCAAATACCGTTCTGCCCGCCGAAGGAATCTTAATTCGCTCGAACGAAAGGCTCAGCCCCTCGAGTTCCTGCGACATCGCTTCGGTCAGGTTGAAGCTCGCGAGTTCCTCAAACGCGTTGCTGGTTGTTACGATTCCTGTTTCTTGTGTCATATTGTCTTTTTCCTTCCTCTTATCGGGCGGATTTGCGCACGCCCACGGTTGTTTTTTCGAAC
>OFJB01000954.1_pt1 | contig 12351 bp, 8 predicted proteins | sample 1775081 | NCBI WGS metagenome assembly OFJB01 (sample SAMN08195771, study PRJEB24354) | sludge metagenome | isolation source: initial sludge from phenol fed wastewater aerobic bioreactor | place: India: Nagpur | collected 2016-06-05 | reverse complement strand
AGCATCAGCGCGCGGGAGACCATCCTGCCCGTGGTGCCCATGTTCCACATCAACGCCTGGTGCCTGCCCTATGCGGCGCTGATTGGCGGCGCCAAGCTGGTGCTGCCCGGCCCGCGCCTGGATGCCGCCAGCCTTTACGAGCTGATGGAGACCGAGCACGTCACCGTGAGCGCGGGCGTGCCGACGATCTGGATGGGCCTGATCCAGCATGTGGAGCAGCACGGGCTGCGCTTTAGCACCATGCGGCGCACGGGCGTGGGCGGCTCGGCCATGCCCAAGGCGCTGATCGCCAAGTTCAACGACGTGTACGACGTGGAGGTGCGCCACGGCTGGGGCATGACCGAGACCACGGCCATCGCCACCATGAGCGTGCTGGGCGCGGCCGATGCCCAACTGCCGCCCGAGGACCGCCACGCGCTGGTCGCCAAGCAGGGCAAGTCGGTGTTCGGCATCGAACTCAAGCTGGTGGATGAAAACGGCGCCAGCCTGCCGCGCGACGGCGTGGCGCAGGGCGAGCTGATGGTGCGCGGCCAGTGGATCGTGGACCGGTACCACAAGGCCGAGCGCTCGGCGCTGGTGGATGGCTGGTTCCCTACGGGCGACATCGCCACCATCAACCCGCAGGGCGTGGTGCAGATCCGCGACCGCACCAAGGACGTGATCAAGTCGGGCGGCGAGTGGATCAGCTCCATCGACCTGGAGAACGCCGCCGTGGCGCACCCGGCGGTGGCCATGGCGGCGGTCATCGGCGTCAAGCACCCCAAGTGGGACGAGCGCCCGCTGCTGTTCATCGTGCGCAAGCCCGGGCAGGCGCTGGACAAGGCTCAGATCCTGGACTTTCTGGCGCAGCGCGTGGCCAAGTGGTGGCTGCCCGACGACGTGCTGTTTGTTGACAGCCTGCCTCTGGGCGGCACCGGCAAGGTTCAGAAAAACGAGCTGCGGCAGCGCCATGGCGCGGTGTTCGGGGGCGAATGACACCCCCGCGCGCTGACGGTTTTCGGTTTTGGCTTTCCTTTCGTTCCCACTCACCCACCCCACGGAGACACACATGAACATGGTTCCCAGGAAATGGCCCCGCCATTGGTTGAAGGTCGGCGCATGCGCCGCAGCGCTGGTGATGGCGACGCATGCCGGGGCGGCCGAGACGGTGAAGATCGGCTTCATCGACCTGCTGTCCGGCCCGTTTGCGCTCACCGGCCAAAGCTCGCTGAACCAGCTGCGCGAGGTGGTGGCCCAGGTCAACGCCAAGGCCGGGCCCAACGAGCCCAAGTTCGAGGTGATGGACTTTGACAACAAGGGCACGCCGCAGGAGAGCCTGAATGCGCTCAAGGCCGCCACCGACCGGGGCGTGCGCTACATCACCCAGGGCGGTGGCTCGGGCGTGGCGCTGGCGCTGGTGGATGCGCTCAACAAGCTCGCCGAGCGCGACCCCGAGCGCGCGACGGTGTACCTGAACTACGCCGCCATGGACCCGCAGCTCACCAACGACCGCTGCAGCTTCTGGCACTTCCGCTTCTATCCGTCGAGCGAGATGAAGATGGAGGCGCTGACCACCTACCTGCAGGGCCGCAAGGATGTGAAGCGCGTGTACCTGCTCAACCAGGACTACACCCATGGCCGTCAGGTCTCCAAGGCCGCCAAGGAATACCTGGCCCGCAAGCGGCCCGACATCGAAATCGTGGGCGATGACTTCATCCCCATCGCGCAGACGCGCGACTTCGCCTCGTACGTCGCCAAGATCGCCGCGACCAAGGCCGACACCGTCATCACCTCCAACTGGGGCAGCGACCTCACGCTGCTGTTCAAGTCCTCGCGCGACTACGGCCTGAACATCAACTACTTCACGCTCAACGCCAACAACCCCGGTACACCCGCGCAGATCGGCCCCTGGGGCGAAGGCAAGGTCGGGGTGATCTGGAACTGGGTGCACAACGCCCCCACGCCCGAGCTGGAAAAGATCTACGTCGACTACAAGAAGAAGACGGGCGACGACTTTGTGTTTGCCGCGCACTGGAACAGCGTGCACATGCTGCGCGAGGCCATGCGCAAGGCCCAGTCCACCGATGCGAAGAAGGTCGCCTTCGCGCTGGAAAACATGACCTACAAGAGCCCCATGGGCGAGGTGCGCATGCGCAAGACCGACCACCAGCTCGAAGCGCCGCTGTACCTGGGCATCTGGGCCAAGCAGGGCAGCAAGGGTGTGAAGTACGACGCCGAGAAGACCGGCTACGGTTTCCGCTCCGAAGTGGCGTGGGACAACTACATCAGCGCCCAGCCCACGTCCTGCCAGATGAAGCGGCCGTCCTAGGCCCCCCCGCGCCGCTCCGGCGGTGCGGGCTTCAACCCAGCCAGCCCTTGGGCACCTTGTCGGCCTTTTTCTCCACGGGATTGGCGGTGAGTTTTTCTGCCGCGTACTGGCGCATGAACTCCTTGGCCTTGTCGGGCCGGGCCGTGAGCCAGGCGTCGTAGGCGCCTTCGTTCAGGATGGCGGGCATGCTCTTTTCGCTGCCCGGCTGGCCGTAGCGGTGCAGCAGCGCGTGGTTGTTGGCGTTCACCGTGAGCAGGCAGTAGCTGATGATGACCTCGCCCGACTCGGCCCCTGCGCCCTGCCAGCGCGCCCACAGGCCCGCCACGCCCATCGGCTTGCCGTCCACGCGCACCACGCGGGTGGGCACGGCCTTGCCGCTGCGCAGGTCGTCTTCATAAAACGCCACCATCGGCACGATGCAGCGCTGGCCGTTCAGCCAGGCATCGCGAAACGCGGTGCCGGTGGAGGCCAGGTCGGACTTGGCGTTGACCAGCTTGGGCGCGCGCAGCTTGGCGTCGGATGCCGACTTGACCCAGTGCGGCACCAGGCCCCATTGCGCGGGCACCAGCACCCGGGTGGAGGCGGCGTCGCTCGGGGTGTCTGAAGCCGTCGTGGGGGCAGCCTCTTCAACCGCACTGACTGTGCTGGCCGACCCTTGGACCAGGGCGGTGGCCGTCGCTGCATGCACGATGAAAAAGCCCGGCTTGCGGGGCCACAGGTGGCGTTCACCCAGCGCCGCAGGGGGCTCGACCGCAAACGCCTCGCGGTAGGTGTCGGCGTGCTGCAGGGTTTCGTAGTGGGTACTCATGGAGCCATGGTACCTGCGTGGTGATGGGTGTCAGGCCACATTTCAAGCAAAACGGGTTGGTAGCGCTAGTGCAATATGCCTGACTAGCTATCAATAGCGTAGCAGACGGGATACCGTCACCGAAAGCTCCCGGGCAGGCCGTGATGTGCGTCAAGCCCGTTGTCGCCTGCGTTGTGACGTGTGCTGGCGCCGTTTTCACAATGGCCGCATGGACTTCGCACCCTCCCCCCTGGCCCTTCAGCTGCGTGATCGCCTGACCGCGTTCATGGACCGCTACCTGCTGCCCTACAACGCTGCCTGGCACGCGGCCGTGGCGGCGGGCGACTACCCGCCGCCGTTTGTCGAAGACCTCAAGGCACTGGCGCGTGAGGAGGGTTTGTGGAACCTGTTCCTGCCCACGCTGCGGGATGACGAGCCCGGCACGCGCCTGTCCAACCTGGACTACGCGCCGCTGGCCGAGGCCATGGGCCGCCTGCCCTGGGCGGCCGAGGTGTTCAACTGCCAGGCGCCGGACACCGGCAACATCGAGCTGCTGCACCGCTTTGCCACGCCCGACCAGCGCACGCGCTGGCTGGTGCCGCTGCTGCACGGCCAGATGCGATCGGCCTTCGCGATGAGCGAGCCCGATGTGGCCTCGTCCGACCCTACCAACCTGCAAACCACGGTGCGGCGCGAGGGCGATGACCTGGTGCTCAGCGGCCGTAAGTGGTTCATCACCGGTGCGGCGCACCCGCAGTGCCAGCTGCTCATCGTGCTGTGCCGCAACGCGGATGCCGACCGTGAAGACGGCCACCACCGCCACAGCATGGTGCTGGTGCCCGTGGACACGCCGGGCGTGCAGATCGTGCGCAACATCCCCGTGCTGCACCACCACGCGCCCGAGGGGCATTGCGAGATTTTGCTGCGCAGCGTGCGCGTGCCTGCCGACCACCTGCTCGGCGACTGGGGCGCGGGCTTTGCGATAGCGCAGGCGCGCCTGGGGCCGGGCCGCGTGCACCACTGCATGCGCACCATCGGCCAGTGCGAGCTGGCGCTTTCCCTGGCCACCGAGCGCGCGCTGGAGCGCACGGCGTTCGGCAAGCCGCTGGCCGAGCAGGCCAATGTGCAGGAATGGCTGGCCGAGTCGCGCATCGAGATCGACCAGGCGCGCCTGCTGGTGCTGCACGCTGCGTGGCTGCTGGACCAAGGCGATGCGGTAGACGCGCGCACCGTGCGTGCCCAGGTCGCCGCCATCAAGGTGGTGGCCGCGCGCCTGCAGCAGCGCGTGGTGGACCGCGCCATGCAGGTCTTTGGTGCCATGGGCCTGTCGCCCGACACGCCGTTGGCCGCCTTCTGGACCTGGGGCCGCGCGCTGCGGCTGATGGACGGGCCCGACGAGGTGCACTTGCGCACCGTGGCGCGGCACGAGCTGGCGCGGGCGCGCACGGGGCTGGGGGCATCGGCGGCGTACTTCACCACCCCCGAGCAGCTGCGCGCGCCGCCGCACCTGAGCGCCTGAGGACGGAGACCCACGGAGACCGAGTGCCCGTGCGCGCGGGCCACAGCCGCTGCTTCCCACCTTCCACCGTGCACTTGGTACTTGGCAACTAAGGCCGGTGTGTTGATACTGCTGGCTCCATCGCCAGTACCGAGGCCTGACCACCATGCACACCCCCACCCACCGCGCTCTCGCCGTTGTCCTTTCCGCCACCGTGCTCGGGCCCGGGCTTTGGGCCACGGCCCACGCCCAGACGCAGAAGCTGCGGCCCGGCCTGTGGGAGAACAGCGTGACCATGAAAAGCCAGAGTGGCCAGCTGGAGGCCGCGATGGCGCAGATGCAGAAGTCCATGGCCAGCCTGACGCCTGCGCAGCGCAAGCAGATGGAACAGGCCATGGCCCAGCAGGGCGTGAGCATGGGCCCCAGCGGCAACACCGTGAAGGTCTGCATCAGCCCCGAGCAGGCCGACCTGGACCGCATTCCGGCGCAGGAAGGCTGCACGCAGAACGTGCAACGCACGGGCCCCAATGCGGTGGCCATGACGTTCAGCTGCAAGGGCACCCAAGGCCAGCCGCCCACCACGGGCGAGGGCACGATGACCTTCCAGGGGCCCACGGCCTACACGGGCAATTTCAAGGTCAAGACCACGTCCAACGGCAAGCCCGAGCAGATCGATATGGTGCAGAACGGCAAGTGGCTGGCCGCGGACTGCGGCGCGATCAAGCCCGTGCGCTAGTCCCAGAGGCCACGGGGCGGTGGGTGGCCGGCGCCACCACCACGCGGTTGCGGCCCAGGGCCTTGGCGTGGTACAGCGCCTGGTCGGCGCGTTCCAGCGTGTGCTCCACGGTGTCGCCCGGCAGGTGCTGGGCCAGGCCGATGGACACGGTGAGCTGCAGCGAGCCTGCGCTGTGGGCAATCTCCAGCGCCTGCACGGCTTGGCGGATGCGTTCGAGCAGTTCGCGCGCGTGGTCTGCGGAGGTGTCGGTGAGCATCAGCACAAACTCCTCGCCACCCCAGCGGGCCAGCACGTCGGTGTCGCGCACGCTGGCGCGCACCGTGCCCGCAAAGGCCTGCAGCGCGCGGTCGCCGGCAGCGTGGCCGTGCTGGTCGTTGATGGGCTTGAAGTGGTCGATGTCCAGCTGCGCCAGCAGCAGCGGGCGGCCGCTGCGCAGGCTGCGGCGGTGCTCCAGCGCCATCAGGTCGAGCATGGCGCGGCGGTTGATAAGGCCCGTCAGTTCGTCGCGGGTGGCCAGTTCGCGGTTGACTTCTAGCGCCTGGGCCAGTGCCTCGCGCTGCTGCTGCAGCTTGGCGCGGATGCGCTGGATGCGCAGGTTCAGCGCAATGCAGCCGCTCAGCACGATGAGCACCATCAGCGCGTAGGCGGTGTCCAGGTAGCCCGAGGCATTGGCATTGAAGCGGGAGCTGACGCCGATGGCGCTGGCAAACGCCAGCAGTGCATACACGCCAATGCCGATCACCTCGGCCACCGTGAGGCCGAAGGTGCCGAAGAACAGGATCATCGCCAGCACGCTGGGCACCAGCCCGCGTGCATCGCCCGCCAGCACATAGGCCACCGCACCGCTGGTGATGGTCCAGACCATTTGCGGAATGGTGAGCGAGGGGTCGCGCAGGCGGGCGGTTTCGCCCGAGCGGATGAAGGCCGTCATGACCACCAGGCCGCCCACCGACAGGGCGGCCCACCATTGCACGGCGGTCTGGTCCACGGAGGTGCTGGAATGCGCCACCAGCAGCATCACCCCAGCGCTGCCCGCCATCAGCGCGAGCGCCAGCAAGGCCATACCCACCAGCGTGCGCCGCCGAGGGTCGGTGGAGAGGATCACATCCTTGAGGCGCTGCCAGCGGGCGGGTGGGCGCAAGGTGGGGGCTCCGGCCAGGAGGGAGGGCCGCGCGGTGCGCGGGCGGGGTGGCCAGAACCCGGGGGAACGGGTGTTACCGGCTAGTCGGCGATTTTACGGTGAGGTAACGCCGGGCGTATAGCCCCCAGGCCTTGGCCGTGCCTTGACTGGGCTTCGTCCGGGTGCGCAGCCCGTGTGGCGAGTCTGCTCTGCGGCGCGGGGTGCCGCGCTACAGCGTGAGCGCTGCCAGGGCGGCCAGCGGGGCTGTCTCGGCACGCAGCACGCGGGGGCCCAGCGTGACCGGAGCAAAGCCGTGTTGCACCGCCAGGTCTTCTTCCGCGGGGCTCAGGCCACCCTCGGGGCCGGAGAGGAACAGCACGGGGCGCTGGGCATCGCCGCTGCCCGTGGCCTCACGCAGCGGCGCGGTACCTGGCCGCAGCGACAGCAGCAGGCGTTGGGCGGAGTTTTGGGTGTCCTGGGCTTCCGGGAGCGTTATGTCCTGCCCTGTTGAACGCAGCCAGCCCGCCAGATCGATGGCGGGGTGCACCACGGGCACACGGTTGCGGCCGCATTGTTCGCAGGCAGCCACGGCCACGGCCTGCCAGTGGGCGATCTTCTTGTCGGCGCGCTCGCCCTTGAGCTTGAGCACGCTGCGCTCGGCCACCAGCGGGGTGATGCTGGCCACGCCAAGCTCGGTGGCCTTTTCGACCAGCCAGTCCATGCGCTCGTTGGCGGTGATACCAGCCAGCAGGTGCACGGCGCGGGGCGCCTCGCGCTCGATGGCGTGGTGCGCACCCACCAGCACGCGTACATCGCTGCGGCCCATCTTGAGCACGGTGGCATCGAACTCGCCGCCGGGGTCGCCCGCGCCCTGGCCGCCGTGGAACAGGGTGATGCCGTCACCGGGCTGCAGGCGCAGCACCTGCACATGGCGTGCAGCGCCCGGGGGCAGGTCCAGCTCGGCGCCGGTGGCCAGTGGGGCCGGGCAATGGAAACGGGGCATTTGCTATCTTTGTAATAGCTACTAGCGCATGATTTTTCTGCGCTTGAGCCGGTTTTTGCTTGATTTTTTGGGGCGTGCCGTGAATGCAAGGCGCCGTGGCTACATGCGGCCGTACGCAAAGCCCACCAGGGGCTCGGTGCCTTCGATCTGGTCCAGCATCTTGAGCAGCGGCCCCAGCTGGCGGTAACGGTTGGCAGTGGCGCGGATGTACGCGATGAACCGGGGCGCATCGGCCAGGTACTTGGGCTTGCCGTCGCGCAGCGTCAGCCGCGCAAAAATGCCCGCGACCTTGAGGTGCCGCTGCAGGCCCATCCATTCCACCGCGCGGTAGAACTCGCCAAAGTCATCGCCCCAGCCGCTGGCGCTGTTGGCGCCCAGCAATCCGGCCTTGCGTGCCTTTTCCCAGTAACGCACGGTAATGTCGATGACGAATTCTTCTTCCCAGCTGATGAACGCGTCGCGCAGCAGGCTGGCGATGTCGTAGGTGATGGGGCCGTACACCGCGTCCTGGAAGTCCAGCACGCCCAGGGGTGCACCTGCTTCCACCGGCGCCATCAGATTGCGGGTCATGAAGTCGCGGTGCACATAGACCTGTGGGGCTGCCAGGTTGTGCGCCACGATGGCATCAAAGGCGCTGCCCAAGGTCGCCTGCTGTTTGTCGTCCAGGGCGATGGCGCGGTGTTTGGCCAGGTACCAGTCGGGGAACAGCGCCAGCTCGCGGCGCAGCAGCGGCTCGTCGTAGGCGGGTAGCACGCCGGGGGTGGAAGCCTTTTGCCACTGCAGCAGCACATCGGTGGCCTGCTGGTACCAGGCGTAGGCGTCCTGGGGTTTTTCGGGGTTCAGCCGCTCGATCACCGTCTGGTGACCCAGGTCGGACAGCAGCATGAAGCCGGTGGGCTCATCAAACGCCAGGATCTGCGGCACGTTGAGCCCGGCGGCGGCCATCAGACCCTGCACTTGCACAAAGGGCTTGCAGTTCTCCTTGTCGGGCGGTGCATCCATCACGATGCGGCTGGCGCCTGTGGCCGTGTCAATGCGCAGATAGCGGCGGAAGCTGGCATCGGCCGACGCGGGGCGCAGGGTATCAGGCAGCAACTGGTGCGGCCCCGCCAGGGGGGCCAGCCAGGCGTCAAAGGCCGCACGGCGGGCGGCATCAGGCCAGCTGACGGGGGTGGGGGCGGCGGGCGCAGCTGGTGCGGCCACGGTGGCGCCGAGGGGCTGGCCAGCGGGCGATGGGGGGATGGGGTGGCTCATGGATAATCCGATTTTACAAACCGGTCGTGGCTGGCGCCGTGCGCGTTGGCCAGGGCCGGTCCCTTTGTCCGCTACCGCCCCAACACCCCACGTGCCACGCTGCCAGCCACCCACCGTGCAGAACCTCACCTCCCTTCGCGCCCGGCCCGCCACGGCGAAGTCTGCACGGCTGCGGCCCCCCGTGCCCCGCGTGCTGGCCCTGGGCGTTGCGCTGGCCTGGTGTGGCCTGCCGCTGGCGGCCCTGGCCCAGGACGCCGCCGCACCCAGCGCCTGGGATGCGCCTCCGGCGCTGCGGTCCTCCCCGCTGCTGCAGGAAAAGATTCCCGACGCCGTGCGCTCGCAATTGCCCGTGTTTGTGAAGGGCGATCACATCAGCGGCCAAACGGACCTGAACGCACTGATCGAAGGCAATGCCGAGTTGCGCCGGGGCGACACGGTCATCCGCGCGGACCGGCTGGACTACAACGTGCCCGAAGACCTGGCCAAGGCCAACGGCAAGGTGCGCATCAACCGCGCCGGCAACATCTACGAAGGCACGGCGCTGGAGCTGCGGGTGGAGGCCTTCGAGGGCTTCTTCAGCGACGCGCGCTACCGCTTCCTGGCCACGCAGGCCCATGGAGACGCGACGCGGGTGGACTTTGTGGACCGCTACCGCGCCGTGGTGCATAACGGCACCTACACCACCTGCGAGCGTGGCAACGAAGAAAGCTGGCAGCCCGACTGGGTGCTGCGCGCCGCCACCATCCGCATCGACAACGAGGAAGAGGTTGGCACGGCCGAAGACGCGGTGCTGGAGTTCAAGGGCATCTCGGTGCTGCCCATTCCGTACATCACCTTCCCGTTGTCGGAAAAGCGCAAGTCCGGCCTGCTGCCACCCACCATCGGGCTCGACAGCCGCGATGGGGTGACTTACATGCAGCCGTACTACTGGAACATCGCCCCCAACCGCGATGCCACCTTGCGCGCCGCGCTCATGACCAAGCGGGGTGCCAATGTGGGCGGCGAGTTCCGGTATCTGGAGCCAACCTACAAGGGCCAGATCAGCGCCGACGTGATGCCCACCGACCGCCTGCGCGACCGGGTGCGCTGGAGCTTCAGCGGCAAGCACGAGGGCGCGTTCGATACGGCCATTGGCGGGCTGGGGCTCAACCTCAACCTCAACCGCGTGAGCGATGACAACTACTGGCGCGACTTCAGCCGCGCCACCGAACAGCTGCGCCAGCGCCTGTTGCCCAACGATGCCATCCTGTCCTGGGGCCGCAACGATATGTCGGCTACGGTGCGCACCCTCAAATGGCAGACGCTGCAGGACGTCACCTCGCCCATCGTGCCGCCGTATGACCGCATGCCGCAGGTGCAATGGCGCTACAACCCCTCGCAGCTGGGCGGTGGATTCGATGCCAGCGTCGAGCTGGACACCACGCGCTTCGAAGCGGCCCGCGCGCTCACCGGCCAGCCCAACGCCGACCGCAGCTACGCCATGGCGCAGATCAGCCGTCCGTTCCTGTCGCCGGGTGGCTTCATCACCCCGCGCCTGCAGCTGCATGCCACGCAGTACCAGTTTGATTCGGCCCTCTCCAACGGCCAGCGCTCGGCCAGCCGCACACTGCCCACTTTCAGCCTGGACAGCGGCCTGGTGTTCGAGCGCGACACCGCCTACTTCGGCCGGGCCTTCCTGCAGACGCTGGAGCCCCGGGCGTTCTACACCTACACGCCCTACCGCGACCAGAGCATGCTGCCGGTGTACGACACGGCGGCCAATGACTTCAACTTTGCAACCATCTACACCGAGAACGCGTTTGGCGGCAACGACCGGCTGGCCGACAACAACCTGCTGACCCTGGGCGTGACCACCCGCCTGCTGGACCCCGACACCGGTGCCCAGGCCGCGCGCTTCGGTATTGCGCAGCGGGTGCGGTTCTCGGACCAGAAGGTGACCTTGCCAGGCGGTACGCCGGTGAGCGAACGCCTGTCGGATCTGCTCCTGGGCGCGGGCATCAACTGGACACCCCAGTGGGGCTTTGACTCCACCGTGCAGTACAACCCCAAGACCGGGCAGTCCATCCGCTCCACCATCGGCGCGCGCTACAGCCCCAGCAACTACCGCACCGTGAGCGCGGCCTACCGCCTGCAGCGTGGCACCAGCGAGCAGATCGACATCGGCTGGCAGTGGCCGCTGAACGACCTGTGGGGCGACAAGGGCAAGGACCTGGGCCCCGGCCGTGGCCAGGGCGGCGGGCGCTGGTACAGCGTGGGCCGCCTGAACTACAGCATGAAGGACCGCAAACTCGTGGACACCGTGGTGGGCTTCGAGTACGACAGCTGCTGCTGGATCGGCCGCGTGGTGCTGGAGCGCCTGCAAAGCAGCGTGACCAGCTCCAACACGCGCCTGCTGTTCCAGATCGAATTCGTGGGCTTCTCCCGCCTGAGCCTGGGTTCCAGCCCGCTCGACTCCTTCAAGCAAAATGTGCCGCGTTACCAGAACCTGCGCGAGCAGGTATCCACGCCCAGCCGCTTCAGCAACTACGACTAGACCATGAATCACCGTGTACTCGCACTGGCCTTGACGGCCGCGTTGGCATCCCTCGTGGCGCAAGGCGCTGCGGCCCAGGGCCTGCGTCCTTCGGGGGCCTCGTCTTCGGGCAAGACCGGGTTGTCCTCCTCGCCGTCGTCGCTGACCGCGCGCCCTGCGGCCGTGCCCTCCATCACCTTGCCTGCGCCCTCCGCCAGCACCGCTCCGCGCTCGGCCGATTTCATCGTGGCGGTGGTCAACTCCGAGCCCGTGACCAATTACGAAGTGCGCTCGCGCCTAGCCCGTGCCGAGGCGCAGATCGCCAAGCAGGGCGGCGCCATGCCGCCACGCGATGCGCTGGCGCGTGAAGTTCTCGAACGCATCATTCTGGAAAAGGTGCAGTTGCAGCAGGCGCGCGAATCTGGCATCAAGGTCGATGACTACGCCGTGTCGCAGGCCGAGCAGGGCGTGGCCCGCCAGAACGACATGACGGTAGACGAGCTGTATGCGCGCCTGGCCCGCGACGGCATGAGCAAGGACCGGTTTCGCGAAGAGCTGCGCAACCAGCTGCTACAGCAGCGCCTGCGCGAACGCGAAGTCGAAGCACGCGTGAAGGTAAGCGACCTGGACGTGGACCAGTTCCTGCGCGAAGAGCAAAAGGGCACAGACGTCGCCGCCATGGAGATCAACCTCGGCCATGTGCTGGTGGTGGTGCCTGAAAACGCCACCCCCGCGCAGGTGGCCGAGCGGCAGGCACGCGCACAGCGCGCGGCAGACAAGGTGCGCGCGGGCGAAGACTTTGCAGCGGTGGCCCGCGAGTTCTCCGATGCGCCCGAAGGCCAGCGGGCTGGCGGGCTGCTGGGCCTGCGGCCTGCAGACCGTTATCCGGAACTGTTCGTGAACTCCACCCTCGGCCTGCCGGTGGGCTCCATCGTGGGCCCGGTGCGCTCGCCGGCGGGCTTTCACGTGCTCAAGGTGGTGGAACGCGTGACGGCCGGCATGCCAACCACGGTGGTGCAAAACCATGCGCGTCATATCCTGCTGCGCACGGGCCCCCAGTTGTCCGAAGCCGCCGCGGCAGCGCGACTGGCCGACTACCGCCGTCGCGTGCTGGCCGGGCAGGCCGACTTTGC
>OFJB01000953.1_pt1 | contig 12356 bp, 11 predicted proteins | sample 1775081 | NCBI WGS metagenome assembly OFJB01 (sample SAMN08195771, study PRJEB24354) | sludge metagenome | isolation source: initial sludge from phenol fed wastewater aerobic bioreactor | place: India: Nagpur | collected 2016-06-05 | reverse complement strand
GAGAACTTCAACAAGCCGATCGACCCGGCCTACCCCAAGATCGCCGGCCAGTACCCCGACTACCTGTACGCCGCGCTTACGGCCTACAAGGACGACACCCACAGCACCTGGGGCCGCGGCAACCCCATCATGGCCGGCATGGCCAAGCAGTTCACCAATGCCGAGCTCAAGGCCATCGCCTACTACATCGGCTCGCTGCCGGGCGACATTCGCACGGTGCCGCAGGGGCGTTTCCGCTGATTGGTGCTGCGCCGAACCCCACCGAAACCCGCCGCCGGCGGGTTTCGTGTTCATGGGCTGCAGGTTATGAGCAAAACGGGCCTGTGGCCCTTGTTGCATCAGCGCAAATAGCTATCAATAGAGTAGCTTTTCAGTTCCGCGTCGCACGCCGACGCACGCAGTCCAGGTAGGCTGCGCCATCGGGCTCGCCGCGCCGCGCTTGCGCGTCGGCCAGCATCTGTCCCAGGCATTCCATCACCTCGTGGTGCGCGGCGTGCAAGTCGCCCCGGCGCGCGGCCAGCAGCTCCACCGCCTGGCGGATGCCGGCGGGCTGGTCGATGCTGCACTGCTCGCTGATCGACAGGTGCATCGACAGATGCAAAAACGGATTGCCGCCCACCGCACCCTCGCCGTAGTCGCGCGCCACTGCCGCATCCGCGTCGGCCAGCTCGGCGTGCCACTCGGGGTGCTCGGCCACCCAGCCGGCGGCCAGTTGCTCGATGGCCTGCAGCGGCTGCCCGGCCTGGGACTTGGCCCAGGCCTCGCAGAAGAATCGTCGGACTTGCTCTTGCGTGGGGGCGAACATGATGCGGCGAGGGTAGCACGCGGGCCCGTCGCCAGCCGGCCGCTGGCCGCCCTGCGATGGACCGTGGCAGCGCGCGGGCCGTGGGATCGCATACCATCGACGATCACTGAAGTGTGAGCGCATTCATTCGGAGCAAACCATGATCCAGGCCTTCATCTGCGACGCCATCCGCACCCCCTTCGGCCGCTACGGCGGCGCCCTGGCCGGTGTGCGCACCGACGACCTCGGGGCGCTGCCCATCCAGGCGCTGATGCAGCGCAACCCCAAGGTGGACTGGGCCGCGCTGGACGACGTGCTCTACGGCTGTGCCAACCAGGCCGGCGAGGACAACCGCAACGTGGCGCGCATGGCCGCGCTGCTGGCGGGGCTGCCCACCAGCGCGCCGGGCGCCACCATCAACCGCCTGTGTGGCTCGGGCCTGGACGCAGTGGGCAGCGCGGCGCGTGCCATCCGCGCGGGCGAGACGCGGCTGATGATCGCCGGGGGCGTGGAGAGCATGAGCCGCGCGCCCTTCGTCATGCCCAAGGCCGAAAGCGCCTTCTCGCGCGCCAACGCGGTCTACGACACCACCATCGGCTGGCGCTTCGTCAACAAGCTGCTGAAGGCGCAGTACGGCGTCGATTCCATGCCCGAGACGGCCGAGAACGTGGCGCTGGACTACAAGGTCGAACGCGCGGCGCAGGATCGCATGGCGCTGGCCAGCCAGAAAAAGGCCGCCGCGGCCATCGCTGCCGGCCATCTGGCGCGCGAGATCGTGGCGGTGACCATCGCGCAGAAAAAGGGCGACCCGATCGTGGTCGATACCGACGAGCACCCGCGCGCCACCACGCTGGAGAAGCTGGCCGCGCTCAAGGGCGTGGTCCGGCCCGAGGGCAGCGTGACGGCGGGCAACGCCAGTGGCGTCAACGACGGCGCCTGCGCGCTGCTGCTGGCCGACGAGGCCACGGCCGGCCGGTACGGCCTGACGCCCAGGGCGCGCGTGGTCGGCATGGCGGTGGCCGGGGTGGCGCCGCGCGTGATGGGCATCGGCCCGGCGCCGGCCACCGAGAAGGTGCTGCAGCTCACGGGTCTCAAGCTCGAGCAGCTCGACGTCATCGAGCTGAACGAGGCCTTTGCCGCCCAGGGCCTGGCGGTGCTGCGCCTGCTGGGCCTGGCCGACGACGACGCGCGCGTCAACGCCTGGGGCGGTGCCATTGCGCTGGGCCACCCGCTGGGCGCCAGCGGCGCGCGCCTGGCCACCACGGCCGTCAACCGCCTGCACGCCACCGGCGGGCGCTACGCGCTGTGCACCATGTGCATCGGCGTGGGGCAGGGCATCGCGGTGGTTCTGGAGCGGGTTTGATACAAGCCTGAAATTGCTATATTGTTGATAGCTGCCTGAGCGCTTTCAACAAGGGGATTGGCCTGATTTGATGCTTAATCCCGCGCGGCCGGATCGGCGGGCGGGATCGCCGGCAGCGCATTCGTCGCCGCCGCGCGCGCGGCCTGCGCGCGCTCCTGCGCCAGCTGCTCCTCGAATTGCAGGCGCCCTTGCACCACCACCGAGATCAGCTTGGCGCGATCCTTGTAGTGCGGGTGCATCTGCTCGAACAGCGCCAGGTTGTGGCGGCGAAAGCGATCGGCGCTGTAGCGCGCCGCCTCGGCGCTGGCGCCCAGCAGCTCCAGCACGCTGCGCCCGCTCTTGAGGCTGGCCTCGAACAGCTCGCGCTCCACGCGCAGCACGCCGCGGTCGCGCAGCTGGTTCCAGTGCGTGACGTCGCGGGCGCGCGCCACCAGTTCCAGCTGCGGAAAGTGCTGGCGCGCCAGATCGACAATGGCCAGCGACTGTTCCACGTCATCGACGGCCACCACCAGGATTTTCGCCTGCGCGGCGCCGGCGATGCGCAGCAGGTCCAGTCGCGTGGCGTCGCCATAGAACACGCGCGATCCGAACGTACGCGCCGCCTCGATCATCTCGGCGTCGTGGTCCAGCACCGTTACGGCCACGCCCTCGGCACTGAGCAGGCGGCTGACGATCTGGCCGTAGCGACCAAAGCCGGCGATGATGACCGGCGCGCTCTGCGGCTCCGACAGCTCCTGCGGTGCGGGCGGGCGGCCGCAGTCGGCGTAGCGCGGCAGCAGCCAGCGGTCCACGGCCACCAGCACCAGGGGCGTCAGCAGCATCGACAGCGCCACCGCGCCGATCAGCAGCGAGGCCGTGTCGGCCGGCAGCGCGTTGGCGTCGGCCGCGGCGCGAAACACGACGAAGGCAAATTCGCCGCCCTGCGCCAGCAGCAGCGTGAACACCGGCCGCTCCTGCAGCGGCAGCTTCAGTGTCCGCGCCAGCGCGCCGATGACCCCCACCTTCAGCGCCAGAAAACCCAGCAGCACGGCCAGCATCAGCCATGGCGAGCCCAGCAGCACGCCAAAGTCGATGCTCATGCCGACGGCGACGAAGAACAGGCCCATCAGCAGGCCCTTGAAGGGCTCGATGTCGGTCTCCAGCTCGCGTCGGTACTCGCTCTCGGCCAGCAGCACGCCGGCCAGAAAGGCGCCCAGCGCCATCGACAGGCCCACCCACTGCATCAGGCTGGCGATGCCCACCACCAGCAGCAGCGCGGCGGCGGTGAACAGCTCGGTCGAGCCGCTGCGGGCAATCCAGCGCAAGGCCGGGCGCAGCAGCAGGCGCCCGCCCAGCACGATGGCGGCGATCGCGGCCACGGTCTTGGCCGCCTCCAGCCAGCGCGCGCCGGCGCTGGCGGCCTCGTGTGCACCGACCGCCAGCGCCAGCAGCGGCAGCAACGCCAGGATGGGGATGGCCGCCACGTCCTGGAACAGCAGGATGGAAAAGCCCGCCTGGCCGGTGGAGGTGCGCATCAGGTTGCGCTCGTCCAGCACCTGCAGCGCGATTGCCGTGCTGGACAGCGCCAGCCCCAACCCGGCCACCACGGCGGTGCGCCAGGCCACGCCCAGCAGCAGGCCGGCGGCGGTGATGGCCAGCGCGCACGCCAGCACCTGCACGCTGCCCCAGCCGAAGATGGGCCGGCGCAGGCTCCACAGGCGCCGCGGCTCCAGCTCCAGGCCCACCAGGAACAGCATCAGCACCACGCCGAACTCGGCAAAGTGCAGGATGTCCTGCACGTTGGCGATCAGCCCCAGGCCCCAGGGCCCGATGACGATGCCCGCCACCAGGTAGCCGATGATGGCGCCCAGGCCGAGCGCGCGCGATAGCGTGACCGCTAATACCGAGGCGGCCAGATAGACGAAGCTGTTGATGAGCCAGGGCGGGGCGTGTTCCATGTCAGTTGTCCATCGCGCTGCGCCTCACCCGCAGAGCCTGAAAGCCCTGGAGCCGAACGACCGGGGGTGGTTCATTTCAGCGCCGCCAGCCGGGCACGGCCCAGCCCCGATCGACCGACAACAGGCGCGCGCCCGCCGTGGCGACGACGGTGGCCGTCAGCACCAGCCAGGGCGCCAGGCCCAGGGCGTGCAAGCCCACGAACAGCCAGCCGCCGGCAAAGGACCACAGTGCGTAGGGCCGGTGGTCGTTCAGGGCGCGCGGGATTTCGTTGCACAGGATGTCGCGCAGCACGCCGCCGAACACGCTGGTGACCACGCCCATCAGCACCGCCACCAGCACGGGCTGGCCCACGGCCAGCGCCAGGTCCACGCCGACGGCGGTGAACAGGCCCAGGCCCAGGGCGTCGGGCCACAGGATGGCGCGCTCGGTGGGCGCCAGGTGGCGCTGGCGCATCAGCAGCACCGCGGCCACGCACAGTGCCAGCAGCGCCCACAGGAATTCGACATGCCGCACCCAGAAGAACGGCCGCTGGTCCAGCAGCAGGTCGCGCAGCGTGCCGCCGCCAAAGGCGGTGGCAAAGGCCACCACGCACACGCCCACGGCGTCCAGGCGCTTGCGCGCCGCCTCGATCACGCCCGACAGGGCAAAGGCCAGCGCGGCGGCCCACTCCAGCACTTGGCGCAGGGTGTCGCCCCAGAAGGGCGGCAGGGGGTGGAGCAGGTCCATGGCGGGCGCTGGGCATCGGGTTGCTGGCAGCTACATTTTATATAGCTGCCGGCACCGTCCGCCAGCCAGCGCCGGCAAGCGGCTAACATCGCCCCACAGCCATTGCCAGATGAGGAGGTTCGGGTCATGCCGGTGGTCGTCATCGCCAATCCCAAGGGCGGCGTGGGCAAGTCCACGCTGGCCACCCACGTGGCCGGCTACTGGGCCAGCCGCGGCCACGCCGTGATGCTGGGCGACGTGGACCGCCAGCAGTCCGCGCGCCTGTGGCTGGGCCTGCGCCCCGAGGCGGCGCGGCCCATCGGCACCTGGGACGTGCAGCGCGACTTCATTGTGCGCCCGCCCAAGGGCACCACCCACGTGGTGCTGGACACGCCGGCCGGACTGCGCGGGCTTCAACTGAAGGACGCGCTGCGCCTGGCCGACCGCGTGCTGGTGCCGCTGCAGCCCAGCATCTTCGACATCTACGCCACGCGCGAATTCCTAGACGAGCTGAAAGCGCTGCGCGGGCGCGACACGTTGGCGCTGGGCCTCGTCGGCATGCGCGTGGATGAGCGCACGCTGGCGGCCGAACAGTTGCGCCAGTTCACCCGTGATCTGGGCCTGCCGGTGCTGGCGCAGTTGCGGCCGACGCAGAACTACGTGCACCTGGCCGCACGCGGCCTGACGCTGTTCGACGTGGCGCCCGGCCGCGTGCAGCGCGATCTGGAACAGTGGCAGGGCCTGTGTTGCTGGCTCGACCAGTCGCACGCATGACTCACCCCCGCCCGCGTTTTCGCTAAATTGCCCGCATGAAAACCTTCGACACCCTTGCCCAACTGGTCGCCTGCGTCGGCCAGGAAGTGGCCGTGAGCGACTGGCACACCGTTACCCAGGAGCACGTCAACCAGTTTGCCGACGCCACGGGCGATCACCAGTGGATCCACGTGGACGTCGAACGCGCCAAGGCGGGGCCGTTTGGTGCACCCATTGCGCACGGCTTTCTCACGCTGTCGCTGGTGGCCGGTTTTTCGCAGCGCACCCTGAAGGTGGGCGACGTGCGCATGGGCGTCAACTACGGGCTGAACAAGGTGCGCTTCACCTCGCCGGTGCCGGTGGGCAGCCGCCTGCGTTCGCGCATGGAACTGCTGCAGGCCACGCCCATCGAAGGCGGCCAGCAGCTGGTCTGGAAGAACACCATCGAGCGCGAGGGCGCCGACAAGCCGGTGTGCGTGGCCGAGACGGTCGCGCGCTATTACACCTGAGCTGAGCGCGTTTGCGGGGCATCCCGTTTCCCAACTGCCGGCCTGGCCGATGTCCCTCATGCGACATCAATCACGTTGCTGAATGCGGCTTGCTCCTTCATCCGAGTTGATCTCTTGCACGACAGAGAACCCGACAACTCGAGAAAATCTCTCGATTGTCACGACGCGATGGGTTCAACTCCTTGGCCAACTGCCTGGCCTTCTGGATGTCGCCCGTCTGGCTGGACTTGCCACTGTCACTCAGCATGAGCATGACGCTGCTGCCTTCATGCACGCAGTACTGGCGCCAGGCAGATACGAAAACCCGCGCAACTTCCACGAGTTCACGATCCGTTCGAGATCAAGCAATCCCTGAGTTGAGGTTGATCGATCCGAAATACCTGATACCGATCGTCGGGCGATTGAATTTCCAAGGGGAGCGCCAATGGGCAATGGTGCGCGAGTTTCAAGAGGAGCGCGGAATAAGGTCCATAGGCGTAGTCGCCGGACGAAATGGCGTAATCGGCATGCTGCAAGAGCAATAGATCGCGTAGTGAAGCGACGGTCGCGACATCGCCGTTGTGGCCAGCACGCAATACGGGCGTTCGGCCGTAGAACAATCCCCATGAATAGTTGCTGGTCGTGAAGACGCGCTTTTGGCCCGTGACGATCTGCTCAAACACCGTTGACGCGTTCTGGCGTCTGCCCATTTGTTGGATGAACGCCATCTGCTGACCATCCTTGAACTGGAATCCAGAGCGTGCGGCCCAAACCGGTATCACCGCTGCCAGAATCAACACCGTGGCGATGGAGAAAACCAACGACCGCCAGTGCTGAGTTTGGCTCCGACTCTTGGGCAATGGCGTATCCATGTCCCAACGGATATTCAGTCCGGCCAACCCGAGCAAACCAGCCCACCAGATGACGTGCAGGCCTTGCCGCATTTCATATGACCCAAGGGTAAACCACAGCCCGATCATCGGGACTAGCGCAAACCACCACATGATGTGCAACATGAACTCGCGGCGCACGAGCCACCATGACAGGAGGAGCACGAAAAGGATGTCGGGGCGTCGAACGAGGTATCGATTTGCAGAGTGGATCAGAGTACCAAGCACGCCGCGCTCGCCGAGCGCGCGCGCAAAAACGCCGCCATTGCTGGTGATGTCGCTCATCACCACAAAAGTATAGAAGGCGACGATCACCGCGCCGACGCAGGCGACCACGGCGGAGCTGAACGGCCAGCGCCTGCGCCAACAGCCGATCAATGCCAGCAGCGGCAATCCTCCACACGCCCACAGAACGGCCGGCTGCTTGGTCAAACCCGCGAGTGTCGCCGCGGCCACGGCCATGATCCACCACTGCAAGCGATTGCTGCTCAAATAGAGAACAACGCACAGGAGCGAAACAGCCAATTGGGCTGACATCAGGGGGTCGGCGTAGCCGAGTCTCAGATCAGGCCACGTACGAAGCACCATCCATGCGCTGAGTGTCCCGAATGCAAGAGCGTGGCGTTTCGTCGGGTTCGATCGCCAAAGCGCTACGGCACAGGTGATCAGCAGCAAGGAGGGAAGTGAGCTTGCAAATCGGGCTGCGGTTTGGCTGACGAATCCGCCTTGCGCACCATAAATTGAAGCCAACCAATAGGAGAAGAGTTGCGGGTAGCTGGCTTGCGTGTAGTACAGGTCATACGGTTTGCGTTGCCAGTGTTCGATGGCCCACAAGTTCCAACTGTAGATCTCGTCATGGAGGCCAAACGCAGTGCTCGTCATGACGGTTGCAACCGCTATCCAAGCGGTAAGCAGCGTGAGAAGGAAGACACGTGAGACCGTGCTCGATGCAGAGAGCGCACGCGACCAATAGACGATCAGCAGGTTGGCAATCGCTGTCGTGCTGATCACTTGGGCAACCACGAACGACACTGCGCTCAATGCCCACGCGTTCGCATGAATGCCCGCAGTACCTGCCGCCAGTCCAATTGCGGCAATGCATAGCCACGTCGCCAATATCAGCGACTGGTCTGCATCAAGCTGAAGTTGGTGAACCGCAGGGAGATTCGTAGCGGCTTGATTTGGAGCGAAGTTCATCAAACGACATGTGGAATGAGTTGATTCGTTGGCTGGAGTCAATAGTTGAAAGTCTCCCCAAACCCGTTTTGCCGCCAGGCCTCGAACACCGTCACCGCCACGGCGTTGGACAGGTTCAGGCTGCGCTGCTCGGGCCGCATCGGCAGGCGCAGTTGCTGCCGCGGCGCCAGGCGCGCGCGCAGGGCGGGCGAGAAGCCCCGCGTCTCGGCGCCAAACACCAGCCAGTCACCGGGCGCGAACGCGGTCTCGTACACGCTGCGCGTGCCCTGGGTGGTGAGCGCAAACAGGCGCGCCGTATCGGGCTGCTCGGCGCGCACAAAAGCGTCCCAGTTGGCGTGCCGGCGCACGGCGGTGTACTCGTGGTAGTCCAGCCCGGCGCGGCGCAGCAGCTTGTCGTCCATCGAAAAACCCAGCGGCTCGATCAGGTGCAGATCGCAGCCGGTGTTGGCCGCCAGGCGGATCACGTTGCCGGTGTTGGGCGGGATCTCGGGTTCGACCAGGACGATGTGGAACATGGCCGGCGATTGTCTCAGTCTCTCAGCCGGGCAGCTCGGTGCGCGCCAGCGCCAATGCGGTGATGCGAGCCGGCGCCGCTGCGTGGCGCAGGGTGCGCGCCGCCTCGTTCAGGCTGGCGCCGGTGGTCATCACGTCATCGACCAGCACCACCTGTCGGCCCCGCAGGGCGGCGGCATGGCGCGGCTCCAGTGCAAAGGCGCCGCGCACGTTGCGCAGGCGCTCGGCGCGGCTCAGGCCGCGCTGCGGCGGAGTGTCGCGCACGCGCAGCAGCCAGGCGCTCTGGCAGCGGTCCGGCGCCAGGGCGCGCGCCAGCAGCAGCGCCGGGTTGTAGCCGCGCTCGGCCAGGCGCTGGGGCGCCAGCGGCATGGGCAGCACCCAGTCGGCCTGTGCCAGCGCCCCGGACACGCCCGGCGCCTGCAGCAGCAGGGCGGCCAGCGGCCCGGCCAGGCCCACGTCCTGCCGGAACTTCAGTCGCGCGATCAGCCCCGCCCACGGCCACTGGTAGGCGGCAGCGACCAGGCAGCGCTCCAGCGGCGGAGGCGCCAGCAGGCAGGCGCCGCAGCGCGTCACGCCCGGCGCAACGGGCAGCGCGCAGGTTTCGCAGCGCGCCTGCGCGGGCGCAAACCGTCCGGCACAGGCCGGGCAGATGGTGCGGGCCGGCCAGCGCTGGCAGACGGTGCAGCGGCTGGGCCAGGCGCCCAAGGAAAGCAGGCGTGCGAGCATCAGGGGCGGCGTGCGCGATGAAGTTCCCGACAGGGGCCGGGTCAATATACTGCGGCGACAAGCCCATGCCTTCCGACCTGCCTCCCACCATCGACCCCGTTGCTGCCCGTCGCTGGGCTGCGCTGGCTCATCCCGATTCACCTTGGCTGCACCAGGAGGTCGCCCGCCGCATGGCCGAGCGTCTGCCCTGGATTCGGCTGCCCGTGACGCGGTGGGCGCACTGGGAGCCCGTGGGTGGCGGCCGGCAGGCGCGTGCACTGGTCGCGGCGCACTACCCGGATGCCGAGTGTTTTGAGGTTGTAGCCCAAGCGGATGTTGCGCAAAATGCTTCTGAATCAGGAGCAAAACACTGGTGGCAACGCCTGGTCCCCGGGCGCCGCGGCGCTCGCGATGTGCAGCGCGTGAGCGCCCCGCCGGAAGGCGCCATGCAGCTGCTGTGGGCCAACATGCTGGCCCACCATCACGCCGACCCCCGGGCGCTGATGGCCGCGTGGCGGCGCGCCCTGGCCCCCGACGGCTTCGTGATGTTCTCGTGCTTCGGGCCCGACACCTTGCGCGAGCTGCGCGCGCTGTATGCCGAGCGGGGCTGGCCACCGCCGGTGCAGGACTTCACCGACATGCACGACTGGGGCGATCAGCTGGCCATGGCCGGCTTTGCTGATCCGGTGATGGATATGGAGCACGTCACGCTGTCCTTCGACACGCCCGCGCGCCTGCTGGCCGAGTTGCACGAGCTGGGGCGCAACCTGCATCCGCAGCGCTTTGCCGGCCTGCGCACGCCCGCCTGGCGTCGGCGCCTGGAAGCGGCGCTGGACGAGCGCCTGCGGGCACGTCCCGGCGCGCCACTCGAGCTGACGTTCGAGGTCATTTACGGTCACGCGCTCAAGCCCTCGGCGCAACGCGCCGCGCCGCGCGAAGGGCTGACCGTGCATCGCACGCGCACCACCCAGCGCGAGAGTTCCCAGCCTGTGCGCAAGCCTTGAGATTTGTCACGGAACGTCGAGATTGGGGTTGCGAGTCGGTTAAACTTGTGTCCAACCACGCATGGAGGGTGCGGCGCTGCGGGTTTGCACCGCTGGCTGCCGGCGCTGCAATGGCCGAGGATGCGTGACGCGACGCACGGGCCGGGCCTGGCGCGATGCCTTTTGCCTCCTGCGGTCCGGGCGTTTCGTGGCCGTCGGCCAACGGGCGCATGAAGGTTTGTGTTTGTGGAAGACGTGACACGATGAAGAGCATGATGAAAACCGTGGCTGGCGCTGCCGGCCATAGCGCCGTCGCACTGATGGCTTGGGCCGCCACCGCCGCGCATGCGGCCCCAGTGCACGATCTGCCGGGCGGCCCGGGCGTGAATCAGCTCAATCTGACTCCCGGCGTCACCCAGATTTCGTATGCCCAGCACGACCTGCACTGGCTGCTGCTGATCATCTGCACGCTGATCTTCCTCGGCGTGTTTGGCGTCATGTCGTATTCGATCTGGCACCACCGCAAGTCGCGCGGCGCCAAGGCGGCGCACTTCCATGAGTCGCTGGTGGTCGAGATCGCCTGGACGGTGGTGCCCTTCCTGATCGTGATCGGCATGGCCGCGCCGGCCACCAAGGTCATCATCGCGCAGAAGGACACCAGCAACCCCGATCTCACCGTCAAGGCCACGGGCTACCAGTGGAAGTGGGGCTACGACTACCTGACGGGCGAGGGCGAGGGCATTTCCTTTCTCTCGACGCTCGACTCGTCGCAGCGTGCGCTGTCGGACGCCGGAACGCCGGCCGGTGATGACTACCTGCTGAAGGTGGACAACCCCCTGGTGGTGCCGGTCAACAAGAAGGTGCGCGTCATCGTCACCGCCAACGACGTCATTCACGCCTGGTTCGTGCCGGCCTTCGGCGTCAAGCAGGATGCCATTCCCGGCTTCGTGCGCGACACCTGGTTCCGGGCCGAGAAGACGGGCGACTTTTATGGCCAGTGTGCCGAGCTGTGCGGCAAGGAGCACGCCTACATGCCGATTCACGTGAAGGTGCTGCCGCAAGAGGAGTACGCCGCGTGGGTGGAGGCGCAGAACAAGAAGATGGCGGCCGCCGCCGATGATCCGAGCAAGGTGTGGACCCTGGCCGAGCTGCAGGCGCGCGGCGCCAAGGTTTACGCGGCCAACTGCGCGGCCTGCCACCAGGAAAACGGCAAGGGTGCCGGGGCCATCAAGGCACTGGACGGCAGTGCCATCGTCAAGGGGGCGCCGGCCGAGCAGATGCACGTGGTGCTGGAAGGCCGCGCCAACGGCGCCATGCCCTCGTGGAAACAGTTGTCCGATGTGGAGCTGGCGGCCGTCGTCACCTACACCAAGAATCACTGGAGCAATGCGACGGGGCAGCTCATCCAGCCGTCCGAGTTCAAGGCCGCACGCGCCGGCACGTTCCCGGGTTGAGCCGGGCGCCTGCCACCTGACGCCCCTTCCATCGATCAAGTCTGATATCCGGAGAAATCTCCATGAGCGCCGTACTTCCCAACCCCCACGCCGGTCACCTCGATCACGCGCATGACGATCACGGCCACGCGCCGACGGGCTGGCGCCGCTGGGTGTTCGCCACCAACCACAAGGACATCGGCACGATGTACCTGCTGTTCTCGTTCACCATGCTGATGGTGGGCGGGTTGCTGGCCATGCTGATCCGCGCCGAGCTGTTCGAGCCCGGCCTGCAGATCGTCAACCCGGAGATGTTCAACTCGTTCACCACCATGCACGGGCTGATCATGGTGTTCGGCGCCATCATGCCGGCCTTCGTGGGCTTCGCCAACTGGATGGTGCCGCTGCAGATCGGCGCCTCGGACATGGCCTTCGCGCGCATGAACAACCTCAGCTTCTGGCTGCTGATCCCGGCCGGCATCACGCTGGCGTCCACCTTCTTCATGCCCGGCGGCGCGCCCGCCGGCGGCTGGACGCTGTACGCCCCGCTGTCGGCGCAGATGCCGATGTCGCTGGACGCGGCCATCTTCTCGCTGCACATCAT
>OFJB01000952.1_pt1 | contig 12365 bp, 10 predicted proteins | sample 1775081 | NCBI WGS metagenome assembly OFJB01 (sample SAMN08195771, study PRJEB24354) | sludge metagenome | isolation source: initial sludge from phenol fed wastewater aerobic bioreactor | place: India: Nagpur | collected 2016-06-05 | reverse complement strand
CGACCCGGGGTCCAGGCCAACCTCACGCTGGCCGGGGTCGGCCTCGCGGCTGGCGGCGCGATGTGGGCCGCCGCGCGTCCCGCCGTCGAGCGCTCCCTGCCGGCGGCGACCACCGCCGCGGCCGGCCGGCTGGTGGCGTACGCCGCGATCGGCGGGGGCGCCGCCGCGCTCTGGGACCACGTCCTCCATGAGCGGATCGGCTTGCGCCCCGGCCTGGACACCACGCTCCTGCCCGCCGTGGCGACGGGTGGCGCCATCGTCGCCATCAGCTCGGTCGCGCGGCGCGAGCGCGGGGCGCGGTACGGACGCATCGCCCCGGAGCGTCGCACGCTGTCCGACGTCTCTCCCGCGGGCGTCGCGAAGGCCACGGCGATCGGGGCCGCCACGGCGGTCGGCCTGGCGGGTGCCGCCGCCGTCGAGCAGCTGGCCGCACGCGGCCTCGAGCGGATGCTCGGACGCCTGCTGCGGACCGACCCGGGAGCACTCGGCACCCTGGCCGCGCACGCCGCGATCCTGGGCACGGTCACGGTCGCCGGCGGCGCGGGACTGTCCGAGCTCACCCGCCGGATCCAGCGCCGCGACGACGTCGTCGAGCCGGCCTACCCCGAGCCGCCGACGTCGGTCCACGTGTCCGCCGGACCGGCGAGCGCGATGCCGTTCGACTCGCTCGGCAAGGAGGGGCGGCGGTTCGTGCTCATGGCGCTGACCGCCGGAGACATCGAGGCCGTCATGGGCGAGCCGGCGGTCGACCCCGTCCGGGTCGTCGGCGGCTTCGAGAGCGCGAGCGACGTGGACGAGCGCGCCCGGCTGACGCTGGCCGACCTGGAGGCATGCGGGGCGTACGAGCGGTCGCTCATCTGCGTCGGCTCACCGACCGGGGTCGGCTACCTCAACTACTCCCTCGCCGAGGCACTGGAGTACCTGACGCGCGGGGACTGCGCGATCGTCGTGCCGCAGTACGCCCTCGTGCCGTCCGCTCTCGCGCTGACCCGGACCACCGAGGCCGAGCGGCTGACGCGGCTGGTCCTGGCCGGCATCCGCCGTCGCATCGCGACGCTGCCGGCCGACCGCCGCCCCCGGGTCGTGATCGTCGGCGAGAGCCTGGGCGCCAACGTCGCGCTCGACATCGCCGTCGACCCGGACGGCAGGCCATACCTGCCCACGCTCGACGAGCTGGGGGTCGACGCGGGCCTGTACCTGGGGGTCCCGTTCCGCACCCGGCTCTGGAACTCCTGGCGGACCGACCCGGCCGCCGTCGACCCGGACGGCCGCCTGACCCTGCTCAGCCAGCCCGCGGATCCGCCGGAGCCCGTCGCGACGCATCTCATGGTCGTCCACCACGACGACCCGGTGAACAAGTACAGCTTCGCCATGGTCGTCCAGCCGCCCTGGTGGCTCGGCCCGCCCGAGGACCGCCCTCCCCTGGTCCCGCGAGAGACCGCGTTCCGCCCGATCACCAGCTTCGTGCTCGCGACCGTCGACCTCCTGAACGGGATGCAGTCGCGTCCGGGCACGTTCGTCCGCCGCGGGCACGACTACCGGATCGACCTGCGACTGGGCCTGCAGCAGGCGTTCGGCCTGCGCTGCACGCCCGAGCAGGGCGAGGCCATCGAGGTCGCCCTGCGCGCACGCGAGCAGGAGTGGGCCACGCGCCGCCTCGTCGCGCGGACGATGGACGCTGCGCGGCGGAGGATCGCGGCCCAGCTGGCCGCGTGGGGTCAGCAGGTTCCGGCGTACATCGGCCGGAGCGAGGCGGTCGCCGAGTAGCGGCGACCGCCGATGTCGACCGACCACGCGCCGGCGTCGATCCACGCAGCGGTCAGCGGCTCGCCCGCGTCGACCATGGCCAGCCCGACGGCGCCGCCGAGCGTGTGACCGTAGCTCGCCGACCGCACGTACCCGACCTCGACGCCGTCCCGCAGCACGACCTCGGCGTGGTGCATCAGCGGCTCCGGGTCGGCGAGCAGCACCTGGACCAGCCGCCGGTGCGGCGCTCCGCCCGCGATCTGCCTGGCGACGGCCTCGCGCCCGACGAAGCCGCCCGGCTTGTCGAGCGCCACGGCGAAGGCCAGACCGGCCTCGCTCACGACGTCGGTGTTGTCGATGTCGTGCCCGAAGTCGCGGTAGGCCTTCTCCAGCCGCAGGCTGCCGAGCGCCCGCAGCCCGGCGTGACGCAGCCCGAGGTCGGATCCGGCGGCGACGAGGTCGTCGTACGCACCCACGGCCTGCTCGGTCGGCAGGTACAGCTCGTAGCCGGTCTCCCCGACGTACGTGATGCGGACGGCCAGCGGCCGGGCGAAGCCGAGGTCGATCTCGCGGGCGTCGCGGTAGGCGAACGCATCGTCGCCGAGGTCGACCGACGTGAGCCGCTGCAGCACCTCTCGCGCGCGCGGCCCGTGCACGTTCAGCTGCGCGAGGCCCGAGGTCACGTCGGTGACCGACGCGCGGAGGTCGCCTTGGTGGCGGCGCAGCCACTCGAGGACCTGTCCGCGCGCGGTGTCGGAAGCGACGACGAGGAAGCGGTCGTCGGCGAGCTTGGTCACGGTGAGGTCGGCCTGGAGGTGACCGGTCTCGTCGAGCCACTGCGTGTAGGTGATGCGGCCGGCCTCACGGTCCACCGCGTTCGCGGACACGCGGTCGAGCAGGCGGCCGGCGTCGGCGCCCTGGACGAGCACCTTCGTCATGAACGACATGTCCATGAGCCCCGCGCGCTCACGGATCGCCCGGTGCTCGTCCGCCCACCGTCCGAACCAGGACGGGCGGCCCCAGGTGAGCTCGCCCGGATCCGGCGACGGGCCGTCGCCGAACCAGTCGGCGCCCTCCCAGCCGCTGACGTCGCGGAAGCAGGCGCCCGCGGCGGCGAGCCGGTCGTGCAGGGACGAGCGACGGATACCGCGCGCCGTCCTCATCTGCCGACCGGGCACGTGCGGCGCGTAGACGAGCCCCAGGGTCTCGACCGTGCGCTCGGCCCGGTAGCGCGGGTTGAGCTGGTAGTCCTGCATCCGCGCGACGTCGAACCCGGTGACGTCGACGTCGGGCCGGCCGTCGACGATCCACTGCGCGACGATCCGCCCCATCCCGCCGCCGGTGAGGATGCCGACGGAGTTCATGCCGGCCGCGACGAAGTAGCCGTCGAGGCCCGGTGCGCGGCCGACGATGGGCGCCAGGTCGGGGGTGAACGACTCCGGGCCGCAGAAGAACGTGCGCACCCCCGCGTCGAGCGTCGCCGGCACGCGGCTCATGGCCCGCTCGAGGTACGGAGTCATGCGGTCCCAGTCCGGCTCGATGCGGCCGAACGAGAACCCGTCCGGGATGCCGCCGACGCTCCAGGGCGCGCAGACGGGCTCGAACAGCCCGACCATCAGTCCCCCGCCCTCCTCGCGGTAGTACCCGTGGCACGAGGGGTCCTCGAGCACCGGCCAGGCAGGGTCGACGCCCGGCATCTCCTCGGTGATGAGGTAGTAGTGCTCGGCCGCCTGCAGCGGGATCGCGACGCCGTTGCGCTCGCCCAGCTCGCGGGCCCACATCCCGGCGCAGTTGACGACGTACTCGCACCCGACGTCCCCGTGGTCGGTCTGGACGCCGACCACCGTCGTGCCTCGGGTGAGCACCCGCTCGACGGTGACGCCCTCCACGATGCGGACACCGGCGTCGGTGGCGCCCTTGGCCAGCGACATGGTCGCGTCGACGGGGTTGACGCGACCGTCACCGGGGACGAAGAAGCCGGCCAGCAGGTCGTCGGAACGGACGAGGGGGAAGCGCTCGGCCGTCTCCGCCGGTGAGATCTCGTGGACCTCCAGGCCGACGTGCCGGTTGAACGCCGCGACGCGGCGGTACTCCTCCAGCCGCAGCGGGTCGGCCGCGACCTCGATGAACCCGACGGGCTTGAACCCGGTCGAGCGGCCGGTCTGCGCCTCGAGCCGCGCGTACAGGTCCCGGGTGTACAGCCGCATCGCCATCGACGTCTCGGACGTCGACCCGAAGCACGTCATGAGACCCGCCGCATGCCACGTCGTGCCCGAGGTGAGGCGGTCGCGCTCCACGAGCACCACGTCGGACCACCCCAGCTGGCCCAGGTGGTAGGCGATCGACGTCCCGATCACGCCGCCGCCCACGATGACGACCCGCGCCCGGTCCGGCAGCTCCGCGGCCATCGTCGTCCCTCGATCCGTCGTCGTCGCGAGCAGCGTAGGGGTGTCCCTACCGCGTATGCCCGCTCCGCTGCCCGAAGATGCGGTCATGGTTGACGACAGCGCCCCGGACGACGCAGGCACCGCCGACGCGGCGGCCGAGCGCGTGGCACGCAAGGAGCTCAAGAACCCGGGCTACGAGATCTTCATGGCCCTGCTGTCGATCCTGTCGCTGATCAACCTGGTCCTGTTCTACATCGTCCGCGAACAGACGGTCGCCGACGTCGTCGAAGTCATGAGCTTCGTCCTGACGATCGGCTTCGCGACCGACTTCGCCTACCGGATGAAGACGGCGACGAACCGTCGGCACTACTTCTTCCACGAGTTCGGCTGGGCCGACATGCTCGCGAGCATCCCGCTGGCCCAGACGAACGTGCTGCGCCTGTTCCGCCTGATCAAGGTCTACCGCCTGCTGCGGGACTACGGGACGCGGAACATCCTGCGAGCACTCGTCCGAGACCGCGCGGGCAGCGCCCTGCTCATGCTGCTGTTCGCCGGCATCCTGGTCATGGAGTTCGGCTCCATGCTGCTGCTGGCGATCGAGGGCCCGGCGCCGGGCGCGAACATCACCACCGCGTCGGACGCGCTCTGGTACGTCGTGGAGACGATCTCGACGGTCGGGTACGGCGACCAGTACCCGGTCACGAACGCCGGCCGCATCGTCGGCACGGTCATCATCGTCGTCGGGGTCGGCATCTTCGGCACGCTGACCGGCTACCTGGCCAACCTGTTCCTGACCCCCGCCAAGTCGTCGAAGCCCGAGGACGCGCCGGTCGACGTGCTCGGCGACCGGCTCACCGCACTCAAGGAGCTCAACGCCAAGCAGCAGGCCGCGATCGCCGAGCTCGAGGCTCTGATCGCCGAGGGCCAACCCGGCACCTGACGACTAGCGCGGCGCCGCCGTGGCCTCGTCGTACCGGCGACGGGCCTCCTCGATCGCCGGCATGTGCGACATCGCCCAGTCCGCCAGCGCGTTCAGCGGCTCGATCAGCGTCCGCCCCGCCTCCGTCAGGGCGTACTCCACCCGCGGGGGCACCTGCGCGTGGACCGTCCGCGTGACCAGCCCGTCGCGCTCGAGCGCGCGCAGCGTCTGGGTGAGCATCTTCTGGCTGACCCCGTGGATGCGACGGTCGAGCTCGCTGAAGCGCTTCGGACCGTCTGACAGGCTGACGACCACCAGGACCGTCCACCGGTCGCCGATGCGGTCGCGCACCCGCCGGCTCGGGCAGGCCGATGCGCACGGGTCGGGATCGAGCGGCCGGTCACCGACGGCCGGGGCGACGGTCACCTTACTTACCTCCAGGTGGGTACAGCACTTCAAAGTGCCTACTCTCTGCAGGGAAGTATCAGGTTGCGCGCGCAGTTCTGGCAAGTGCAGCCGCAGGGGCTGCCAGAGGAACAGGAGTCCCGCATGTCCATCGTCGTCACCGGCGCCACCGGCCACCTCGGCCACCTGATCGTCGAGTCGCTTCTCGCCCGCGGCGTACCGGCCGACCAGATCGTCGCCGGCGGTCGCTCCCTGGACAAGGCCGCCGACCTGGCCGCCGACGGCGTCCGGGTCGTGACCATCGACTACACCGACCCGGCGACGCTGGACGCCGCCTTCGCCGGCGCCGACGTGCTCGTCCTCGTGTCCGGGAGCGAGATCGGCCAGCGCGCGACCCAGCACCAGAACGCGATCGACGCCGCCGTCCGCGCCGGGGTCGGCCGGATCGTCTACACGTCCATCCCGAAGGCCGACTCGACGCCCATGCTGCTGGCCGCCGAGCACAAGGCGACCGAGGCGGCGATCGTGGCCTCCGGCCTCCCCTACACGTTCGCGCGCAACAGCTGGTACATCGAGAACTACACCCCGCAGATCCCTGGGTACCTCCAGCACGGCGTCGTGGGCGCCGCCGGGGACGGCCGGGTGTCTGTCGCCGCCCGCCGCGACTACGCCGAGGCGGCCGCGGTCGTCGCCTCCACCGACGGCCACGTCGGTGCGGTGTACGAGCTGGGCGGGGAGTCGATCACCCTGGCGGAGCTCGCGGCCCTGGTGTCCACGGCCAGCGGTCAGGACGTGACGTACACCGACGTCCCCGAGGACGTCCTCGCCGGCATCCTGGTGGACGCCGCCGGCCTGCCGGCCCCGGTCGCGGCCGTCTTCGCCGATGTCGACGCGCGGATCAAGGCCGGAGACCTCCACGTGACCTCGGGTGACCTCGAGCGGCTGATCGGGCACGCCCCGACGTCGCCGGCCGAGGCGGTCGACGCAGCGGTGGCGGCACTCGCCTGAGCCTGACGGGGGGCGTGCGGCGACCGGTACGGTTCACCGCACGCCCCGTTAGCTCAGTTGGTAGAGCAGCTGACTCTTAATCAGCGGGTCGTAGGTTCGAGACCTACACGGGGCACCACGGCCGGCGCCGGCCGCGCGGTCAGTCGGCGAGGACGGCCTCGATCTGCGACATTGCCGCGAGCATGCCCTCCTCCATGCCCATCCCGACCAGCTGCTCCATGGCCTCCAGCGAGGGGAAGGTCGACGTCACGGTCATCGTCGACCCGGCCGGGGACTCGGCGATCGTGACACGCATGACCGTGGTGGGCATGGCTTCGTTGGGCGTCCCGTCGTCGTTCGCGAACTGGTCGCGCAGGACGAGCAGGCTCGGCGGGTCGACCTCGTCGACGTGCCACATCCCCCCGGCGCGGTCGCCGTCGGGACCGGTCATGACGTAGCTCACGCGCCCACCCGGGACCAGGTCGTGGTCGAGGACCGTGGCCGGCCACGTCGGCGGTCCCCACCAGCGCTCCAGCTGGCGCGGGTCGGCCCACAGCTGCCAGGCACGCGCGGCGGGCACGGACAGCTCCGCGGTGATGGCCATCGAGAGCGCCTCGGTGTCCTTGTGCACGCTCGTCACGATCACGTCGGTTCCTCCTGCGTCGTCGGTCCGGCGAGCACGCTGCCCATCCGGTCGAACCTCTCCCGCCACACCTGCTCCAGCTCGTCGAGCAGCCGCTGCGCCGTCCGCACGGTCTCCGGCCGGCCGGACACCCGCTGCTCGCGCCCGCGGCGGTTCTTGGTCACCAGGCCGGCCTCCACGAGGACGGCGACGTGCTTCTGCACGGCGGTGACGCTCATCGGGTACCGGCGGGCCAGCTCCCCGATCGACTGCTCGTGGACCAGGACCCGTCGGACGATGTCGCGTCGGGTGGCGTCGGCCAGCGCGTGGAAGAGCCGGTCGACCTCGGCGGGAGATAGCTGATCTACAACCATTTGGTTGTATTTAACGTCATGGGGGACGCACCCGCAAGAGGAATCGAGGACCTGCTAGAGAGCGACGGCGATGCCGTGCGGCCAGGACGTGGACGACGTCGGCACGGGGGTGCCGTCACGGCGGGCCTGGAACTCGTAGGCGACGTCGATCCACCCGGTCACCCGGTGAGCCGGATCGACCCCCGGGTTGCGGTCCTCCCACCGGCGGATCCACACGAGCAGCTCCGCGCGCTCCTCGTCGTCGAGCACCTGGTCGAACATGTGGTCGACCAGGCGCGCCAGTTCGCGGTCCCGAGGGGATGGACGTGCCACGGCCGCGATCCTTGCACGAGCACCAGTCGGTGTCCACGGGCGGCCCCGACACGCGACACCACCCGGCAGGCGCGCGGTGTGGGAGTCTCGGCCTCTACCGTTGGCGGCGGAACCGGGGGTGAGGAGACGCAGGTGACCACCTCGCATGCGGCGAGCGAGTCCGCCGACGCGCCGGACAGCGCCTGGTTCCGCGAGCTGGCGGAGGCGGCCGGCGACTTCTTCTTCCGGCTGCGACTCTCGCCGACGCGCGCGTTCGAGTTCGTCGGCGGCCAGGTCGAGGAGCTCTTCGGCGTCACGGCGGCCGAGGTCCTCGCCGATGTGGATGCCGTCGAGCGCGCGATCGACCCCGATGACCTGCCCATGGTGAACCGGGTCTTCTCCCGCACCGGGGAGGGTGACGTCGACACCGAGCTGCGCTGGCGGCGCAGTGACGGATCCCACGTGGTCGCGCGGGTGTGGGCCCGCCGACGCGTCCGCGCCGACGGCTCGATGGTCCTCGAGGGCATCGGGCGCGACGTCACCGCGCTCCGCACCGCGCAGGCGGCCGTGGAGTCCGAGCGCCGGCTCTACAAGACCCTCACGGAGACGATGGCCGAGGTCGTGTGCATCATCGACGTCGAGACTTTGGCGGTCGTGTACGTGAGCCCGTCCGTCGAGACGTTGACGGGGTTCACGGTCGAGGAGGTCACCGCGGCTCCGCTGGACAGCCAGTTCGTCCCGAGCGCCGACTGCGACTACGCCACCCGCATCGCGTACGGCGCCGACCGCGTCACGGACGGCACGCGCCCGGCCGACGAGTTCACGATCCTCCAGGTGCCGTACCGGCACCGGGACGGACGGGTGATCTGGCTGGAGGTCGCGAGCCGCTACCACCGCGACGAGGCGAGCGGACGCGTCCAGCTGTGGTCCGTCGCGCGCGACGTGACGGCGCGTGAGCTGGCCCGCCAAGAGCTCGCCGAGTCCGAGCGGCGGTACCGGCTGCTCGCCGAGAACGCGAGCGACGTCGTCCTCCTCCGCGACCGGGACGGGATCATCACCTGGGTCTCGCCCTCCACGCCGACCGCCCTCGGCTGGACCGAGAGCGACATGCTCGGGCACGACACGATCGAGTTCGTCCACCGCGAGGACGTCCCGTCGATCCGTGCCCTGCGGGCCGACGTCAACACCGGTCGCGCCCGGTCGGGGGTCATCCGCGCGCGCCACCGCGACGGCTCGTTCCGCTACATGTCCGTCGTGTCGAGAGCGGTGCGTGGCCACGACGGCGCCCTGACCGGGGCGGTCGTCAGCCTGCGCGACATCGACGACGTCGTCCGCGAGCGCGAACGCGCCGAGCACGACCATGCCGTCCTGCGCGCCCAGGCCGACGCCCGGCTCACTCCGCAGGCCCTGTTCCGCGCCGTCCGCGGCGACGACGGGCGGATCACGGACTTCGCGCTCGTCAACGCGAATCAGGCCGCGATGACCAGCCTGAACATCGATCCCGAGGCAGGTCCGGCCGGCAGGACCCTCCTCTCGGAGGCACCGATGCTCTCCGGGTCACCGCTGTTCGAGGAGCTGCGCCAGGTCGTCGACCATGGTCGCCCCCTCCTGGTCAACGACGTCGCGGTCGAGAGCCGCTGGACCGAGGGCCCCCGACGGCTCGACGTCAGCGCCGCCAAGGTGGACGACGGCTTCACGATCGACTGGATCGACGTGACCCACCGCTACGAGGCGGCGCAGCGGCTCGCGGACTCCGAGCGCCGGTACCGGCTCCTGGCCGAGAGCACGATGGACGTCATCGTCCACTACCGCGACGCGACGGTGGCGTGGGTGTCGCCGGCGCTGACTGAGGCACTCGGGTGGGTCCCCGCGGAGTGGCTGGGCCGGTCGATCGCGGAGTTCTTGCACCCCGACGACCGGGAGGCTCACGATCGGAACGCGCGGACGCTGCTGTCCGGCAAGCCCGTCGTGGCCCGGTACCGGCTGCGATCCCGCGACAGCGCCTACCACTGGGTGGAGACGCGAGCCAAGCCGTTCCGCGACGAGACGGGGGCCCCGGACGGGGTCGTCGCGTCGTTCCGCACGATCGACCTCGAGGTCCGCGCGGAGGAGGAGCTCGAGCGCCGCGCCCGGTACGACGACCTCACCGGCCTTCTCAAGCGCAACGAGGTGCTCCAGCGGCTGTCGATCCCCGATGGACGCCGAGAGCCCGGAGCGCGGCGAGCCGTCGCGTTCGTCGACGTCGACGGCCTGAAGGAGATCAACGACACGCTCGGCCACCGTGCCGGGGATGCGGCCCTTCGCACGCTCGCCGGGCGATTCACCGACGCCGTGCGGGACGGCGACAGCGTGGCCCGGATGGGCGGCGACGAGTTCCTCGTGCTCCTTGAGGGCGTGCACGACGAGACCGAGGCGCTCGAGGTCGCGGAGAAGATCCGGAAGGTCGCCGAGGCGCCAGTGGTCGTCGGCGGACACCTGCTGCGAACCACGGTCAGCATCGGCGTCGCGCTGGCTCGGCCGGGCGAGACGGCCGACGACGTCGTCGCCCGGGCCGACCGGGCCATGTACACCGCCAAGCAGACCGGACGCAATCGCGTCCACAGCCTCGACCGGCCCGCGTCCGACGGCGCGGCGCCGGCGGGGTCCTACGCCTCCGAGTAGACCCGCGAGGGGTCGTAGCCGTAGTGCGCGGTCCGGGCCGCCCGGCGCTGCTGCGCCTCGACCTCGCTCGCTGCGGCGAAGTCGGCGTCCAGCGGAGCGACATCGACGCGCGTCACCGGGTTGCGCTCGAAGATCCACTTCTCCAGCGCCGGACCGGACTCGAACGAGTTGATCAGGCAGTAGCGCGGCTCGTCACCGACGTGCCACACCGAGTGCCACATGCGCTCGGAGTCGACGACGAGCTGCGCTCCGGCCGGCAGTGCGAGCCGGGTCTCGGTGCTCGGGTCGTCGATGTCCTCGCGCAGCACCATGAACGAGCCGGGGTTGTCCGACAGCTGCATGAACGAGCGGATGACCCAGCCCTCGCCGTCGGGGTTGCGCCGGTTGTTGTCGTCGAGATGCGAGTTGTACAGGGCGTCGGCGTACGAGTTCGGCTGCAGCTCGATGACGCGGCAGCGGCCCACGCGGGCGTCGACCTCACGGACGCGTTCGACCAGCGTCGGGGCCTTCGCCACCTGCGACTCGATCCACACGCCGTCCTTGTCCGAACGCGGCGGGTCGAAGTGCCAGAACGCGTTGCACTCGATGTCGCCGTTGGCGCTCGCGAGCGGGGCGAACCGCGTGTCGCCGGACGACTTCCAGTCGATGTACTCCAGGCTCAGCCACTCCGACGGGTCGATGACCGCTCCGTAGGGGTCGAGGACGACGTAGCCGGTCTCCTCGAGGATGGACATGCGGTAATGCGACACGAAGGCTCCTGACGCTCGACGGTGCTCTCATTGTGAGAGCGCCCGCCGGCGCCGACCGCCTTCGAAGGGCCTGGCGTCACGGGACCTTGGTCCTCGTGCCGGTGCCGGTCCTAGTTGCGTCGGCCCGTCACCATGCCGGCGATGATCACCGCGGCCCAGGGCACCATCACCCAGATGGGCCAGTAGTACGGCACGTGGTCCTTGTCCGACGTGAGCCAGGTGACCAGCCAGATGGCGTTGCAGATGACGGCCACGCCGACCCACGAAAGCCACGCGTTCCGCGTGAACGAGCCGTACCCGCCGCTTTGCTGATCGTCGTCGCTCATGCCGGGATGCTAGCGAGAATGGCCGCGGCGAACCGGTCGGCCGCTCCCGGCGCGTGGGCCAAGAACACCGACGGCTCGACGAGCTCGAGCTCCAGCAGCAGCGGGTCGCCGTCCGGGCCAGGGACCAGGTCGACCCGGGCGTACAGCGGCGGTTGCGCCCCCGGAACCTGCGCGACGGCGCGTCGGGCCACCGAGAGCTCGGCCGGGGACGGCTCACGCGCGGTGATGTCCTCCTGGACGAACAGGCCCGCCACGCGCTCCCCCTCGACGTCGCGGACGAGCAGCGGACCCTTGCGGATCGCGTGGGAGAACTCCCCACCGAAGAAGAGCAGCGCCGTCTCCCCGCGGTCGTCGACCGCGTCGAGGTACGGCTGGACCATGACGGTCCGCCCCGCCGCTAGCAACGCCGCCGCATGCGCGGCGGCCGCTCCGTCGACGTCCCGGGCGGCGAAGCGCATGGTGTCGCGGGACCCGGCGGACACCGCAGGCTTGACGACGACGTCGCCGTGCGTCGCCGCGGGTCGCCAGCCGGACGCACTGCCGTCGGGGACGAGGAACTCGGTGGGCACGATCGGCACGCCGGCCCGGTCGAGGTCGCGCAGGTAGGTCTTGTCCGTGCTCCAGCCGACGACGGGCGCCGGGTTGAGCAGGGTCGTCGCGACCGACACGGCACCGGCCCAGGCCAGGAACTCCGCGTGCTGCTCGACGTAGTCCCACGTCTCCCGGATCACCACGAGGTCGAACGACGCCCAGTCGACCGACGGCTCGGTCCAGACCGCGGGAACGGCGTCGATGCCGAGAGCGGAGAGCGCCGGGAGCAGCAGCCGGTCGTCGTCGTCCAGGCCGGGGAACTGCGCGCAGGTAGCCAGGGCGACAGTCGGCATCGCTAGATGTCGGC
>OFJB01000949.1_pt1 | contig 12375 bp, 9 predicted proteins | sample 1775081 | NCBI WGS metagenome assembly OFJB01 (sample SAMN08195771, study PRJEB24354) | sludge metagenome | isolation source: initial sludge from phenol fed wastewater aerobic bioreactor | place: India: Nagpur | collected 2016-06-05 | reverse complement strand
CACTCACGACCTGCGGCTCGCCCGCGAGATCTGCGACAATGTGCTGGTGCTCTACGCCGGCAAGCAGATCGAGTCGGGTCCCGCGGCCGAGATATTCGACCGCCCCGCCCATCCCTATACGCGGGCGCTGCAACTTGCCATTCCGCCCACCGGAGCCGAGCGGCGCGGGCTATTCACCCTGCCCGATCGGATGCCCGGCCTGATGAGCCTGAAGGAGATCGCCGGATGCTGCTTCGCGCCACGCTGTCCGGTGGCGCAACCCCGCTGCTCGGTCGCACCGCCACCCGAAGCGACGGTCTCCACGGGGCACGTTTCGCGCTGCCTTATCCCGGAAGCGACCGCCACGATCGTTCCGCCACCCGCGCCGGAACATCGCCATCGTGAGGCCAGCGCCACGCCTCTTTTCAGTGCACGCGACATCTCGCGGCTCTACGTCACCAAGCACAGGCTGTTCGGCAGGCCTGAAACCTTCGCCGCCGTGCGTTCCGCCAGCCTCGATCTGGCCGAGGGCGAGTTCCTGGGCGTTGTGGGGGAGAGCGGCAGCGGAAAGAGCACACTCGCCAAGCGAATTCAGGATTCGCTGGCCTGTAGCTGCACCATCATCGGTCAGGACTGCTACTATCGCAACTTCCCCGAACTGCCGTTTTCCGAGCGAATCAAGCTCAACTATGACGAGCCGAACATCTTCGACTTTGACGAACTCCTATCGGACATCGCCCTGCTGGAAAACGGACAGCCGATTTCAACAAAAGGCTACGATTACGTAAACTACCTGCGCGCGGACACGCCGGACGTGCTGATTCAGCCGCCGGAGGTGCTCGTGCTCGAAGGAATCCATATGTTTTACGACAAGCGCCTCTGCGAGAAGATGGCGCTCAAGGTCTACCTGCATGTGGACGTCGACATCTGCCTGCTAAGACGCATCAAGCGGGACATCAAGGCGCGCGGGCGCTCCATCGATAACATTGCCGAGCAATATCTGGAGACCGTAAAACCGGTCTATGAAAAGTACATCGTAAACTACATCAACGACGCGGATTTTGCCGTCATGCGCGGCGGAAAGAACAAGATGGCGATCGACGCCATCTCCGCCTACCTGACGACAAAGGTGCTGGCGGAGCGGTTCGACACCACTCCGACCGTCGAAGGCGATCTTTCGCCAAGCGACGTTTTGCCAAACGAAGACTGATTGCGCGTAATTTGCGCGATTGCGGGAACCATTGAACCAACCGGAAAGGAGCCGAACCATATGCGGGAAGAAATCGAAGAACAGTTTGATTCACAGAATCCGCCAGCGCCGGAGAAGCACCACATGCACCATGGGGATCCAAACGAGCGTCCTCGGCATGGCGCAGGGCGCGTGATCGCCTACTTTATCGTGATGATTGTGCTCAATGTGCTGCTCGCGGTCTACACGCTCTATATGCTCGGCTTTGCGCTCGCGTTCAATTGGTCGATTCTGCAAAGCGGCAGCCTGCAGGCAATCTTTGAATCCGCGCTGCAACTGCTGCTGCTGTTCTCACCGGCGATTCTGACGATTCTGGCAAACCGGCTGCTTTACCGCGCGTTTCGCGGTTGGTGGCGCTTTCCGCGCGGCACCTGGTTCTTCGCGCTGCTCGCCATTTTGGCGGTGCAGGCGGTCACGGTTATGCTGATCTTTGGCTACGGCTACGTCGACGGGACAAACGGGCTGAACATCGAAACCATCCGATCGCAAATCGCAAACTGATCAAATACACCGCTGCGTGAAACGGCGGGCATGCTTATGTGCAGGAGAATTCAAGTTTTCCTGCACATTATGATAACTATAGCATTCAAGACGCAGGTATGTTAAAATACCTTAACAATTATGTGACGGAGTTCCTGCATGAAAATACTTCTAAGCAACGACGACGGCGTGTTTGCCACCGGGATTCGCGCGCTGGCGACGGAGCTGAGCAAAGAGAACGAAATCTACGTTGCCGCACCGGACTCCGAACGGAGCGCGGTCAGCCGGGCCATGACGCTGTTCAGCCCGATTCGCGCGCGTAAGACAACAATCAAGGGCTTGCCGGACGTTCCGGCCTACGCAATCTCCGGAACGCCGGTGGATTGCGTGCGGCTCGCGCTGGGCAATCTCTTTCCCAATCCGGATTTGGTCGTTTCCGGCATCAATCACGGGCCGAATCTGGGCACGGATGTGCTCTACAGCGGCACCGTCGCGGCGGCGCACGAAGCTGCGCTGCTGGGATATCAGTCCATCGCCGTTTCCTGCCTGTCCTACGACGCGGAAAATATCGAAACCGCTGCGCGCGTCGCGGCCATCGCGGTGGAATATGTGTCCAAACACCCAATGGCGTTTGGCACGCTGCTCAACGTCAACGTGCCGGGGGTTCCGTTTGAAGAACTCAAGGGCGTAAAGGTTGCGCCGCTGAGCGTTCAGCAATACGCGCTGGAGTTTGTCGAGCGCGAGGACCCGATGGGGCGCACGTATTATTGGGCGCCGTGCGGCTGCACCACCAACACGGACGGACTGGACGAGGACAATCGCTGGGCGCGCGAAGGATATGTGACCCTCACGCCGTTGACCTATGATTTGACGCATACCTCTCGATTGGAAGAAATGACAAAAGAGAGCCTGAATTGGACGGAACTACGCTAGATAAGCGCCTGCTTTGGCAGAATTCGAACGCAACGGGAGGGAATACGCGACATGGACGCATTGTTTTCAATGATGGAAAAGCAGTATTCAACCTTTTCCAAGGGACAGCGGCGCATCGCAGAGTACATCTTTAACGCATACGACGACGCGGCGTTTATGACGGCCGCGAAGCTCGGCGAGCGCGTTGGCGTCTCCGAATCCACGGTCGTGCGATTTGCCTATATGCTGGGTCTGGACGGCTATCCCGCGCTGCAGGAGGCGCTGCAGGACCTGATTCGCCATCGGCTGACCAGCGTGCAGCGGATTCGCCTCGCGGCGAACATTCCCCAGCAGGATGTACTGAAAACCGTGCTCACGTCGGATATGAACAACATTCGCGCCACGATCGATATGATTGACAACGATAGTTTCGACGGCGCGATCAACGCAATTCTGCGCGCGCGGCGCATCTATGTGCTCGGCATTCGCAGCGCAATGTCGCTGGCGCAGTTTCTTACCTATTATTTAGACTATGTTTGCGACAACGTCATGTTCGTCAACGGCGCGGTGCAGGACATTCACGAGCGCATGCTCCGCGTGGACTCGACGGACGTTTGTTTTGGTATCAGCTTTCCGCGCTACAGCGCGCGTACCGTGGACGCTATGAAATACGCCAAGTCCAAGGGCGCGACGCTGATTGCGCTCACGGACATGCCGACGTCTCCTGTGGCGCGCATTTCGGACTTTACGCTCTGCGCCAGAAGCGACATGGCTTCCTTTGCGGATTCGCTCGTCGCGCCGCTTTCGCTGATCAACGCAATCATCGTCGCCATCGGGCATGCGCGTAAGGACGAGGCCTACCAGCACCTGACTCAGCTCGAAGAGGTTTGGCACGCAGAGGGCGTCTACCTGTCCGAAACGCTCAAAGAGGAGCGTACATGATCGTATTCGTCATTGGCGGCGGTCCCGCGGGCATGATCGCCGCGGTGCGCGCGGCGCAGAACGGGCACGACGTAACGCTCTTTGAACGCAACGAAAAGCTCGGCAAGAAACTCTACATCACCGGAAAAGGCCGCTGCAACGTGACCAACACCGCCGACCGGGACGCATTCTTTGCGCACGTGCTCAAAAACCCGAGGTTTCTCTATAGCGCGTTTTCGCATTTTGACAACAATGCGTTGATGGAGCAGATCGAGCGCGCGGGCGTTCCGCTCAAGACGGAGCGCGGCGGGCGGGTGTTTCCCGCGTCCGACAAGTCGAGCGACATCCTCCGCGCCTACGAGCGTATGCTCCGAGATGCGGGAGTAAATATTCGGCTGAACACGCGCGTGGACGAGATTCTTACGCAAAACGGCGCGGTCAGCGGCATTCGTATTAGCACGGAACAGCTATCCTGCAACGCGGTCGTCGTTGCCACCGGCGGCGTATCGTATCCGCAGACGGGGTCGACGGGGGACGGGTACTTATTTGCAAAATCGGCGGGGCACGTAGTGGAGCAGCCGCTTGCCTCGCTCGTTCCGCTCGAAACCGAGGAAATATGGCCGCGTTCACTCGCAGGGCTTACGCTCAAGAACGTAACGCTCAGCGCAAAGCGTGGCAAGAAAGAAGTCTTTTCGGAGCTGGGCGAACTGTTGTTTACGCACTTTGGCGTGAGCGGCCCGCTTGTGCTGTCGCTCTCCGGCGTCATCGCCGCCGAACCGGCGGGAACGCAACTGCTGATCGATCTCAAACCCGCGCTCACGCGCGAACAGCTCGACGCACGCATCCTGCGTGACTTGCAGGAGGGCGCGCGCCAGCAGATTAAGACCGCGCTGCATGCACTCTTGCCCGCACGGCTGTTGGAAATCGTGCTGGAACTGGCGGGGGTCAACGGGGCCTTGCCGGTTGGCGAGTTTTCGAAAGCAATGCGGCTGAATCTCGTGGAAACGCTCAAGGCGCTGCCGCTGACGGTTTCCGGCGCGCGCGGGCTCAACGAGGCGGTTATTACGCGCGGCGGAGTCAGCGTGAAGGATGTGAACGCCTCCACCATGGAGTGCAAGCTTGTTTCCGGTCTCTATTTCGCGGGCGAGGTGCTCGATCTGGACGCGACGACCGGCGGATATAACCTACAGATTGCCTGGTCGACGGGTGCGCTCGCGGGCGACAGCATTCAGGAGTAATCAATTTATGGCAGAACATCTCAACATTGCAATCGACGGGCCGTCCGGCGCGGGGAAGTCCACGCTGGCGAAGGCGGTTGCAAGAAAACTGAACATTCGCTATCTCGACACCGGGTCCATGTACCGCGCCATGGCGCTGTTTGCCATGCGGCGCGGCGTCAGCGTCACCGACGAGGCGGGGTTGAAGACGATTCTGGCGGACGCGGACATTTCGGTTCTTTACGACGAGCGGGGGCAGCGCGTGCTGCTCTGCGGCGAGGACGTGACCGACCAACTACGCACCCAGGAGCTCTCCATGGGCGCGTCGACCGTCAGCGCACATCCCTGCGTGCGGCAGAAGCTCGCGGAGCTTCAGCGCGAGGTCGGGCGCAACTACGACGTCGTCATGGACGGGCGCGATATCACGACCAATGTGCTGCCGCACACGAAGCATAAGTTTTACGTGACGGCCTCCGCCGAAGTGCGCGCAGAGCGTCGATTCAACGAACTGCGTGCGCGCGGGGACGAAACGCAGACCTACGAGCAGGTGCTTGCCGAGCTGAAATTGCGCGATCACAACGACAGCACGCGTCCCTATATGCCGCTGCGTCAGGCGGAGGACGCGATGCTGATTGATACCAGCGCGCTTTCCATCGAGCAGGCTCTCGACGTATTGCTGAGTGCCATTGCACAAAAGGAGGCGGAACGGGCATGATCTACTATTTGGTAAAATTTCTGCTCACGCCGTTTTTCTGGCTGCTCTTTTGGCCAAACGTCAAGAACTTCAACCGGTTGTTCTTCCGCGGGGCGGGCATCATCATCTCCAACCATTTTTCGCTGAGCGACCCGATTCGGCTTGCATTCGTCGTGCCACGGCCCATGCACTTTATGGCGAAGCAGGAACTGTTTGATTCCAAGATCAAGCGCTTTTTCCTCACGCAGCTGCTCGCGTTCCCGGTTTATCGCAAGCAGGCGGATATGCTCTCGCTCAAGCAGGCGATGATAGTGCTCGAAAAGAAGCACATCTTCGGCATTTTCCCGGAGGGGCGGCGATCCATCACGGGCGAGCTGGATTCGTTTGAGAAGGGCGCGGCATTCCTCGCGCTGCGCTGCAATGCGCCAATCATACCAGTCTACGTCGATCCATATTTTAAGAAGCGCAAGCGGCTGCGGATGATTGTCGGCGAGCCGATTGACGCAAAACAGGTATCGGAAACCTACGCGGGACGCGGAGTGGACGCGGTGACGGAAGCCATTCGCGACCGCATGCAGCTATTGAAAAACGAGATGGAGCTGATGCCGTAATGCGCGTATTACTGGCAAAAAACAGCGGGTTCTGCTTTGGCGTACGGCGCGCGGTGGAGATGGCGCAGCAGTGCGCCGGCGAACGCGGCAAGGTGTATACCTACGGCAACATCATTCACAACGAACAGGTTGTTGCAGAGCTGGAAACACAGGGCGTTTACTCGGTTAACGATCTTTCCAGCCTGACGGCGGGGGACACGCTGATCATCCGTGCGCATGGCGCGCCGCCGAGCGTCTATCGCGAGTGCGAACAGCGGGGAATTCAGCTGGTCGACGCGACTTGCCCCTATGTGAAACGCATTCATCAGATTGCGCAGCAGGCAGTTCGGGAAGGACGAACGGTGCTGATCGCCGGAAAGGCGAACCATCCCGAGGTGGTTGGAATCGTCGGCTGGGCAGGCGAGGATGCATTCGTATTGGAATCCCCGGCGGACGCGGCCCGGTTGCCGAAACGCGAGAAAGCAACGCTGGTTGCGCAGACGACGCTGCCGGAGGCGGCGTTTTCCGAGATTCTGGCGGCGCTGCAGACGGGGGAGAACGCCATAGGCGATCTGGAAGTAAAGAACACGATCTGCGACACGACACGCGCGCGGCAGAGCGAAGCGGAACAGATTGCCCGCGTAAGTACGCGTATGGTCGTGCTTGGTTCCAAATCGAGCGCAAACACGCAAAAGCTCGTCGAAATCTGCCAAAAACACTGTGATTTTACGGAAAACGTAGAATCTACGGACAAACTTTTTCTTGATAAATTACGAGCCGATGATATAATAGGTATTGTTGCGGGCGCATCGACGCCGGACCGGATGATTAGGGAGGTACTACAAGTAATGAGCGAACAGGAAAAAACGACGATCGAAACCATTGAAGCGGCAGCTCCCGCTGAGGAAGTCGTCGTCCCCCAGTCGACCCAAGCGACCGAAGAGACGGTAGCCGCCGTGGAAGCGCCCAAAGCCGCGGAAAAGGCTGAACCCGAACAGGAGAGCGTAGATCACGAGGACAGTTCCGATTTTGCTTCTGCGTTCGAGAAAACCATGACGCGTATTCATGGCGGACAAGTACTGGAAGGAACGGTTATTTCCGTTGTCGACGGCGAAGTATTCGTCAACATCGGGTATAAGTCGGACGGCGTCATCCCCGTTGGAGAATTATCCAGCGATTCGGACGTTAAGGCTGAGGAGCTCTTCAAGGAAGGCGACAAGATCGAAGTCGAGGTCACGAAGGTGAACGACGGCGAAGGCAACGTCATCCTCTCCCGAAAGAACGTTGAAAGCAAGAAGATTTGGGACGACCTGATGAGCCAGGAAAACATCGAGGATACGATCTTTGATGCGGTTGGCAAGGAAGTCGTCAAGGGTGGCCTGATTGCGGACATCAGCGGTATTCGCGCGTTTGTTCCCGCTTCGCAGGTTTCCACCAAGTATATCGAAAACCTCAGCGAGTTCATTGGCAAGCCCATGAAGCTCAAGGTGCTGGAAGTCGACCGTCAGCGCAAGCGCATCGTCGCTTCGCAAAAGCAGGTGCTGCTCTCCGAAGCCGCCGCCGAAAAGCGCGTCAAGTGGGATGCACTGGTCACCGGCAGCAAGGTTGCGGGCATTGTTCGCCGCATTGCGGACTTTGGCGCGTTTGTGGACATTGGCGGCATCGATGGCCTCGTTCACGTGACGGACGCCGCCTGGGGTCGTGTCAAGCATCCTTCGGACATCTTCACAATTGGCCAGGAGATCGAAGTGATCATTCTCAACGTCGATGTTGAGAAGGAGCGCGTCTCCCTCGGATATAAGCAGATTCAGCCGAAGCCCTGGACGCTCGCAGCGGACAAGTACCCCGTTGGCTCCATCGTAGAAGGCAAGGTCGTTCGCATCGTACCGTTCGGCGCATTCGTTGCGTTGGAGAGCACGATTGACGGTTTGATCCACATTTCGCAGGTTTCCGTGCATCGGATTGCGAAGGTGGAAGACGAGCTCAAGGTTGGCGACGTTGTTCGCTGCAAGGTGCTCGAGGTTAACCCCGAAGCCAAGCGCATCAGCCTCAGCCGCAAGGAAGCGCTTCTGGAAGAAGATCCGGAACTGGCCGAGCAGCTCAAGGCGGAGAAGGCCGAGCGCGACCGCCAGTATGCGGAGCGTCAGGAACAGCGTCAGCAGCAGCGTGACACCACGCAGCAGGCGCAGCAGACGCAGCAGACGCAGCCGCGCGAAAAACGTGAGTATACGCCGCGCGCATCGTCCAACGATCGTTCGCAGAGCAGCGACCGCGGTGACCGCCGCCGCCGCAGCGAAGACGGCGACTACGAACTGCCGCCGGTGCAGGAGAGCAAAACCTCTCTGGCGTCCCTGTTCGAAGGCCTCAAGGTCGACGACGAGTAAGGTTGTTATAAAAGGAACCACCCTTCGGGTGGTTCTTTTTTATTACCAATGACTATATCTCGGCTTGAAAGATTTCCGCCCAGCGCGCGGCACTGATGATGCGCCAGATCACGTGGCATTCGCGGAACCGATCCGTGCGAACGATTTCGTCGTACCAGGCGAGCGTTCGGTCATAATCGACTAACGGGGAGAGTCGCTTTGCAGAACGTTCCAGCAGTTCGCGGAACTGCGCGGGGTTTGTCCGCATCCATTCCTCTTCCGGAGTCGAGAAACCTAGCTTGGATTGCCGATCCGTAATCAAATCCGGCATGACGCCGCGCATTGCTTCACGCATGACGCGCTTGGTCAAACCATAACGAATCTTATGCGACAGCGGCATGGCAAACAGCGTTTCGACGAGCCGGTAATCCAAAAAAGGCAGACGGGATTCGATGGAGAACGCCATGGAATTCCGGTCTCCATAGTGCAACAGGGCCATGAGCGTTCGATACAGGTTGGCGTGGATGAACCGCCGCGGGCGTTTGAAATCAAAGCAATCCCGAAACGACTGAATCTCCGGATTTCGCACCTGATCGGCGGAGTAGGGGCCTACGCTCGCTACCTGGCGCTTTCGACGAATCTGCTTGAGGAAATCCGGCGTGAATGCGCGGGCAGCAAGCTCCGTGCGAAAGCGCAGGCCGGAGGAATAGAACGCGGTCTTGCGCCGTTCGTTAAACAGCTTGATTTCGCGTTCCAGCCGCAGGAAGCGGAAGTTACGAATCAGCTCAATGAACATGAGCTCAAAGAACTCGGTGTATCCTGCGAGCTGTTCGTCGGAACCCTGCCCGTCGAGCATAACGGTCAACCCCTGCGCGTGGGCTTCGCGGTAGACACACCACTGCGCGTAATGCGAAGTAGAGGTCAGCGGCTCGTCCATATGCCAGGTAAAGTTATCGAGTTCCGCAAGCACCTGCGTTACGTCCGGAAACGTGCGGTGCGAAATTGCGCCGGTCTGCGCAAGTACCGCGTCCATATAGGCGCGCTCGTCATACTGTGGCTCGTTAAAACACGCCGAGACGACGTGCTGCTCAAACGGCTCGCCGCTCTCGCGCAGCAGCCGATTGATCACGCAGACGATGGCGCTGCTGTCCAGACCGCCGGAGAGGCAGGAGCCGACGGGTACGTCCGAGCGCAGGCGCAGACGAACCGCGTCAAAGAAGCGCTCGCGAAACGCCGTAACACTCTCGGAAAACGGGGCATGCTTCGTAGGAATTCGCATCAGGTCGTACCAGCGAGAGACACGGTAGGTATTCGTCTTTAGATCAAAAATAAGGTTCGTTCCCGGTTCCAACTGGCGAATATGTTGGAACATGGTTCGCGCGGAGTAGTCGAGCTGAGCGGCAACGAGAAACGCGGTCAGCGCGTCGCGATCCGCCGGATGCGGCGCGTCTTCGAGCAGCAGCAACTGCTTAATCTCCGACCCGAACGCGAAATACTCCTCGCGCTTCGTGTAGTAAAACGGCTTAACGCCAAAGCGATCCCGCGAGCAAAAGAGCTTCTGCGCCTGCTCATCGTAGATGCAGAACCCCCACATGCCGTTAAAATGGTTCACGCAGTCTTCGCCCCAGCGGTCGTAAGCGGCAAGCAGCACCTCCGTATCGGAATCCGTCGCAAACGTATAGCCGAGGGAAACAAGCTCCGCACGAAGCTCAATGTAGTTATAAACCTCGCCGTTGTAGGTTATCGTGTAGCGATTCCGATAACGCATTGGCTGGAACGCAATTTCGCTCAAATCCAGAATGGACAGCCTGCGGTGCCCAAGGCCGAGCTTGCCAAAGAGCATGCATCCGCCGCCGTCCGGCCCGCGATGAGCAACGGCGTCCATCATGGCGCGAACTTCGCTTTCCTTTGCGTCTTCTTTCAAGCGAACGATTCCGCAGATTCCGCACATGCTGTATTCCTCCAACGTTGCCTTACTCGGCCCAATACCGAATAGTTTAGCAGAAAACAGGACGAGGTGCAAAGGGGAGAAAGACTTTTGAGGGCATAGATTCCGGTGTGTTCAACGAGACGTTGTCTGTGATATACTGCTGGGTATGGAACATTTGGAACAAACAGGAACAAGCCCACGGGATGACGCGCGGCTACCTTTGCAGGCACTCCGGTATGCAATCGCCGCGTTTGGCGGATTTGCGGCGGACTATTGCACCCTTTTGGCACTCAAGGAGTGGCTGGGGATTCACTATCTCGTCGCCGTCCCGATTGCGTTCATCATTGGTCTCGCGGTGAATTATCTCATCGGGATATGGATCGTCTTTCAGCGTGGCAGACTCTCGCTGAAGAAAGAGCTGATTCTGTTCGCGGTGATTTCGTTATTGGCGCTTGCGGTAACGGAAGGAACCATGTACACGCTAACCGATCTAATGCGTCTGGACTACCGGCTCTCGCGTATCGTTTCCGGTGCGATCACATATCTATTCAACTTCTTCATGCGAAGAACGGTGCTCTATCGCGCATCGGCTACAAAATAAAATTCGATTTATGAAATGAAAAAGGCGGAAGCAATTGCTTCCGCCGTTTGCGTGTGCCGTGTTACGGTTGATCTTCAAGATTTGGCGTTGGGGTTGATTCCACAACCGGCGTTGGGGTGGGCATGGTGCCGACCTGCTTTTTGAGCGGGTTGCCGGGATAGACGTCCTCGTGGACAAATTGCGACTCCTGCAACTCACCGTTGAGGTAACGGTCAATGTAAAGATCCACCACATACTTTGTGTGCGGTTCGGCGAGAATGTTCTCTTCGCCAATGAACAGTTTTTTCGTCTCCGTGATGACCGCATCTTCTTCACTCGGCGGCTCTTCGGAGATGAGCACCGTGCGCGTTCTATATTCCGTGCCCTCCGGCAGCGCTTCGCCGTAGATGGCAACCGTAATGTCGCGCTTGCGGCTCTTCGCCATCTTGTTTTCACCCGTGTAGGCGAAAATGTAAATGGGGTACGCCGAAACGTTCTTCACCTGAAAATCAATGTGGTTGGAATCGACCGTCGCGTCCAGGCCTTTGTCCACATAGGTGGAGGGGATGGAGTGTGACGAGCGATCAAAGAAGTCAAAATAGGGGTAAGCTTCCAGCATGGCGTTATAGAGCGTGGTGCTGACCTGGCAGATGCCGCCGCCGAGCTGCGGTGTCTTGCGGTCTCCACCAAAGATGCCCTGCGCAAGTTTCCAGCCGTTGCTCTCCACGGAGCGGTCGCCAACCGTATCGTTGAAGCTCCATTTCTCACCGGGTTTGATGACCTGCCCATTGATCATGGACGCGCCTTTTTCCACGTTGAATGCACGGTTCGGAATAAAGACCGTTCGCTGCTCCTCGGTGTCCTCTGCGGTACCCTTGAAGTCGTAGGTGGTGGTGAACTTGCCAATCAGTGTCGTATGCGCCATGAGGTCCGCCTTTGTAATGGATGGCGGAACCGTCGTCAGCGTCGGTTGCAGAGTCGTTTGAAACTGGTTGGAGGCGATGGCCTGCTTGACCAGTTCGACGGTGGAGGCGACGTCCAGACCATACCCTTCGGTACCGTCCGTGTAGTTAAACGTTGGCTTGCCGCTGCTGGAGAAATCCACCGTGAAGGTGGCGTCCACAGGCGCGGCACTCGTAGAAGCGTTGATTTCGTTTAACCGAGCGGTCAGCGCAGCTTCGTCGACGGTAAACGTCGAATAATAATCCTGATTTGCGCTGCCGGAAAGAGCCTGCGCCAACACCTCGTCGAGATTTGTGCTCAAATTGAGATCCGCGCCGGAGATGGTTGCGTTTAGCCCGCCGCTGGCAAGCGTGATGGAAATCTTCGAAATCGTATCATTCAGGTTTGATTCCAACAAAGGCCGAACTTCGTCTACGGTCTTACCGGTCACATCCGTCCAGTTGACCGAAACACCGCTGCGGAATTTTCCGGTCTCAAGATCAACCTCAACCGGTGCG
>OFJB01000948.1_pt1 | contig 12379 bp, 8 predicted proteins | sample 1775081 | NCBI WGS metagenome assembly OFJB01 (sample SAMN08195771, study PRJEB24354) | sludge metagenome | isolation source: initial sludge from phenol fed wastewater aerobic bioreactor | place: India: Nagpur | collected 2016-06-05 | reverse complement strand
TTCCTGGCAGAGGGCAGTCTGAAACAGGGCGTCAACATGATCTCTGCCCAGGCTGTGGCGGGTGGTGAACTGGCGATAGGCAGTCAGGGCTGCCTTCAGGTCACCCGCTTCAAACAGTGCGTCGGCTGCCAGCTTTTCCATCCGGCGGCTGACCGCCGGTGTCGGTGAACGCTGCGCTGCAGTAGTGGCTGCGGCAGCAGCTTCACGGTACTGTTTTTTGCCGAACAGGGCATCGGCCTTCTGGGCCGCTGCAATATCAGCCAGCAGCGGATAGCTGCGCTCGGCATCAGCCAGATAGCGGATCGCCTCATCATACCTTTTCAGGCGTAGGGCTGCTTCACCGGCCAGCAGGTTGCGGGGGCCGTCGGCAGGTGCGTTGGCGGCGGCCTGCAGCGCCTCCTGGTTCTGGTTGTTGCGTAGCAAGCCGGCTGCCTTACGGAGTTGTTCGTTGGCGGTTATGGTGGAACCGGCGCAGGTCAATGTTGCCGTGGCGGCCAGCATGGTCAGGGAGCCTGCCAGAAGACGGTGCAGTTTGTAGGTCATAGCGGTACGGTAGTCCTGTGGGGGAAAATCTGGTTTGTTGAGCTGGTCTCTTTTCAGTAACATCATGCGGCTGTCAGGTCAATGGTGTGAACCGGGGTTTTTCAGCTTTCACTCCCCGCCTGTTGGGGTATACTCCACCAAAGCGAGGTTTCCATGAACAGACTGACCACTGATTTCAAAGCTGTCTATCAGCGGCTGAACCAGGCCCAGCGCAAGGCTGTGGACACCCTTGAAGGTCCGGTGCTGGTGATTGCCGGTCCCGGAACCGGCAAGACCGAGATCCTGGCGGCCCGGATCGCCAATATTCTGCTTTCCACCGATGCCACGCCGGAGAGTATCCTCTGTCTGACCTACACCGATGCCGGTACCGTGGCGATGCGCAACCGGCTGCTGCAGTTCATCGGTCCCAATGCCTACCGGGTGGATATCTTCACCTTTCATGCCTTCTGCAACCTGGTGATCCAGGAAAATGCCGATTATTTCGGCCTGCGCAGCCTGACCACCATCTCGGAGCTGGAGCAGTTCCGTTTTGTGCGGGAGATCATTGATGCCTTTCCCCATGAACATCCCCTGACCCGCTCCACCGGCGATATCCATTTTGAGTCGGACCGGTTACTGGCGCTGTACGAGATCATGAAGAAGGAAGACTGGTCCGCCGACTGGCTGGCTGCCCGGGTGGATGCCTATGCCGCCACCCTGCCGGATAATCCTGATTTTCTCTACAAACGTCAGACCAGGGCCAGTGACGGTACGGTCTATAAAAAAGGTGATCTGAACGAGCGGAAGCTGCGGGAGGAACTGCGAAAACTTGAGCAGTTGAAGGCAGCGGCCCGAAGTTTTGATGACTACCAGCAGCTGCTGAAAGAGCGGGGACGCTACGACTTTGCCGACATGATCCTCTGGTGCAGTGCCGCCTTCAAACAGAATGCCGACCTGCTGGCCACGTATCAGGAACGCTACCTCTACCTGCTGGTGGATGAATTTCAGGATACCAGCGGTTCCCAGTTTGAGCTGCTGATGCAGCTGGCTGATTACTGGGATGCCCCCAACCTGTTTGTGGTGGGGGATGACGACCAGTCGATCTTCCGCTTCCAGGGGGCCAGTGTCGAGAACATCCGGCGTTTTGTGGAGCGTTACCGTCCGTCACTTACCACAGTTACCCTGACCGACAACCACCGTTCCTCGCAGTTGATTCTGGACGGGGCGGGGGCGTTGATCGGTCGTAATCAGGAACGTCTGAGCGATGAAAAACAGCTGATCGCCATGAACCCGGAAGTGGCTGCACTGCCGGAGCCGCCGCAACTGGAGGGGTACGCCACCCTGGCCCACGAGACCGTGGCGATTGCCAACCGGATCGGGGCGCTGCTGGATGCCGGGGTGCTGCCGGAACAGATCGCGGTGATCTACCGCAACCACAGCCAGTCAGAGGAGATCATCCGTTACCTGACGGCCCGCGGGGTGGCGGTACAGACCCGGCGGCGGGCCGATATCCTGCAGGAACCGCTGATTCTCAAGCTGATGAACGTGCTGCGCTATCTGGCCACTGAACTGGAACGGCCCCATTCCGGTGAACGGCTGCTGTTTGAGATATTGCATGAACCCTGGTTCGGGGTACCACCTCTGGCCCTGGCCAGGCTGTCGGTGGAGATCGCCCGGCAGCGGACCGAGAAACGTCCCAGCTACTGGCGTGAGCAGTTGCCGCTGCGGGGAACGGACAAGGGACAACAGGCCCTGTTTCCGGCCAGCGATGACCTGCACCTGCGTCAGGCCGGCGAGACCATTGAAGAGCTGCTGCGGGATGCTGCCACCATGACCCTGCAGGAGCTGCTGCACCATGTCATCACCAGGCTGGGGATTCTGGCCCAGGCCCTGTCGGCCCACGAACGGGTCTGGCATCTTGAACTGCTGAACACCCTGTTTGACTTCGTGCGGGAGGAAACCGCCAAACAGCCGCTGTCGCTGCCCGAGCTGCTGGCCATGCTGGCTGATATGCAACGCCAGGGGATCAGTCTGGCCGTGGAAAAGCTCAGCTATACCGGCGCCGGGGTCAACTTCCTGACCGCCCATGGCTCCAAGGGGTTGCAGTTTGACCATGTCTTCATGCTGGGCTGTACCCGTGGTGTCTGGGACAGTGCCTCCCGCAACCGTACCTACAGCATGCCCCCTACCATCTGGTCCGGCCCGGCCGGCAGTGAGGAGGAGGAATCGCGCCGTCTGTTCTATGTGGCCATGACCAGGGCCCGCAAACAGCTGATGATCTCCTGGCCGGAGCGGGACAACAAGGAAAAAGAGCTGGAGAAGAGCCGTTTTGTGGCTGAACTGGCAGAAAGCGGGGGCGGCAGCATCCGCCAGCACGTGCTGAGTGACGACGAACTGCTGGCCTTTGGCAATGCCGTGTTGCAGGCACTACCGGCACGGCTTCCTGCCGAACTGATTGACGACGCCTTTGTGGACAGTCTGCTGCAGAAGTATTCCCTCAGTGTCACCCACCTGAACAGCTATCTGCGCTGTCCGCTCTCCTTCTACTTCAACACCCTGCTGCGGGTACCGGCTCCGATGAGTTCTGCCCTGACCTTCGGCTCGGCGGTTCATCACGCCCTGGAACAGCTCTTCCGCAAGATGAAGGCAGATCCGGCCGGACGGTTTCCCACTGCGGATGTCTTTGTGGAGGATTTCCGCTGGTTCATGCGTCGGCACGAGGAGGGCTTTACCCCGGCAGAGTTCAGGCGCAGGCTGGAGTATGGCGAGACGATCCTGCCCGGCTTTTACGCTGCCCACCATGCCGGCTGGAAACGGGATGCGCTGGTTGAGTACCCCTTCCGCAACATCCTGATGGACGGTATCCCGCTGAACGGCAAACTGGATATGCTGGAGTTTTCGGGCAACCATGTCACGGTGGTGGACTACAAGACCGGCAACCCCCAGAATGCGCGCAAGAAGCTGAATCCGCCTGACCCGGAGAAGGTCACCAAGGCACTGGCTGAAGGCAGGGAACCGCATGATGATGACCGGCTGGGCGGGGATTACTGGCGACAGGCGGTTTTTTACCGGATTCTGGTGGAACACGAGCCACGCCGCAACTGGGTGATGGCCTCGGCCCGCTTTGAGTTTGTAGAGCCGGAAAAGGAAAGCGGCGAATTCCGGTCGGCCCGCTTTGAGGTCTCGGATGATGAGGTGGCCCAGGTCAGGCAGCAGGTCAAAGAGGTCTACGCAAAGATTCAGGCCAAACAGTTTCACAACGGTTGCGGCAAACCGGAATGTGAATGGTGCAGCTTTGTAAAGCGGTTTGAAGGACGCTGACGGCTTTTCTGGGAATTTGGGGTATTACTAAAATTCAGACAAATCAGGGGCGGCGATCAACAGCTGTGCGGCATCGTTACCCGTAAAAAGCAGATTGTTGACTGGCTGGGAGGTGCACATTGAGAGAAAAATGTTACCGGTATCATGCTCCGCAGGCCCGGCGCACCCAGCTCCGGCGCGGCCATGCAGGCCGGGGACCGGCAGGAGTCTGAAGATGCCTGTCCTGGCACAGCTTGAACAGGAGTCGATACGGATCATCCGTGAAGCGGTTGGCGGGGCAGAGCGTCCGGTCCTGCTCTCTTCCGTCGGCAAGGCTTCGTCGGTGATGCTGCACCTTGCCCTGAAGGCCTTTTATCCCCTCTTGCCGCCATTTCCCCTGTTGCATGTCGATACCACCTGGAAATTCCGTGAGATGATCAGCTTCAGGGATGCCACGGTTGAGCGGCTCGGGATGAAGCTACTGGTACACACCAACCGCTCCGGGCTTGAGCGCGGTATTGATCCGTTTGTCCATGGCAGCCGGGTCTATACCGATGTCATGAAGACCGAGGCGCTGCGGCAGGTCCTGGATCAGTACGGATTTGACATGATCTTTGGCGGTGCCCGCCGCGATGAGGAGAAGAGCAGGGCCAAGGAACGGGTCTTTTCCTTCCGGAATAGTCAGCACCGCTGGGAGCCGCGGGAACAGCGTCCGGAGTTCTGGGGGATTCCGAACCTGATGAAAAACAGGGGCGAAAGTTTCCGGGTCTTTCCGCTCTCCGACTGGACCGAGCTGGATGTCTGGCGCTATATCCGGCAGGAACAGATTCCGGTGGTGCCGCTCTATTTCGCTGCCGAGCGGCCGGTGGTTGAGCGCCAGGGCCAGCTATTGATGCAGGATGATGCGCGCTTGCAACTTGCAGATGGGGAGAAGGTCCGCATGCGGATGGTCCGCTTCCGTACCCTGGGCTGCTATCCCCTCACCGCTGCCACGCCTTCGGAGGCAGCCGACGTTGAAGCGGTTATCCGCGAACTGGAAACCGCGACCCTGTCGGAACGTTGCGGCCGCCTGATCGACTTTGACCAGACCGGCAGCATGGAACTGAAAAAGCAGGAAGGGTACTTTTGAGATGAAGACCGCCGATGCTGTGTTGCGCATACTGGCCTGCGGCAGTGTGGACGACGGCAAGTCCACCCTGATCGGGCACCTGCTGTTTCTGACCGGCAACCTGACTGAGGATCAGCTGGAGGTACTGCATGACGAGAGTGCCCGGCTCGGCAGGAGCGGTGCTGCCCCTGATTATTCCTTGTTGCTGGACGGGCTGCTGGACGAGCGGCAACAGGGTCTTACCATTGATGTTGCCCACCGCTATCTGGCAACGGGCGGGCGCAAGTATATCCTGGCCGATGCACCGGGACATGAGCAGTATACCCGCAACATGGCAACGGCAGCCTCCCGCTGCGATGCCGCCATTCTGCTCCTGGATGCCACAACCGGTTTTCTGCCGCAGACACGCCGCCATGCCCTGATCTGTGCCCTGTTCGGCATCCGGCAGCTGCTGCTGGTGGTCAACAAGATGGATCTGACCGGCTGGAGCCGGGAGCGTTTTCTGGAGATCAGCGAGCATTGCCGTCAGCTGACCGACGATCTGAGGCTGTTTGGTGTCTGTCCGGAGCAGCCTGTTGTCGTGCCTGTTTCGGCGCTAGCAGGTGATAACCTGACGGCACGCTCCCCCCACACTCCCTGGTATGACGGCCCGACCGTACTGGACTGGCTTCAGTCGGTGCCCTGCGCGGATCTTCGGAGGGATAATGGTGCCAGGCTGCCGGTGCAGTATGTGTTGCATGCCGGGCAGCAGGGGGCTGACAGCAGACAGGGCCTGCCGGAGCTGCTGCGCGGCAGCGGCTCCGACGTGTTCAGGGGCTATTGCGGCCATCTCTCGGGCGGCCCCCTGCAACAGGGCGAACGGGTGGCCATCCTGCCCTCCGGTGTCGAAACCTCTGTACAGCAGATCTGGTCCGGCTTCCGGCTGATCGAGAAGGCGGAGCCGGGACAGGAGATAGCGCTGACCCTGGCCGGTGAGCAGGATGTTGCGCGGGGGGACTGCATTGTTCCGGCCGGTAACCGTCCGGAACAGGCCGACCGGTTCAAGGTGCGGGTCGTGTGCCTGGATACGCAGGCACTGCTGCCGGCCCGCCGCTACCGGTTCCGTTCGGCCTGCGGCACGGCGACGGCAGAAATAACCCGTATCAGAAACAGGATCGGGCTTGCCAGCTACCAGCGCCTGGCTGCCGACCGGCTGGAGATGAATGACGTTGGCGAGGTCGAACTCCAGCTTTCCCGGCAGCTGCCCTTTGATCCCTACGACCGGAACTCCCAGACCGGTTCCTTTGTCCTGATTGATCAGGGGAGCCACGCAAGCGTTGCCTGCGGCATGATCCTGCACCCGTTGCGCCGCGCCGCCAACATCCACCGTCACCGGGAAACGGTGGCGCCTGCCGAGCGGGCCCTGCTCAAGGCGCAGAGCCCCTGCGTGATCTGGCTGACCGGACTTTCCGGCTCCGGCAAAAGCAGCATTGCCAACGCCCTGGAACGGCTGCTGGTTGATCAGGGCTGCCATACCATGCTGCTGGATGGCGACAATCTACGGCATGGTCTCAACCGGGATCTCGGTTTTACCGAGCCGGACCGGATTGAAAATATCCGGCGGATCGGCGAGGTGGCAAAGCTGATGACCGAGGCGGGATTGATTGTGATTACCGCCTTCATCTCGCCCTATCGCTCCGATCGTGACATGGTGCGTCAGATGTTTGCCGAAGGTGACTTCTTTGAGGTGCATGTGGCAACCCCCCTTGCGGTCTGCGAGCAGCGTGACCCCAAGGGGTTGTACCGCCTGGCGCGCAGCGGTGTGATCCCCAACTTTACCGGTATCAACTCCCCCTACGAAGAACCGTTGCAGGCCGAGCTGGTCCTTGCAGCCGGAGCCTCGCAGACCGCCGACGATGCGATGGCCATTGTCGGCATGCTGCGCAGCTGCGGCAAGTTGCAGCCTGCAACGGATCAGGCCGTTCCTGTGGGGGGGGTGTGAGTAGCGATCTGCAGCTCTTTTGGGTCTGTCTGGGGATCGGTTTCGGTGCCCAGTTTGTGGCCGGCTGCCTGGGGATGGGGTACAGCGTAACCATCTCGTCCGTGCTGCTCAGCATGGGGATCAGCCCCTCGGTTGCAAGCGCGTCCGTACATACCTCGGAGGTGGTCAACCGCCTGTTGTCAGGGCTTGCCCATTATCGCTACGGCAATGTCGAGACACGCACCTTCAAGCTGCTGGCGCTGTACGGGATGGCCGGCGCCTTTATCGGCGCCTTTGTGGTGGTGCATACGCCGGTCTCCCTGATGCGCCCGCTGGTGGCTGCCGGGCTGCTGGTCATGGGGCTGCGGATTCTGCGTTCGGCCTTCCGGCAGTTGCCGCAGGCGTTTGTTCAGCGGACCCGCCTGGGGCTGCTGGGCTTTATCGGCGGTTTTGTGGATGTCATTGGTGGCGGCGGGTGGGGGCCGGTGGTGACGGCGACCTTGATCCTGCAGGGCAAGGCAACCAATCTGGTGGTCGGTTCCATCAATTTTGCCAAATTTTTTGTTGCGGTGGTGGAATCGGCAACCCTGCTGCTGTTGCTCAAGTCACCCAACTGGCTGATGATTGCCGGTCTGATTGCCGGAGGCGCGGTTGCAGCCCCCATTGCGGCCTACACCTGCGCCTACGTGCCGAAACGGCTTCTGACCATACTGGTGGGGAGCCTGGTCTGCCTCTTGAGTCTGCGGACCCTGCTGCGGGCCTTGCCGTAGGCCGCCCTGAGCGGATGTTGAGCTGCTTTCAGATTACGTCACCACCACGCTTCTGATCCCCTCGGGCCGCCAGGCCGGCGAGATAACGTGCGATCCCTTTTCTTCCGTGTTCAGCATGCTGCCGAAGGTGAGCTTGAAATCGCCGAAGCGGTCATTAACCGCATCCATGGCCTTGGTCAGCTGCTCTTTCCTGCGCTCTTCCGCAAACAGGGACGGCTGCTGTTCCTGGTATTCCAGGTTGCTCAGGCAGACCCCCAGCAGCCTGACCGGCTGGCTGAGCTCCATGCTGTCCAGCAAGCGGACCGCGCTCCGGTAGATGTCGTTACTGAGGTTGATGTAGCTGTCCAGGGTGATCTGCTTCTGGATGTTGGTGAAAAAGTCGGCAAAGCGGATGTAGATGCTGACCGTCTTGCCGCTCACGCCGTAGCGCCGGGCCCGTCTCCCCACCATCTCTGCCAGTTGCAGCAGGTAGCGCAGGATATCCTGCCGTGTGTCTATATCCTTGTGCAGCGTCATGGAGTGGCCGACACTCTTGACCTGCTCATCCCCCTCCGTCGCCAGTACCGGGCTGTCGTCGATCCCCTGTCCCATCTCTCTGAGCCTGGGGCCGATGATGCCGAATTTTCTGCTGAGCAGCTCTTCCGGGAAACGCCCCAGCTGTCCGCAACTCTTGATCCCCAGCAGGTTCAACCGGCGTTCCAGCTTCTTGCCGATGCCGCAGAGATCGCCGATGGTAACTGATTCCAGCACCGCCTTGATCTGATCCGGCGCGATTACGGTTAAACCGTCAGGCTTCTGCATGTCACTGGCCAGTTTGGCAAGCAGCTTGTTCGGGGCGATGCCGACGGAGCAGGTCAGGCCCAGTTCCTGCCTGATCTGAGTCTTAAGTTGATGGGCAATGGTTTCAGCAGAGCCAAACAGGGCGCGGGAATGGGTTACATCAAGGAAGGCCTCATCAATGGAAAATACCTCCACCAGGGGGGTGTACTGCCGCATCATGCCAATGATCTGTCGGGAGGCATGGGTATATTTTTTGTTGTCACCGACAATGATGATCAGTTCAGGGCAGGCCCGTCTGCCCTCCCAGATGGCCATGCCGGTCTTGACACCAAAGCTGCGGGCCTCGTAGGAAGCGGTGGTGATAACCGTGCGATGACCTGAACCGACAACCGCAACCGGTTTGCCCTGCAGGTCGGGGTTGGCCTGCTGTTCCACCGAGGCGAAAAACGCATTCATATCGATATGAAGGATAGCCCTGTCCATGGAACAGAGGTTACCAAATGACTACCATGCGAAGTCAAGCGTGATCTTCAACATCCCAAGGGTGAGAAAGGACCGGCGACGGATGCCTCGTTACGGTCTGTTAACCCGGCCGGGTCATGGCCAGCGGCACAATCCAGGCATCATACTGTTCGGCCGTTACCAGACCGGAGGCCAGGGCTGCATCACGCAGGGTCAGCCCCTTGTGATCGGCCTCTTTGGCAATTCCGGCTGCCGCGTCATAGCCGATATGGCGGGTCAGGGCGGTGACCAGCATCAGGTTGCCGGCAAGATGTTCTGCGATGCGGGGCAGGTTGGGGGTGATGCCGCCAGCGCAATGCTCGTTAAAGGCGCTGCAGGCGTCAGCCAGGAGCTGGATGCTTTCCAGCACGTTGTGCACCATGACCGGCTTGAAGACGTTCAGCTGGAAATTGCCCTGACTGCCGCCCAGGGCAACCGCGGCATCGTTGCCAAAGACCTGGACGCAGACCATGGTCAGGGCCTCGCACTGGGTGGGGTTGATCTTGCCCGGCATGATCGATGATCCCGGCTCGTTTTCCGGGATCTGCAACTCACCGATCCCGCAGCGGGGGCCGCTTGCCAGCCAGCGGATATCGTTGGCCAGCTTCATCAGCCCGCCGGCCAGGGTCCGCAGGCCGGCCGAGGTCTGCACCAGGGCATCGTGGGCAGCCAGGGCAAAGAACTTGTTGGGGGCGCTGATAAACGGCTGGCCGGTCAGTTGGGCGATCTGTGCCGCAGCCAGGTCGCCAAAGCGGGGGTGAGCGTTCAGTCCGGTACCCACGGCCGTGCCGCCAATGGCAAGCTCGTACAGACCGGGCAGACAGGCCCGTACTGCAGCAAGCCCGAAATCAAGCTGGGCAACCCAGCCGCCGATTTCTTGCCCGAGGGTGATCGGGGTGGCGTCCTGCAGGTGGGTCCGGCCGGTCTTGACCACCGTGCGGTACTCTTCCGCCTTTGAGGCCAGCCTGTCTCGCAGGCTGCTCACGTCCGGCAGCAGCCGTTGTTGCAGCTGTTCCACCACGGCAATATGCATGGCTGTGGGAAAGGTGTCGTTGGAGGACTGACCACGGTTGACATGGTCGTTGGGGTGGACCGGTTTCTTGCTGCCAAGTACGCCGCCGGCCAGCTCAATGGCCCGGTTGCTGATCACCTCGTTGGCATTCATGTTGGATTGGGTGCCGGAGCCGGTCTGAAACACCACCAGTGGAAAGTGGTCATCCAGCCTGCCTTCAATCACCTCATCGCTGGCAGTGCTGATCAGCCGGGCCAGTTCAGGGGACAGTTCTCCCAACTCGGCATTGGCCTGGGCCGCGGCCTTTTTGAGGATACCCAGTGCGCGGATGATGGGCCGCTGCCAGCGGAAGCGGTCAACCCCGATCGGAAAATGCAGGATGGAACGCTGGGTCTGGGCGCCCCAGTAGCGGTCCGCCGCTACCTCAATCGCTCCCATGGAGTCGGTTTCAGTACGTGTCGATGGCATCTCTGGCTCCCGATAAGATGATTGGCTCTGCTATGTACCCCCGAACACCCTGCGCAACAGAGCAGTGGTCCGGGCCGCCGGGTCTTTTCTGATCTTTTTCTCTTCCTCTGCCACCATCAGGAACAGTCCGTCCAGGGCCTTGTTGGTGACATATTCATCAAGGTCAAGGGAGGGCTTGCCGGAAAAGGCAGCCAGAGGCGTGGCTTCATATTTGCCTATCAGTTCCTTGTAGGCCCGGGCGGTACCTGCCTGATTCATTGCCGTGCCGACACTTGGTTTAAACGCCTCAAACAGCTGCGCGCGAGTCTTTTTCTCAAAGAAAACAGTGGCTGCCGTATCACCACCGTTCAGAATCTGCCTGGCATCGTCAACCGTCATCTGGCGAATGGCATTGCCAAAATAGCGTGCTGCCTGTGGTGCTGCCTTCTCTGCAGCCCGGTTCATACTCAGGACAAAGGTATCAACCTGTTGTTGAAAGCCGATCTTGGCTGCCACGTCTGCCACCTGTTGTATTCTGGCCGGTAACAGGATCTTGATCAGCTGGTTACGGAAGTAGCCGTCAGGCCTTGAAACCGCTGTTACGGCTTTTTCGGTACCGGTGGCCAACGCCTCCTTGAGCCCTTTGACAATAACGGTGTTGTCAAGGCTGCTCTGCTGTTTTGACGGAGGCAGGATGTCGCGGGAAAAATCATCTAGCAATCCGGCATGGCAGGGAGACCAGATTACAAGCACAGCCGCAAAAGCAAGATAGCATGAGCGTTTCATAGTTGTTCTCCCGGTTTCTTTGTTGCAATGCTGCTGCGCCAGCTGAAGGCAGCCCAGGCCCGGCTGGCGGAAAAGCACGGCAAGCACACGCCCCTGGCCCTGAAGATCGCCCCGGACCTGGACGACGCCCAGATCCAGGCCATTGCCGACCTGCTGCGCCAACACCGCATGGACGGGGTCATCGCCACCAACACCACCCTATCCCGCAACGGCGTGGAAGGCTGCAAGTACGGCAATGAAGCCGGCGGTCTTTCCGGCGCCCCGGTGCGGGACCTGTCCACCCAGGTGATCCGCAAGCTGGCCGCTGCCCTGCAGGGCGAAGTGCCCATCATCGGCGTCGGCGGCATCCTCTCCGGCGCTGATGCGGCGGAGAAGATCGAAGCCGGTGCCAAGCTGGTGCAGATCTATTCCGGCTTCATCTACCGGGGCCCTGACCTGGTCCGGGAGGCGGCCGAGACCCTCTGCCGGATGAGCCGCTAACCCCCAGGGGCGGCCCGCCGGACAAAGCCCCCAGGGCCGCCAAGGTTGCCCCTGGCGTTGTTCGGCGGGATAATGCTTCGCCCTTAAAATACCGACCATGATCAGCCACTATCTTTTCATCGTCATCGGCGCCGTGTTGGTAAACAACGTGGTGCTGGTGAAAATCCTCGGCCTCTGCCCCTTCATGGGCGTTTCCAAGAAACTGGAAACCGCCTTCGGCATGGGGGCCGCCACCACTTTCGTGCTGACCGTGGCCACCGGGGCCAGCTACATCATCGACCACTATCTCCTGATGCCTTTCGGCCTGGAGTATCTGCGCACCCTGTCCTTCATCGTCACCATCGCCGCCATCGTGCAGCTGACCGAAATGGTGATCCAGAAAACCAGCCCCGTCCTGCACCAGGTGCTGGGCATCTACCTGCCCCTGATCACCACCAACTGCGCCGTGCTCGGCGTGCCCCTGCTCAACATTTCCCACAAATACGATTTCGTCGAATCCCTGCTCTTCGGCATGGGTTCCGCCGTCGGCTTTTCCCTGGTGCTGGTGCTCTTCGCCGGCATCCGGGAGCGCATCGAGGGGGCTGACGTGCCCACCCATTTCCGCGGCGCCGCCATCGCCATGGTCACCGCCGGCCTCATGAGCCTGGCCTTCATGGGCTTCTCCGGCCTAGACAAGTACCAATAATGCTCACAGCCATCGCCATCATGGCCCT
>OFJB01000947.1_pt1 | contig 12393 bp, 12 predicted proteins | sample 1775081 | NCBI WGS metagenome assembly OFJB01 (sample SAMN08195771, study PRJEB24354) | sludge metagenome | isolation source: initial sludge from phenol fed wastewater aerobic bioreactor | place: India: Nagpur | collected 2016-06-05 | reverse complement strand
ATGATGTCGAGGGCGCGGAACTGACCTTCGTTGATCGGCATGTCGAGCGCCGACGTCAGGCACTTGAACGCCACCTGGCAGCACGACATGCCCGCCGTGGCGCCCGAGTTGTAGAAGCCGCCGACCTGCTTCGACACCTCCGACAGATCGACCGACATGCGGTCGCCCCTGATCTCGACCTTGACGCGGATCGGCACCCGCACGCCGACTGAGACGCCGTCGTCGTCCATGAACGATTCGGCCTCGTAAACACCATCCGGCATGGCCGCGACGCGCTCGCGCGCGATACGCTCGCTCTGGTCCATGATGGCGTCGATGGCGCCGAGTACGTCATCGCGGCCGTACTTGCGCAGCATCTCGAGGAAGCGCTTCTCGCCGGTCTTCACCGCGGCGACCTGGGCGCTCACCCGTCGACGATGATGTCGTCGACACAGAACTTGGTAGGCCACCTCGCTGTCGCCGGTATCCCCCACCACCACCTGGCTTCCTTCGGTCACCATCACGCCGCCCACAGTTCGCGCATTGTGAGTCGCGGGCTCCCCGCACCAACAACGTGGCCGCACCTGAAGCATCTCCAGGCGATCGCACAACTCGACGAGTCGTTTCGACGCCGGAAACATCTGGGTGCGGAAGTCGGTCAGGATCCCGAAACAGAACACGTCGATCTGCAGTTCGTCGGTGATGCGAGCCAGTTGGTCGATGTGCCCGGCCTCATAGAACTGCGCCTCATCACAGACCAGAAAATCCACACGACGCCCGTTGGTGAGTTCACCGACCACATAGGTCCAAAAGTCGAAGTCTGCGGTGACCTCCAGGGCTTGTTCCTGCAAGCCGATCCGCGAGGTGATCGTGGCGTGCCCGGAGCGATCCAACATGGTGAACAGACGCCCCGCACGGCGAGCCTGGGTTTCGGTGTAGGCCACTTGCAGGGCCAGCGTCGACTTGCCGCAGTCCATCGGCCCGGTGAAGTAGGTCAGTTCGGCCACGCCGTGTTCTCCTGTCGTGCTTGTCTTTCTCGACGGCGGACTGCCTCAGTCGATGAGCAGTGGCACCGACATCTCCGCAGAGGTCATCGAGCCGTGCATGCCGATCAGCCGTAGCTCGCCGGGATACTTCCGGCTGAGTATCGCACCATCATTTGCCATCGCCACGACCACATCACCGAATCGGTCTCGAAAGCGCGTCGCCACCGCGCCGAACCAGCCGGCCTCGATCGCCTCATCCCGGGTGAGGACCCAGGCGGCCTCGCCGAGACGGTCGCGCCAGCGTTGGGCCACCTGATCAGCAGTTCCTCGAGTGGTCATCAGGTGCCGGAACCGGGCCTCACCGGCAATGGCGTGCACGTCGGCCACAAGCTCGGGCTCGTCATCGGCCATCACGCACGACCCCGGGTCGATATCCACCATGCCATGATCGGCGGTGATGATGAGTCGCACCTCTTCGGGGAGCCGTTCGCGCAGAGCGCGGGCCAAGCCGTCCACCCAGACCAGAGCATCGCGCCATTGGGGAGAATCGACGCCATGGGCGTGTCCGGTCTTGTCCAACAGCCGCTCGTAGCAGTAGCTCAGATTGCGTTCGCCCGACGACACCGCGATATTCGCCAACACGCACCGGTTGGTGACATCGGCCTCGTCGGACACGGCCAGAAAATGTGGGTCGCGCAGCGCCACCTCGGTCAGTCCGGTGCCCGCGAACGCGGCCGGCGCCACCGTCGCGGTGCCGATGCCGGCCTTGAAGCCGAAAGCCGTCATCCCCGCCCCGGCGCCGACGGCACCCTGCGGAACCGCGCCGCCTTCAGCGTCTTGCAGCGCGGCCCCGGCGTCCGCCGCGGTCACCGCCATCGCCTGGATGTCGTTGATCGCGCCGTCGTTGCATTCGAAGACCAGCGGGTTGACGGTCGACGTCCTGCGCCCGATGTCCGGATTGGCCGCGATGGCCCGGCCGATCAGCGCCTCGGCGCAGGCGGCGACCGAAAAGGTGTTGGTGAGCAGGATCGGCGTCTCGACCGTGGCCAGTTCGGCCACCTGCATGAGGCCGACCGACTTGCCGAAGCCGTTGATGACCTCGACGCCGGCCCGGACCTTCCGGCGGAAAAGATCGCCCCCATGCGGCAGGACGGCGGTGACGCCGGTGGCCGATCCCCCGCCGGAAAGCGTGCGATGGCCGACCGTCACCCCCTCAACGTCGGTGATGGCATTGAGCGGCCCCGGGGGCAGCAGGACGAAAGCCAGGCCGAAGTCGCGTGCTGACGGCATTCCGATCCCCACCGTTTCTCCGGCCTTCCCGGCCTGCGTCAGCTAGAGCGGGAGAAGATGCGCCGGTCAACCCTGGCGCTGCGTTTGCGCGGACGGCAGGCCCTGCGAACGGCTGAAACGCGGCCGGACCAGCATGCCGCCGTAGAGGGCTGCATAGCCGAGGAAGGCGACCGCCCAGGCGGCGGCGGAAACGACCAGCAGCGTGTCGTTTGCGGCCATGCAGGCAGCCGCGATGCGAAGTACCGCCGCGGCGAGGATCGCGCCGTAGATCCCGACCGTTCCGGGGCCGGCCGCCAGCGCGTGCCCGGTGTGGCCGAGCGTGGCGCGGGTCATGACGGCCAGCGTCATGCAGCCGATCGCGCCGACGCCGAAGGCATGCAGGCCCGCAGCCTGCGGCACAAGGTCGGGCGACAGCGCGGCCAGTCCGTTCAGCAGGAATCCGATCGGGACGAAGGCGAAAGCCAGGTGCAGGACGAGGACCAGCGGGTCGCGCGGGGTCCGGTCTCCCGCCCAGCGCAGCAAACGCAGGACGTTCATGACGGCGGCGCCGATCAGGATAGCGCCGCTGGCGGGATGCTCCGGGAGAACGACCCACGCCGCGACCGCCGCCGCCGAAACCGCGATCGCCGCCACGTCGAGCCGCCCGAACGGAGCCGGCAGGCGGCCGGGATTTTCCCGCGCCAGCCAGTTGCGGGTGAAGCTCGGAATGATGCGCCCGCCGATGATCATGATCAGGACGACGGCAGCGCCGATTCCCAGCCGGCGGCTGTAGTCGGAAACGCCGTCGAAATGCGCCTCGGCGTGAAAGAAGGCATTGGCGGCGAGCAGGAGAGAGACCGGCACGAGAACCTTCAGGTTGCGCCAGTTGCGCCCGGCCACGATCTCGCGTCCGGCGGCCGCAGCCACCGCCAGCAGGAAGGCGCAATCCGCCAGCGCGACCAGCCGCCAGTCGATGGCTGCGGAGAAGAACACCGCGACCCTGCCCGTCAGCCATAGGGCCACCAGCGCCAGCAGCGGCAGCCCTTGCAGCGGCAGCCGCCCGGTCCAGTTGGGGATCGCCGTCAGCAGGAAGCCCGTGACGACGGCGGCGAGATAGCCGAACAGCATTTCATGCACGTGCCAGTCCACCGGAGCGAAAGCGCTGAGAGTGGCGAGTCGGCCGTAGAACAGCGGCAGCCAGAACAGGATCGCCCCGCCGGCATAGAGCGCGCCGAGCAGGAAGAAGGGCCTGAAGCCATAGGAGAAAAGCGCCGGATAGTTTCCCGGCCGCGTGCGTGGAATCGCCATGACGGTATCTGAATGCATCGCGGGGCGTCGACTTTGTTGCAGAGCAAACAAATCGAAACCAGGCGATAAGCGACCGCAGACGGTTCGTCTTGCCGCTCTCCATGCTCCTGTGAGATGGTGCGGCCCGTTCGAATCCACGTTTCAACAACCGGCGGAGAAAAGGCCCTTGAGCCGTCTGGATCGCTCCCTGATTGCCGGCCTGTCCCTGTTCCAGGGCCTGGCGACCGAAGAACTCGACCGCATCGTCGGCAAGGCGCGCTCGCTGCGCGTGCCGAAGGACCAGTCCATTTTCGACCAGGACGCCGAAGCGCACGCCTTCTTCCTGCTGCTCGACGGCCATGTGCGAGTGGTCAAGTCGACGCCGGAGGGCCAGGACGTGATCGTGCGCTACATCAGCCCCGGAGAATTGATCGGCATCGCGCACGCCCTCGGCCGCACGACCTATCCGGCCAGCGCGATCGCCGCCGTCGATTGCGTCGTCCTTGCCTGGCCGAGCGCGCTGTGGTCCGACTTCGCGGCGACCTTTCCGGCCTTCGGCGCCAATACCTACAAGACGGTGGGCAGCCGCCTGCAGGACGCGCACACGCGCGTGGTCGAGATGTCCACCGAGCAGGTCGACCAGCGCGTCGCCCACGCCCTGCTCAAGCTGATCGCGCAGAGCGGCAAGGAGACCCAGGACGGCGTGCTGATCGATTTCCCGATCTCGCGGCAGGACATCGCGGAGATGACCGGCACGACGCTCCACACGGTCAGCCGCCTGCTGACGGCCTGGGAGGAAAAGGGCGTCGTCCGCAGCGGGCGACAGAAAGTCGCCGTGACCGACCCAGGCCGGCTCAGGCGCATGGCCGAGGGGCGCGACAACGAATGACGCGAGTCGCGGCGGAGCGCCGGTGCGGCCGTCACCCGTTGCCGAGGCTCAGCCGCGCCACCTCGCTCATCATCGCGGGCGACCATTTCGGCTCGTAGGTAAGCTTCACCTCCGCGTAGTGGACGCCCGCCACGCCCCAGGCGGCCGTCTGCACCGCCTCCTTGAGCAAGGCCGCCGCCGGGCAGCCGCGCGTCGTCGTCGTCATTTCGATCCGCGCCACGCCGTCCTCGACCGCGATCGCGTAGATCAGGCCCAGGTCGACGACGCTCTCGCCGAGTTCGGGGTCGATGACCATGGCGAGCGCCTGCCTCACCTGCTCCGCCAGCATGTCGTGCTCCATCGTTTCCTGCTCCTCGCCGGCGGCGTCGTCGGCTCGAACGACCATGCGGCGGCCATGATCCGGCTGGAAAGCGCCGCGCCGCCGGCGGTGCGCCGATCGAGTTCTTCCAAAACGAAGGCCGGCTTCGCTCGTCACGGCATCCCGGCCCTGGCCATGCTTCGAATTCTAGGGCCGGGACCGCCCGTGCGTCCTTGCGCGGGAGCAAAGTCTGGCGCTCGAATTGCGCCTTCCTGTCGCCGGCGCATGTCGGCGCCATCGTCGGCGCCCCCGGCGGCGGTCACGACGGCTTGTCGTCGTCGTCCAGCAGGACGCGCTCGGCGGCGCCGTCGAGGTCCTCGTACTGGCCCGCGCGCAGCGACCACAGGAATGCGCCCAGCCCGACCAGGCCGAGCAGGATCGCCACCGGCACCAGGACGACCAGATAGTTCATCGGCCGGCGGCTGCCGCCGGCTGCGTCTGCACGTGCGCGCTGCGGCGCTCGTCCGGCTGGACAGCCGATCCGGAACGCAGCCGCATGGCGTTAGCCACCACCAGCACCGACGACAGCGACATGGCGACCGCCGCCACCAGCGGCGTGACCAGCCCGCAGACGGCGACCGGCACGGCCAGCGCGTTGTAGGCGACGGCGAGGGCGAAATTCTCGCGCACCAGCAAGCGCGCCTTTCGCGCGACGTCGAGCGTCGTCGAAACGGCCGACAGGTTCTCGTGCAGGAAGACGAAATCGGCGGCGTTGCGGCCGATGTCGGCGGCGGTGGCTGGCGCCATCGAGACATGGGCCGCGCCCAGCGCCGGCGCGTCGTTCAGCCCGTCGCCGACCATCAGCACCTTGCGGCCGGCATCGGCGAGTTCCCTGATGCGGGCGAGCTTGTCCGACGGCAGCAAATCGCCGGACGCGCGCTCGACGCCGAGCTCCGCCGCCAGCCTTTGAACCGCCACGGCGCGGTCGCCGGACAGGATTTCCACCGGCAGGCCCGCTCGGCTCAACACCCGCACGACGTCGCTCGCGCCGGGGCGAATGCGATCCTCGATCTCGAACGTCGCCAGCCGGACGCCGTCGTCGGCCAGCACGACGAGCGATCCGCTTGCGGGATCGCCTGCGTCGGAGCGGCCGCCAAGTGCCCAGACGGGCCGTCCGAGACGATAGACTTTTCCGGCCATGCGGCCTTCGATCCCGAGCCCCGGGACTTCCTGGACTTCGTCGAAGGCGATATCCGCGTCCCCTACCCCGCCGGCGGCGGCGATCGCGCGGGCCGCTGGATGCCGCGACCCAGCCGCCAATGCGGCGGCGATCGACTGCACCGGCCGCGCGATCGCGCCGGCATTGGCGACGCGTGGCTTTCCGAGCGTCAGCACGCCGGTCTTGTCGAACAGCACGGTGTCGATCCCGGCCAGCCGCTCCAAGCCGGCGCCGTCCTTGACCATGACGCCGCGCTCGAACAGGCGGCGCGCCGCCATCACCTGGACGATCGGCACGGCGAGGCCGAGCGCGCAGGGACAGGTGATGATGAGGACCGAGATCGCCACCGTCACGGACTGATGCCAGTCGCGGGTGGCGGCGAACCAGCCGGCGAAGGAAAGCGCGGCGATCATATGCACGACCGGCGAATAAAGTGCCGCGGCGCGGTCGGCGAGGCGGCGGTAGCGCGTCCGGCCGCCTTCGGCCGCTTCCATCAGCCGGACCATCTCGGCCAGGAACGAATCTTCCGCCCGCGCCGTCGCGCGGATCGCCAGCGGACCGGTGAGGTTCATCAGCCCGGCCTGGACCTCGCTTCCGGGCGAGGCCGCGCCCGGCGCGCTTTCACCCGACACCAGCGAGCGGTCGAGGTCGGAGCGGCCGGTTTCCACCACCCCGTCCACCGGGATGCGGTCTCCGGGCGCGACGAACAGCAGCGCGCCCGGCTCGATCGCCTTCAGCGGCACGTAGCGGCGCGTTCCGTCCGCCTCGACCACCGTCGCGCCGGCCGGAACGAGGCGGGCCAGGCCCGACACCGCCGAGCGCGCCTTTTCGCGCATCAGGTGATCGAGCGTGCGGCCGATCAGCAGGAAGAACAGCAGCGTCGTGGCCGCGTCGAAATAGGCGTGCTCGGCGCCCTGCGCGGTGTCGTAGAGGCTCAAGGCGAAGGCCAGCGTCACGCCGATGGATATCGGCACGTCCATATTGGTGCGGCCATGCCGCAAGGCGTTCCAGGCGGAAGCGTAGAAGACGCCGCCGGCGTAGACGACGGCCGGCAGCGCCAGCATGGCGGAGACGATGTGGAAGGCCTGCCGCGTTCCCGCGTCCGCACCGAACCAGACGGACGCCGAAAGCAGCATGATGTTCATGGCGCAGAAGCCGGACAGCGCCAGAGCCTTGACGAGGCGGGAAAGCTGCGGGTCGGTCCCGTCTGCCTCGAAGGAATGGAGATGCGCCGGATAGCCGATGCGCGCCAGCGCGCCCGCCATATCGGGAACGGCGCCGTCAAGCGGGCGCCAGCGTATGGCCACCCGCTTCGTTGACAGGTTGACTCGCGCTGCTGTCACGCCGTCGAGCGCGCGAAGCGCTCTTTCCACGGCGGCGATGCAGGCGCCGCAATGGACGCCCGGCACCGAGAGGTCGGTCTGGCGGGTGCCGTCGCCGAGATCGCGGCTCGACAGCAGGATTTCCTCCCGCGCGATGATCGGCGGCTCGAACTCCAGCCTCGCCTCGCCGGGCGCACAGCAGGACACGCGTTTCGTCCCGTCAGCGCATCGCCTTGTAGGCGTGCCAGGTGGCGTGGCCGAGCCACGGGAAGATGACGACCAGCGCCAGGAAGCCGGTCGCCACCGAGAGCGCGAACAGCAGCAGCACCACGAAGCCCCATACGATCATCGGCCGGATGTTGTTCCACACCATCGCCATGCTGGTCGCCATGGCGGTCAGCGCGTCGACCGGCTTGTCGAGCAGCATGGGTACGGAAAAGACGCTGATGGCGAAACCGAAGGCGGCGAACAGCCCGCCGATCACGGTGCCGACGACCAGCATGGCCAGCCCCATCGGCGTCGTCAGGATCAGTTGCGTGATGTGGTCGAGGCCCGGGAACGGCCGCACGCCGAAGAACAGCGCGTAGATGATGACGGCGGCGCGCATCCACAGCAGCATCAGCAGGCACAGAAGCACGCCGGTGAACAGGACCTGCGCGCCGGCGCGCGGCGATACGAACAGCATCGCGCCGAGGCCGGGCCTTCCGCCCGCTTCCAGGATGCGGCTCTTCTCGTAGAGCCCGACCGCCGCAACCGGCCCGACGATCATGAAGCCGGCCAGAGCCGGAAACAGGATGTAGTCCCAGCCGAAGGCGAACAGCGTCCACACCAGCACCGCCGAGACGAGGAAGACCACGATGCCGTAGGCGAGGCTCGGGGCCGGCTGCATCCACAGATCGCGCCAGCCGGCGGACAGCCACGCGAAGCACGCGCCGGCCGGCAGGTTGCGCTGGCGCTCCGGATTGCGCGTCTCCTCGATACCGGAGAGTTCGGTCAGAAGACCGTAGGGGCGTTGGGCTTGGCTCATCGTCGTCCTCTCCTGCCCGTCAGCAATCCGACTGCGCCGCGCGATAGGTCCCGCTGCCGTGCTGCGGTTCCTTGAGGTGCGTCACGCATTCCGGCTGGGAACTCATCGCCACATAGACGAGATGGGCGTTGGCGCCGCAGAAGACCAGCACGCCCACCCCGACCAGGAGCCAGGCGGTCCATGACATTCTCCTGCCGGCGGCCTGTTCCTTCATCGTGCGGCATTCCTCATGGATTTTCCACGCTCAGCGAATAGACGTAGAGCGCGAGGATCTTGATGTCGGCGGGCGAAAGGCGCTTGTCCCAGGTCGGCATGTGGCCCTGCCGGCCGCCGTGCAGCGTGGCGACGATCGTCTCGAGGTCGCCGCCATAGATCCAGTATTTGTCGGTCAGGTTCGGCGCGCCGACATCGGCGCTGCCCTTGGCGTCCTCGCCGTGGCAGGCCGCGCAGTTGGCCAGGAACACCTGCCGTCCCGACTCGATGGTCTTGACGTTGTCCGGCGTGACGTCGTCCGGATTGCTCAGCGAGTGGACGTAGAGGGCGACGTCGTGCAACTGCGCCGGCTCGAGCATCTGGTCGCGGCCGAAGGCGGGCATTTGCGAAACCCTGCTGTCTGGATTGGCGCTGTTGACGCCGACACTGATCGTCTCGGCGATCGTTTCCGGCCCGCCGCCCCAGATCCAGTCGTGGTCGGCCAGGTCGGGATAGTTGTTGCCGCCGCGCCCATCGCGTCCGTGACAGGCGGCGCAGTTGTCGCCGAACAGCCGGTGGCCGGTCTCCTTCACCACCTTCATGAGCTGCGGATCGGCGAGGATCTCGTCGTAGCTCTTGGCGTCGATGGCGTCGACCCAGGGCGCGCGCGCCGCGTTCGCCTCGGCCATCCTTTCGGCAATGATCTTGTGCTGGTCGGTGTCGAGCAGCCCGCGCGTGTAGGTGGTGCCGAGCGGCCAGGTCGGCATCACGAACCACCACAGCACGGCGAAGACATGGGTGACGATCAGGAACATCAGCACGCCCCGCGGCACCGGGGTGTCGAGTTCCTTGATGCCGTTCCATTCGTGCCCGGTCGTGACGCGGCCGCTGACCGGATCGATCTCGTCTACCGCCATGGCCTGTCGTCCTCACCGAGAATGTCGTTCTTGGCCGCGTGGAAGCGGGCGCGGTTGGCGGGCCGGAACGCGTAGATCGTCACCGCCACCGCGAATGCGATGAGGTAGAACAGCCCCCAGCTCTTCGAGAGGCCGACCAGCGTGTCGTGGCTCAGTTCCATGGCTCTCTCCTCCTTAGCCGCCGGCGCCGCCGACCTGGGGCGTGACGCCGGCCTCGTCGCGGCTCGCCGCGTCGGTCAGGCGGCCGAGCACCTGCAGGTAAGCCACCAGCGCGTCCATCTCGGTCACCTGCGAGGTGACGCCGTCGAAGGCGCTGACGTCGGTCTTCTCGCCGTAGCGCTCGACCACGCCGCCGGCGAAATCGCTGTCCGGCGTCGCCTGGCCATAGGCGTCGCGCGCGGCGTTGGCGATCATGTCGTCGGTATAGGGCACGCCGAGTTCGCGCAGCACCTTCAGATGCGCGCCGAGATCGTCCGTCCTGAGCGGCGTGCGCGCCAGGAAGGCGTACGCCGGCATGTTGGATTCCGGCACCACGTCGCGCGGGTTGCTGAGGTGCGCGACATGCCAGAAATCGGAATACTTGCCGCCGACGCGGGCGAGGTCCGGCCCGGTGCGCTTCGAGCCCCACAGCATCGGGTGGTCGTATTTGGATTCGACCGCCAGCGAATAATGGCCGTAGCGCTCGACGTCGTCGCGCAGCGTGCGGATCATCTGGCTGTGGCAGGCATAGCAGCCCTCGCGCTCGTAGATGTTGCGGCCGGCGAGCTCGAGCGGCGTGTAGACGCGCATGTCCGGCGCGTCCTCGACCGTCTGGTGGATGGTGAACAGCGGCGCGATTTCGACGAAGCCGCCGACGCTGGCGGCCAGGATCACCATCAGCACGAAGCCGATGGCCGTCCGTTCCAGCTTGCGGTGGAAAAGCTCACGCATCGGGTCACTCCGCAGGGGCTGGCGCGGCGCCAATTTCCGGGCGCTCCGCGAGATCGGCGGCGCCGGCCGGAACACCGCGCACCGTCATCCACATGTTGTAGCAGGCGACGATGGCGCCGAGCAGGAAGAGCAGGCCGCCGAAGGCACGCGCGATATAATACGGATACATCGCCAGCAGCGTGTCGACGAAGGAATAGGTCAGCGTGCCGTCCTCGGTGTAGGTCCGCCACATCAGGCCCTGGATGATGCCGGAATTCCACATCGCGAAGACGTAGATCAGCGTTCCGGCCAGCGCGAGCCAGAAGTGGACCTCGACCAGCGCGGCCGAATACATCGCCGGCCGCTTCCACAGCGCGGGCACCAGCGTGTAGAGCGAGCCGAAGGTGATCAGCGCCACCCAGCCGAGCGCGCCGGCATGGACATGGCCGACCGTCCAGTCGGTGTAGTGGGACAGCGAATTGACCGGGCGGATCGCCAGGAACGAGCCCTCGAAGGTCGACAGGCCGTAGAAGACCGCGGCAACGAACATGAAGCGCAGCGTGGCGTCGTCGCGCACCTTGTGCCAGGCGCCGTTCAAGGTCAGCAGCGCGTTGCCGGCGGACGCCCAGGACGGCACCAGAAGCATCACCGAGAAGGTCATGCCGAGGTTCTGCACCCAGTGCGGCAGCGCCGTGTAGTGGAGGTGGTGCGAGCCCGCCCACATGTAGAAGAAGGTGATGCCCCAGAACGACAGGATCGACAGCCGGTAGGAGAAGATCGGCCGGCCGGCGCGCTTGGGCAGGTAGTAATACATCATGCCGAGGAAGCCGGCGGTCAGGAAGAAAGCGACGGCGTTGTGGCCGTACCACCACTGCACCATCGCGTCCTGGACGCCGGCCCAGACGGTGTAGCTCTTGGAACTGCCCCACGACACCGGAATGGCGAGGTTGTTGACGATGTGCAGGATCGCCACGACGAGGATGAAGGCGAGATAGTACCAGTTGGCGACGTAGATGTGCGGTTCCTTGCGGCGCGCCAGCGTGCGGATGTAGAGGACGAAATAGGTCACCCACACGATCACCAGCCAGAGGTCCGCGTACCACTCCGCCTCGGCGTATTCCTTCGACTGGGTGACGCCGATCAGGTAGCCGCTCACCGCCAGCAGGCAGAACAGGTTGTAGCCGAACAGCACGAACCACGGGCTGATCTGCCCGGCGAGCCTGGCCCGCGACGTGCGCTGCACGACGTGGAAGGAGGTTGCGATCAGCGCGTTGCCGCCGAAGCCGAAGATCACGCCGGACGTGTGCGTCGGCCGCAACCGGCCGAAGGTCGACCATGCGGCGTCGAAGGCGAGGTTCGGCCAGGCGAGCTGGGCGGCGACCCAGACGCCCATGAACATGCCGAACACGGCCCAGGCCATGGACAGCGCGATTCCCACCTTGATCGGGTCGTCGTAGTAGCTGGCCTGGCGGTCCTCGGTCGGCTCGGGGCCGTAGGAGGCCGACAGCACGACCCACAGCAGCACGCCGCTGTAGGCGAGCACCATGACGCCGTGCACGCCGAGCGCGTCGCCGCGGCCGAGGGCGGCCATGGCGATGCCGACGATCGCCATCACAATCAGGATGACGGCACAGTATTGTCTTTCGCTGGAAGTCAGTTGCGCAACCATGATGTCCCCCCGGCGGCGCGGTTCACGCCGCCTGCTCGGCTGAACTGCCGATCAGTTTATATGCACCGAGCACGCCTGCAAGCTCTTCTCTGTTCGCGACCAGATCGGCCAGGTACGCCACCACCGCCTCCCGCACGACGCCCTCCAGCCGGCAGATCGGCGAGAGCACGCCGTCGCCGCCGCCGGCCCGCATGCATTCCACGACCGGAAATTCGTCGCCGAGCGCCCGTATCACGTCTCCGACATTGACCGTCTCCGGCCGCATCGCCAGGCGGATGCCGCCGGAGCGGCCGCGCGCCGTCGCCACCAGTCCCATGTCGCGCAGCTTCGGCACGATCTTCCGGAGCTGGTTGCGCGCTATGCCGTCGCCCTCGGCCACGTCGTGCACCGTCCTCGACCGCGGCTCGTGGACGGCGAGGCAGATCCGCGT
>OFJB01000946.1_pt1 | contig 12421 bp, 15 predicted proteins | sample 1775081 | NCBI WGS metagenome assembly OFJB01 (sample SAMN08195771, study PRJEB24354) | sludge metagenome | isolation source: initial sludge from phenol fed wastewater aerobic bioreactor | place: India: Nagpur | collected 2016-06-05 | reverse complement strand
CGGGATCTGGTATATGGATGCCACTGGCGATCGTGCCTTTCAGTTCGGCCTCGACGTCGCCGGCGCTCTCTGGCGAGCGTCCTCACGCGCCCCTTCTCTCTGACCGTCGCCCTAGGCGGCTCACTTGACTACGAACATGAATGGAGTCCGCATGCTCACGTCCGAGCAGCTCGACCAGTACCTGACCGCCGGCTTCTGCATCGTCCCCGCCCTGCTCAGCGAGCCCGAGACGGCGCACCTGCGTGACCAGGCCCGCGCCGATCTTCGCGGTCAGGCGGCCGCCGGTGAGCTAATGGTCAAGGGCGACAGTGCGGGCAAGGCCACCCTCCTCAAGATGTGGCACGAGGCCGGTGAAGACGTTTACGGTCTCGTCGCCCGCGACGAGCGCCTCGTCGCGATCGCCACCCAGCTGATCGGCGAGGACACCTACCTCTACAGCCACAAGATGACGATGAAGGAGCCGCACGAGGGCGGTGCCTGGGAGTGGCATCAGGACTTCGGCTACTGGTATCAGAACAAGTGCTTGGCCCCGCAGATGCTGAGTATCTGGATCGCCCTCGACCCGTCCGTCGCGGCGAACGGGTGTCTCCAGGTCCTCCCGGGGTCTCACGCGCTCGGTCGACTCGACCACGTCCGCGTCGATGGTCAGACGATTGTCGAGGGTGAGTACCTCGACGCGGCGTTGGAGCGATTCGACCTGCAGTTCGTGGAGATGAAGCCCGGAGACGCGCTGGTCTTCAGCTGCAACCTCCTCCACCGCTCCGATGCCAACACCAGTGATGACCCGAGGTGGGGCTACATCGCGTCCTACAACGCGGTTGCCAACCAGCCCTTCCGAGACGTCCGCGAATACGGCCGCTACCAGGAACTAAAGGTCGTCCGCGCGGGCGCCCTGCTGGACGCATAGGCCGTGTCGGTCGTCCCTGCCCTGGTCCTCCGGACCGTCGGCGATGCACCGCGGGTCGAGTCCGTTCGGGTCGACCGGCCCGGTCGTGACGAGGTCCTCGTGGCCATCTCGGCGGCGGGTGTGTGCCAGACCGACCTGGATGCGGTTCGCGACGCTCGATCGTGGCCGATCGTGCTCGGTCACGAGGGAGCGGGCACCGTCGTCGGCGTCGGCGAAGGCGTTCACGCGAGTCGAATCGGCGAGCACGTCATCGTCAACTGGCGGGTCGCGTGCGGTGAGTGCGTCAACTGCAACTCGGGTCGGCACGCCTTCTGTGAGGATGTCCGTGCAACGTCCACGCCCCGGATCCATGATGAGAAGCACGACCTCGGAGCGTTCCTGAACGCCGGTACGTTCTGCCCGCTCGTGGTGGTCCCCGCGCGCGGAGCTATTCGCATCGACCCTGCTATGCCACTCGACCTGGCCGCGATGGTCGGCTGCGCCGTCGCAACGGGGATAGGTGCCGCGATCCGGTCCGCGGACGTCGGGATGGGCCAGACGGTCGTCGTGACGGGTACGGGTGCCGTTGGACTGAGTGCCGTGATGGGAGCCCGGCTCGCGGGCGCCGGTCTGATCGTCGCGGCGGACCTGGCCGACGAACGCCGGCAGCTGGCCCGCGAGGTCGGTGCGACCCATGTCATCGATCCGACGGTCGACAACCCCGTGGAAATCGTCGCGCAGCTCACGAACGGACGCGGCGTCGACCACGTCATCGAAGCGACCGGGACGCCGAGCGTGATGGCGGACGCGTTGATGATGACGGCACGGGGAGGCACCGTGACGCTTGTCGGCGCCGCTCCTCGACAGGAGGTCCTGGCCTTCAGGCCTCGGGAGTTCATGAGCCGGCAGCTGCGCCTGACCGGATGCATATACGGCGAGATCGCGCCGGCACGCGACCTCCCGACGATCGTCGACTGGTACCTCCAAGGCCGACTGCCGCTGGACTCCCTGCGCCGGTCCTACCGTTCGCTTGAGGAACTCCCGGGTCTGTTCGGACCGGCGAGCCGGCCGGCTGGCGACGCAGGACTGATCCGGACGATCGTGACGATGGAGGGCCGGTGACCGTTTACGACCTGCCCTCGCTTCGTCCGACCGAGATCGAAGCCGCGATCGCAGCAGAGCCCATCCTCGTACTGCCATTCGGCACTATCGAGTGGCATGGACCTCACCTGCCAGTCGGCCTTGACGGGCTCCTCGCGGACGATCTCGGCAGAGCCATCGCCGAGCGCTGCGGTGCACTGGTCCTGCCGGCCTCCTACTGGGCCGTGGGCGGCGTGCCATACCCGTACACCCTGACGCTCGCAATCGACGTCATCGAACCGTTGCTCGTAGCGGTCTTCGAGCAGTTCGGGGCCATGGGCCTCGAGGTGATCGTCGCGTTCACCGGACATTTCGGGCTGGAGCAGACCCTTGCTCTGAAGCGCGCGGCCGTACAGGTTATGGATCGCTCGCCCGTTACGGTCCTGCCCCTGACCGAGTACGACCTCGTGGCGGAGCTCTACGCAGGAGACCACGCTGGCGAGGGTGAGACATCACTTCTGCTCGCGACGCATCCGGAGCTCGTGTCGCTCGACGCCGTGCACCCCAGCGCGCCGCTTGACGGCGTCATCGGTATCGACCCGCGGGGAACAGCAAGCAGGGAGCGCGGACAGGAGCTGGTTCGCGAGATCACGTCGCGGGGGGCGAGCCTCGCGCTGTGGATGGCCCACGAGGCGACCGTGAACGAACGACGTCAGTTTCGTGAGGCCGTCCGTGCCGCGGTTTCGGTGTTGGAGGAGACGCAGCGACAGCGAGCCACGCGGCCGAAGTCCGAAGTCCCGCCGATCGCGTCACCGACGTATGTCGATCACTGCATCGCTCTCTCCCGTCGCGACTTTCGGTCCGCACAGCGTCTGGCCCAAAAGAAGCTCTCCGAACTCCTGGGGTCGCATCCCACCTGACGGTTGCCCCGCCGTGCTCACTCGGATCGGCTGCGGGGTAACGACGGTGACGTGGTCGAGTTCCGCTTCAACGTCTGACGGTCACGGCGAGCACGAGTGGGTGCGGTGCGCCGGCACCAGCTTCAGCGCATCGGTGCAGGTGCGTGGTCGGTTCAGGCGCCACGCATGGTGACCTCGATGACGGAAGGGGCGCGATGAGCAGGGACCTCGACTCCGTGGTGGCCGACGCCGTCCGCGGGGGCTTCGTGGTCGAGTCGCGAAGCGCAACAGCCGTCATCGTCGTCAAGCGGCAGCAGACCTCGCCCGCGCTGGTCCTCGGCCGCCTCGCCGTCATCCTCTTCTTCACGGTGTTCGGCATCGCACTCGGCGCCCTCGCTCCTGTCGCTTACGTGTTCCTGCTCATCCCGCTCGCCGTGGTCGTCCTGTGGGTCGTCGCGGCGCGCCAGTCACCGGCTCGCTACCGGCTGACCGTCGACACGAACGGTGACCCGGTTCGCGAACGGCTCTGAGACCTCGCTCGGCATCTCAGAACCAGCCGAAGCGCCACGTTCACCCGGCCGTGAGCGCGTAGGGTCGGATCGTGGCGGGGGAAGCCGACGACTGGGTCTACGTCGTGACGGATGTCGAGTTCGACGGCCCGTGGCCCGGCCCGAACTCCATGCTGTCGATGGCGTCTGTTGCCGTCCGTCTCGATGGGACGCGGCATGGGGAGTTCGAAGCCGTCCTCAAGCCGCTCCCAGGGGCTGGTCCGAACCCGGCGACCTTGGCCTGGTCCCAGACGCAGCCGGAGGCGTGGCTCGCGGCGACGACAGGGCGCCGCCCTGTGGCTGACGTGATGTCGGACTATGTCGGCTGGGTGCGGGGCCTTCCCGCGAGACGGATGTTCGCGTCGTCTCCGCTCGCGGTGGACGCGGTGTGGGTGGACTACTACCTGCGGCGCTTCACCACGTACGCCGTGCTGCAGGGGCCGGACGAGCCGGACCCGCTGTTCACGGGTCCAGGTCTGTGCATCCGAAGCTTCGCCGCCGGCGTCACCGGCCGACCCGTGGCTGACCTGGCCGCGGACGCCTTCCCGCCGGCCTGGCTAGGCGAGGTATCCCACAGCCACCGGGCGATCGACGACGCGCGCGGCTACGCGAACCTGCTGGTGCACCTCGCGCGTCAGCGAACGCCCTCACGAGAGTCCTGAGCCTCGACGCCCGCGATTGGCTCGAGCTGGCTCACGTGCTGTCCCCGCTGCCGTCGCCCCCCGTAGGGTGCTTGGCAATGCCCGTGCACGTCTCAGCGACGGTCGGGGTCATCGCCGAGGTCCGTTCCGGGCCACGTGGTCGGATGTGGGAGGTCATGGTGCAAGACGTCTGGCCCGTCGTGATCGACGAGCGACGTGCCCTCATCGAGGACCTCAGCGACCTCTCCGGTACCCAGTGGGCGACGCAATCGCTGTGCGCACGATGGAGCGTCCACGACGTCCTGGCGCATCTCGTCGATACGGCGAAGACCGGCCGGATCACATTCGTCCGGGACTTGGTGCTGGCCCGATTCGACTTCGACCGGCAGAACCAAGCCGGAGTCGTGCGAGAGCGAGCGACCACACCGGACGAGACGCTGGATCGGTTCAGGGCTGTCGTCGACCTGCGCCGATCGCCCCCGGCGCCTCTCGACAGCAGGCTCGTCGAGGCGATCGTTCACGGTGAGGACATCCGGCGACCACTGGGGATCACGCGGGCATATCCGACAGAGGCCGTTGTCGACGCGCTCCGCCTGCAGGCGAGGACCTCGGAGTCGATGGGAGGCGCCAAGACGTTGCTGGCGGGACTCACCCTCCTGGCCGACGACGCCGACCTTCGGTTGGGAGACGGGCCGATCGTCGAAGGGCCTGTTCTCGATCTGCTCCTCGTGGCGTCGGGGCGAACCGTCGCGTTGGAGAACCTGCGCGGCCCCGGTCTCGGCGAACTGCGCGAACGAGGTGGATGGAGCAGGTAGCCAGGTCGGACGTTCCGGCGGGCGTGTCCTGATGTGCCACGTCCATCGACGGCCGCCGCAGTTCTCGCGGGCCGCATGTTGGCCGACGCTACGAGTTCTCGACATTAGGATCTGCTCGCGATGATTCCCGTCCCGGCCGGCCACCGCGTCCGACCACGTGGACGTGGCTGATGGCGCTCGATAGCGCGGCAGCAGCGGCTGCGCGTGAACTCGCCGAGCAGCTGCACGGTGCATCCATCGGCCGGATGACCGAGCCGGCGTCGGTCTTCGCGCTCCCGCCTTCCCCGGACCGGTTCCCGCTGGGCAGCGACCCGGCCACCGGCAGCATCGCCTCCGACGGCGACGCGACTCTCAGCGGAGCTGCGGCTGCTCTGCGGCGTGGGGTGGTTCGGAGCATCGATCTCGTCGAGGCCGCGCTGTCCGCGGGCGACAGGTTCGACGCCCACCTCGGACTGTTCCACTCCCGGTTCGCTGACCGCGCCCGCGACGCCGCGCAACGCGTCGACGAGGAACTGGCTGCGGGCAACGATCCGGGCCCTCTCGCCGGCCTGCCCATCGGTGTCAAGGACCTGCTCACCACGCACGACGGTCCTACGTCGGCCGGAAGCATGGTCCCTCCACCGGACGACCAGCGCGATGCCACCGCTGTCGCTCGACTGCGCGCTGCGGGCGGCATCGTGGTGGGCAAGACACTCACGTCCGAATACGGCGTTGGTTCGCCGGATCGGACGAAGCCGTTGCCGGTCCCCAGAAATCCGTGGGACACCGCACGCTGGACCGGCGGTTCGAGCGCCGGCAGCGCAGCTGGCCTGGTCACCGGCGCCTTCCTCGGGGCGTTGGGCACCGACTCGGGCGGCAGTATCCGCATGCCGTCGGCCTTCTGCGGAACCACGGGCCTGAAGCCCACCTACGGACGTGTCTCCCGCGATGGCGGGTTGCCGATGGGATGGTCGACCGACCACATCGGTCCCATGGCCACCACGGCCCGCGACTGCGCTCTCCTGCTCGCGGTGATCGCCGGCCCCGACCCGGCCGATCCCAGTACGTCTCCGGCGCCGGTCCCGCCATACGCCGCGAGCCTCACCGGTGACCTGGCCGGCGTGCGGATCGGCGTCGACCGCCTCGACCGCGTCGGCGGAGCGGTCGCCGACCCGGCTCTGGCGAGCGTCTTCGCCGCGGCACTCGATGAGCTGACCGCACTCGGCGCCGACCTCGTCGAGGTCACCTTGCCGCTCTATCGCGAGATCGCCGCTGCGTCGATCGTCCTCACCCTCAGCGAGGCGCTGGCGTGGCATCGCGATGACTTCGCTGATCGTCGCGGCGACTTCTTCGCCAACACGATCGCGACCGTCGGTCTTGCGGAGGCGTTCACGGCTGTGGACTACGTGCAGGCGCAACGCGTCCGCCGTGCCGGTTACGAGGCGGTGTCCGCGCTGTTCGACGACGTCGACCTTGTGGTCACGCCGACTGCGTCGATTGCGGCCACCCCGTACGCGCGACTGGACCGGATGTTCGAGTCGGGAGAGTTCTTCGCCGTCTACGCGCCGTACTGGAACGTCGTGGGCAACCCGGCTCTTTCGGTGCCAATGGGATTCACCGCCGACCAGATGCCCTTGGGACTCCAGCTGATCGGCCGGCCGTTCGACGAGGCGATGGTCCTGCGCGCGGGCGACGCGTATCAGCTGCGCACCACATGGCACCGGGCTCGGCCGTCGCTCTGATCCCACGGCGGACGTAGCCCGTCGGCCCGAGGACCTACGACGCGGATCGCTCGTCCACGGGTCGGCGTCGGAGGGCAGCCGTCGTCAGGGCCGGGGGCAGGTAGGCCGAGGCGTCCGGTGCGCCCACGTTCGTCCCCGGAGCGACGATCTCGTCGATCCGGTCGAGAACGTCGTCGCCGACGCGCACGTCGACGCCGGCCAGCAGATCGTCGAGATGCTCCATCGTGCGGGGGCCGATGATGGCGCTGGTGACGCCCGGATGCGCGATCGCGAAACCCATCGCCAGGTGGGTCATCGGGATCCCGGTCTCCTCGGCCAGCGCGGCTACCTTCTCGACAGCGTCGAGGCGGCTTTCGTCGCGGAAGCTGGCCGCCATCATGGTCGCGCGCCGCAGGTCGGTCTCCTGGTTCTTGCGGATGCGGCCGGTGAGCATCCCCTTGGCCAGTGGGCTCCATACCAATGTCCCCATCCCGTAGCGCTGCGCCACCGGCAGGACCTCGGCCTCGATGCCGCGGTTGAGGATCGAGTACGTGGGCTGCTCCGTGCGAAAGCGCTGCAGCCCATGCCGTTCCGCGACCCATTGGGCCTCGACGATGTCGGAGGCCGGCATCGTCGAGGAGCCGATCGCGCGGACCTTGCCTGCACGCACGAGGTCGGTGAGGGCGGAGAGCGTCTCCTCGATGTCGGTCTGCGGGTCCGGGCGGTGGATCTGGTAGAGGTCGATGTGGTCGGTCTGCAGGCGGCGCAGCGAGTTCTCGACCTCGGTGACGATCCAGCGTCGCGAGAGGCCCTGCTGGTTGGGATCGCTGCCCATCGGGGCGAACAGCTTCGTCGCCAGCACGACGTGCTCGCGCCGGCCCTTCAGCGCCTTCCCGACGATCTCCTCGGACTCGCCGTCGGAGTAGCGGTCGGCCGTGTCGATGAGATTGATCCCGGCGTCGAGCGCCCTGTGGATGATCCGGATCGAGTCGTCGTGGTCGGGGTTGCCGATTCCGCCGAACATCATCGCGCCGAGCGCGTAGGGCGAGACCCGGATTCCGGTGCCCCCGAGGGTGCGGTACTGCATGGCGTGCTCCTTCCGGCACCTCCCGGTGCCGTACGATGTGATGAAAGTGGGACAGTGTCCCGGTTTGATCGACGATACGGGACAGTGTTCCGTTTAGCAAGGAGGGGCTGTGCCACGGGCGGACGCGCAGCGCAACGTCGAGGCCCTGGTGACCGCAGCGAAGACCGAGTTCGCCGAGCACGGGGTCGACGCCAACGTCCGCGCGATCGCCGCCCGCGCGGGCGTCGGGACGGCGACCTTGTACCGCCATTTCCCGCAGCGGTCGGACCTCATCGCTGCGGTCTTCCGGCACGAGATCGACGCCTGCGCGGCAGCGGCCCCGGCCCTGTCCGCCGACAACGAGCCCGATCAGGCCCTCGAGCTCTGGCTGCAGCGCTACACCGAGTTCGTCGCGACCAAGCACGGGCTCGCCGTGAGCCTGCACTCCGGAGACCCGGCGTACAGCGCACTCCCGGCGTACTTCAGCGAGCGACTGGGACCGGTGCTGGCCGACCTCCTGGCCGCCGCCGAAGACGCCGGGGCCATCCGGGCTGGCATGGACCCCATCGACCTGCTGGGCACGGTGTCGAACCTGTGCATCCCGCCGCCCGGGACCGACGACCCGGGGCGCGCCCACCGCATGGTGGGGCTGCTCCTCGACGGGCTCCGGTACCGAGCCACCCGGTAGTCGTCCCACCGCACCGACGCCCTGTCCACAGGCGTCCTCCGGGAAGCGCTGTCCTGTCGGGGGACCGTCCTAGCGTCGTCGGCATGACCAACGACGAGAACGACGCGGCCATCCTCGCCTGGCTCGACCAGGAGGACCGGTACGTCACGGAGACCATTCGCAAGCACGGCTGTTACCTGGAGTACGTCTCGGGTGACGGGAGGGACCCCTCCTTCGCCTACACGGTGGGGCTGTTCGGACTCGGCCACCCAGAGCTGATCGTCTTCGGCATGGGCATGCGCGGGGCGGCCTCGACTCTCAACTACGTCTTCGACCAGGTGCGATCCGGCAACGACCTCACTCCGGGCGAGGTCCTCAGGCCCGCGGACGCGAACATGGCGTTCCTGGTGGAGGACTTCCCGGAGCCAGGCGCGACCTTGTTCTCCGCGAACCGTCACTACCAACGCCCGAGAGAGGCGTCGGTCCCCGCCTACCAGCTGACCTGGAGTGCGGACGGCTTCTTCCCCGGCGAGCCCGGGTATCCGCTCGACCCGGCCGTCCAGCCCCGACCGGGAACGTTCCGGGCCGACGCGTCCTGACGTCTGCGGAGCCGGCTCGTCTCAGGCAGACTGCGCAGGCACGTAGCGCAACGCGACGACCCCGGACCCGAACTCGCGGCGGTCGATGAGCTCGAGCCGAAGGTGCTCGCGCAGACCGGCGAGCAGCGTCGGTCCGTGGCCGGCGACGAACGGCTGCACCACGAACACGTACTCGTCGATGAGACCTTCGTCCGCAAGGGCCAATGGGAGGGTCACACCGCCGACGAACAGGCCGTCGCCGGGCTCCTGCTTGAGGCCTCGGACCGCGTCCACCACGTCGCCTCGTACCGGCTCGGCGTTCCAGTCCGGGCCGCCCAGCGTGCTCGACACGACGTACTTCTTCGCCCGGTCGATCGTCTCGGCGAACGGGGTCTGCCACGCGACCATCCAGTCCGGCCACGCCCCGGACTCGGGCCGGCGCCACGCGGACTCCATCATCTGGTACGTCACCCGGCCGAAGATCAACGCGTCCGCGCGTCCCAGCTCCTCGGCCCAGAAGGCCATCGACTCCTCGTCGGGAGCGACGCCGGCCTCGTGGTGGCAGCAGCCGTCGAGCGTGACATTGATCGCGTACCTAAGGGGCCTCACCGCTGTGTCCTCCCTGTGGGCGTCTGGTCTTCACGGGGTGGTCCGCCGCGCCCCCCCGCGGGCGTTGAGGTTGATCGCGTTTCAGGGCCGTCCAAACCCTCTGAACCTCAAGCGCGAGGGGTGGACGCCGACCGGCTACCGCCGGAAGGTCACGTGGACGATGCCGCTCTCGGCCGTCTCCGTGGTCACGTCGTAGCCGACGTCGAAGTGCCGCAGGTCGTCCCAGAGCCGGATGCCCTGGCCGAGGACGATCGGCGTGATCGCCACGTGCAGCTGGTCCACCAAGCCCGCGCGCAGGAAGTCCCGCGCCACCGTCGCCCCGCCGCCGACGCGCACGTCCTTGCCGTCGGCGGCCTCCAGCGCGAGGTCGAGTGCCTCCTGCGGCGTCGCGGACAGGAAGTGGAACGTCGTGCCTCCGGCCATCTCGATCGGCGGCCGGGGAGCGCGATGGGTGAGGACGTAGACCGGGCACCGGAACGGGGGCTCGTCGCCCCACCAGCCCTGCCAGTCCGGGTTGTCGGGGAACGTGTGGAAGCCGAACATCCCCGCGCCCATGATCTCCGCGCCAACCTCGGCGAAGTAGGCCTGGGCGTACGCGTCGTCGACCCCCGTCGTGCCCTCGCCGGACGAATCGTGCAGGACGCGCTCTCGGAACGTCCTCGTCGACACGTATGCGTGGGTCAGACGTCCCCAGTCCTCGCCGAACGGGTTGTCCGGGGTCTGGTCGGCCGTCGTCGCGAAGCCGTCGAGCGAGATGTTGAGGTCGATGCGGACGGTCATGGCTCTCCTTGGGAGGCGGTCGGCGACGAGGTGCGTCCCATTGTTATTGCTCAGCCCCCGCGGCGTACGGTTGCGCGATGGACGACTTCCTGTACGCCGTCGAGCGCGAGTTCGACCTGCCTGTCGACATCCTCTGGGCCGCCTGGACCGACCCCGTGGCGCTCGAGGTTTGGTACCACCCGACGGACCTGTCCGTCGTTCCTGGGTCGGTCGTCTCCGATCCCGTCGAAGGCGGCGCCTGGTCGGTCGCGATCGATGTGCCCGCCGAGGGCGTGGTCGCGTACTTCTGGGGCCGCTACACGGCGGTCGCCCCGAACGCCCGGCTCGATCACACCCTCGCCTACTCCCAGTCGGCCGAGGAGTTCGCGGCGCGCGACGACGACGCTCCGCATCATCTCGTCCGGATCGAGTTCGAGAGCCGGGGCTTTCGCAGCTGGGTCAAGTTCAGCCAGTTCGGAGACCTGCCCGAGGCGGAGGCGCTGCGCGCCCAGGCCGGCATGGAGAGCTACTTCGACTCCCTCGCTGCCTACCTCACGACCTGACGCCGGCGCACGGAGCCCTCGGGAAGGAGCACGATGTCGGAGAAGGTGAAAGGCCCCGCCTCGTACTTCCCGTCGATCGAGAAGACGTACGGCCAGCCGATCGACTACTGGTGGACCCAGCTCGACAACGTCCGCGACGCCAAGCACATGGAGCAGGTCGCCTACCTGAAGGAGACCTGCGGCGTCGGTCACGGGCACGCGAACGCGCTTGTCGCGTACTACCGATCGACGAACGGGCTCTAGCCCGCCAGGTCCGCGGCGATCTCGGCCTGCCTCAGCAGGAAGGCCGCCTCGTCCAGTCGCTTGCGGCGCATCCACGTCGTGAGCTCATGGTTGCACTTGCTCGCGTTGCACGACGGGCAGGCGGGCACGACGTTCCGGTACGTGTACCGCCCGCCGCGGGCGATCGGCAGCATGCAGTCGCGCTGGAGCGGGCCGTCGGCACCGCAGTACGCGCACCCGCCCCACGCGGCCACGAGCGCGGACCACTGCTCGTCGGTGAGGTCGTGCGAGACCTTCGCCATCCGGCGCTTGCGCCGTCGCGCGTAGACCGCGGAGCGCGAGCGGGAGACCACGCATCGAGCGTAGGCGCCAGGAGCGCCGAACCGTGGAAGGCCGGGCCGGTCAGCGGGGGTAGGCGGCGGCGAGTCGGGCGAACCCCTCGTCGAGTCCGACGCGCGGCGCCCAGCCCAGCGCCTGCCGCGTGCGCCGCTGGTCGAACCAGTGCGCCGTCGCCAGCTGCTCCGCCAGGAACCGGGTGATCGGGGGGTCGTCGTCTCGCCTCAGCGTCGACCACAGACCGTCGACGGCGGCGCCCGCCGCCCAGGCCACCGGGAACGGCACGGAGCGCCGCGGGCCGCGCACACCCGCCGCAGCGCAGATCGCGGTGAGGATCTCGGCCACCGGCCGGGGCTCGCCGTTGGACACGACGTACGCCTCCCCGCCCGCCGCCTCGGCGGCGTCGAGGGCCGCCACCAGGGCCTCCGCGGCGTTGTCGACGTAGGTCGTGTCGATGAGCGAGGTGCCGCGACCGACGAGGGCCAGCCGGCCCGACCGGCCGCGTTCGACGATACGGGCGACGAGCTGCGTGTCCCCGGGTCCCCACACCAGGTGCGGGCGCACGGCGACGACGGCCATGTCGGGACCGTGCGCAGCGAGGGCGAGCCTCTCGGCCATCGCCTTGCTGCGGCTGTAGGAACCCCGTGCCGCACGCGGATCGGCCGGGCCCGCCGGGGCCGCGACCAGCGACCTCCCCGCATGGGCGACCGACGGTGAGGACACGTGGACGAACCGACGGACGCCGGCACCGCGCGCCGCGTCGAGCAGGGTCTGCGTGCCCTCCACATTCGCCGCGACGGAGTCCGCCCACGCCCCGACGACGTTCACCTTCGCCGCGAGGTGGATCACCCCTTCCACGCCGCGGACGGCCGACCGCACGGCGTTCGCGTCGCGGAGGTCGCCGAGGCGCTCGGGCAGGTCCAGGCCACTGGGCCGACGTTGCATGAGGACGACGTCGTCGTCGCGTTGCGCCAGCAGCCGTGCGACCGTGCCGCCGAGCAGCCCCGATGCCCCGGTCACCAGGACGCGCATCGTCAGGACAGCCGGTCGGC
>OFJB01000945.1_pt1 | contig 12439 bp, 9 predicted proteins | sample 1775081 | NCBI WGS metagenome assembly OFJB01 (sample SAMN08195771, study PRJEB24354) | sludge metagenome | isolation source: initial sludge from phenol fed wastewater aerobic bioreactor | place: India: Nagpur | collected 2016-06-05 | reverse complement strand
CCGGCACCACCATCTTCGATGCCGACCAGAGCCGCAAGGGCTACTGGCTCAACCAGTTCTGCATGAGCCTGATGAAGACCGAGAACCGCACCCGCTTCAAGCAGGACGAGGACGCTTACCTGGCCGAATGGCCCATGACCGACGAGCAGAAGGCGGCGGTGCGCGCGCGTGACCTCAACTGGATGATGCGCACCGGCGGCAACATCTACTTCCTGTCCAAGCTGGGCGCCACCGACGGCCTGAGCTTCCAGCAGATGGCCGGCAGCATGACCGGCATGACCGAGCAGCAGTACCGCGCCATGATGATGGCCGGCGGGCGCAGCCCCGAGGGCAACCGCGTGGTGGGCGAGCCCGGCGACGCGCAGGGCCCGGTCACCCAGAGCGCGGCCTGGCAGGACTGGGAGAAGCAGGCACAAAATCGCCTTGCAGCGGCCGTGCAGCAAGCGCACGACGCTCCCAAACAAGGAGCAAGCGGCCACGCGCGCATCAGCGCCTCGGTGTACGCGTCGCACGTGCCGGCCATCGGCGCGGCGATCGACCATGGCAAGACGGCCGAGCCCTACTGGGCGCCCATGTTCGCCGGCTTCGAGCCCAGCAAGGCGTGGATGAAGGCGCATCGGCCCGACGTGGTGTTCCTGGTCTACAACGACCACGCCACCAACTTCGACCTGAGCGTGATTCCCACCTTCGCCATCGGCACGGCGGCCGAGTTCGAGCCCGCCGACGAAGGCTACGGCGCGCGCCCGGTGCCCAGGGTCCACGGCCACCCCGAGCTGGCCTCGCACATCGCCCAGTCGGTCATCCAGCAGGGGTTCGACCTGACCCTGGTCAACGAGCTGAAGGTGGACCACGGCCTGACGGTGCCCATGAACCTGATGTTCGGCACGCCCGCCGAATGGCCGTGCCGGGTGATCCCGTTCCACGTCAACGTGGTGCAGTACCCGGTGCCCTCGGGCGCGCGCTGCTTCGCCCTGGGGCAGGCCATCCGCCGCGCCATCGAGAGCTTCGACGAGCCGCTGAACGTGCAGGTCTGGGGCACCGGCGGCATGAGCCACCAGCTGCAGGGCCCGCGCGCCGGCCTGATCAACCGCGAATGGGACAACGCCTTCCTCGACCGGCTGATCGCCGACCCGCAGGATTTGTCGGCCATGCCCCACATCGACTACGTGCGCGAGGCCGGCAGCGAGGGCATCGAGCTGGTGATGTGGCTGATCGCCCGCGGCGCCATGGCCGACGCGGGCGGCGGACGCGCGCCGCGCGTGGCGCACCGCTTCTACCACGTGCCGGCCTCGAACACCGCCGTTGGCCACCTCATACTCGAAAACCAAGCCTGATAGGCTGATGGCCCGCACCCAACAAGCGCCAACAGCTATCAAACGAGAAGCACCATGACTCAACCCATCAAGGTCGCGCTGGCCGGCGCCGGCGCCTTCGGCATCAAGCACCTGGACGGCATCCGGAACATCGACGGCGTCGAGGTGGTGTCCCTGGTCGGGCGCCGCCGCGAACCCACGCAGGCGGTGGCCGACAAGTACGGCATCGCCCACGTGGCCACCGACCTGGCCGAGAGCCTGGCGCGGCCCGACGTCGACGCGGTGATCCTGTGCACGCCCACGCAGATGCATGCGGCGCAGGCCATTGCGTGCCTGCAGGCGGGCAAGCACGTGCAGGTCGAGATTCCGCTGTGCGACAAGCTGGCCGACGGCCAGCGCGTGCTCGACGCGCAGCGCAAGGCCGGCCGCGTGGCCATGTGCGGCCACACGCGCCGCTTCAACCCCAGCCACCAGTACGTGCACCAGAAAATCGCGGCGGGCGCATTCCACCTCCAGCAGATGGACGTGCAGACCTACTTCTTTCGCCGCACCAACACGAACGCGCTGGGCCAGCCGCGCAGCTGGACCGACCACCTGCTGTGGCACCACGCCGCGCACACGGTCGACCTGTTCGCCTACCAGGCCGGCAGCCCCATCGTGCAGGCCAACGCGCTGCAGGGGCCCGTCCACCCCGAGCTGGGCATCGCCATGGACATGAGCATCCAGCTCAAGGCCGCCAGCGGCGCCATCTGCACGCTCAGCCTCAGCTTCAACAACGACGGGCCGCTGGGCACCTTCTTCCGCTACATCGGCGACAGCGCCACCTACATCGCGCGCTACGACGACCTGGTGAACGGCAAGGAAGAGAAAATCGACGTGTCCACGGTCGCGGTGTCGATGAACGGCATCGAGCTGCAGGACCGCGAGTTCTTCGCCGCCATCCGCGAGGGGCGCGAGCCCAACGCCAGCGTGGCCCAGGTGCTGCCCTGCTACGAGGTGCTGCAGCAGCTGGAGCAGCAGCTGAACGCCTGATCCCACCCTTTTGATCCGCCAACCAAGGAGAACGACATGAGACTGAGCAAGACCCTGGGCGTCGCCGCCCTCGCGCTGGGCGCCGCCCTGGCCTTCGGCCCAGCGCAGGCCAAGGACCTGAAGATCGGCCTGGTGCTGTCGATCTCCGGGCCCTACGCCGACTACGGCAAGCAGATTCGCCGCGGCATCGACCTGTACATGGCCGAGCACGGCGACACCGTGGCGGGCCGCAAGGTCAAGCTGATCGTCAAGGACGACACCGGCATCGCGCCGCAGATCGCCAAGCGCGAGTCGCAGCAGCTCATCATCAACGACAAGGTCGACATCCTGGCCGGCTACGACCTCACGCCCAACGCCTTCTCGGCCGCGCCGCTGGCCACCGAGGCCAAGGTGCCGATGGTGGTGATGAACGCGGCCACCGCCTCGGTGGTCGAGAAGTCGCCCTACATCGTGCGCACCTCCATGACCATGCCGCAAAGCGCCTGGGCCATGGCGCAGTGGGCGCACGCCAACAAGGTCGGCAGCGCCTACATCGTGGTCGCCGACTACGGCCCGGGCCACGACTCGCAGGCGCAGTTCACCAAGACCTTCACCAGCCTGGGCGGCAAGATCGTCGGCGAGGTGCGCACGCCGGTGAACACCACCGACTACTCGCCCTTCCTGCAGCGCCTGAAGGACGCCAAGCCCGACGCGGCCTACTTCTTCGTGCCGCCCGGCAGCTCCATGGTGGCATTGTCCAAGGGCTTTCGCGAGCTGGGCCTGGACAAGCTGGGCATCAAGGAAATGGGCCCCGGCGACATGACGGACGAAAGCTCGCTGGCCGCGCTGGGCGACGCCGCCCTGGGCTTCATCACCGCCTTCCACTACTCCGACGCGCACGACTCGCCCGAGAACAAGGCCTTCACCGCCGCCTACGCCAAGGCCTACAAGGACGACCGCCCCAACTTCATGGCGGTGGGCGGCTACGACGGCATGCACATGATCTACGAGGCACTGAAGAAGACCAAGGGCGACGCCAGCGGCGACGCCTTCATCACCGCCGTCAAGGGCCTGAAGTGGACCAGCCCGCGCGGCCCGGTCGAGATCGACCCGCAGACGCGCGACATCGTCCAGAACGAGTACATCCGCAAGCTCGAGCGCGTGAACGGCGTGCTCAAGAACGTCGAGTTCGACACCTTCAAGGCCGTCAACCCGCAGACGCCCTGACCCGGCGGTTCAGGCTCCCAGGGACCCACCATGACGATCCTCTTCGACGGCATCGCCTCCGGCATGCTGCTGTTTCTGATCAGCGTCGGCCTGTCGGTGACCCTGGGCTTGATGAACTTCGTCAACCTGGCGCACGGCGCCTTCGCCATGATCGGCGGCTACGCCTGCGTGGTGTTGCTCAACGACTGGGGCGTGCCCTTTCTGGCCACCCTGCCGTTCGCGGTGCTGGTGCCGGCGCTGGTCGGCATCGTGCTGGAGCGCACGCTGTACCGGCGCCTGTACGCCGCCTCCGACCTGGACCAGGTGCTGTTCTCGCTGGGCCTGGTCTTCATGGCAGTGGCCGCCGCGCACTACTTCTTCGGCGCCCAGCAGCAGCCGCTGCACCTGCCGGACTTCCTGAAGGGGCAAATCCACCTGCCGGGCCTGGACGTCGGGGTGTACCGCCTGTTTCTGGTCATCGTCGGCCTGGCGGTGGCTTTCGGCCTGCAGTGGTCGGTCGTCAAGACCGCGTTCGGCGCCCGCCTGCGCGCCGCGGTCGACAACCAGCGCGTGGCGCGCGGCATGGGCATCGACGTCAGCCGCGTGTTCAGCCTGACCTTCGCCCTGGGCTCGGCCCTGGCCGGCCTGGGCGGCGCGCTGGGGGTGGAGATGCTGGGGCTGGACCCGGAGTTTCCGGTCAAGTACCTGGTGTACTTTCTGATCGTTGTTTCGGTGGGCGGCAGCGGCAACATCCTGGGCTCGCTGTACGCCGCCATCCTGCTGGGCGTGGCCGACGTGGTGGGCAAGTACTACATCCCGCAGATCGGCGCCTTCATCATCTACGCCGTCATGGTGGCCACCCTGATCTTTCGCCCCCATGGCCTGTTCGGCCGTGCCCACAAATAAAGAGGCCCCTGCATGACGACCTCGATTCGCGGCGCGGCGAACGCCGACGCGCTGGCCCGCTTTCGGCGCTCGGCAAACTGGAAACCGCTCGAATACGCCTTCTGGTGCCTGCCGGTGCTGGCCTACTTCGCCTTTCCGGGCAACTACCTGCTGCTCAGCCAGATCGCCATCACCGGGCTGTTCGCGCTGTCGCTCGACCTGATCTTCGGCTACGCCGGCGTGATCTCGCTGGGCCACGCGGCCTTCTTCGGCGTGGGCGCCTACACCGTCGGGCTGATGGGCTCGCACGGCTGGAGCGACCCGCTGCTGGGCCTGCTGCTGGGCGCGCTGTTCGCCGGCATCGTCGGCTTTCTCAGCAGCTTCCTGCTGCTGCGCGGCAACGACCTGTCGCGCCTGATGGTCACGCTGGGCGTGGCGCTGATGTTCTTCGAGCTGGCCAACAAGCTGACGCGCATCACCGGCGGCGTGGACGGCCTGCCCGGCATCACCATCGGCCCCATCCTGGGCGTGTTCGACTTCGACATGTTCGGCCGCGCGGGCTACATCTATTCGGTCGTCGTGCTGTTCGTGCTGTTCTGGCTGGCGCGCCGGCTGGTGCATTCGCCCTTCGGCCAGAGCCTGCGCGGCATCCGCATGAACGCCCTGCGCATGCCCGCGCTGGGCGTGCCGGTCAATCGCCGCCTGGTCAAGATCTACACCATCGGCGCGGCCTATGCCGGCGTGGCCGGGGCGCTGCTGGCGCAGACCAACCAGTTCGTCTCGCTCGACGTGCTGAGCTTTCAGCGCTCGGCCGACCTACTCCTGATCCTGATCCTGGGCGGCGCCGGCCACCTGTACGGCGGGCTGATCGGGGCCGTGGTGTTCGTGGTGCTGCACGACCAGCTGTCGGACCTGAACCCGCAGTACTGGCAGTTCTGGCTGGGCCTGATCCTGGTGCTGCTGGTGCTGTTCGCGCGCGGCGGCATCCTGGGCACGGCGCAGCAATGGATCGAGTCGCGCCGCCAGCGGGCGCAGACGCGCCAGCGCGCGGAGAGCGCAGCATGAGCGCCGCCGGGCCATCCCAAGGCGCGAAGGCCCCCTCGGGGGGCGGCGCAGCAGGCGCAGCCGCGGAGCGTGGGGGCGTGTTGCACGCGCCAGCGCTTCAAACGCACGGCCTGGTGCGCACCTTCGGCGGCTTCGTCGCCACCGACCACGTCAACCTGGTGGTCGAGCCGGGCGCGCGCCATGCCCTCATCGGGCCCAACGGCGCCGGCAAGACGACGCTGATCAACCTGCTGACCGGCTACCTGGAGCCCACCGCCGGCCGGGTCGAGCTGCTGGGCCAGGACGTGACCGCCATGGCGCAGCACGAGCGCTGCCGCCAGGGCCTGGTGCGCACCTTCCAGATCAACCAGCTGTTTGCCAACATGACGGTGCTCGAGTCGGTGGCCATGGCCGTCAGCGAGCAACAAGGCCTGGGCACGCACGGGTGGAAGCCGCTGGCCGGGCACGGCGAGGTGGTGGACCAGGCGGCCGCCATCCTGGAGCGCCTGAAGCTGCTGCCCGACGCCTACGCGCGCACGCGCAACCTGGCCTACGGCCGCCAGCGCCTGATCGAGATCGCGCTGGCGCTGGCCATGCGCCCCAAGGTGCTGCTGCTGGACGAGCCCGCCGCCGGCGTGCCCACCAGCGAAAGCCAGGAACTGTTCGAGACCATTGCCGAGCTGCCGCGCGAGGTGACCATCCTGCTGATCGAGCACGACATGAACCTGGTGTTCCGCTTTGCCGAGCGCATCTCGGTGCTGGTCTCGGGCGCGATCCTGGTCGAAGGCGCGCCCGACATGATCGCCCGGCACCCGCGCGTGAAAGAGGTCTACCTGGGAGAGTCGCATGGCTGAACGGCTGCGCATGGAGCAGGTGTGGGCCGGCTACGGCGACGCCATCATCCTGGAGGACGTGTCGTTCACCCTGGAGGCCGGCGACAGCCTGGCCCTGCTGGGGCGCAACGGCATGGGCAAGACCACCCTGCTGGCGACCCTGATGGGCGCCACGCGCCTGCGGCGCGGCCGCATCCACTTCGAAGGCCGCGACATCGCCACGCTGCCCAGCCACCGGCGCGCCCGCGCCGGCCTGGGCTGGGTGCCGCAGGAGCGCGACATCTTCCGCTCGCTCACGGTGGAGGAAAACCTCACCGTGGTGGCGCGGCCGGGCGAGTGGAACCTGGCCCGGGTGTACGAGATGTTCCCGCGCCTGCGGGAGCGCCGCGCCAACATGGGCAACCAGCTCTCCGGCGGCGAGCAGCAGATGCTGGCCATGGGCCGCGCGCTCATGCTCAACCCCAAGGTGCTGCTGCTGGACGAGCCGCTGGAAGGGCTGGCGCCCATCATCGTGCAGGAGCTGCTGCACATCATCGACCGCATGGTGCGCTCCGGCAGCATGGCCGTGATCCTGGTCGAGCAGCACGCGCGCCAGATCCTGCCCATCACGCGCCAGGCGCTGGTGCTGGAGCGCGGGCGCGTGGTGCACGCCGGCCCCAGCGACGCGCTGCTGCGCGACGACGCCGCGCTGGACGCCTGGCTGGGCGCCGGCGCCACATCCAACACCGAACCCCGACGAGAGGCAATGCCGTGAAGTTCCACCACCAAGGCTACGTGTCTGGCGACCCGCGCATCCAGCCGGCCCAAGGCAGCGGCATCGACCGCCCCGCCGACCTGCCCGAGCAGGTCGACGTGCTGATCGTCGGCGCCGGGCCGGCGGGCATGCTCGCCGCCGCCCAGCTGGCGCAGTTTCCGGACATCGACACCCGCATCGTCGAGCGCCGCTGCGGCCGCCTGGAGGTGGGCCAGGCCGACGGCATCCAGCCGCGCAGCGTGGAGACCTTCCAGGCCTTCGGCTTTGCCGACCGCATCGTGGCCGAGGGCTGCCTGATCGTCGAGACCGCCTTCTGGAAGCCGGACCCCCAGGCCCCCGAGCGCATCGTGCGCACCTCGCGCGTGCTGGAGGACCCCAACGGCGTCAGCGAGTTTCCGCACATCACCGTCAACCAGGCGCGCGTGCTGGACTACTTTGCCGAGGCCATGGCCAACGCTCCCACGCGCATGGCGCCGGACTGGGGTCTGGAGTTTCAAGACCTGCAGGTGGCCGACGCGGGCGAGTACCCCGTCACCGTCACGCTGGTCCACAGCGGCGGCCCCCGCAAGGGCCAGGCCCGCCGCGTGCGCGCGCGCTACGTGGTGGGCGCCGACGGCGCGCACAGCCGGGTGCGCGGCGCCATCGGCTGCACGCCCTCGGGCGACAGCTCCAACCACGCCTGGGGCGTGATGGACGTGCTGGCCGTCACCGACTTCCCGGACATCCGCGTCAAGTGCGCCATCCAGTCCCAACAGAACGGCAGCATCCTGCTGATTCCGCGCGAAGGCGGGCACATGGTGCGCTTTTACGTCGACCTGGGCGACGTGGACCCCAACGCCCGTGCCGCGGTGCGCCAGACCACGGTGGAGCAGACGATTGCCCGCGCGCAAAAGATCATGCACCCCTACACGCTGGACGTGCGCGAGGTGGCCTGGTACAGCGTGTACGAGGTGGGCCACCGCGTGTGCGACCGCTTCGACGACGTGCCGGCCGGGCACGCCAGCCAGCGGGCGCCGCGCGTGTTCATCGCCGGCGACGCCAGCCACACGCACAGCGCCAAGGCCGGCCAGGGCATGAACGTGTCCATGCAGGACGGCTTCAACCTGGGCTGGAAGCTGGCCCACGTGCTGCAGGGCCGCAGCCCGGCGCGCCTGCTGTCCACCTATTCGGCCGAGCGCCAGCGCATCGGCGAGGACATCATCGCCTTCGACAAGCGCTGGGCCTCCATCATGGCCAAGCCGCCGGGCGAGGCGCAGGACGCCAGCGAGCTGGAGCAGGGCTACCTGCAGATCACCGAATTCGCCCAGGGCTTCATGACGCAGTACCAGCCCTCCATGATCACCGGCCCGGCGCAGCACCAGGCGCTGGCCGCGGGCTACCCCATCGGCAAGCGCTTTCGCTCGGCCCGCGCCACGCGCGTGGCCGACGGCGCGGCGCTGCAGATCGGCCACGAGGCGCGCGCCGACGGCCGCTGGCGCCTTTACGTGTTTGCCGACAAGGCCCCCGCCGGCGCCGACTCGGCCGTCAAGGCGCTGGCCGACTGGCTGACCCGGTCGCCGCAATCGCCGGTGCACGGCTTCACGCCGGCGGGGCTGGACGCCAACGCCTGGTTCGAACTCAAGGTGGTCTACCAGCAGGAGCACACCGCGGTCGACCTGGGCCAGGTGCCTGCCGTCTTCCTGCCGCGCATCGGCGCGCACGGGCTGATCGACTACGAGGGCGTGTACGCCACCACGCCGGGCGACGACATCTTCGACGTGCGCGGCATCGACCGCCAGGGCGCCATGGTGCTGGTGCGCCCCGACCAGTACGTGGCCCACGTGCTGCCGCTGACGGCCACCGAGACGCTGGGCGATTTCATCGCGGGTTTTGCCCTGCCGCAACGCTGAGCCACCCTCTCCCAATCACTCAGTGAGCCTTTGCCAGGCCCCTTTGCCGCGCAGGGCAACACGCTGGGCGGGCGTGAGGCTTGGCTCATCGCCACCGAGGCGCTCCGGCCCCGCTCGCAGGCCGATCAAAAATCGACGGTCAGCAAGCGGCGGATCTCGCGCAGCTCCGCCGCCACGGCGGCCAGGCAGTCGGCCGACGCGGAGAGTGTGGTTAGGCCATGGCCTTCATGGCGGGCCTCCACGCCTTCGCCCGACGCCGCACCGCCGGCGCCGTCATCGGCAAGCTCCAGGTTGTGGCCATGCTGGGGCCCTTGCGCCAGCTTGAGGCGCGCGCCGTGGATGGAAAAGCCCTGTTCGTACAGCAGTTCGCGGATGCGGCGGATCATCAGCACCTCGTGGTGCTGGTAGTAGCGCCGATTGCCCTGGCGCTTCATGGGGCGCAGCTGGGTGAACTCCTGCTCCCAATACCGCAGCACGTGCGGCTTGACGGCGCACAGCTCGCCGACCTCACCGATGGTGAAGTAGCGTTTGGCGGGAATGGGCGGCAGGATCGGTTGCATCGCGGCCATGACAGTGCGCAGCGCAGACAGTGGACAGGTCTTGCATGTTGCCGTGCTCGAGCGCGTTCGGCAAGCGGCTCGGCGGGGTCAACGTGAACGATGGGTTGCGCGCGCCCCGATCTGCTGCCTTCAGTCGACGTCCCCGTCGGTGCCGGCCGTGCCCTGCACCTGGTCCTTGAGCTTCTGGCTGGCGTGAAAGGTGACGACCTGGCGCGCCTCGATGGGAATGAGCTCGCCGGTGCGCGGGTTGCGGCCGGGGCGCGGCGCCTTGATGCGCAACTGGAAGTTGCCGAAGCCCGAGAGCTTGACCTCTTCGCCGCGCATCAGCGACTGGCTGATCAGCTCGAAGAAGGCATCCACCATGTCCTTGGCTTCGCGCTTGTTCAGGCCGATTTGCTCGAACAGCAACTCCGCCAGCTGGGCCTTGGTCAAGGCCGAGGTTTCGAGGCTGTCGACCGCCAGTGTGGCGACGGGGGATCGGTCCGCGGACATAGGCTGTTTCCTCCTTCGCTCAGGCCCGCAGGCGCGCGCCCAGTTGCGCCTGCAGCGCGGCCAGCACGGCGCCGACCGCCGCGTCGATGCGTTCGTCGGTCAGGCTCTGGCCCTCGGCGTCGTCCAGCACCAGGCGCAAGGCCATGCTCTTTTCGCCCGCGGCCATGCCCGCCGCGGCCTCGGCGCCGGGCTTGGGCCGGTAGATGTCGAACAGGGTGACGTCCAGCAGGCGTGCACCCACCGCGGCACCGCGCACGCACTGCTGCAACTGCTCGTGCGTCACGCCTTCGGCGACGACGACGGCGAGATCGCGCTCGACCGGCAATTGGCGCGGCAGCGCCGCCAGCGTCGGCATGGGGCGCTGCAGCACGGCCTGCAAGTCCAGCTCGAACAGCACCGGAGCATGCGACAGGCCCCAGGCCTGGCGCCAGCGCGGATGCAGTTCGCCCACGTGGCCGATGAGCTGCCCGTCCACCACCACGCTGGCGCAGCGGCCGGGGTGCAGGGCCGGGTGCTCGGCGCGCTCGAAACGGGCCGACCGTGGCGCCAGCAGCGCCTGCACGTCGCCCTTGGCGTCGTAGAAGTCGGCCGGCCGCTCGACGCCGCCCCAACCCTGGCGCTGGGCCGGCCCATGGATCAGGCCCGCCACGCGCAGCGGCTGGTTCACGCCGCGCACGCTGTGGTCGGTGGTGGCCACCGAGGCGTCGCGCAGGAACACGCGCCCGACCTCGAACACGCGCAGGCGGCTGGCGCGGCGGTCGACGTTGTGCTTGAGCACGTCCAGCAGCGAGCCCAGCAGCGACGAGCGCATCACGTTCATCTGGCTGGCGATGGGGTTGAGCAGGCGCACCGGGTTGGCGTTGCCGGCCAGATCGCGCTCCCAGGCTTCGTCGACAAAGCTGAAGTTGATGGTCTCCAGGTAACCCAGGTCGGCCAAGGCATAGCGCACGTCGAAGGCGCTGCGGCGCGATTCGGAGCGCGTACGCGGCACGATGGGGGCCAGCGGCGCGGTCTCGGGCAGCTGCTGGTAGCCGATGATGCGCGCCACCTCCTCGATCAGGTCTTCCTCGATGCGCAGGTCGAACCGGTACGCCGGCGGCGCCACGGTCAGCGTGCCCTCGCCTTCGGTGAAGCTCAGGCCCAGGCGGCGCAGCACGTCGGCGCACTGCGCCTGCGTGAGCGGCATGCCGATGACCTTGGCCGCGCGCGCCACGCGCAGCGTGACGGGCTGGGGCGCAGGCATGTGGGGCTGCTGGTCGTCGATGGGGCCGCACTGCGTTTGCGGCGTGCCGCAGATGTCGATGATGAGCTGCGTGATGCGCTCGATGTGCGCCACCGTCAGCGAGGGATCGACGCCGCGCTCGAAGCGGTGGCCCGCGTCGGTGGCGAAGTTGTAGCGGCGCGAGCGGCCGGCCACGGCATCGGGCCACCAGAAGGCGGCCTCGACGTAGATGCTTTGCGTGTCGTCGGACACCGCCGTGGCGTCGCCGCCCATGATGCCGGCCAGGGACTCGACGGCGTGCGCATCGGCGATCACGCCCACGGTTTCATCCAGCTCGACGGTGTTGCCGTTCAGCAGCTTGAGCCGCTCGCCCTGGCGGCCCCAGCGGACATGAAGCCCGCCGTGGATCTTGTCCAGGTCGAAGATGTGGGTGGGCCGGCCGTATTCGAACATCACGTAGTTGGAGATGTCCACCAGCGCGCTCACGCTGCGCTGGCCGCAGCGCGCCAGGCGATCGACCATCCAGGCCGGGGTGGCGGCGCGGGTGTCGACGTGGCGGATCACGCGGCCCGAGAAGCGCCCGCACAACTCGGGCGCGCTGACGGTGACGGGCAGCACCTCGGCCATGCCGGGCGGCACCGGTGCGATCGCGGGTGTTTGCAGCGGGGCGCCGGTCAGCGCCGAGAGCTCGCGCGCCACGCCGTAGACGCTGAGCGCGTGGCCCAGGTTGGGCGTGAGCTTGAGCTCGAGCACGGTGTCGTCCAGATCGAGCGCGGCGCGCAGATCCTGGCCCACGGCCAGCTCGGCGGGCAGCTCCAGCAGGCCGCCGTGGTCGTCCGACAGGCCCAGCTCGCGCGCCGAGCACAGCATGCCCTGGCTTTCGACCCCGCGCAGCTTGCCCACCTTGATGACGAAGGGCTTGCCGTCCTCGCCCGGCGGCAGCTCGGCGCCCACCAGCGCGCACGGCACCTTGATGCCGGCGCGGGCGTTGGGCGCGCCGCACACGATGCCCAGCAAGGCGCCCTGCCCCGCATCGACCTGGCACACGCGCAGGCGGTCGGCGTTGCGGTGCTGCACCGCCTCCTTGATCTCGCCCACCACGATGCGGGTGAACGGTGGCGCGACCGGGCGCAGGGATTCGACCTCGAAGCCGCCCATGGTCAGGGTGTCGGCCAGCTCTTGCGTGGACAGCGGCGGGTTGCAGAAGCTGCGCAACCAGGATTCGGGAAA
>OFJB01000944.1_pt1 | contig 12444 bp, 11 predicted proteins | sample 1775081 | NCBI WGS metagenome assembly OFJB01 (sample SAMN08195771, study PRJEB24354) | sludge metagenome | isolation source: initial sludge from phenol fed wastewater aerobic bioreactor | place: India: Nagpur | collected 2016-06-05 | reverse complement strand
TCAAGGAAGCGCTGCGATCAGCGAAGCCCTGCATTGTATACCCCTTTTTGCACTCAGCGCAAGAAAAGGAAGAAAAAGTTGGGAAGAGGCGGCTCACCTTGATAATTTGCCCATGGCACTGATGACGATGATGGATGGGCAGCTGGCCTTCGGGCACTGGCCGCTGCTGGACAAGGCGGGCTTTTCGCTGGAGGCGGGCGAGCGCGTGGGCCTGATCGGGCGCAACGGGGCGGGCAAGTCTTCGCTGCTCAAGGTGCTGGCGAAGCTGGCGGCGCTCGATGACGGCTCGCTGGCGATCCAGCAGGGCACGCGGGTGGCCTACGTGGCGCAGGAGCCCGTGCTTGAGCCGCAGGCGACGGTGTTTGAATCGGTCTCGCAGGGCCTGGCGGACGCGCGGGCGCTGCGCGAGCGCTATGCGCAGGCGGGCAGCGAGGCGGAGCTGGCCAGCCTGCAGGCGCAGATCGAGGCGCAGGATGCCTGGAACTGGGAGCAGCGCGTGCAGGAGGCGCTGCAGCGCCTGCACCTGGCGGGGCAGACGGTCGTGGGAGAGCTCTCGGGCGGCATGCAAAAGCGCGTGGCGCTGGCGCAGGCGCTGGTGGCGCGGCCCCATGTGCTGTTGCTCGACGAGCCGACCAACCACCTGGATCTGGAGGCGATCGAGTGGCTGGAGGATCTGCTGCTGGGCTTTGCGGGCAGCGTGGTGACGATCACGCACGACCGCAGTTTCCTGGACCGCGTCGCCACGCGCATCGTGGAGCTCGATCGCGGCAAGCTCGCCTCCTACCCTGGCAATTTCGCCGCTTACCAGCGCCAGAAGGCCGAGCAGCTGGCGCAGGAGGAGGTGCAGAACGCCAAGGCGGACAAGCTGCTCGCCCAGGAGGAGGTGTGGATACGCAAGGGCGTGGAGGCGCGGCGCACGCGCAGCCAGAGCCGCATCACCCGCCTGCATGAATTGCGCCAACAGCATGCCGAGCGCCGCACGGCGCTGGGGCGCGTGAAGATGGAGGTGGACGCGGGCCGCGCGCTCGCCTACCAGGGCAAGATCGTCGCGCAGCTGGAGAACGTGCGCAAAACCTTTGGCGACAAGGTGGTGGTGGCGGGCTTGACGGCGATGGTGCTGCGCGGCGACAAGGTGGGCCTGATCGGCCCCAACGGCGCGGGCAAGACGACGCTGCTCAAGCTGATGCTGGGGCAGTTGCAGGCGGACAGCGGGCAGGTGCGGCTGGGGGCGAACCTGCAGATCGCCTACTTCGACCAGTTGCGCGCGCAGCTCGACCTGGATGCGACGGTGGAAGACTTCATCAGCCCGGGCAGCGAGTGGATCGAGATCGGCCAGGAGCGCAAGCACGTGCGCAGCTACCTGAGCGATTTCCTGTTCTCGCCCGCCAGGGCGCATTCGCCGGTGCGCTCGCTCTCGGGCGGCGAGCGCAACCGGCTGCTGCTGGCGCGCCTGTTCGCGCGCCCGGCCAGCGTGCTGGTGCTCGACGAGCCGACGAACGACCTGGACATCGACACGCTGGAGCTGCTCGAAGAGCTGCTGCAGAACTATGACGGCACGGTGTTCCTGGTGAGCCACGACCGGCGCTTCGTGGACAACGTGGTGACGAGCATCATCGCCAGCGAGGGCGAGGGGCAATGGCGCGAATACGAAGGGGATGTGCAGGACTGGCTCACGCAGTCGCGGCGCGGCCGCGAGCTGGCGCAGGCCCAGGCCGCCCCGCAGGCCGATCAGAGCAAAAACACGCCGAAACGCCCAACTGGCGCGCGCGACGAGCTACAGAAAAAGAAGCTGAGGTACAAGGAGCAGCGCGAGCTGGAGCAGTTGCCGGGGCAGATCGAGGCGCTCGAAGCCGAGCAGCGGGCCCTGCGCGCGGAGCTGGCCGACGGCACGCTCTACGCACGCGACCATGAACGCGCCGCCCTGCTCTCGCGCCGCGATGGCGAGATCGAGGAGCTGCTGATGCAGGCGCTGGAGCGCTGGGAAGCGCTCTCGGCCTGACGCACTCCGCCCACGCCGCCCTAGCGGAACACCACGGTCTTGTGGCCGTCGAGCAGCACGCGGTGCTCGCTGTGCCACTTGACGGCGCGGGCCAGCACCTGGCTTTCGGTGTCGCGCCCGCGGGCGGTGAGGTCGTCCACGGTGTCGGTGTGGTCCACGCGGGCGACGTCCTGCTCGATGATGGGGCCCTCGTCCAGGTCGGCGGTGACGTAGTGCGCCGTGGCGCCGATGAGCTTGACGCCGCGCTGATGCGCCTGGTAGTAGGGCTTGGCGCCCTTGAAGCTGGGCAGGAAGCTGTGGTGGATGTTGATCGCGCGCCCGGCGAGCTTGCCGCACAGGTCGTTGGAGAGGATCTGCATGTAGCGCGCGAGCACCACGAGTTCGGCGCCCTCCGATTCGATGATCTCCATCTGGCGCTGCTCGACCTGCGCCTTGGTGGCGGCGGTCACCGGCAGGTGGTGGAACGGGATGTCGTAGCTGGCGGCGAGCTGGTAGAAGTCGCGGTGGTTGCTGATGATGGCGGCCACCTGGATGGGCAGCAGGCCGCTTCTCACGCGAAACAGCAGGTCGTTGAGGCAATGCCCCTGCTGGCTCACGAGGATCACGGTCTTCATGGGCCGCGCGCGGTCATGCAGGCCCCAGCGCATGGCGTAGGGCTCGGCGAAGGTGGCCAGGCGCGCGGCGAGCGTGGCGTGGTCGAACCGGTCGCAGGCGAACTGCACGCGCATGAAGAACAGGCCCGTGGCCTGGTCGTTGTATTGCGCGGCTTCTTCGATGTTGCCGCCGTGCTCCAGCAGAAAGCCCGAGACGGCATGCACCAGCCCGAGGCGGTCCGGGCAGGAAAGGGTCAGCACATAAGTGGGGTTCATGCGCCGGATTGTCGCAGCAGGCGCTCCGGTAAATCTCGCTTTTTGATAGCTGGTGGCGCGCTCCCACCCTGCGCTAAAAGCCTTTTTTGCTGAAAATCATTCCCACCACATCGCGCCGATGTCGTGCGCGACGATGGGGTAGTTCACCCACGACCCGCGCAGGCCCTTGCGCACCACGGTGCCCACCTGGGGCGTGTAGACCCAGGCGTTGACCGCGTCGCCCGCGAGGTGGCGCTGGATGCGCGCGAACAATTGCTGGCGCTGGCGCGCATTGGCGGCCGTGGCGTGCTCGGCCACCAGCGCGCGGAAGGCGCTGCTGTCGTAGTGGAAGTAGTAGTCCGGGTCGGTGTAGATCAGGTAGTCGAGCGGCTCGACGTGGTTGATGAAGGTGGTGTCGAAATCGCCCTTGAAGGGCCCGGCCAGCCACTCTTTCCAGGACATGGGGATGGGTTCGAGCGTGATGCCGATCTCGGCCAGGTATTGCACCAGCATGGGCACGCCCGTCACGGCGTAGGGCGTGGGCGGCAGGGCGCACCGCAGGTGCAGCGGCGCGTGCACGCCCGCTTCGGTCAGCAGCGCCCGCGCGCGCTCGGGGCCGTAGGGGTAGAGGTTTTCGAGGTGCAGATAGCCCGGATCGGTCGGCGCGAAGTGGCTGCCGATGGGGTAGCCGCGGCCGTCGAAGCCGCGGCGGATGAAGGCCTCGCGGTCGATCGCATGGGTGATCGCCTGGCGCACCCGCACGTCGTCCAGCGGCGCGCGCCGGTTGTTCAGGGCCAGCATGGTCTTGCCGCTGGAAGCGCCGACCAGCATCTGGAAATCGGGATTGCCGCGAAAGCGCTGCACGATGGGCGTGGCGAACTGGAACAGCAGATCGACCTCGCCCGAATCGAGCGCGGCGGCCTGCTCGTCGGCCTGGGTGATGAAGCGAAAGGTCGCCTCCTCCATCCTGGGCGCGCGGCCCCAGTACGCGGGCGAGCGCACCAGGCGCAGGCTGTGGCCCTTGCGCCAGTCGGCCAGCCGGTAGGGGCCGGTGCCCACGGGGTGCGTGGCCGCCTGGTCCGCGCTCTGGGGGTGCAGGATGACGGCCGTGTTCTCGCCCAGGTGGAACAGGAACTGGGCATCGGCATGGTGCAGGGTGAGCTGGATGCGGTGGGCGCCTTCGGTCTTGATGCCCGCGATGTTGGAAAACAGCGCCCGGCGCGCCTTGTTGGTGGACGCGGGCGCGGCGCAGCGCTCGAAGCTCAAGCGCACGGTGTCTGCGGTGAAGGCGGCGCCGTCGTGAAAGCGCACGCCCCGGCGCAGCTCGAAGCTGTAGCGCAGCCCATCCGGGCTCGTGCTCCAGCGCTCGGCGAGCAGCGGCGAGATGCGGCCGTTTTCCTCGATCTTGGTCAGCCCCTCCAGGACGTTGTAATGCGTCACGCCGCCCACCGAGGCCAGCGCGTCCATGGTCGGATCGAGGCTGGATGGCTCCTGGGTGATGCAGAGCGCGACGCTGGGCGAAGGGCGGCTGGCCGCCTGCGCCAAGGACAGCGGCCAGCCCCATGTGGCCGCGCCGGCCAGCCCCAGGCGGGTCAGCCACTCGCGGCGGCGCCACGGGGCCGGCGCATCGGTATGGCGGGCTGTATTTTCGGGATGCAAGTCCGTCATCGGGCAAATTCCATGCGGTGAACAGGTGGCGGGCCACGGCGGCATGCGCATCCGTGCATGCACATGATGCATCATGTTACGCTGCGTTGCCGACTATCGAGAATTCCCGAAACAAGCATGCACTGGCACCCGCTTCTGCAAAAAATCACGCGCCACGCCCCATGGGGGTGGGCCCTCCTGCTTGTCACGGCATTCGCAGCCACGGCCTGGGCGCTGTGGGACACCTACGCGGCCCGCGAGGTGCGTTTCCGGCACCAGGTGGAAGCCGGCCTGAACACGGTCAACCAGCTGCAGATCAGCGCCATCGCCGCATGGCGCGCCCACAAGCGGGCGGAAGCGGAGATGCTCAGCGACGACGGCACGCTGGCCGCCGAGGCGGTGCGCTGGCTCCAGCAGCGCGACCGCGCCCACGAAGCCCTGCTGCGCACGCGGCTGCTGTCCCTGGTGGAGCGGCTGCAGTACAGCGCCGCCTACCTGGTCGATACCCAGGGGCGGCTGCTGCTGGATGCGCGGGGGCCGGCCGGCGGCCACTTGCCGCCCACGGAAGCGTCCGCGCTGCAACAGGCTTTCGTGCAGGCGGGGCCCGCGATGGTCGGCCTGCGCAAGGGCGACGGGTTCGACTTCACCTTCTTCAGCATGCTGGCGCCCCTGTTCGACGAGCACGGGGAAGGCGTGGCCGCCATCTGGCTCGTGATGGATGCGGGCGCCACGCTTTACCCGCAGCTGCTGGGCTGGCCCACCACCAGCCACAGCGCCGAATCCCTGCTGCTGCAGCAGGACGGCAAGGGCCTGCTGTACGCCAGCCCCCTGCGCCAGTGGGAAGACGCCCCCTTGACGCGGTACATGACCACGGGGCAGGCCCACGATGCCGTCGCCGACCAGCTGGTGCACGGCGTGCGCGGCGTGTTCTACGCGCGCGACTACCAGGGCCACTCCGTCGTCGCCACCGCGGGAGTGGTGCCCGACAGCAGCTGGCTGGTGGTCTCCAAGATGGACACGGCCGAGGCCTTCGCCGAAGTGCAGCAGCGCAACTGGCAGGTGCTGGCGCTGGGCGCGAGCCTGGCGCTGCTGCTCTCGGGCAGCCTGGTGCTGCTGTGGCTGCGCAGCGCCTGGCAGCGCGAGCGCACCCTCAAGCGCGACCTGCAGGAGCACATGCTCTGGCTGGATGCGGCGCAGAAGGCGGCCTCCATCGGCTACTACGCCTACGACATCGGCAGCCAGACCTACCGTGCCTCGCCCATGGCCTACGAGATCTTCGGCATCGCGCCGTCCGCTTGCGCCACGCGCGAACTGTGGCTGGCCGCCATCGATCCGCGCGACCATGACCGGGTGCGCGAAGAAAACCACCGGATCCTGCGCGAACACCAGCCCCTGCACATGCAGCACCGCATCATCCGCCAGAGCGACGGCCAGCCGCGCTGGATCGAGGTGCTGGGCGACTTCGTCGAGGGCAGCGAGGCGCACCCGCAGCGCGTCGTGGGCACGGTGCAGGACATCACCGAGCGCAAGCGCGCCGAGGAAGCGCTCGAACACTACCGCTCGGCGCTGGAGGCGCAGGTGCGCATCGACCCGCTGACGCAGGTGTCCAACCGGCTGGCGCTGGACGAGGCGCTGGGCATCGAATGGGAGCGCGCCGAGCGCAACCGCACGCCCCTGGCCCTCCTGATGATCGACGTCGACCTGTTCAAGGCCTACAACGACCACTACGGCCACCAGGCGGGCGACGAGTGCCTGTGGCGCATCGCGCTGACCCTGTCGTCGGCCACCGGCCGCGCGGGCGACATGGTGGCGCGCTACGGCGGCGAGGAGTTCGCCGTGCTGCTGCCCGGCGCCACCGACGAACAGGCGCACGCGGTGGGCGAGCGCCTGCGCATGGCCATCCACAAGCTGAGGATCGAGCACCGCCAGGGCATCGGCGGCGGCATCGTCACCATCAGCGTGGGCGCGGCCAGCGTGCAGCCCCGCGCCCTGGCGGCGCAGGACGGCACCCCGGCCCAGCCGCTGCGCCTGGCCGCCGAACTCATCCACCGCGCCGATACCGCCCTGTACGCGGCCAAGCAGCGCGGGCGCGATCAGGTGCAGCTCTGGAGCCCGGAGATCGCGCGCTCCTCCCCCTTGAACCCCAAGAGCCGACAAGATGCCCAGGAACTTTGATGCCGTGCTGTTCGACTGCGACGGCGTGCTGGTGGACAGCGAAGCCATCACCAACGGCGTGCTCTGCGAGATGCTCAACGAAACCGGCTGGGCGCTGTCGCCGCAGGAATGCCTGCGCATCTTCATCGGCAAGACCGTGCGCAGCGAGGCGCCGCGCATCGAGCAGGAAACCGGCCGCCCGCTCACCGACGACTGGATGGCGGCCTTCTACGCACGGCGCAATGCCCGCCTGGCGGCGCAGCTGCAGCCCATCGCCGGCGCGGTGGAGACGGTGCGGGCGGTGCACGCCATGCTGCAGGGGCGCATCGCCTGCGCCTCGGGCGCCGACCGCGCGAAGGTGGAAATGCAGCTGGCGCAGGTGGGCATGCGGCCCTATTTCGGGCCCCACGTCTTCAGCGGCCACGACCTGCCGCGCAGCAAGCCGGCGCCCGACGTCTACCTGGCCGCCGCCGCCAGCCTGGGCGTGGCACCCGGGCGCTGCATCGTCGTGGAAGACACCACCACCGGCGTGCGCGCCGGCGTGGACGCGGGCGCGACCGTGATCGGCTTCTGCCCGCCCGAGGGCGCCGTGAACACGCCCGGGCAGCTGCGCGAGGCGGGCGTGGCGCACATCCTCGGCCACATGTCGGAGCTGCCCGAATGGCTCGCGCGCCTCACTTGAGGAAGAACAGCACCGTCATCGCCAGCCCGATGAGCACGATGCTCCAGCGCAGCACCGCGGGCGGCAGCCTGCGCGCGCCCCGCGCCCCCAGGTAGCCGCCGAGCGTGGCGGCCGCCATCATGATGAGCGCCTCCCGCCACTGCACGATGCCGCCCGCGGCGTAGATGGCCACCGCGATCGCGGTGAGCAGCGTGGAGACGAGGTTCTTGATCGCGTTCATCGCGTTCAGGCGCGTCTGCCCCAGCAGCCCGAAGAGCGCCAGCATCAGGATGCCCATGCCGCCATTGAAATAGCCCCCGTAGCCCGCCACCAGCAGCAGGCCGGCCACCGCCCTGGCGCGGGACGGCCGGGCGCCCCCCGCCCGATGGCGGTCGGCCCAGCGCCGCAGCTGCGGCCCGAAGGCGAACATCGCCGTCGCCGCCAGCAGCAGCCAGGGGATGAGGCGGTTGAACGCGGCGTTGGAGGTGAGCAGCAGCAGCGCCGCGCCCAGCACCCCGCCGACCAGCGACAGCGCCACCACCAGGCGCATCGACAGCCCCGGCGCCGGCTCCATGTCCTCGCGCGAGCCCAGGATGCTCGCCACGTAGCCCGGCAGCAGCGCCACGGTGCCGGTGGCGTTGGCCGTGACCGAGGGCACGCCGACGGCGATCAGCGCCGGCAGGGTGAGGAAACTGCCGCCCCCGGCCACCGCGTTGAGCGTGCCGGCAAAGAAGGCGGCCGCGAGCAGGAGGGCCGTGTCAAGCATCAAAGGGCGTAGGGATCGGCAAAGCCCAGGCCCTGCAGGATGGCGGTTTCGCGCGCTTCCATCTCGCGCGCGTCCTGCTCGCTGGTCTCGTGGTCCCACCCCTGGGCGTGCAGCGCGCCGTGCACCAGCAGGTGGGCGTAGTGCGCCTGCAGCGTCTTGTCCTGCTCGCGCGCCTCGCGCTCGACCACGGGGGCGCACAGCACCAGATCGGCCACCACCACCGGCTGGCGCTGGTAGTCGAAGGTGAGCACGTTGGTGGCGTAGTCCTTGTGGCGATAGGCCGCGTTGAGCCCGCGCCCTTCTTCCTCGCCCACGATGCGCACGGTGATTTCGGCCGGCAGGGCCAGCGCGTGGCGGACCCAGCGGGCCACCCTGTGGCGCGCGAGCACGGCGCGGTGCTGGGCGGCATCGCGCGCGAACTGGAGGGACAGGGCAAGGGGCTGGAGGGCCATTTTTGAATCAAATCAGACTCTAACGCCCGTGGATCAAGCGCGAGCAGCTATCAAAATAGAATCACAACATCTGCGTGGGCACACGGTGCGTGAGCGAGACCTGGCGGTTCTTCTCGTCGACGAACACCAGGCGCGGCTGGTGCGTGGCCAGCTCTTCCTCGCCGACCTGCGCGAACGCCGCGATGATGAGCAGATCGCCCACGCAGGCGCGGCGCGCGGCCGAGCCGTTGACCGAGATCATGCCGCTGCCGCGCTGCCCCTTGATGGCGTAGGTGACGAAGCGCTGGCCGCTGTCCACGTTCCAGATGTGCACCTGCTCGTTCTCGACGATGCCGGCCGCGTCGAGCAGGTCTTCGTCGATGGCGCAGGAGCCCTCGTAGTGCAGGTCGCAATGCGTGGCGCGCACGCGGTGAATCTTGGATTTGAGCAGGGTACGGATCATGTCGGAAAAGAGAGAAAAAATCAGGCGGAGGCACGCGCCTTGCGCTGTGCGTCGTAGGCATCGACGATGCGCGCCACCAGCGGGTGGCGCACCACGTCGGCGCTGGTGAAGTGCGTGATCGCGATGCCCGGCACATGCCGGAGGATACGCTCGGCATCCACCAGGCCGCTGGTCGCCCCCCGGGGCAGGTCGATCTGGCTCACGTCGCCCGTGACCACGCAGCGGCTGCCAAAGCCGATGCGCGTGAGGAACATCTTCATCTGCTCGGGCGTGGTGTTCTGCGCCTCGTCCAGGATCACGAAGGCGTTGTTGAGCGTGCGCCCGCGCATGAAGGCCAGCGGCGCGATCTCCAGCTGCGCGCGCTCGAAGGCCTTTTGCACGCGGTCGAACCCCATCAGCTCGTAGAGCGCGTCGTAGAGCGGGCGCAGGTAGGGATCGACCTTCTGCGTCAGGTCGCCCGGCAGGAAGCCCAGGCGCTCGCCCGCCTCCACCGCCGGGCGCGTGAGGACGATGCGCTGCACGTTGTTGCGCTCCAGCGCATCGACCGCGCAGGCCACCGCCAGATAGGTCTTGCCCGTGCCCGCCGGGCCGATGCCGAAGGTGATGTCGTGGCCCGCGATGCTGGCGAGGTACACGCTCTGGTTGGGCGTGCGCGCCTTCAAGTCCGCGCGGCGCGTGCTCAGGTGCATCGCGCCGTCGTCCTCCTCGGTGAGCGACAGGTCGCTGGCGAGCACCAGCTGCACCCGCTCGGGCCGCAGCGGGCGCGCCGCCATCTCGTAGAGCGCCTGCAGCACCTCCATCGCCCGCGTGGCGCGGGCCTTGGCGCCCTCCACCTTGAAATGCTCCTGCCGGTGGGTGATCTTCACCTGCAGCGCCAGCTCGATCTCCCGCAGGTATTCATCGGCCGGGCCGCACAGATGGGCCAGGCGGGCATTGTTCAAGGGGGTGAAGGTATGGCGCAGGATCACGCAGATAATTTCCGGCAGGCGCCGCGACGTTGCGGCCAAGGATGTCAATGATAGGCAAACTCACCGGACAGCTGCTGGAGAAGAACCCGCCCGAGGTGCTGATCGACTGCCATGGCGTGGGCTACGAGGTGCTGGTGCCGATGAGCACCTTCTACAACCTGCCGGCCGCCGGCGAGCACGTGAGCCTGCTCACGCAGTTCATCGTGCGCGAGGACGCGCAGCTGCTCTACGGCTTCGGCACGGCGGCCGAGCGCCAGACCTTCCGCGAGCTGATCAAGGTCAGCGGCGTGGGGCCGCGCACCGCGCTCGCCATCCTCTCGGGCATCGGCGCCGGCGACCTCGCGCAGGCGGTGACGCTGCAGGAGGCGGGCCGGCTGGTGAAAGTCCCCGGCATCGGCAAGAAGACGGCCGAGCGGCTCCTGCTCGAACTCAAGGGCAAGCTTGGCTCGGACCTGGGCGCGCGCGCCCAGCCGGGCAGCGCGGCGCAATCGGACATCCTGCAGGCCCTGCTGGCGCTGGGCTACAACGACAAGGAAGCGGCCGCCGCGCTCAAGGCGCTGCCCGCGGACGTGCAGGTCAGCGAAGGCATCAAGCTCGCGCTCAAGGCACTGGCCAAATAAACAACACATCCAACCAAGGGAAACCCCATGCATCCAAACTCCACCCGTATCGCCGCCCTGGGCCTGCTGCTCGCCCTCTCCGCCTGCGGAGGCGGTTCGGACAGCCCCGCGCCCGCTCCGGCGCCGACGCCCACCCCGGCTCCAACTCCAGCCCCTGCGCCCGCACCGGCGCCCGCACCAGCGCCCGCGCCGCAGCCTCCCGCCCCCGCGGCAACCGACCGGATCGAGCCCTTCGACCCCGGCCTGCAGACCAAGGCCGGCGCGCTGCCCGCCGCGCCCACGCCGGTGCCCGCGGCGCGCATCGGCGCCACGGTCACGCTGCCCGCGCTGCCCATGGCCAAGTCCTCCGGTGTGGCCCCCATGGGCGCGCCGCTGCAGATCGGCCAGGGGCGCTCGATCGACGACACCGCCACCCCCGAAAAGACCGCCGCGCTGCTCCAATGGCAGGCGGACGAGAACGGCCGCCAGGTGGCCGCCCTGCGCTTCGTCGCGCAGGGGGCGCAGGGGCTGCGGCTGGGCGTGCAGATCGACTCGCTCCCGGACGGAAGCCGCCTGTACTTCTACGGCACGCAGGGGCAGGTCCAAGCGGTCGACGCCACGCAGCTTCGCGCCCTCGCGCAGCGCAACCTGGACGCGGGCGCCAGCCCCTCGGCCGCGCGCCTGTACTGGAGCCCCCCGGTGCCGGGCAGCCAGGCCGTCCTGGTGATCTCCATCCCCGCGCAGGCCGACGCGCAGGCGGTGCGCCTGTCGGTGCCCCTGCTCTCGCACCTCACCATCACCGCCGCGCAGGAGCAGCAACTGGCCAAGGCCGGCGCGGGCAGCTGCGAAACGGACGCGGCCTGCAGCGCCGACGCCATCGAGGAGGGCCGCTCGGTCGCGCGCCTGCGCTTCGTGGAAGCCGACGGCAAGGCCTACCAGTGCACCGGCACGCTGATGAACGACATGGCCTCCAGCGGCACGCCGTGGCTGCTCACCGCCAACCACTGCATTTCGGACCAGGTGACGGCCTCCAGCCTGACGACGGACTGGCTGCTGCGCGCCAGCGCCTGCGGCGGCATGGCCATCGATCCGGGCCACGTGCAGCGCACGGGCGGCGCGGCGCTGATCTACGCCAACGCCACTTCCGACACCACGCTGGTGCGCCTGAACGACCCCGTGCCCCCCGGCGTGGTCTACGCCGGCTCCTACTTCGGCCCCGACACCCTGCCCGGCACCGCCATCTCCGACGTGCACCACCCCGCAGGCGACCTGCAGAAGATCAGCCTGGGCCAACTGAGCGGCTACAGCGTCTGCTCGCCCGCCACCGACATGTGCGTGTTCTCCAACCGCAGCCAGGGCACCTTCTTCGCCGTGAGCTGGCAGCAGGGCGTGGTCGAGCCCGGCAGCAGCGGCTCGGGCGCCTTCATCACGCTGGGCCAGCGCCGCTACCTCATCGGGCAGCTCTTCGGCGGCACGTCAAGCTGCACCAACCCGAAAGGCACGGACTTCTACTCGCGCTTCGACCTGAACTACGCCAACGCCCTGCACCAGTGGCTGAACCCATGAGCAGGCTCTGTACGGGACAATGGCCGCCGCCATGAGCATCCACACCGATGACTTCGCCCCCGCCCCGGCCGCGCCCCACGCCCGGGTCGTGTCGGCCGCGCCCTCCTCGCCCCAGGAGGAAGCGCTGGAGCGCGCGCTGCGCCCCAAGCTGCTCGACGACTACGTCGGCCAGGCCAAGGCGCGCGAGCAGCTGGAGATCTTCATCGGCGCGGCCCGAAAGCGCGGCGAGGCGCTCGACCACGTGCTGCTGTTCGGCCCGCCCGGGCTGGGCAAGACCACGCTCAGCCACATCATCGCGCACGAGCTGGGCGTGCAGCTGCGCCAGACCAGCGGCCCGGTGCT
>OFJB01000940.1_pt1 | contig 12463 bp, 17 predicted proteins | sample 1775081 | NCBI WGS metagenome assembly OFJB01 (sample SAMN08195771, study PRJEB24354) | sludge metagenome | isolation source: initial sludge from phenol fed wastewater aerobic bioreactor | place: India: Nagpur | collected 2016-06-05 | reverse complement strand
GTGTTGGCCACCGGAAACAGCCGCCGCGTGGCCTTGTTCACCCCCACGTCCGTGGCCTGCGCCGACAGCAGCACGGCCACCAGCAGCTCGAACACGCTGGTGTATTCGAGCTCGCTGGCGGGCAGCGGGTTGGCGGCCTGCAAGGTGGCGAAAAAGCGGTCGATCTGGCTCGGAGTCATGGCGGCGAGAACCTCAGGACATCAAAAACCTACGTTGTTTGCCAGCAAAAAAAAACCAACCGGGAGCGGTTGGTTTTTTTGAATGGTGGTGGAGAGGAGGAGGATCGAACTCCCGACCTCCGCATTGCGAATGCGATCCTAACCACCTTGCATATCAAGCACTTACCAATGAAATCAACAACTTAGAAGATTGCGTTACGTCGCGAAATGACGCAAAATGGGCATGTTTTCTGACATCTATCTGACACACCATGCCCAAGCTGACACGCATCAACCTGACGCCGGCAAAAATCCAAGCGGCCAAAGCGGGCGAATCGCACTATCGAATCTGGGACAGCACCGTCCCCGGACTCGCCATCCGGGTCATGACCTCGGGCACAAAGTCATTCGAGATTCACTGGGGCAAGGGCGCGAAGGTAATCGGCAAGTTCCCCGTCATGACGGTGGAGGCCGCGCGCACCCAAGGCAAGAAGATGCTGGCCGAAGCGGCAGACGGCGGCACACCAGAGGCAGCGCGCAAGGCTGTGACCGTCGCCACACTGCGCAGCTTCATTGCCGACGAATACCGCCCATGGGCGACGGCCAATCAGAAATGGGGCGAGGGCGCAGCCGACCGGCTGGCCGGCACCTTCGCTGAGTTTGCCGACAAACCCCTGAGCGACATCAACGCATGGGTGATCGAGAAATGGCGCTCCAAGCGCATCAAGTCGGGCGTGAGCGCGAACACCTGCAATCGTGATCTGGCTACGCTCAAAAGCGCATTGAACCGGGCCAAGGCATGGGGCATCGTGTCGGAGAACCCGCTCGCCGCCGTGAAGCAATCCAAGGTAGATAGCAGCCGCATCCGCTACTTGTCTGACGCCGAGAACGGCCGGCTACGTGCCACCCTTGCCGACCGCGACAACGAGGCGAGGGCGGCGCGCGCAAGGGCCAATCAGTGGCGCGCAGATAGGGGCAAGGAGACCATGCCCTTCATCGGCCAGGAGGACTACAGCGACCACCTGACGCCGGCAATCCTTATCAGTCTGAACACTGGCTTGCGCCGTGGCGAGCTAACTGCTTTGACGTGGGCAGACGTGAACCTCGAAGCCCGGATGCTGACCGTTCGCGCCGCTGCGGCGAAGTCGGGCAAGAGCCGGCACGTCCCGCTGAACAACGAGGCCATGATGGTGTTGCAGCAGTGGCAGCGCCAGCAGCCGACCGGGCGATTGTTCCCCGTCCGCAGCTTCAAAACGGCGTGGGGCGCGCTGATGGCCACGGCGAAGATTGACAATTTCCGCTGGCACGATATGCGCCACGACTTCGCCAGCCGGCTGGTTATGGCCGGGGTTGATCTGAACACCGTCCGGGAGCTGATGGGCCATGCTGATCTGAAGATGACGCTCAGGTATGCCCACCTTGCGCCGGCGCATTTGGCCGAAGCAGTAGCGAAGCTGGGGGCCGCGCGATGAAGGCAAGAAAATGGCAGCTGCAAACGCTGGTTGAAAACAGCGAATCTTTCCAAGAGGTCATTGTTGAGCAGCATGGCAGCATCACCGTAGTGATCCGCCAAGACGGCGAGATCGGCGGATTTTCCGAAGTGGCACTCAAGAAGGGGCGCCAGCGCGTCAATCAATTAAAAGCGGTACTTGCTGCGGGAGGTTCGCTAAATCGCCTTCATGACGCAATTGTCGAAGGCGGCCCCATCAACCCCGAAATGGTGGCTTGCTTATTGCTGTCTGAAATCGAGGTTTTGGAGGCGCTGGCGCAAAGGCGCAACGCGGGCCGCAAGGCCAAGCCGCCCCGGCGCTCGCCACTGCGTCAGGCAATCATCGAAGCCATGGGGCCGCTACGCGGCGAAGACATGACGCTGCACGAAGCGCTTTCGAGCCTGGTGCATTCGCCCGTGGGCGCGCTACGCGTGACGAAGGAGGCCGCCGGCTGGCGCTGCGAAAACGAGGATGAAGATTGGCCGCCTGAGCTGCTGACGCGCGACCAACTGCAGGAGCTTTTCAAGGCGGCGCAAAGAAAGACGGGGAGTTAACGCCGATAGCTTCCACTGCACTTTGATCCTTCACCCCGTCGCTGCATTTCGCGGCGAAACGCAAAGGGTGAAGATATGCAGAAACTGAAAATGTCGATGGCCGACATTGCCGAGGCCACCGGCGAGGCCATGCCGCTGATCTACACGGCGATCAATGCGGGCCACCTCAAAACCTTTCTTGTCGGCCGCCGCCGGTTTGCCCGGCCTGCCGATGTTGCGGCATGGGTTGATTTTCTTCAGGCCGAATCTGACGCGGGCCGCCCGGTTTGCTATCAGGCGCGCAAAGAGAAAGAAGCCGAACTGGTGGAGGTGTCCGAATGACCAACACCATCAAGGAGGGCACCGCCCAAAAAGAAAGCGCCCCGGCGGGAACCAAGGGCGCGATCCAAAGCAAGCACCTCGATTCTATTTCGGCACCAGCGCATGGGCAAGAAGTCCCGGCGCACAAGATCGCCGTCCCAGGCGGAGCCGTGATGCTGCTGCCCGAGGCCGCCGCCGCCATCAACCGTCACCACACCGACGCCACCGCGCACGCGCAGAGCGCCATCGATCATGCCCGCGCGGCCGGCGACCTGCTGCTGCGCGTGAAGGAGGAGCTGCCGCACGGCGAATTCATCCCGTGGGTTGAGGCGAACTGCCGCGTATCGCCCCGTCAGGCGCAGCGCTACATGCGTGCATCAAGGGGTTTGCCCATCGCCGTGACGGCACCGAAAAACGACACCGTGTCGTTTTTGGGCGGGCTGCATATCGATCCCGACGAGATGCTGACCATCACCCGCACGGTCGAGGGCTGGCGCGACGAAATCTTTGTGGTGCCTGCCGAGGAGCGCCCCGGTCACCTGTACGTCATGTGCATGGATGGCCCGGTGGGCGAAGGTTGCCACGCCGCCGTGACCAAGCGCCCGATTCCGCCGCATTGGGTGAATGCGATGCTCAGTCGCCACCTGGGCGGAGACATGGCCGGCACCAAGGTTTCCCGCATGAAGGTCACGGCCAGCCTGAGCCGCGAAAAATGGTGCGAGCTGTCGGGCGTGCCGCTGCGCGAGGAATGGGAGGTGCCGCATGTTTGACCGCAGCAAGTTGCCCGACCCGACCGACTACTACACCGGCACGGCCGGCCTGGTGTTCCGCGAGCGCAAGGGCAAGTGGCGCACCACCGCTTGCAACTTCCACGGCGGCACCGACAGCATGAGGGTCAACACCCAGACCGGCGCGTTCTGCTGCATGGCCGGCTGTGGCGCGCGTGGTGGCGACGTGCTGGCCTACCACCAAGCCCTGCACGGCCAGGACTTCACCACCGCCGCCAAGGAGCTGGGCGCATGGACAGACGGCGGCACACCGCCGTCACGCCCCACACCGCTTCCTGCGCGTGACGCGCTGCATCTGCTGGCGCGCGAGGCGAACCTGATCGCCATTACCGCCGTGAGCATTTCCAACGGCATGAAGCTGACCGAAGCCGACCGCGAGCGCGTGCTGAAAGCCGGCGCGCGCATCAACACGATCAACGGGATTTTCCAATGAACGACCGATTCGATAGCACCGCCGCCGCCGTGCTGGATGCGCTGGCCTACCGTCCGCCTGTTCGTGCTGTGCCCGAGCTGCCCGAGCCTGACGGCATCATCATCACCCGCGCGTCAGACCTGCGTATCGAGCCGGTGGCCTGGCTGTGGAATGGCTGGCTGGCGCGCGGCAAGCTGCACCTGCTGGCCGGCGCGCCCGGTCAAGGCAAAACCACCATTGCCCTGTCCCTGGCCGCTACCGTCACCATCGGCGGGCGCTGGCCGGACGGTACGCGCTGCGCACCCGGCAACGTGCTGATGTATTCCGGTGAAGACGATCCAGCCGACACCCTTGCACCGCGCCTGCTGGCCGCTGGTGCCGACCTGGATCGTGTTCACTTCATCAGCGGCACGCGCACCGGCGGCGAAAGTGTCACGTTCGACCCCGCGCGTGACCTGGATTTGCTGCGCGGCACCATTGAGCAAATCGGCGGCATCGACCTGCTGGTCGTTGACCCCATCGTCGGAGCCGTCACGGGCGATTCGCACAAGAACACCGAAACCCGGCGCGGCCTGCAACCGCTCGTTGACCTGGCCGCCGCCTGCCGCTGCGCCCTGATCGGCATCACGCATTTTTCCAAGGGCGGGCAAGGTGGCGACCCGTCCCAACGGGTGATTGGCAGCGTGGCCTTTACCGCCCTGGCGCGCGTGGTGCTGGTGGCCGCCAAGGTCAAGGGCGAAGACGGCGAGCCGGGCCGCATCCTGGCGCGCGCCAAGTCCAACATCGGCCCCGACGATGGCGGGTTTGAATACCACCTGGATCAAGTCGAGGTGGCCGAAGGGATCGAAGCATCGCGTGTCGGCTGGGGCAAGGCCGTCGAGGGCACGGCACGCGAGCTGCTGACCGACCCGGATGCCGACACCGACACCGACGAAGCCGACGGCAAGGACATGCTGCTGGGCGAGCTGGCGAGCGATTCCTGGACACCTGCCGACGTGGCGTGCAAACCCCTGCGGGACGCTGGTTTCAGCAAGAAGCAGATTTGGAGCCTGTCAAAGAAGATGGGCGTGATCCGCAAACGTGGCGGCTACCAAGGCGCTTTCTACTGGCGCTTGCCTGGTGGCGAAGACCCCGACCTGCCGACCCGAAACGCCATTGATTCCTCCATTGATTCCATTGATTCCAGTCTTAAGGAAGGGGAATCATTGGAATCAATGGAGCCAATGGAATCTATGGAGCCGACCGACGAAGGAGGGTTTGAGCTGTGAACGTACCCGAACTGATCGAGCAAGCCCAGTCCGATGGCGTCACTTTCCGCGTGGCTGGCGACAAGGTGCGGATCAACGCGCCAGATGGGCGGCTGGTGCGCTGGTTGCCCATCCTGCGCCCGCACCGCACCGAGATACGCGCCTGGCTGACCGCTGGCGATCTGATCGCCGCCGCCATGCGCGCCTGCGACCACCACGGCGATTCACCGGCCGCCCGGCAACAGATGGTCAAGGACTGCCTGGACACCCCGCCCGAGCTGCGGCAAGAGCTGCGGGCGCACTTCATCCGCGCATACCGCGCAACGGGAGACGCTCAATGAAAAGAATTCCTACCGACTGTCTCGGAGCCTATGTAACGGGTACGCGTAAGCGTTTCAGCTACGTGTTTGTATGCGCCGCGTGCAACAAGCTGGCGTGTTCAACGCGAGCCGACGCCACTACATGCTCGCCCGCGTGCCGAGTGAAACTTCACCGACACCCGGCCGCCATGGCGAGGCTGAAGAACATGCAAGCAATAGCTGCTGCCGGTGGCTGTGAAGTAAGTCCCGCCATGATCTTGCAAGCCGCCGCGCTTGATCTGCTTTTGCCGGCTATGGCAGCACGCGTGAGAGCTGGTGAAGTCGGACTGAATGACGTTCGCGGCAACGTGTGGAAAGCATTCTGGGCCGCTGTATGTTCGGCTGTTGAAGGCGATGCGCCAGCGAAGGAGCACACCCATGATTGACTGCGTGATCCAAGGCCGCCTGCACGCCGCGCCGCAGCAGCGCACCAGCAAGGCCGGCAAGCCCTATTGCACCGCGCGCTTGATCGCCGCCGCTGGTGACGGTGAAGGCGTGTTCATCAACGTGATCGCGTTTGACGCCGCCGCAGTGTCTGCCCTGCTGGCGCTGGCCGCTGGTGACAGTGTGGCCGTAGCAGGAACTGCTACACCGCGCGCGTACATCAAGGACGGCGAGCCGCGCGCAAGCCTGGACGTCACGGCGCAGCAGGTGCTGAGCGCCTACCACGTCACCCGCAAGCGCAGCGCCGTGCAACCCGAGCGCGCTGCACCTGATCGTGATCGGCGCTTTGACGCATGGGAGGCCGGCCGATGAAAAAGGCGACACGAGCCGCCCAGGCCAGCTACATCAGTCACGCCCTGCGCTGCACCCGCTGCACCGCCGCCGCCCGCCTGCCTGGTGCAAAGCGTTGCCGGCCTGGTGCTGAGCTGTGGCGCGCCTACACCGACGCGCTGCCGCCGCCCGTTCGATATGACAGCGACAAGAGGAAATCATGAGCCTGATTCAACTTCGCCACCGCCCGTTCCGCCGCCGCCTGGTGGAGCGCCTGCTCAAGCGCCTAGGTGTTCGCCACCGCCGCGCCGTGCAAATCGCAAACCGCTTTTTCTGAAGGACGAGAACCATGCAACCGGAAACTATCAAGAACCTGCACCGCGCCGCCCTGGCCGCCGCTACCGAGCTGCTGGGCGAAACCACCGACGAGCAAGCCCAGGCCCTCGAGGCCGCCGTCAAAGGTGGCGCGCAAATCGTGCTCGAAGTGGGGCACCTGCCCGACCCGAATTTCTTTGCGCTGGTGCTGGTCGAGCGCGAAGGCATCCGCCGCCGCATCGTGCTGCAGAGTTGGGAGCGCGCCACGGCGCATTGACACACTTGACATGGTGGGGTACGCTAGGCGCGTCCTTGCATCGCGCGTGCAGGGATACACGATTGAACGGCGGGATGCTGACATCGTGGCAATGCACATACGGCGGGATGCTGGGTTGCGACAGACGCATCTCACACCAACTCTTTTTTTTGAAAGTGCATTGTCATGAGCGAATCCATTCTGAAAGCCCTCGAGGGCCTGGAACACACCTTCGGTATCCAGCAGCGTGAGCTGGCCGACCGGGTTCTGAACCTGGAGCAAAAGGGCGGACTGTCCCGCGCTGAGAAGGTCAACCAAAGCACCAGCATCGGCGCGCAAGTTATCGCGGGCCTGGAGCGCAACCTTGATTTGCTGCAGAAAACCCAGTCCCTGCGGCTGGAAGTCAAAGCAGCAAGCGACGTCATTACCACCAGCAGCGGCCGCAACCTGGTTGCCGGCCCGGTGGGCTCGCCTACCGATGGCCTGGTGCTGGGTGTGCAAAACGGTTTGCGCACCGTGCCTGCCGCTGGTGCATCGGCCGTCGAGTATTTCCGACTGACTGGCATCGAAGGCGCTGCCGGCGTACAAGCTGGTGAAGGCGCTGCAAAGCCTGCTGTTCGCCCAGGCCATACCGCCATCGTGCAGGCCGCGCTGACGGTGGCCGGCTGGACGTCGGTAAGCCGGCAGGCGATGGGCGATTCTGCCGAGCTGCGACACGCCATCGACATCACGCTGAAGCGCGAGCTGGGCAAGGCCTTGGACGTGGCGCTGATGAGCGGCAACGTCACCCCGGCTTTTGATGGCCTGCTGACGCTGGCAACGGCCGTCACCAGTGCCACCTACACCAAGCTGTGGGACGCTGCGAGCGAAGCCCAGGCCAACATGGCAGTAGCGGGCTACATGGCCGATACCGTGGTGCTGGCTCCCGCCGACTGGCTGGCGATGCAAGTTGCGGTGAACGCAACGACGGGCGATTACTTCAGCGGCTCTTACCTCGGGCCGCTGCCCGAGAGCCTGCGCGGCATGAAGGTTGTCGTTTCCCCGACGATGACGGCCGGCAAAGTCCTGGTGCTCGATTCGCAGCAGATCGAACTGCGCATCGTGGATCAAATGACGGTTGAGATTGGCTACGTGAATGACGACTTCACCCGCAACAAAGCCACCGTGCTGGGCGAGCTGCGCGTCATTCCGATTTACCGCGCCGCCACCGCTGCGCGACTGGTGACGCCCAAGGCCGCGTAAGGGTTTCCTTCGGAACGGCCGTCACGCCGAAAACTGACAGCCGGTGGCAGTTTGCGGAAGCTGCGCGACCGGCACTTTTTTGTTTGAGCGAGGAGCACATGAACCGCCCACTTGCACCCATCCTGCGCAGCCGCATCAACCGCTTGGCACACCGCCGCGCCGCTGGGTTTGAACTTCGCCTACGCGACAAGCTAATCGAGCGCCTGCAGCAGCTTGCCCAGGCCGGCGCAGACTTCAACGAGCTGGCCGCCGCGCTCGAACGTGTAGAGCGTGAGCGCACCGACGCTGTGTGACATGGCACGGGGAGGGGCGTAAAAAGTCTCGGCCCTGCATCCCGGAAACCGATTGGTTCCCGTTGCTTCAACGCTAACCCGGAAAAATGGCCGGGCTGGGGGGCGTCCAAAGTTGAAAGCCCTTCGCCGCTGGGAACCGCCCTGTTTCTCACGCGCAGATTAAATTGGCCCTGGAGCTGTTTTCAAGATGCCCCGACAAGCCCGCCATCATCCGAACTGGGGAGGCGCGCGCCCAGGTGCTGGCCGCAAGCCCCGCCCGCCGCTGCTGGTGCAACTGCCCGAGCTTGCCGACCCGCTGCAATGGTTGCTGGCCGCGATGAACTGCCCCGCCCTGCCGCTGCGCCTGCGGGCCGATGTTGCCGCTTTCCTGCTGCCCTACTGCCGCACCAGCAAGTGAAGCCGCCCAGGCACCACGTAGAGCCCCGTAGCGGGCTTTTTTCTTGTCTGGTGCGACGTGGGTAGCGTGAGCGCGCCAGCGCGCGCGTAGAGGGCACCTTACCCGCTGGCCAGCACCGACCCGCAGAGCTGACGATCCTGCACCACCACCCGGCCGCGTGCCGGGTTTTTTGCGCCTGGTGCGCTGCGGTTTCGTAGCGCGCCTGCACGGGCCGCGAGCTGGTGCAGGCGTGTACGGCGGCCGGCTAGGTTTTCTGACACCTATCTGACACAAACGAAAAGGCCACCGGGTTAAGGTGGCCTAAGTAGTTGATTTATATGGTGGAGAGGAGGAGGATCGAACTCCCGACCTCCGCATTGCGAACGCGGCGCTCTCCCAGCTGAGCTACCCCCCCACGAGGGATCGTCATTCTAGCGCAAATCAGGCGGCGGGCGGCAGCGTGGTTTCCATCTGCTGGCGGATTTGCCAGGCGCGCGTGCTGGTGTCCATGGCGACGTCGGCCCAGCTCAGGCACTGGCCCCTGGCGACGGGGCGCAGCACCTTCACGTCGTGCGCCAGGCCCAGCGGCAGGCCGCCCAGGGCCACCGACTGGCGGGCCGGTTGCAGCTTGCCCCAGACGGTGGTGCCGCCTTCGCCGTCCAGCAGCTCGCCGGGCTTCAGGTCGCGCTTGGCGGTGGCCACCACGTCGGCGTGCCAGCCTTGCGCCACGCCGGTGGCCTCGCGCCGCAGGGCGACGCTGGCCACGCTCAGGCCGACTTCCAGGCCGATCAGGTGCCAGCGCTTGTAGAGCGTGAAGTAGCGGCCGCTGTCGTCGGTGTGGGCGTTGTACTCTTCGAAGCAGTGCTGGATGTAGTCGGTTTCGGCCTGCACCGTCACCCACACGCCCATGCGGATGTCGTAGTCGATGGGCGTGCCGTCGGGCCGCAGGCAGGAGATGACCTCGACCATGCCTTTCCGGTCCAGCACGCCGCCTTCGCTGCGCGGGCGCGTCAGGTTGGGGATGTCGGCGATGCTGCCACTGGGGTAGGCCAGGCCGCCGGCGGGCACCGCCAGGCCGGTGGCGTTGGCGACGGCGGTGCTTTCGATGGCGGGCTTGCTGCCGTCCAGGAAGCTGTTGAACATCTTGGGGTTGAGCCCGCCGCGCGCGGCCTGCTCGGGCGTGAGGCCGTAGTAGCCCCACACGGTCTCGGGCGTGCTTTCGCAGAAATGCGGCAGCCACTTGTGGCCGCGCCCGGCCGCGACGACGGGAAAGCCGCAGGTGCGCGCCCAATCCACCAGGTCGCAGATCAGCGCGGGCTGGTCGCCGAAGGCCATGGAATAGACCACGCCGGCCTCGTGCGCGCGGCGCGCCAGCAGCGGGCCGCAAAAGGCGTCGGCCTCGACCGTGACGTTGACCACGTGCTTGCCGTGCGCAAAGGCCTCCAGGCAGTGGTCGACCGCGGCGATGGGGTGGCCGGTGCATTCGACGACGACGTCGATGGCGGGGTGGCGCACCAGGGCCTGCCAGTCCTCGCCGACGTGGGTGCTGCCGAGCTTGAGCGCCTCGTCGATGCTGGCGGCGCAGGCGCGCTCGGGCTGCCAGCCGACGCGCGCCAGGTTGGCGCGGGCGTTGGCGGGCGACAGGTCGGCTATGGCGGCCAGGTGCACGCCGGGCGTGCGCGGCACCTGCGCCAGGTACATGGAGCCGAACTTGCCGGCGCCGATCAGGCCGACGCGAATGGGGCGGCCGGCGGCCGCGCGTTGCTGGAGCTGGTGGTGCAGGCTCATGGGCAAACAGGCTACTTCATCTGGTTGCGGCGGGCCAGCTCGACGAACAGGCCCGAGTGGTCCAGCTCGCCGTCGCCGTGCGCCACGCCGTCGGCGTACAGGCGCTCCAGCGCGGCGGTGATGGGGGCGTCGAAGCCCATGCCGGCGGCGGTGTCCAGCGCGTTGCGCATGTCTTTCAGCTGCACCGCCATGCGCCCGCGCGGAGCGAAGTCGCGCGTCACCATGCGCTCGCCGTGCAGCTGCAGGATGCGGCTTTCGGCAAAGCCCCCGCCGATGGCCTGGCGCACCTTGGCCGGGTCGGCGCCGCCCTTCTCGCACAGCAGCAGCGCCTCGGCCACGGCGCCGATGGTGATGCCCACGATCATCTGGTTGGCCAGCTTGGCCAGCTGCCCCGCGCCGTGCGGGCCCACGTGCGTGGCGCGGCCCAGCGCCGCGAACACCGGCGCGGCACGCTCGACGTCGGCCGCCTCGCCGCCGGCCATGATGGCCAGCGTGCCGGCCTCGGCGCCCACGGTGCCGCCGGAGACCGGGGCGTCCAGGTGATGCACGCCGCGCTCGGCCAGGCGCCGGGCGTGCTCGCGCGCTTCGGCCGGCTTGATCGAGGCCATGTCGATGAACAGCGCGCCGGCGCGCATGGCGTCGGCGGCGCCCTGCTCGAACAGCACGCTGGCGACGACGGGGCCGTTTTCGAGCAGGCTGACGACGGCGTCGGCGGCCCGCACCGCATCGGCCAGGCTGGCATGCACCGCCACGCCATGCGCGGCCAGGGGCGCGGCCTTGCCGAGGCTGCGGTTCCAGGCGTGCACCTCATGCCCGGCGGCGGCCAGGCGGCGCGCCATCGGAAAGCCCATGTGGCCGGTGCCGAGGACGGCGAGTTTCATGCGCAACTCCTGAAATGAGAGCGCCCGGCGGACGTGTCGTGGCGCGCGGCGGCGGCTCGGTGCCGAGCCCGCATCCCGCGATGGGCCGGGCAAAAGACTGGCATTCTGCCCCATCCCCGGGCCGGCTTGGCCCGCCTGGCTTTGCGTCAGAATGGCGGCCGACCATGCCCCGAATCGACGATCTGCCCCACCACTACCCCGCGCCCGCCCAGCCCGACACGCAATGGCTGGAGCGCATGTACAACAACCTGATGCGCGTGCCGGACCATGGCGACTACTTCGCGCGCTGGACGGCGCAGTCGGCGCAGGTGCGCGCCAGCCTGCCCGGCACGCTGGACGTGGCCTACGGCGAGGCCCCGCGCGAGCGGCTGGACGCCTTTGCGGCGCCACGGCGGCGCGCGCCGCTGGTGGTGTTCGTGCACGGCGGCTACTGGAAGGCCATGGACAAGTCGCAGCACAGCTTCATCGCCGGGGCGCTGCACGACATGGGCGCCGCGGCGGTGCTGCCCAACTACACCCTGTGCCCGCAGACCAGCATCCCGCAGATCACGCTGCAGGTGGCGCGCGCCGTGGCCTGGGCCTGGCGCCACGCGGACGCGTTGAATGCCGACGCGCGGCGCCTGACGGTGATCGGCCACTCGGCCGGAGGCCAGCTGGCGGCGATGATGCTGGCCTGCGCCTGGGACGTGCTCGACCCCGGCCTGCCGCCGCGCGTGGTGCGCGGCGCCATGGGGCTGTCGGGCCTGTACGACCTGCAGCCGCTGATGCACACGCCCAGCCTGCAGGAGCGACTACGCCTGACGCCCGACCAGGTGCGGCGTGCCAGCCCGGCGCGCCTGCCCGCGCCCACGCACGGGCGCCTGCTGGCCGTGGTGGGCGGCGCGGAAAGCGGCGAATACCTGCGGCTCAACCGCCTGATCCAGCAGGCCTGGGGCCGCCAGCGCGTGCCGCAGGCGGTGGCGCTGCCGGGACTCAACCACTTCAGCATCGTTGATGCCCTGGCCACGCCCGGCCACCGCCTGAACCGCATGCTGCGCGAGCTGATCCGCTGAAAAACCAGGCGCTATGAAAAAAGAAGCTGCTGGCGCTTGTTCCGTGCGCGCCAGCAGCTTCTTTCATTCTGATCTTTGGCCGCCGTTCACATGAACAGGTGCTCGCCCGCGTTGTCCCCGCCCAGGATGACGTAGTTGACCTTGCGCACGTCGGCCAGCTTGGTGCCGCCGGCGTAGCTGATGGAGCTTTGCACGTCCTGCTCCATCTCGATCAGCGTGTCGGCCAGCTTGCCCTTGA
>OFJB01000939.1_pt1 | contig 12473 bp, 11 predicted proteins | sample 1775081 | NCBI WGS metagenome assembly OFJB01 (sample SAMN08195771, study PRJEB24354) | sludge metagenome | isolation source: initial sludge from phenol fed wastewater aerobic bioreactor | place: India: Nagpur | collected 2016-06-05 | reverse complement strand
CTTGGCTGGATGAAGCCGGATGCGATTCTCGTGAATGTGGCGCGTGGCGATATTATCGATGAGGGCGCGTTCTACGCGTTCTTGAAGGATCATCCCGATTTCAAGGCGGGGCTCGACGCGTGGTGGGTGGAGCCCTTCCGCTATAATAAGTTCGAAATTCATTATCCGTTCTTTGACCTGCCGAATGTGCTCGGTAGCCCGCACAACTCAGGCATGGTGCCCGAAGCGCTGGACAACGCGGTGCATGACGCCATTCAAAATCTCACGAACTTTTTGACCGGCGAACCTGTGCACGGCATCATGCGGCCGGAAGACTATGTCTGAGGTGGCCGGTGTCTGAGGCGGTATATGTCTGAGGCTGCCTATGTCTAAGGTGGCAAAGGCGCCCAACGCTGAGGTCGGCGCACTTCCCAGTCCCGATGACAATGACCGCAGGCCTCAGCTAGATATGACCAATACCGTTGATCCTCTTGAGCCCGTTGATCCTGTGGCTTCTTTTATCGCCCGCCAGCGAAAGTGGCAGGATGAGTTTAGGGCACTGCGCTCCATCATCTTAAAAAGCGAATCAAGCGGCGAGCTTACCGAAGGGCTTAAGTGGGGTGTGCCCTGCTATGCCTTCCAGGGCAGGAATGTCCTCCTGATCCACGGATTTAAGGACTATTGCGCCATTCTTTTTATAAAGGGGAGCCTGCTTGAGGACCCTGCTCACGTGTTTGTCCAGCAAACCGCAAACGTTCAGGCCGGCCGTCAAATTCGATTCGCGAGCCGCGGGCAAATTGACGCTATGGAGCCTGTTCTACGCGATTACATCGCCCGCGCCATCGAGCTTGAAAAATCTGGCCAGAAAGTGCGGTTCAAGGGCACGGATTCATTTCCCTTGGTCCCCGAATTCCAGCAAAAGCTCGACGCCGATCCTGCGCTCGCCGCGGCTTTTTCTGCCCTTACTCCCGGCCGCCAGCGCGCCTACCTGCTTTACTTTGCCCAGCCCAAACAGGCCCAAACTCGCCTCTCCCGCATCGAGAAATCGGTGCCACGGATATTGGCTGGCAAAGGTCTGCGCGAGTAAGAGTTGGCCTAGCTTCAAGAATCCTTGTTTTTCACTGGGTCACAAGCAAAGCTATTTTGGTCGGACTCTATAATGATCGAAACCAAGATAACAAGACGCCAATAGCTGTTTCTAGGTTTTCTGTTACCTTTCTGTCATGAATTACAACTGACTATGTCACCAAAAGTATATACGTACCGATATATATGACAAGTTGGTAAAGGATTAAATACAGCTTATTGTCAACATGTTATTTTGTATTACAGACTTTGATTCTTTTTATCACACGTTGACGGGATTACTTCCTGTCACAATAGCTCTTGCCATATCTCTTCACTCACGTTGAAGTCCACTAATCACAACGGTATCTTTTGACACGGCTAGACCTGAGCGTAAGTCATTATCAAGAAATGTCATTCACAGCTTCTTTGTGTACGATTAACTTGTAGGCGGCTACTTCTAAAAACCGTTAGGGTAAACTAGAACTTTCTTGGAGATATGGTAATAAAATATCAAAAAGCCTAATATTTTTGTTGACAAAACTCAAAAGTGGCTCATAAAATGCTCAATATATACCAAATGTTGTTAGGAAGGTTGCTTGATCGGAGGTTTTTCAGTGACTGGACAGTGTGTTGTTTGTGGCAACATAACAATCGATGATCTTGTTTTCTATGACGGCAAAGTGCGCATGGGTGTTCTGGGTGGAGATGGCATCTACAGTGCTTTGGGGGCTTCGTTATGGAACACAGATATAAAGATTTCTGCAGTTGCCGGTCCTGACTATCCAGTGAAGTTGCTTTCCGACCTTTATGGTTTCGATACTTCCTATATAAAGCACAAGGAAAAGCCGTCTTTACGTAACTGGGGACTCTATGAAAAGGACGGTACAAGACAGTTTGTCTTTCGGAATGAAAAGGCTCAATGGGCAGAGTATTCACCAGAGCCCGACGACTTGCCACCTGAGATCGTTAGGGATTCATACCTGCACTGTGCACCAATGCCTTGGGAAAACCAGATAGCAATTGTCAAGAGTGCCCGTCAGAAGGGTGCAGAGTTCATCTCCTTAGACCCACCATTTCAATATATGGAGGGTATGCAAATGCGAGACCTTGCTCGTGGTTTGGATTATGTTGACGCATTTCTGCCGAGCAGGCAAGAGATCAGGGCCATGTTTCCTGGTGTACCTCCAGAATTGGCCTTAGACACCTTGATCAATCAATTCCCAAGACTAAGAGCTATTGTAATAAAACTTGGTGAAGATGGAGCAATAGGATATGACAGATTGATGAACGTGAAATTCTCTGTTCCTGCATACAAGGCAAATGTAGTCGACCCAACTGGTGCTGGCGACTCCTTTTGCGGAGGATTTCTTGCAGGATTTATGAGAACCGCTAACGCTCGGGCAGCCGTATTGTACGGTGTTGTATCTGCTTCTTTTATTATTGAGACAGAGGGAACACTGGGACTACGAAGTATCAATACCGAAATGGCAGAAAGACGTTTGCACGAGATTAGCAGTGAAGTTATGGGGTAGGAACTTTCATGATATATGTACAAACAGGAAGGAGTAACGATTATGGAAGAAGAAAAGAAAGTGATGTTAGAAGAAATCTCATTACAGCCATCGTTTCTGAGAGAAAATGCAAATCCAATCCTGCAGAATTTAGCAAGTAGTCTCAAAGAGCACGATATCAGTACAATAACCCACATTTATATTCTAGGCTGTGGCGATTCATTTTATTCAGCACTTGCAAACCGAATGTCACTTATGGAACTTACTGGACTTTATGTTGAGTCTGTTGAGGCATTGGAGTTCTCGCGCTACGTTGTTAATTATATGCCTAAAGGATCTGCTGTTATTGGAGTTTCAAACTCAGGAACAGTCTCTAGAACGATTGAAGGCGTAAAGCGTGCACGTGAAAATGGAGCTTTGACGTTTGCCATAACAACAAGTGCAAATAGCCCGTTGGCACAGGCGGTCGACATACCTCTCGTAGTAAATTCACCACCAAATATCAAAGAACGTCGGAATGGTCCTCCTATTGTTACACCGGGTACTGTAACTTATATGGCCAGTTTACTGGGAGTCTACTGTGTCGGCATGGCATTCGGTAGAAAACTTGGGCGTCTAACAGATGAGGACGTACAAAAACGGCTAGAAGAAATAGATAGCATCTCGGTCACTATTGATAAGACTATAAAATCGATTGATCCAATAGCACAAGAATACGCAAAGAAGCTTCCGATAGAAAGGCGAATACTAGTACTTGGCGGTGGACCAAATTATGCTACCGCTTTTTTCTCAGTTGCAAAACTATTTGAGGCGCTAAGGTGCCCGGCATCAGCAGTAGAGATGGAAGAGTGGGCACATGAAGAGTACTTTGTTTCTGATAAGAATACATCGGTATTCGTAATTGTTCCTCCCGGTGAAGCAAGGAGCAGAGCAATTGAACAAATGAAGGCTGCCCACGATATGGGTGCGGAAGTTATTGCAATTTGCGCTTCAAGTGACACGGAGATTTCACAGTATGCGGACAGCACTTTCTTAATACAAGGTGAAATTCGTGAAGAGCTCACGCCATTTGTCTATTGTATTCCATTTGAACTCTTGTCTTGCTATCTATCAGATGTACGGCATAGTTTCTTCCTTGGTTTTGACGATCCAAAGAGAAGAGAAGTAAATTTCCGCCAGATTTTTAATTCGCTAACTACGGAGGCTAATAAGAAAAAATGAGCGAGATTCTTACTAGGATGAAGAATGGTTCAAAGGTGGCAGTGGGAATGGTCCAACTAGAACCACTGCCAGGTAGTTCCATGTTTAGAGGCGCCGATTTGAATTCGATGATTTCAAGCGCGATTGAAGATGCCGTGTCCCTTGAGGATGCAGGATTTGATGCTGTTATGGTGCAGAATCTTGGTGATCTACCTGTAACCCACAAGGTAACAAGTACCCAATTGGCGTGGATTTCCCGAATAGTTTTTGAGGTGGTAAAAAGCGTTTCAATTCCTGTTGGCCTTAATTTGATGGAAAATGACGCGGAGGCAATGCTTTCGGTGGCGAGCGCAACAGGTTTGGATTTCTTAAGAATGAAAGTTTTTGTTGGCGTGATGGTAACACCTTTTGGGCTTGTAGAGAGTTGCGCATATGAAGCCAATCGGATACGGAATCTATTGAATGCAACATCTATAGCAATTTTTGCGGACGTGCATGATAGGACTGGAATCAACCTTGGTGGTCGTGATATCGAGCCTGATATTAGAGAGGCTATTGACTTGGGTCATGCAGATGGCCTGGTTTTGACAGGCTCAAATTATGAAGAGTCGAAACTATTTATTAATAAGGCCAAAAAGAAATTCCCGCAGGTTCCAGTATTTCTAGGTGGTGGATGTAACGAGGAGAACTTGCAAACGACACTCAGGATTGCTGATGGAGTAATAATATCTAGTGCGCTCAAGGATACGAACTCGGCATTTGGGAGAATTAATTTCGAGAAGGCTAAGCACTTTATGAATGTATTTAGGGAAATGAGCTAATTCTCCTTGAACGCTTGAACGTTGGTATAGTAGAAGGAGGTACAAAGACGTATAGCCTGATTTGTCCTATTGCGACTTAGCGTACGCGGGTCGAGGTGAGCTTGTTTGTGATACAGATTTAGATCGATGAAGACTTATGTAGAAGGAGGGAATTATGAGATTCAGGAAAGTGATACAAATTTCGCTCGTAAGTATTCTACTATGTGCAGCTTTTGGTTCGGCATTAGCTGCTCCAGCCCTTAAGGTCGCTATGATAACATCTGAATCAGGGCTGGGTGATCGTTCTTTTAACGATATGATGTATCAAGGCATGCAACGTGCTGAAAAAGAGCTTGGTGTAAAAGTCAATGTCATTCAACCGAAGAGCATTTCTGAGTTTAAGTCGACTCTTGCAAGAGCTGCAGAACTTGGCTTTGATGTGATAATTGGATCATCATTTGACATGGTTCAGCCAATGCAGGAAGTGGCGGCAATGTATCCTAATCAGAAGTTTGGCCTAGTCGATGTCGGAGAAGATCCTATCGCACCAAATGTCGTAAGCACGGTTACCAAAGACTGGGAAGGTTCATTCCTGGTGGGCGTGATTGCCGCAAAGACAACCAAGACCGGTATCATCGGGTTTGTCGGAGGTAAGGATATACCAATTATTCATAGATTCTATCTTGGGTACTATTATGGCGCAAAAATGGTAAATCCGAGTATCCAAGTCCTGGAGAGCTATACGGGTACATTTACGGATCCTGCTGCAGGTAAGGAATATACATTAGCACTAATAAATAAGAAGTCAGACATAAACTTTGCTGTGGCCGGTGCGACCAGTGCTGGCGTTATAGACGCTGCTAAGCAGACCAAAACATTGGCAATAGGCGTTGATTCGAACCAAAACTATTTGGCACCAGGATTTGTTCTAACTTCAATGGTCAAGAGAGTTGATAACCAAGCTTATGATATTATTAAGATGGTGCTGGACGGTAAGTTCAAGGGAGGCGTAGTACTTGATTATGGCCTCAAGGAAGGTGGTGTCGATTATGCTATGGATCAATATAACAAAGGGCTCATTGCTGATGCGACTTTAAAGCTAGCAGAAGATTACCGACAAAAGGTGATAAATGGTTCTATCGTAGTGCCAAATTATATGGAAGTCAAGGAAGGCCAAACGATGGTCGGGAATCCTCCGATCAAAAATCCTTATGTCAAATAGTAAAGTAAGAAATCTGGCTAGACTATACCTATAGTTTTGTTTGATTCAGTTTGAATCTCAGCCAATTAAATTGGCTGAGATTCAAACCAAGAGGAGCATCGGTAGATGACTGACGCTGTTGTAATGAAGGGAATCGTAAAAGCTTTTGATACACTTGTGGCTAATGATCATGTAGATTTTTCTGCGCATAAGGGAGAAATTCATGCATTGGTCGGTGAAAATGGTGCTGGTAAGTCTACACTTATGAACATTCTCTATGGTGTTTTAACGCCAGATGGTGGAACAATAGAAATCAATAATCAAAAAGTCCAGATTTCTAATCCGTCAATTGCAATTAAACTTGGAATAGGAATGGTCCATCAGAATTTTAAACTTGTGCCGTCTTTGAGCGTTGCTGAGAATGTCGTACTGGGACAGGAACCTGGTAAGAGCATATTATTTGATTCAATCGCAGCAAAGAAAAAAGTCCAAGAGATAGCTTCGAAAGACCTTGGAATCTCTATGGACCCTGATGCCACTGTAGCCGACCTTCCTGTCGGCCTTCAACAGCAGGTTGAGATAATAAAGATGCTCTATCGAGAGGCAAGTTTACTGATTTTGGATGAGCCGACAGCTGTCTTAACGCCTCAAGAGACTGAAGAACTTTTTGCCACACTAAGGAAGCTCGCAGCGAATGGCAAGACAATTGTTTTTATTACGCATAAGCTCAACGAGGTTATGTCAGTGTCCGACCGAGTTACCGTCATGCGAGCAGGCAAAGTCATAATGACACTTAATACAATGGATACTTGTGCTGAAGACTTGGCTGAAAAGATGGTTGGGCGTCCTGTACTCTTTAAAGTAGAAAAAAAACCAGCAAGTCCTGGTAAAGTTCTGATGGAAGTAAAGAACCTTCATGTAAATAACGCGCACGGGGTAGAGTCAATTCATAGCTTAAGTTTTCAGATCCATGAGCACGAGATTGTTGGGTTGGCTGGGGTTCAAGGTAACGGCCAAGATGAACTAGTTGAAGCCCTTACCAGGCTTAGGCAAATCAGTGATGGCGAGATAATATTGCAAGGCAAGAATATAAGTTCTGCTTCGACGCGACAATTGAGAGACATGGGAGTCGCCTATATTCCCTCTGATAGGACTTCAATTGGACTTTCTGTCAATGACCAAATTTGGAGAAACATGATATTGGGGCACCACAACTCAAAAGAATTTGGCCGAGGTATAAATTTGGATACGAAAAAGGCAAACGAATTTACTGAAAAAATGATAGGAGAATTTGATATTCGTGGAGCCCGACCTGATATCTTTGCCAAAGCACTCTCTGGTGGAAATCAGCAGAAGATTGTCTTGGCTAGAGAACTTTCACGAGGTGGAAAAGTTATCATTGCAGACCAGCCCACCAGAGGTGTTGATATTGGTGCTATGGAGTTTATACATAAGCAGTTAGTCATGATGCGAGACTTAGGCTATGGGATATTTCTTGTATCAGCTGATCTTGATGAGATATTCTCTTTATCAGATAGAATCTTGGTTATTTTTAAGGGCAAGATCATGGGCGAACTGGCTTCCGTCAATGCCTCTATTCAGGAAGTTGGTAGAATGATGGCTGGCATTTCTACAAACGGAGATAAAAATTGAGTAGGACAAAAACTAAGATTCAAGACGATGAGATGCTTAGGGTTAAGGCTTCGAGCGTAGAGAGAATAATTGGAGGAATTGCAAAACCTTTTCTTACAATCTGTGCTGCTCTTCTTATTGGAGCACTGATTATCTTCCTTATGGGCGAGGATCCTGTAGTCGCATACACAGTGCTTTTTCGTGGTGCATTTAAGGGGATCAATAACATTATCGCGACGCTTCAGAATACGACACCTTTACTTTTTACTGGCTTAGCGGTCTCTCTTGCATTTAGATCAAATGTTACCAATATAGGCGTCGAAGGACAAATGTTGTTTGGTGCTCTGGCTGCTGGAGCTGTCGGTTATTACATCCATCTGCCATGGTTTTTGCATATTCCGCTTGCAATAGCGGCAGCAGGTATCGCAGGAGCACTTTGGGCACTGATTCCTGCAATAATGAAAGTTAAATTGAATGTTAATGAAATGGTAGTTTGTCTTATGCTCAACCCAATAGCACAACTAATAACAAGCTACCTTTCATCCTATCCCTTAAAGGCGCCAGGCCCAACGAATAAAACTTATGATATCATGCCCACTGCACGTCTGCCGCAATTTTCGAACTCGTCTCAATTCAATGCAGGATTCTTTTTAGCATTAGGCTTATTGATACTCTTTTGGTATATAAATAACCACACGAAGAAAGGCTATGAGTGGGAACTGATAGGTCAGAACTCTTCGTTTGCGCGGTACGGTGGTATTAATGTTGAACGAAATATTGTTGAAATCTTCCTTGTGTCCGGAATGGTTGGTGGGCTGGCTGGGGCAGAGCAGGCTCTTGGGGTCTATGGTGCATTCTATAATGGTTTTTCCCCAGGATATGGCTTCGATGGTATCGCAGTAGCAATGCTGGCAAAATTTAATCCGCTGGCAGTTTCTCTATCTGCCTTGCTTCTAGGAGCTTTGAATAGTGGTAGTATCATGATGCAGATGATGACCTCGGTAACGCGCGATTTAGTCAAGGTTTTACAGGCCATTATCGTTCTTCTATTGGCCGCTGAGTTTTCTATCGGAACGTTCAAGAAAAAGAAAAAATGAATGCAGTTAATAGTGTACCAGACAAGCGATAGGGAGTAAAAAGATGAACAGCGTTTTGACATTGGATTTTATTACGACAATTATTCGGATATCTACTCCACTTGTGTTTGCTGCTCTTGGAGGGCTTTTGACGTTTAAGGCAGGTATTTTGAATATCGCCATGGACGGTTTTATGCTGATCGCCGCGTTCGTCGGTGTAGCAGTGGAATATTATACGAGTAATCTCTACATTTCTGTCTTGGCATCGATATTGGCATCAATCGTTCTATCAGCGCTTTTTGGCTATTTTAATTTGAAGTTTAAAGCAAATATTTTTATTGCAGGTACTGCGATTGGTATTCTAGCGTCTGGACTTACAGCAGTTCTTCTTAAAGGTCTTTTTGGCCAAATGGGGGTTTTTACTGCAGGAAAGGCCTTGAGATTTCCACAACTTGAGATACCAATCATAAAAGATATACCGGTGTTACGAGAGCTATTTAGCGGTTACACAATATTAGTCTATCTTGCCTTCATTCTTACTCCAATCATTAGTTTTGTTTTATATAGAACAAAGTGGGGTCTCCATGTTAGAGCGGTTGGAGAAAGTCCTGACGCTGCTGCCTCTCTTGGTATTAACGTTTTTGCTATTAAGATGGAGACTGTTATTCTCAGTGGTCTTTTCTGCGGTCTTGCTGGTGCTTATTTGTCGTTGGATTATGTTAGTCTGTTTAGTCGTGACATGACGGCTGATCGTGGACTGATAGCTCTGGCTGCTATTTTTTTTGCTAAGGGTGATCCACTAAGGACTGTTGCAGTTACTCTTTTGTTTGGTGCAGCGCAAGGGCTTTCCGTACGCATGCAGCTTACTGCTGGAGTTGCACCACAAATAATGCAAATTATCCCATACTTTGTGACGATGTTAGCGTTGGTGATTGTTGGGATCCAGGCGAAACGCAAGCATTTCAATCTTGAGACTACTACTGCGAAGTAATTGTGAACATAGGTTAGGTGCCTATTAAAGGAGACATGAAAATGATTGATGCATCAAGACCTACGAGCGAGGAAGGTCGGCAATATCACATTAATTGCTCAAAAGGCGATTTGTCACCTTATGTCTTATTGCCAGGTGACCCATTCCGTATCCCAATTATTGGTTCTTATTGGGATTCCTATCGTGAGGTTGCACATCATAGAGAATTTTGGTCTGCTGTTGGTAAGTATAAAGGGGTTGATGTATCCGCGTGTTCAACAGGTATTGGCGGTCCTTCGACCGAGATAGCAGTCAATGAGTTAGCTGTAATTGGTTGTAACACATTTATACGGGTTGGTACTGCTGGGGCGCTCATCTCGGATGCTAAATGTGGAGAGATGATCATTTCAACAGGTGCAATACGGTTCGACGGCTCGTCATCTCAATATGTGTGGCCTGAATACCCTGCGGTATCAAATTATGAGGTTGTCATGGCTTTAATTGAAGCTTGTGAGTCTCTTGGCTTCGGTTATCACCTTGGTATTACCGCGTCAGTAAGTTCATTCTATGCCGGTCAGGCTAGGCCTTCTTACAATGACTATTTCCCAAGTGCAAAACAAAATCTTGTAGAGGACCTAAACCGTGCTGGCGTAGTTAGTTTTGAGATGGAATCCGGGACTCTTTTGACATTAGCAAGCATTTTTGGGCTAAGAGCGGGTACCGTTTGCGCTGTCAACGCAAACCGAGTCACCAATGAGTGGAAAGTGGGCGATAATGAGAAGAACGTCGCATTAGTGGGTAATGAAGCAATAAGAATTCTTGCTGCATGGGATAAAACGAAAACCGATAAGGGTAGAAAATATTTTTTTCCATCTCTTAAATAGAGTTGAAATGGAATGAGACACAAAGAGTAAATAATTAGGAGTAAAACCCAATGGGAATAAAGAAAAGAATAGTCATCCTTCCACCAATTCCTGTTTTGGAATTCGAAAGGGATCGTAGACAACGCCAGTATGAGAGATTTTGTTCGTCTGAGACCGACGTTGATGTTCGTATTCTAAAGGGGGGCCCGGAGTTGACGGACAGGGAATATGAACTCTTTTGGTCAACAGGTTTTATGATCTTGGAAGCAGAACAAGCGCAAAAGGATGGCGCTGACGGGATCCTAATCGACTGTACTGCAGACCCAGGGTTGGAACAGATAGCTGAGACAGTTGACATACCAGTTATTGGAGCACTATCTGCCGGTGTACATCTTGCCTTGCAAATAAGCAGGAAATTCTCAATCTTGTCCCTCGATGCTGACTGGAAAAGAATGATTGAATCGAGGTTGCAATGCTATGGATTGCTAAACCATCTTGCATCAATTGAAGTTATAGGTAAACATGTTTATCAACCGTCATTAGGCAGAAGTATGCGGAATGATGAACAACAATCATTTTTTCAATCTCTCCGTGCAGCAGGAGAGAGGGCCTTAATTGCTGGGGCCGAAAGTATTGTGCTGGGTTCCACGACGATTATAGATGACATTGAGGAGCTTGAAGACATTTTGGGAATTCCTGTGATTCCACCTGGTATTGTGGGGCTTAAAACGCTTGAATTCATAATAGGCATGGGAATCAAACAATCGCGTGTAGCCTATCCCAAGCCGGCTATCAATTTTGGTGCCGAGATCGTCAAGCGTCTTCTATAGAGGTACCAAAAATCATACTATTAACAGCTCAATGTTGAGTTGTCGGATAGCATCCGCATATTCTTGCGAGATACCATCGTCTGTAATTACTATATCAAACTCTTTCAGCTCAGAAAAGAAAACTGGTCTTACTTTTCCCATTTTGCTCGAGTCTGCAATGAGGATTCGTGTTTGCGTTGCAGCCATTGCAGCCTGTTTTATTTGCGTTTCATATCGATTGGATGTTGTTACACCAAGACGCAGATTTACGCCACGCGCCGATATAAAAGCCTTGTTTGTGCGGTTACCCTTTATAAGAGATACGCCCTCTGAACTTTCAAAGATAAGTGTTGATTCATGAAAGTAACCACCACTGAAGACTATGTTGCACTCGGCTTGGCTATAAATGCTTTCTAAGATGTTAATAGCATGGCACATAACCGTAATTTCGTTGGGCAAATATTCGCACATACATTCTGTAGTTGAACCAGCATCCAAAAAGATAAAATCCTTTGGTTGTATAAGACTTGTAGCTTTCTTTGCGATTCGGATCTTTTGATCAAGAAATAGGTCGTCATCCCGGTCTGAATAATATCTATTTGTGTTTATTCCACGGACGCGACCATTTGGTTTGTTGAAGACTGCACCACCATGCATGAGTTTTATGATGTTTTTCTCTTGAAGAATGACCAAATCTCTCCTTATAGTCATTTCAGAAACAGACAGTGAGGCAGCCAAATCATGAATTGATGATGCTTTGTTAACTTTTAGTATTTCGGTAATTTTTCGAATTCGTTCCGTGCGCGGATCGATCTTACGCATTGTGCTCATTATAACCTCTCAGCATTGATAATAGTAGATTTCTAAAGAAAGGCAAGGGGTTCGAGATGGGTATAGAGAACACCTAGTCAGGCCTGTTGATCGGACAAAATTCGAGCAAAACGGACACTGTAAATAGCGTTGGATGCTCCGAGCAAGATGCTGTTTTTCAGACCGAACAGAGACGAGATGGTGTCTTTAGAGGTCTTGATAGCTAGTAAATGGGTTGAATCCAAATTACTCACTGGACATGTCTCCCGCCCTGGATTAGATTCTAGAGCAAGGCGTTAGAAGATGAACACACAGGGTACGCAACAGGCGCAGGATGCACAAGGACCACAGAAGAAGCGCAGAGGACGCGGCAAGGTCGGGAACACCGACATTCTCGATGCGGTGTGGGAGTCGATCGCTAAAGGCGGGAGCCGCAAGGTCAGCGAGCTAGCTCAAGAATTCACCGTTTCGCAAGTTTCTATACGGAAATGTCTTAACGAGCTTGAGAGGAGGGGCCTGGTGCAGCGCCTGCATGGCGAGGCGCGGATTTACAA
>OFJB01000937.1_pt1 | contig 12480 bp, 8 predicted proteins | sample 1775081 | NCBI WGS metagenome assembly OFJB01 (sample SAMN08195771, study PRJEB24354) | sludge metagenome | isolation source: initial sludge from phenol fed wastewater aerobic bioreactor | place: India: Nagpur | collected 2016-06-05 | reverse complement strand
GGCCACCGTCGTGACGAGGCCGACGACGGACGCGACCAGCACGGGAGTGTCGCGCATGATCACGGCGTAGGTGAACCAGCCGGCACCGCTGACGAGCCGGGCGATCCACGATCCGATCGCGACGCCGGACTCCTCGCCCGCGCGCCAGCTTCCGAACGAGTCCACGAGCTGGGGCCACGACGCGACCAGGCCGAGGCTGAACCCGATGTAGCCCACGATGCTCGGCGGCAGCGTGAGGGCCGCCACGACGACCACCACGAGCGCGCCGCCGACGACGACAGCCCGATGGCCTCGACGCCACCGGCTGGGAACCAGCAGGACCAGGGCGACCGACCCCGTGCACAGCACGACGTTGCCCGGGATCTGGAAGGGGGTCGCCGTCAGCAGGCCGTAGGCGAGCCACGACAGCGACGACGCGGCTGTCAGCGTCCAGGAGACCGGAGAGACGCCGGTGAGCCCGGGATGCCGGATGGTTCGCGCGAGCTGGGGGAGGACAGTGGCCACGACGATCGCAGCGGATACGTAGGCAAGGGCGAGCGCGAAGGTGTGCACGGGGATCTCTCACGGATGGTTCTGTATGGATACAGTCTGTAACGATACAGCAACGATCTGGAATGCTCCACTCGGGTGGGGGAGGTGCGATGAGCGAGGACCGGCCGACGCTGGACACGGTGGCCAAAGCGGCCGGGGTGTCCCGCATGACGGTGTCGAACGCGTACAACCGCCCCGACCAGCTCTCGGAGAAGACCCGCGCCCACGTTCTTGCCGTGGCCGAGCACCTCGGCTACCCCGGACCTGATCCGGCCGGCCGGTCGTTGCGTCGCGGCCGGGCCGACTCCGTGGGCGTCCTGTTGTCCGAGGACCTGTCGGCCGCGTTCAGCGATCCCGGTCTCGTGGCCTTCCTCGAAGGCATCGCCGACGAGCTCAGCACCGCCCGTCAGGCGATGCTCCTGATCCCGGCCGAGGTCGACGTCGACGGCGCCCTCGTCCGCGATGCCATCGTCGACGCGTTCATCACGTGCAGCGTCGACGAGGCGCACCCCTCACTGGCGGCGGTCCTGTCCCGGCGCCTTCCCGTCGTCGCCGCGGGCATCCCCCGGCTGGAGGGCGTTCCCGGCGTCGGCATCGACAACACCCGCGGCGGGACGATCGTCGGGGAGCACCTGCTCGGCCTGGGTCATCGCCGGTTCGGCGTCGTGATGCGCAGCGCGGGTCGTTCGGACGCGTCGCCCCGGACGGCGCCGCGCGTCGGTCTCCGTCAGCGCTATGAAGGCTTCTCCCGGGCCGTCGAGGAAGCGGGCCTGCCGGCGTCCGCCATCAGCGTCGTCGAGGTCCCGGACAGCACGATCGCCGCGGGCAGAGCGGCGGTCGAGCAGCTGCTCGTGCTGCCGCCGCGACGACGGCCCACGGCCGTGTTCGCCGTGACGGACGCGCTCGCGCTGGGCGTCCTCGACGCCGCGCACGCCGTGGGCCTCCGCGTGCCGCGCGACCTGTCCGTCGTGGGCTTCGACGACATCGCCGAGGCTGCCCGCAGCCGGCCGGCACTGACCACGGTCTCGCAGGCGCTGCGCGAACAGGGTGCTCAGTCGGCGATCCTGGCGCTGCGCCAGGTGGAGGGGCACCGCGTCCGGTCCGTCCGGATCGACGCCGAGCTCGTCGTGCGCGACTCGACCGGGCCCGCCGCGTGACCCGGGTCGTCGCGGTGACCGGCGCTGGCGGACGGGTCGGAGCCGCCTGCCTGCGCGCGCTGGCCGACCGGGGCGAGGTCGTCATCGCCGTGGATCGGCGGCGTGGCAACGGCCCGGGCGAGTGGCGGCGCGCCGATCTTCGGCGTGCCCGCTCGGCCCGACGTGCTCTGGCCGGCGCGACCCACTTGATCCACCTCGCCGGATACCCCGCGCCGGATCCCAGTCTGGGTTGGCGCGTCCTCACGGACAACGTGGCGATGACGGCCAACGTCCTCGACGCGTTCGCCGGCGGGCGGCCCGAGACTGCGGTGCTGGCGTCGTCCTTCTGCGTGTACGGACTGGTGTTCCCACCGAGCCTCGGTTCGCCGCAGTACCTGCCGATCGACGAGGACCACCCCGCCAAGGCGGCGGACCCCTACGGCCTGTCGAAGATCGCGCTCGAGCACCTCGCCGGCGTGTGGAGCGAACACACGGGCGCGACGAGTGTGGCGATCCGCTTCCCCTGGACGGCGGCTCCCGGCGAGTCAGAGCGCATCAGCCGGTATCTCGGCAGCATGCGCGACGACCCGCACTCCTCGAGCAGCGCGGGCAGCCTGTGGACGTCGGTCCACATCGACGATCTCGCCGATGCGTTCGTGCGGGCCCTCGACGTCCACGACGGCCGGGCGCACGTGCTCAACGTGAGCTCTCCGTGGCTGCCCGTGGACGAAGCCCTGACGCGGCTTGCTGCGAGTGCCCACCCCAGGGCCGAGAGGCGACCGGGGCTGGACGACGTCGGCGCGCTGGACACCCGGCGGGCCCGCGAGCTCCTCGGATGGGCGCCGACCCGGACGTTCGCCGACGTCCTCCCGTCTCCGCGATGACGTCGGAAGGTCACCGACGTCTGCAGGTCACCGCCCGCGCGTCAGGTCCTGCGCGAGCATGACGATGATCCCGCTCGGCCCGCGCACGTAGGTCAGGCGGTAGAGGTCCTCGTAGGTCGCGACGCCGCGGAGCGGGCCGAACCCGTGGGCCGCGACCGTCTCCAGCGCCGCGTCGATGTCGTCGACGGCGAAGGCGATCCGATGCATCCCGATCTCGTTCGGGCGCGTGGGCTCGGTCTCGATCGCCTCCGGGTGGATGTACTCGAACAGCTCGATCCGAGCCTGGTCGTCCGGGGTCTGGAGCATGGCCATCCGCACGTGGTTGCCGTCCAGTCCGACAGCGGTGTCGGCCCACTCGCCGCTGACCGTCCCCTGTCCGACGACCGTCAGGCCGAGATCGACGAAGAAGGCGACGGCGGCGTCGAGGTCCCGGACCGCGATGGCGACGTTCTCGAGCCTGATGGTCATGGCCTGGATCGTACGAGCGTCAGGCCGACCGCGCCCGTGGCGCGGCGGTGGCGGGGACGAAGTCGCCGGCGTTCGCCCGGAGGGACCCCAGGACGCGGATGAGCGTCGCCGTGTCCGATCGCGTCAGCCCGAGGTCGCCGAGGACGTCGGCACGGAGCGTCGAGGACGCTCCGTCGAGCCGGTCCCGGCCGTGATCCGTGAGCCGCACGAGGATCCGCCGCGCGTCGTCGGGGTCGACCGCCCGCTCCACGAGCCCGTCGCCCTCGAGCCGGTCGAGCGCGCTCGAGACGCTGGTCGGGTGCACCTGGAGCGCGTCCGCGAGTCCGGTGACGTGGACGGGTCGACCGTCGGCGTGGGCCAGCACCGCGAGCACCTCGAAGCGGGCGAGGGTCAGGCCCGCCGGTCGGAGCGCCCGGTCGATCCTGTTCGTCAGCATCCGCTGCGCCGCGAACAACGCGAGCACCGTCGCCGCTCCACGGCCACCGGCCGGCCAGCCGCGCCGGTCCCACGCCCGGGTCCACATCTCGTCGAGCGACTCCGGCTCCGCGCCGGCGCGCATCAGAAGTCCTCGCCGAACGTCACGTCCCCGGTGACGCCGACCTGGTAGGCGGAGACGCGACGCTCGAAGAAGTTCGAGAGCTCCTGCACGTCCTGCAGCTCCATGAACGCGAAGGGGTTCGCCGTGCCGTACATCGGATCGATCCCGAGCAGCGCCAGGCGGCGGTCCGCGACGTGCTCGAGGTACGCCCGCATGTCCGCGATGGACATCCCGGCGACGCCGCCGCCGAGGAGGTCCTCGGCGAACGCGACCTCGCAGTCGACGGCCTCGGCGAGCATCGACCGGACGTCGATCTCCATCTGCGCGTCGAACAGGCCCGGCTCCTGGGCGCGCGCGACCTCGATGACGTCGAAGGCGAACGCCATGTGCATCGACTCGTCACGGAACACCCAGTTCGTGCCGGATGCCAAGCCGTTGAGCAGGCCGCGCGACCGCAGGAAGTACACGTAGGCGAAGGCCCCGTAGAAGAACAGGCCTTCGATGCATGCGGCGAAGCAGACGAGGTTCAGCAGGAACCGGCGACGGTCCTCGACCGTCCGCAGCTCGTCCAGCTCGCCGATGGAGGAGATCCAGCGGAAGCAGAACTCGGCCTTCCGCCGGATGGAGGGGATGTTCTCGACGGCGGCGAACGCCGCGAACCGCTCCTCCTCGTCGGGCAGGTACGTGTCGAGGAGGGTCAGGTAGAACTGGACGTGGACGGCCTCCTCGAACAGCTGCCGCGACAGGTACAGCCTCCCCTCGGGCGAGTTCACGTGCTTGTACAGGTTGAGCACCAGATTGTTCGCGACGATCGTGTCGCCGGTGGCGAAGAACGCGACGAGCCGGCCCACGAGGTGACGCTCGGCCGGCGTGAGGCGGGCCAGGTCCGTCAGGTCGGAGTGCAGGTCGACCTCCTCGACCGTCCAGGTGTTCTTGATCGCATCGCGGTAGCGGTCGTAGAAGCCGGGGTACCTCATCGGCCGCAGCGTCAGGTCCATGCCAGGGTCCAGCAGCAGCCCGGTCACTGGCAGGCCTCGCACGACTCGGGGTTCTCCAGGCTGCAGGCGACGGCCTCGGCATCGGCGGGCGCTGACGCCGGGACGGTCGCCTGCTGGATCCGGGTCGCCGGACGTGATCGCAGGTAGTAGGTCGTCTTCAACCCCCGCTGCCACGCGTAGAGGTACATCGAGGACAGCTTGCCGATGCTCGGGGAGGCCATGAACAGGTTCAGTGACTGGCTCTGGTCGACGAAGGGTGCGCGCGCCGCCGCCAGGTCGATGAGCGCGCGCTGCGGGAGCTCCCACGCGGTGCGGAACAGCACGCGCACGTCCTCGGGGAGTGCCGTGACACCCTGCACCGACCCGTCCGCCCGCTTGATCTGCTCGCGGACCTCGGGCGTCCACAGGCCGCGTTCGTTCAGCTCGCGGACCAGGGCGGTGTTGACCTGGAGGAACTCGCCGGAGAGCGTCTCGCGCTTGAACAGGTTCGACACCTGCGGCTCGATGCACTCGTAGCACCCGGCGATCGAGGCGATCGTGGCCGTCGGCGCGATGGCGACCAGCAGGGAGTTGCGCAGGCCCGTCCGGCCGACGCGCTCGCGCAGTGCGGCCCATCGCTCCGCCTGGGTGACGTCGGCTCCCCACAGGTCCGGCTGCAGCGCGCCCGCCGCCGCGCGAGTCAGTCCGAACGCGGGGTGCGCCCCGTGCTGCTCGGCAAGATCGGCCGACACCTCCAGTGCGGTCAGGTACACCTCCTCCGCGATCCGCGTCGACACCTCCTCGGCAGCTGCGGAGTCGAAGGGCAGGCGCAGGGCGAAGAGCACGTCCTGCAGGCCCATGATCCCCAGCCCGACCGGCCGCCAGCGCGGGTTCGACGCGGCGGCCTGCGGGCTCGGGTAGTAGTTGATGTCGATGACGCGGTCGAGGAACGGCACGGCGGTCCGCACCGTGCGGCGAAGCCGCTCCCAGTCGACGGCCGGTCCGTCCGGGCCGAGCGTGACGTGGGCGCCGAGGTTGACCGACCCGAGGTTGCACACGGCGGTCTCGTCGTCGCCGCACACCTCGATGATCTCGGTGCACAGGTTCGACAGGTGGACGACGCCGCCTCCCGCACCGACCTGGTTGCACGTCCGGTTGGCTGCGTCCTTGAAGGTCATCCAGCCGTTGCCGGTCTGCGCGAGCGTGCGCATCATCTTCCCGTAGAGGTCGCGTGCGCGGACGGTACGCACGATGCGGCCAGCCTCCTCGGCGGCGCGGTAGGCGGCGTCGAACTCCTCGCCCCACAGTTCGGGCAGCTCGGGCACCTGGTCCGGGTCGATCAGCGACCAGTCGGCGTCGGCCTCGACGCGCCGCATGAACTCGTCCGGGATCCAGTTGGCCAGGTTGAGATTGTGGGTGCGTCGGGCATCCTCGCCGGTGTTGTCCCGCAGCTCGAGGAACTCCTCGACGTCGGGGTGCCACGGCTCGAGGTACACGCAGGCGGCTCCCTTGCGCCGGCCGCCCTGGTTGACGGCAGCGACCGATGCGTCGAGGGTGCGCAGCCACGGGACGATGCCGTTCGACTGGCCGTTCGTCCCGCGGATCAACGCTCCACGGGACCGGATGCGCGACCATGAGATCCCGATGCCGCCCGCGAACTTAGACAGGCGCGCGACCTGCTGGTACCGCTCGTAGATGGAGTCCAGCTCGTCGCGCGGGGAGTCGACGAGGTAGCAGGAGGACATCTGGGTGTGCCGGGTGCCGGAGTTGAACAGCGTCGGGCTGCTGGGCAGGTAGGCGAGGCTCGACATCAGCCGGTAGAACTCGATCGCCTCGGCGGGGGACTGCGCCAGGCCGGACGCGACGCGCAGCAGGAAGTACTGCGGGGTCTCGACGACCAGGCGCGTGACCGGGTGGCGCAGGAGGTAGCGGTCGTACACCGTGCGCAGGCCGAAGTACTCGAACCGCAGGTCGGCGGTCTCGTCGACGGCGAAGTCGAGCTTGCGCGCGTTCGCGGCGACGAAGGCCGCCGTCTCGTCGCCGATGAGCCCCGTCGCGTGGCCGAGCGCGATCGACTGGCTGAACGAGGCGATCCCCTGGCCGCGGACCTCCTTGTCGACGTAGGCCGCGAGCAGCCGTGCCGCCAGGCGGGAGTACTCCGGCTCCTCGCCGATCATCTCGGCGGCCGTCTGGATCGACAGGCGGTCGAGCTCAGCGGTTGTCGCCCCGTCGTACAGGCCGCTGATCGTGCGTGTCGCCACGCGCAGCGGATCGACCTCGACGAGGTCGCCGGACCACCGGTCGACGGCGCGGACGATCTTGTTGACGTCGACGGGCTCGGTGTCGCCGTTGCGCTTGCGGACGTGCATCTGGGTCCGTCGCGGTGCCGGCGGCAGGCCGGGCAGCGACAGCTCGGGTCCAACGGTGGTGGTCATCGCTCCTCCTCGAAGCTGACGGTCCGAGGTCCGGGCCGGAGGAGGGGACGACGCAGGGCGCGCGAGGCGACGGCGGCGTCGGCCGTCCCTCGCGGCGTCGGACCACCGCACGCCGGAGGCGCGCGGTGCGCTGGCAGGTCTTCGGACTCGCGGGCGCGGCCGGCGCGAACGCCGTCCTCCTACTGACCGTCGCTTCCCAGGCGCGTCGCGCCCAGTGCTGTTGACGGTGGTCGTTCCTGCTTACCGCTGCGGGGCAGTCCCGGACTCGCACCGGGTTCCCTCTTGCCCCGGCCCGTCTGGCTGACGGACCGGACCAGCTGCGTGCGCCACCATATGTGGTGACAGGTTACGTCGCAAGGCGCAACATGTCGTGTGGGCGTGTCGCGGCTCAGGGTGCGCAGTCGTAGACCGTGCCGAGCGACGACGGTGCGTCGGACACGACCGTGCAGGTCGCCTGGAGCCACGCGGTCCGGGGGCCGCCGCCGGGGCCACGGCCTCCGCTCACGACCACGTACCGGAGCTGGCCCGACTCCACCCATTCCGCCAGCTGGTCGGCGGTGGGCGTCGGGTCGCTGCCGTGGAAGCCGCCGCCCAGGGCGACGACCCCGTGCGCCCCGGCCAGGACGAGGTCACCCGCGACCGAGCTGTCCGCGGCGACGAGGTACGTCGATCCGGCCGAGTGGGACTCCAGCCAGGTGCGCAGCTCCGTCGCCGCGGCGTTGTCGAAGGAGGCAGAGCCGCCGCCACCCCCACGTCCCCCCGAGCCGGGACCGCGGCCGGTAGGACCGCTCGGTGGGCCCCCGACGCCGGGGCCGCCCGGCGCGCTCGAGGTTCCCGCCGACGGGTTCGTGGCGTTCAGCGATCCGGTCGTCCCCAGGGTCCAGGTCAGCGGGGCCGCCAGCAGCGCCAGTGCGGCGAGCGCGAGACCGACGCGGCGACCGCCGAGGAACAACGCCAGGCCCAGGCACGTCGCGGCAGCGACCACACCCACGAGCCACGGGTGGTCGCCCAGGCGCAGCACGAGCCAGCACGTCCAGGCTGCCTGCCCGGCGAGCAGCGCCGCGACCCCGAGCCGTCCGGCGGCGGACCGACTGAGCTCGCGTGCGTCCGGTACGAGGCCGCCGACGAGGAGGGCGATCGCGGGCGCGAAGGCGGCGACGTAGAACGTGTGTATCCCGGCGCTGTAGGCCATGGTCAGCGCGACGGGGACGAGCCACACGGTCGCGAACACCGAGCCGCCGAGACGCACCCGGTCACGCGAACGGACGGCGAGCACGAGCCCGAGGACACCCGCGACCACAGCCAGGGGCAGGAACCACGCGACGTCGGCGCCGACCTGCGATCCCACCAGCCGGGACAGGCCGGCGTCACCCGCGAAGTTCGCGATGAACGTTCCCTGGGCGCCGGTGACACGCCCGAACCCGTTGTACCCGAACACCATCGACCATGCGCTGTTGTCGGCGGTGCCGCCGACCCAGGGGCGCTCCGCCGCCGGCGTCACCGTCACGAGGACGATCCACCACAGGCTGGCCGCGATGCTGACGAGGCCGGCGACGAGCGTGTGCCACACCCGGGTCCACCGGGGGCGCGGCGCCGCGACGAGATAGGCGAGCGCGAGGGCGGGGTAGACCATCCAGGCCTCGAGCATCTTGACCTGGAACGCCGCGGCCACGGCCAGTCCGGCGGCGAGGAGCCACACGAGCCGGCCCGACCGGACGGCCCGCATCGTCAGGTAGGCGACGATGCACAGGGCCAGGGCGAACCACACCTCCGGAACGTTCGACTTCGACAGCGCCGCCGCGAGGGGCATCGTCGCGTACACGGCGGCCGCCGCGAGTCCGGCGACGCGTCCCCGCCAGAGCGTGGCTGTGAGGTACAGGACCGCAATGGTCGCCACGGTCGCCAGCAGCCCAGGGAGCACGATGCTCCACGCGCTGGTACCGAACACGGCGACACTCAGCGCCTGCGGCCACAGCGAGCCGGGGATCTTGTCGATGCCGGACAGTCCGGCGGAGTCGTACGCGCCGAACACGAAGTTCCGCAGGCTCTCGGACATGCTGACGACAGCCGGCGTGTAGTACCCGTGCAGCGCGGGCGTGGCCGCGGAGTACGCGTAGAAGGCACCCGCGGAAAGTGCGATCGCCGCGACGGCCCACGGGATCCACCGGTGGGGTGGAGGCGTGGTTGCGGTCGGCGCGTCCGTGGACACTGGGCGCTCGGACACGGTCGTCGTCATCCCGCCACGCTAGGTCGCCGACCTCCGGGTCGCCTGTGAGTCTCCTGTGGACGCGCTGCGTGCGGTCGGCGCCCCGGCAGTGCCGACCGCGTCAGGCCGGACGGAACGAGTCGTGCACGACCGGCTGCGCGTGCTTGACCATCACATGTCGCGTGACGGTGTACTCGAGCACCGCCTCGTGGCTCATGTCCTTGCCGAATCCGCTTCCCTTGACGCCGCCGTGCGGCGCTTCTGAGGCGATCGGCAGGTGGTCGTTGACCCATGTCACGCCGGCCTCCAGCCGGTGGCTGACGCGAAGTGCCCGGCCGACATCGGTTGTCCAGACCGAGCTCGCGAGTCCGTACCGGCTGTCGTTCGCGAGGCGGACGGCGTCGTCCTCGTCGTCGAACGGGACGACGACGAGGACCGGTCCGAAGACCTCGCCCTGCACGATCTCGCTGTCCTGTGCGGCACCGGCGACGAGGGTGGGCAGGTAGTACGCGCCAGGTCCGTCCGGCACGACGCCGCCCGACACGACCCGGGCACCGGCCTCGACGGCTCGCGTGACGAACCCGTGGACGCGGTCGCGATGGGCGTGCGAGACCAGCGGGCCGATGTCCGTGTCGCTCGCATAGGGATCGCCCACCCGGACCGATGACATGACCTCGGCGAGCGCGTCCGTGACGTCCGCGTAGCGCGCGCGCTGGACGTAGACCCGCGTCGCGGCCGTGCAGTCCTGGCCGGTGTTGTAGGTCGCCCCGAGCGTCACGGCCCGGGCCATCGACGCGACGTCAGCGTCGTCGAACACGATCGCGGGGGCCTTGCCGCCGAGCTCCAGGTGCACCCGCGTCGCGGACTCCGCCGCCGCGGCCATGACGGCACGGCCGGTGGCCGTCGACCCCGTCACGGAGACGAGCTGCACCAGCGGGTCGCGGACCAGCGCGGAGCCCACGTCGCCGCCGCCGGTCACGACGTTCAGCGCGCCGGCCGGGAGACCCGCCTCGAGCGCGAGCTGGGCCAGCCGCAGGGTGCTGCGCGGCGTCGCCGGAGCTGGCTTGAGGACCACGGTGTTGCCGGCCGCCAGCGCCGGCCCGAGCTTCCAGACCCCCATGATGAACGGGAAGTTCCACGGCGCGATCCCGGCGACGACGCCCAGTGGCCGGCGGACGAGCATCGACGTGTAGCCGTGGCTGAGCACTCCGGCGCCGGTGCCCTCCAGCGACCGCGCGGAGCCCGCGAAGAAGCGCAGGTTGTCCGCGGCGAACGGCAGCTCGCCGTCAGCGAAGACGGCTCGGGGCTTGCCCGTCTCTTCGACCTCGAGGCGGGTCAGCTCGTCGGCGTCCGCCTCCACCAGGTCGGCCAGGCGGAGCAGGACCCGCGCGCGCTCGCCGGGGGTGCGCGACGACCAGTCGTCGAAGGCGCGCCGCGCGGCAGTCGTCGCCTCCGCGACGTCGGCGGGCGTGGCCTCCCGGACCTCGCCGACCGGCTCGCCGGACGCGGGGTCGACGATCGCGCGGACCTCACCCGACCCGTCCCGGGCGACCCCGTCGACGTACACCCCTGCTGCGCTCACGGGTTCCTCCTGCTAGCTGTTGAAGCCGACGCCGAACCGGTCCAGCGTCCGTAGGTACACGCCGCGTCGGCCGGTCTCGTCCTCGTGCGCGAGCGCCGCCCGCGTCGCCTGCACGAGCGGGTACCGCAGCGGTTCGGGCGGGAACGGCACGGGCTTGCGGCGCACGAGCTCCAGCTGCGTGAGCTCGGTGTCGCGCCCGGCCAGCAGGTCCAGGGCGACGCGTGCCCCGAACCGGGACGCCGCCACGCCGAGCCCGGTGTAGCCGACGGAGTAGGCGACGAGCCCGCCCAGAGCCGTTCCGAACACCGGCGTGAACCGCGAGGTCGAGTCGATGAGGCCGGCCCATCGGTGCGTGAACCGCACGCCTTCGAGCTGGGGGAACGTCTGCACGAACTGCTGCGCGAGGAGCGCGTGCGAGGCGTCCCGCTGCTCACGGGCGGCGTCGGTGCGGCTGCCGTAGTAGTAGATCGCGTCGTACCCGCCCCACAGGACGCGGTCGTCGGGAGTGAGCCGGTAGTAGTGGAACTGGTTGCCGACATCGGTCAGGCCCTGCGCCTCGGTCCAGCCCAGGCTGGCCCGGGCCGACGCGCTCAGCGGCTCGGTGACCAGCACGTGGTCGTAGATCGGCAGCAGCCGCGCGCGCAGCCGCCGCAGCAGCGGCGGGTAGGCGTTCGTCGCGAGCAGGACCTGTCGGGCCCGGATGCTCCCGTGGTCGGTGGCGGCCTCGACCGCGCCCCCGTGCCGACGCATCGACCGGATCCCGGTGCCCTCGAAGACCCGGACGCCCCGCGCGGTCGCCGCTCCCAGGAGCCCCCAGGCCAGCGCGGCGGGATCGACGAGACCGCCTCCGCTGCGTTGGCGCAGGCCGCCGAGGTACGTCGGGGAGTGGACGTCGTCCTGCATCTCCGCGCGGTCGAGGATGGTCACGTCCTCGCCGTACCGGGCGTTCAGCGCCGCGGCCTCCTCGGGGTTCGGGTACGATACCGTCGGAAAGTCGCCGTCCGGCGCCTTCTGCTCGGGCACCGTTACCACAGACAGCCCGAGCCCGCCCATCACGCGCTCGAACGGCATGGCGCCGGTACCGTGCAGCGGCGTGTAGACTATCTTGACATCTTTGGCCATCGACTTGAACAGCGCCGGTCGGAAGAGCCGTGACGTTATCATCGCGACGTACTGGTCGTCTATTTCCTTGTCAATCATCACGAGCAGGCCCTTGGACAGCGCCTCGTCCTTAGGCATCGACTTGATCGTCTTGGTGATCTTGTCGAGATTGGCGCCGGGCTTGGCGACCACGCCCTTCTCGGGGTCGAACGGCGACACCGCGTGGTAGCCGATCTGGTCGCCCTCGGCCAGTTCGTAGCCGCGCTCGGCGAAGCCGGCTCCTCCAGGGTGTCCGGCCTGCACGAACACGGTCAGCTCGCCGGTGTCGGGGTGGGTCGTGGTGGACAGCCCGCCGATGTCCCAGCGGTCGCACGTCGCCACCAACGGCAGCAGCCCGATCGCGGCATGCTCGGCGGCGTGCAGCGCGCCGGGTACCCGTTCCGGTCCGATTCCGCACCGGTCGAGCAGTTCGGGGGTGACGGTGTACATCACTGCGCGCGTCGGCAGGCACTGGGACGGCATATCGAGTTCGGTGCTGTCGAGAACCTCGCCGGACGGCAGTCGCCGCAGGTAGGAGACCACCTGATGGGTCACTTCCACCTCGACGAGGCCCACAGTCACC
>OFJB01000934.1_pt1 | contig 12509 bp, 11 predicted proteins | sample 1775081 | NCBI WGS metagenome assembly OFJB01 (sample SAMN08195771, study PRJEB24354) | sludge metagenome | isolation source: initial sludge from phenol fed wastewater aerobic bioreactor | place: India: Nagpur | collected 2016-06-05 | reverse complement strand
GTCTTCGGCTACCCCGGCGGCGCGGTGATTCCCCTCTACGACGCCCTGGCCAATGCCAGCTTTCACCATGTGCTCTCCCGGTTCGAGCAGTGGGCGGCCCTCGAAGCCCAGGCGTACGCCCGGGTGACCGGGGAGGTGGGCGTCTGCATCGCGACCTCCGGTCCCGGCGCGACGAACATCGTCACGGCGCTGGCCGACGCCTTCCTCGACTCGATCCCGATGGTCGCGATCACCGGACAGGTGGTGCAGCCGCTCATTGGGCGAGACGGGTTCCAGGAGGTGGACATCACCGGCATCACGCTGCCGGTGACCAAGCACAACTACCTCGTGCGCCGGATCGAGGATATCGCTCCGACGATCAAGGAGGCGTTCTACCTGGCGCGGACCGGGCGGCCGGGGCCGGTGCTGGTCGATATCCCGAAGGATGTCTTCAACGCACGGGCACCGTTCGTCTGGCCGGAGACCACCGGCCGGCGGAGCTACCAGCCGAGCGTCGTGCCGAACATGCGGCAGGTGCGGCTGGCGGCGGACGAGATCGCGAAGGCGCGCAAACCGCTGATCATGGCCGGACACGGCATCATCCTCGCCAAGGGCGAGGGCGAGTTCCAGGCATTTGCCGAGAAGACCGGCATTCCGGTGATCTATACGCTGCTCGGGCTCGGCGCGATGGACGAGGCACATCCGCTCTCGCTCGGCATGATGGGCATGCATGGCCACAAGCACGTGAACCGCGCGCTCGAGGAATGCGATCTCCTGGTCAACATCGGCGCCCGTTTCGACGACCGGGCGACCGGACGCCTGGACGGATTCGCGCCGAACGCCCGCATCATCCACGTCGATGTCGATCCCGCCGAGATCGGCAAGAACGTCACCACCCATGTGCCGGTGGTGGGCGACGCGCGTGAGGCGCTGAAGCTCCTGATCGATGCAGTCGAGGAGCGGAAATACCCCGAGTGGCGGCGGTGGATCGACAGTCAGAAGGACCGCGTGCTGGCCGCCGCGCTGGAGGATCGTCCGGAGTGGCCGGAGCCGTATGCGATTATCAAGGCCATCGCAAAAGCCACCGACCACGAGGCGATCGTCACCACGGACGTCGGGCAGCACCAGATGTGGGCGGCCCAGCACATCGGCGTCCGGCATGGCACGCGCTGGGTGACCTCCGGTGGCCTGGGGACGATGGGCTTCGGCCTCCCCTCGGCGATCGGCGCGAAGATGGGACGGCCCGACCTCGAAGTCTGGACGATCATCGGTGACGGCGGGTTCCAGATGTCCCTGAACGAGCTGGCGACGGCGGTGCAGGAGAACCTGGACATCAACATCGCCATCATCAACAACGGTTACCTCGGCATGGTCCGCCAGTGGCAGGACCTCTTCCACAACCACAACTACTCGGAGACGCGGATCAGCTCGCCGGACTTCGTGAAGCTGGCGGAGTCGTATGGCGTCACCGGCATCCGGGTGTCCTCGAACGACGAGATCGAGCCCGCTGTCGCAAAGGCACGGTCGATCGATGGTCCAGTGCTGATCGAGTTCGTGGTGGAGCCGGAGGCGAACGTCTATCCGATGGTCGCTCCGGGCGCCAGCAACTCCGAGATGATCCATCACCCGAATAACCAGGCGGAGGCGAACTAGCCATGCAACGCACGCATACCCTCGTCGTGCTGGTCGAGGATCAGCCGGGTGTCCTGAACCGCGTCGTGTCGTTGATCCGGCGCCGTAACTTCAACATCGATTCGATCGCGGTCGGCCACAGCGAGCAGGCGGGGTTCTCCCGGATGACGCTGATGGTCACGGGTGAGGACAACGAGGTGGAGCAGGCGGTCAAGCAGCTCTACAAGCTGCTGGAGGTCATCAAGGTGACCGACCTCGCCCAGGATCAGGCAATCACCCGCGAGATGGTGCTGGTGAAGGTGGCGGCAAAGAACGGCCAGCGGAGCGAGATCATGCAGATCGCCGAGGTCTACGGCGCGCGCATCCTGGATGCGACGCCGTCCTCGCTGATGATCGAGGCGACCGGCTCCGAGGAGCAGATCGAATCCTTCCTGGGCATGATGCGCATTTTCGGGATTCGTGAGATGGTGCGTGCCGGTAAGATCGCCATGGCGCGCGCCTCGGCACCGAAGCCGCAGGGGCGGATCGAGCGTATCAGTGATGAGCGCTTCGCGGTGGCGGACTGACCAACTTCCGACGATTCAGGGGGAGCGCAGGCTCCCTCTTCGTTTCGTAACGATTCGGCCCCGCAGCGGGCAAACACCCATGACGTGCATGGGCGATCAGGACAGGCGACACCAGTCGCCGCAGGAGGACCTTCAATGCCGGCGGTTATCTATTACGAGAACGATGCGACCCTTGCCCCGCTTCAGGACAAGACGATCGCCATCATCGGCTACGGCGCGCAGGGCCATGCGCACGCGCTCAACCTCCGCGATTCCGGCCTGAACGTGGTCGTTGGCCTGCATGAGGGCAGCCGGAGCCGCGAGAAGGCGGCCGCTGCGGGCCTGAACGTCGCGAGCGTTGCCGAAGCCGCCGCGCAGGCCGATGTGATCATGGTCCTTGTGCCGGATCACCTGCAGAAGGCGATCTACGCCGAGTCGATCGAGCCGCATCTGACGGCCGGCAAGATGCTGATGTTCGCGCACGGCTTCGCCATCCACTTCGGCGCCATCGTGCCGCCGGCGGATGTCGATGTGACGATGATCGCGCCGAAGTCGCCGGGTTCCCGCGTCCGCGAACTCTATGAGGAAGGCATCGGCGTCCCGGCCCTGATCGCGGTGCACCAGGACGCGACCGGCCAGGCGAAGGAGAAGGCGCTCGCCTATGCGCGCGGCATCGGCTCCCTCAGCGCCGGGGTGCTGGAGACCACCTTCCGCGAGGAGACCGAGACGGACCTCTTCGGCGAGCAGGCCGTCCTTTGCGGCGGTGTTTCCGCCCTCATCACTGCCGGCTTCGAGACGCTGGTCGAGGCGGGCTACGAGCCGGAGAGCGCGTACTTCGAGTGCCTCCACGAGATGAAGCTGATCGTCGACCTCATCTACGAGGGTGGCCTGACGCTGATGCGCGAGGTGATCTCCGACACCGCCGAGTACGGCGACTACTACGCCGGCAAGCAGATCATCACGGCCGAGACCAAGAAGGCGATGAAGGAGCTGCTCAAGCGCATTCAGGATGGCGATTTCGCCCGCGAATGGATCGCCGAGAACGAGAACGGCCGCCCGAACTTCCTGAACATGCGCAAGGCGGCCAATGACCACGAGATCGAGCGCGTCGGCGCCCAGCTGCGCGGCATGATGCCGTTCCTGAAGACGGGCAAGGCCGCGCGCGATGCGGCGAAAGCCGCCCAGGCCCAATAGGCGACGGGACGCAAGCCTCGCCACGGTCGAAGCCGTCTGCCTCGTTCGTTTGTAGGGGTGGACTTCATGTCCACCCGTTCAATCCAATCCGGAAGCGGCGCCAGGCACGTCTTCGACCAAAGCACGAAAGTAGAGCACACCATGACCTCCCGGGAATCCCACGTATCCGATCGTGTCATCGTCTTCGATACCACGCTGCGCGACGGCGAGCAGTCGCCGGGCGCCACGCTTACGGCCGACGAGAAGCTGGAAGTGGCCGACGCCCTTGTGGATCTCAACGTGGATGTGATCGAGGCGGGGTTCCCGGCGGCGTCCCCTGGTGACTTCGAGGCGGTGAAGGCCATCGCCGAGCGGGCGAAGGGCGTGACCGTGGCAGGGTTGGCGCGGGCCGTGCCGGGCGACATCGAACGGGTCGCCCAGGCGGTGCGCGGGGCGGAGCAGCCCCGCATCCACACCTTCATCGCGACATCGGACATCCACCTCAAGCACAAGCTGCGGATGACCCGCGAGCAGGTGCTGGCGCGGGTTGACGAGAGCGTTCGCTACGCCAAGAGCTTCCTCGGCGATGTCGAGTTCTCCTGTGAGGATGCCACGCGCTCCGACCCGGATTTCCTGGTGCAGGTCTTCCAGGTGGCGATCGAGGCGGGCGCGACGACGATCAACGTGCCGGACACGGTGGGTTACACCACGCCGGCTGAGTATGTGAGGCTGATCTCCTACCTGCGGGAGCATGTGGAGGGCATCGACAAGGCGATCATCTCCGTCCATTGCCACGACGATCTGGGCATGGCGACTGCCAACACCCTGGCGGCGGTTGGCGCCGGGGCGCGACAGGTCGAGGTGACGATGAATGGTCTCGGCGAGCGGGCCGGCAATACCGCGCTGGAGGAGGTCGTCATGGCCCTGCAGACGCGCGGCGGCCAGTTCGGCGATGTCTCGACGCGAATCAACACCCAGCGCCTGGTGCCGGTGAGTCGCCTGGTCAGTTCCCTGACCGGGCTGGCCGTCCAGGCGCACAAGGCGATCGTGGGGGCCAACGCCTTCGCGCATGAGGCGGGCATCCATCAGGACGGCGTGCTGAAGGAGCGCTCGACCTACGAGATCATGGATCCCGCCGATGTTGGGTGGGACGGCGCGAAGCTGGTGATCGGCAAGCATTCCGGCCGCGCGGGATTCCGCGATGCCCTGCTCAAGCTGGGCTTCAAGCTGGAAGACGATCAACTCCAGGAGGTCTACAAGCGGTTCCTGGAACTGGCCGACCGCAAGAAGCACATCACGGGTGCCGATCTTGCCGCGCTGGTTGCGGATGAGGTCCAGGCCGAGGGCATTCCGTTCCACCTTGCGCGCTGGAACGCGAGCATCGGGAGCGGCGGAGCGGCAACGGCCAGCGCCGTGATCGAGCGGGACGGAATCGAGAACGCAGGCGACGCCGAAGGGAACGGTCCGGTGGATGCCTTGCTGAAGGCGATCGATGCTGCCGTCGGGATCGAGAACGAGCTTGTCTACTTCAACGTCGGGGCAGTGACGCCCGGCGAGGATGCGCAGGGGCAGGTCCACGTGCGCATCCGTGTCAATGATGACCTGTTCAGCGGTCATGGGTTAGCGACGGACATCGTCGAGGCGAGTGGGCGGGCCTATCTCGCTGCGCTCAGCCAGGTGGTCGCCGCGAAGCCGGACACCGTGCTGATGGGGTCGTCGACCTCTCGCTGGAGCTAGGGCAGAATGGTCATCCCCTCGAACGTGACGCCCTTCCCCGTTGCCGCGCCGGACGAGGGCCAGCTGGATGTGTGGAAGCGTGAAAGCGTGGTCCGCAGCTTCAACCACGGCTCACGACGGGCGATTCCCCTGGCGGCGCAGCAGCTCGATGTCGTCTACCGCGTGCTGGAGGTTCACGAACTGACGGTCGAGCGGGTGCCCGATCTCGGGGCAGGCGACGGCTTTGCGGCGGCGAGCATCGCCGACAGGTATGCGCTCGACCATCTGGTCCTCGTGGATTTCTCACGGCCGATGCTGGATGAGGCAAAGAGCCACTTCCAGGACGCCCCGTTTGCGGTCGAGTTCATCGACGCCGATCTGCGCGACGACTCCTGGTGGGCAGACGTCGAACGGAGTGGTCCGTTCGATCTTGTGATCTCGCGGTTCGCCATTCATCACATCCCGGACGAGGCGAAGGAGAAGCTCTACGCCCAAGTCTTCCGGTTCCTGCGTCCGGGCGGGGTGTTTATCAACATCGAACATGTGAAATCCGGATCACCCGTCTTGCATGAGGCGTTCGATCGCCTGATGATCGAGGGCATCGTCCGGCAGTCGGAGGGCGAGCAGTCGCGCGACGCGATCGTGGCCTCCTACAAGGCGCGGCAGGACAAGGACGTGAACATCCTGTCGCCGGTTGAAACGCAACTGGACTGGCTGCGGTCGAGCGGGTTCGCGGATGTCGACTGTGTCTTCAAGCTGCTCGAGCTCGCGGTGTTGACGGGGAGACGTCCATCCTGATCGAAATCGAGGATCGTTTGCCGGCTGGATACAGGCCGGACCGGATATGGCACCTATCGGAGGCAAGGCCGTGTCGCAGCCACAGACGCTGGCAGAGAAGGTTTGGAATCAGCATATTGTGCGGTCCGCCCCAGGAGAGCCGGATCTGCTCTATATCGACCTCCATCTGGTCCATGAGGTCACATCGCCGCAGGCGTTCGACGGCCTGCGTTTGAACAACCGGGGCGTGCGCCGCACCGACCTGACCGTGGCGACGGCGGACCACAACGTGCCGACGGTCGGCATTGGTCTGCCGATCGCCGACCCGATCTCCGCGACGCAGGTGCGGAAGCTCTCCGAGAATTGCGCGGAGTACGGCATCCGCCTGCATCCGATGGGCGACCCCGGCCAGGGCATCGTCCATGTGATCGGCCCCGAGATGGGTGTGACCCAGCCGGGAATGACCATCGTCTGCGGCGACAGCCACACCTCCACGCATGGGGCGTTCGGGGCGCTGGCGTTCGGCATCGGTACGTCCGAGGTGGAGCACGTGCTTGCCACGCAGACGCTGCCGCAGAAGCGTCCGAACACGATGGCGATCACCGTTGACGGCGCGTTGCAGCCGGGTGTGACCGCGAAGGATGTGATCCTCGCGATCATCGGGCGGATCGGCACCGGCGGCGGCGCGGGCAACATCGTCGAGTACCGTGGCGAGGTCTTCCGCAACCTCTCGATGGAGGGCCGAATGACGGTCTGCAACATGTCCATCGAGGGTGGCGCGAAGGCCGGGATGATCGCGCCGGACGACACGACCTTCGCTTATATCGAGGGTCGGCCGTTCGCGCCGAAGGGGGTGCTCTGGGAGCAGGCGCTCGATTACTGGCGTTCGCTGCCGACGGATGACGGCGCGGAGTTCGGGTCCGAAGTGATCCTCGACGGAAACGCGATCCGGCCGCACGTCTCGTGGGGCACGAATCCGGGCCAGGTCACCTCGATCGATTCTGTCGTGCCCGATCCGTCGCAATTCACGTCGCAACTGGATCGCGATGCGGCCCAGCGCGCATTGAAGTACATGAATCTCGATCCTGGCACGCCGATGCGGGATATCCGGGTGGATACGGTCTTTATCGGCTCCTGCACGAACAGCCGGATCGAGGACCTGCGCGAGGCCGCGAAGATCATCGAGGGGCGGCGCATCGCATCGTCGGTGCGCGGCATGGTCGTGCCGGGATCGATGCGCGTGAAGGCTCAGGCCGAGCGCGAGGGGCTGGACCGCATCTTCGAGCAGGCGGGCTTCGAGTGGCGGAGCGCCGGATGCTCGATGTGCCTCGGCATGAACCCCGACCAGCTGAAGCCGGGCGAGCGTTGCGCCTCGACCAGCAACCGCAACTTCGAGGGCCGGCAGGGCAAGGGTGGCCGCACGCACCTCGTCTCGCCACAGATCGCGGCGGCGACAGCGGTGCTCGGTCACTTCGCGACGCCGGGAGACTTGTAGGAGCGTTCCATGAAGCCAATCAACAAGATCGAGGGACGGATCGCGCCGCTCGACCGAGGTGATGTCGATACCGACCAGATCATCCCGGCGGTCTATCTGAAGCGGGTGGAACGCACCGGGTTCGGCGAAGGGCTGTTCGCCGCCTGGCGCGAATCCGACCCCGGGTTCGTGCTCAACCGCCCTGAGTTCCAGGATGCGCGCGTCCTGATCGCCGGACCCAACTTCGGCACAGGGTCATCCCGCGAGCATGCGGTGTGGGCGCTGATGGATTACGGCTTCGAGGCCGTCATCTCGCCGAAATTCGGGGACATCTTCAAGAACAATGCGACGAAGGCCGGTCTGGTGCCCGTCGAGGTCGATCCCGAGTTCGGGGCCGAATTGCTGGAGGCGGCGGCCGAGCAGCCGTTCCTCGAAGTGGTCGTGGACATCGCGAACCGGACGGTCTCCGCGCCGAGTCTCGGCCTGGTGGCGACCTTCCCGCTCGATGACTTCACCCAGCATCGGCTTCTGAACGGGCTGGACGACATCGGGCTGACGCTCCAGCATGTGGACGCGATTGCCGAGTATGAGGCGAGGCGCCAGCCGTGGATGCCGAAGATCGTTCCCGTCGGCGCGGAGGCCGAGTGAACGCTGATCCAACTGGAGCATTGACGTAACGGACGAAGGCTCGGACCGGGGAGGTGCTCTCCCGGTGCGGGCCTTCCGCTTGAAGGGATGGACGGGATGAGCGGGCAGTATCGGATTGCGGTGTTCGGTGGGGACGGGGTCGGGCCGGAGGTGATGGCCGAGGCCAAGCGGGCGATGGAGGCGGTGGCCCCGTGGAGCGGCGCGACCTTCGAGTTCGTCGATCTGCTGATCGGGGGCATCGCGATCGACACCTACGGGACGGCGCTGCGCGTTGAGGACGTGGAGACAGCGCGCGGCTGCGATGCGATCCTCCTTGGGGCGGTTGGCGGTCCGAAGTGGGACGATCCGACGGCGGCGGTGCGTCCCGAGCAGGGACTGCTGAAGGTCCGGAAGGCGCTCGGGCTCTTTGCAAATCTGCGCCCGGTAACGGTCCATCCGTCGCTGGCCGAGGCCTCGCCGATCAAGGCCGATCGCCTGCTCGGCACGGATCTCATCGTCGTGCGCGAGTTGACTGGCGGCCTCTACTTCGGCGAGCCGTCGAAGCAGTGGGAAGAGAACGGCGAACGGGTAGCGGTCGACACCCTGATCTACCGCGAGCACGAGATCGCGCGGGTGGTACGGCTGGCATTCGAGCTTGCGACGAACCGAAAGAACAAGGTGACGAGCGTCGACAAGGCGAACGTCCTCTCCTCATCTCGCCTGTGGCGGGCGATCGTCTCGGAGATCGCGCAGGAGTACCCGACCGTCGCGCACGAGCATGTTCTGGTCGATGCGATGACGATGAAGCTGATCCAGGCACCCTCTGCCTTCGATGTGGTCGTGACAGAGAACATGTTCGGTGACATCCTGACCGACGAGGCGTCGGTGCTGGGCGGCTCGCTGGGGATGCTGCCCTCCGCGAGCATTGGGGCGCCGGATGCGAATGGCAAGGTGCTGGCGCTCTACGAGCCGATCCATGGCAGCGCGCCGGACATCGCCGGGCAGCACAAGGCGAATCCGGCGGGGATGATCCTCTCGGCGGCGATGCTGCTCCGGACCTCATTTGGCCTGGTCGAAGAGGCGAGCGCGATCGAGGGTGCGGTTTCTGGTGCGATCGACGATGGTGTGCGGACGTTCGATCTGGGCGGCACGACCTCAACGACGGCGTTTGGCGATGCGGTGGTGAACCGCCTGTCCTGATCACGATCGCGGAATTGCGAGCGGATCCATGCGGCGCGAGGGAGCCAGTCCCCTCGCGCCGTTCGCCTTCCCGTTCGATGGGGACGCACCACGGCCCGGCCAGCGGTGTGAGACCCCCCCCGCGCATCGTCCCTACCTGGGCGTTGAATCGCTCGCGCGATCGGGGAGGGTGTTGCGGCCAGGCGGTTCGAGCGGGACGACCGTGTCCGGAATCTCTGGCAGCTTTGCAGTTGGTGCGTTCGTGAACGGGGTTGTCGTTGATGCCGTCGCGAGGGGGAGCCGGGCGAGGATGTCTGGCTCCGGGTAGGCCTGGTCGGTGCTGATGGCGATGATATCCAGCTCGGTCACCGTGAAGCTGCCGAAGACCACGTCGCGGAAGGGCTGGAGGTGCTCGCGCAGCGCCCCGATCGGCGCTTCCTCCGTGTAGTGGCCGATCGTGACATGCGGCAGATAGGCGTAGCGCATGTTCGGCGGCACGACGGCAACATCGAGCAGGCGACGATGCAGGCGCGAGAGGAATCCGTTATCCCGCACCTCAAGAAACGGGGCGTCCCGGAAGGAGTTGATCGGGCCGAGCGTGACGGTGAACGGCGTATATTCGCCGACCGGGATGCGGGCCACGCTGGCGAATTCGTCAAGCCGCAGTTCGTTGATCTCGTCGCGCTGCTTCGGAAAGGGCTTGAGGAAACCGAGCTCCTGGATGGGGATGTGCAGGAAGCTGTTCGGATGCAGGCGCAGAAACGGGATGTCGCTCAGGGCCGCCCTCGCCTCGTCAAGCGCTGGCTGAATCGCTTCGGCCGGCACGCGCACGCAGCAGATGGCAAAGGTGCAATGCCGGTCGTGCCAGCGCGCGTTGTCGTGGCGGCCATCGACGACTGTGGCCGCCTCGGAGAAGGCCTGCCAGGTCTGGTCGAAGGCGCGCGCCTGCTCGACGGGCACGTCGGGCATCCAGGAAAGGGGGTGGCGCACGCGCCGGCGCCATGCCCCTGGGTCGAGGAACGGACGGACGCGCGCGCCGAAGTCGCTCATGCTAGCGCACGGTCTTGATGACGAGCGAGGTCTGCCCGCCTGGCGTCTGGACCGTGGCCCGGTCACCGGCCTTCTTGCCGATCAGTGCGCGGCCGATCGGCGATTCGTTCGAGATCATGCCCTGGCTGGGCTTGGCCTCGATCGCGCCGACGATGGTGTACTCCTCATCATCGCCATCGAAATCAACCACGACCACGCTGCCAACCTGGATGACGCCGCTCGCGTTACCGTCAGATGCCTCGAGAATCTTCACGTTCCGCAACATCGACTCGAGCTCGGCAATACGCTTCTCGATCATCGCCTGATCCTGCCGTGCGGCGTCATAGGCGGCATTCTCGCGCAGGTCTCCGTGGGAGCGGGCCTCGGCGACCGCGGCAATGATCTCCGGCCGCTTGACCTTGATCAGATCGTCCAGCTCGGCCGACAGGCGATCGTAGCCCTCGCGCGTGACTTCGACTTTCCGGGTTTCCATAGCACTCTCCAAGGCTGCCATGTAGCAAACGCACGCGCCTCTTTGACGAGACGCGTGCGCTATCGCCGTGATTCGGGATACGACGATGAATGCCTAGACCTTACTCCACTTCGAACGTTGCTTCAATCTCCACGGCGATCCGATTGGGCAATGACCCGAATCCCACGGCCGACCGGGTGTGCCGTCCCGCCTCGCCAAGGACCTCGACAAGCACGTCGGAACAGCCATTGATGACCTGCGGGTGCTTCTCGAAATCGGGATCGGCGTTCACCATGCCCAGCACCTTGACCGTCTTCGTGATGCGGTCGAGCGAGCCGAGTGCGGCCTGGGCGGTGGCGAGGATCTGGAGCCCCACGCTCCGTGCGGCCTGGTAGGCCTCCTCCACGCTGACCTCGCTGTCGACCTTGCCCTTCTTGATATCGGCGGCGGGTCCTGTGCCAGCGATGAAGAGCAGATTGCCGGTGATCTGGGAGCGGACATAGTTCGCTGCCGGGGCGACCGGCTCCGGGAGTTCGATGCCGAGTTCGACAAGACGCTGTTCGACGGTTCCGGCCATGGCGGGTGTTCCTTTCCTGCGCTCCTCGCGCGGGCGTATTCCGAGACGGGATCAGGTGCGCGAGCCGAGCATCGACCCGATGCGCTGGATGGCGGTGGAGAGCGCTTCGTCGCTGGTGGCGAACGAGAGGCGGATGTGTCCGGTTCCCGCATCGCCAAACGCTGATCCGGGCACGACCGCAACGTGGGCCTCGTCCAGGAGGCGCCCGGCGAGGGCGACATCGTCCAGCCCGGTTTCGCGGCCATCGACGAAGGCGTAGAAGGCGCCTTCGATCGGTGCGACCCGGAGTCCGTGGACGGCGTTCAGGCCATCGGTGACCAGCTGGCGGCGGCGATCCCAGGCCGCGACCATCTCTTCGATGATGCCTTGATCCCCTTCCAGCGCCGCGACGCCGCCAACCTGGACGAACGAGGTGGCGCAGGTCACCGAGTGACTGTGGACCTTGGCGATCTCGGCGATGAGCGGTGTCGGTCCGGCGACGTAGCCGAGGCGCCAGCCGGTCATCGCGTAGGCCTTCGAGAATCCGTTGAAGGTTAGCGTGCGCTCGGCCATGCCGGGGAGGGAGGCGAGGCTGACGTGCCGGGCGTCCCCATAGACGATCTTCTCGTAGATCTCATCCGACCAGACGAGCAGGTCGTGCTCGAGTGCCAGGCTGCGGATCGCCTCCAGTTCCTCCGCCCGCAAGACGCGGCCCGTGGGGTTGTTCGGCGAGTTCACGAGGATCACGCGGGTGGCGGGCGTGATCGCCGCTTCCAGCGTCTCCTTGTGGACCGTGAAGCCATCGTCGGGGTCGAGCTCGATACGGACCGCGTTGCCGCCTGCCAGCTCGATCATCGGGACGTACGAGACCCACGATGAATCGAGGACGAGGACATCGACGCCGGGCTGGACGAACGCCATCGCGGCGGAGAAGAGCGCCTGCTTACCGCCGGGTGTAACGAGGACGCCGTTCGGCTCGACATGAATCCCGTTGTCGTTCGCCAGCTTGTGGGCGATCGCCGTCCGGAGTGCCGGAATGCCGTTGCTCGCGACATAATGCGTATCCCCGGCGTTCATCGCGTCGATCGCGGCGCGCCGGATGTGTGCCGGGGTGATGAAATCGGGGTCGCCCCCGCCGAGATCGACCACGTCGATTCCGGCCGCCTTGAGTTTGCGCGCCTTGTCGGAGACCGCCACTGTGGGCGAGGGACTGGCATTGCGTACGCGATCGGCGGCAAACCGCACGAAGCCATCGGCTGCTGGCATGATGATGGGAGCCTTTCGCATCAGAGATCCGGCAGGTCCGGCCGAGATTGTCCCGCCGGTCCAGGTCGCCGGTAGCGTACCCGG
>OFJB01000933.1_pt1 | contig 12510 bp, 10 predicted proteins | sample 1775081 | NCBI WGS metagenome assembly OFJB01 (sample SAMN08195771, study PRJEB24354) | sludge metagenome | isolation source: initial sludge from phenol fed wastewater aerobic bioreactor | place: India: Nagpur | collected 2016-06-05 | reverse complement strand
TCAAAGCACGCATGTCGTTTCTCCTTTGCGGTGCGGATGGAAACCCCCCGATATCGGAATTGCTCAGGCGCCGAGCCTTCTCAGCCAGTCGCGCGGACCGTGCGGGCGGGGCCCGGGCGGGCCGAGCATGTCGGTCTTGCCGTCGGCGTGGATGATGGCCTCGCCATGCAGGAAGCCATCATCGAACCGGCCCTGCACGGTGACGGTCTCGTCCTTGGCGACGAGCGTACCGCCTTCGCCCTCCGGCCCGGTCTCGACCAGGGCGCGGCCGCTCTGGTCCTGCAAGACGAACTTGTTGCCGAATATCTCGACGACGCTGCCCTTGATTGCCGCCTGCGTGTCGTCGCCGAGCGACGCGATCGCGGTCGGCGGTAGAAGAGCCTGGGTCGCGCCTTGCCTTATCATGAGGCCGGTTCCGGCGCCGGCGGCTGCGCCTATGGCAAGCAGGACCGCGCTCGCGGCGATCGCGACTGCCGGCTTGCTCCAAGCGCCGCGGTTTTCGGGACGGCTGTCCGGCTCGCCGGCTTGGTTTTCCTGGTCTGACATGAACTGGCTCCTCTTTGCTTGGATGGCATAGGTCTATCCGACGGACGGCAAACCCAGCCTGAACCGGCCGGTTCAGGTTGAGTTAAGCTGGCGGGCATAGGACAGTGCGGGCGAAGGGAGCGACAGATGCGTATACTGCTGGTCGAGGACGACAATGCCCTGGCCGCGGGCATCGCAGCCGCCCTGCGCGGCGAGAACTTCGTCGTCGACCGCGCCGCCAACGGCGAGGACGCGCAGCATCTCGGCGAGACGGAAACCTACGACGCGGCGGTGCTGGATCTCGGCCTGCCGAAGGTCGAGGGCGTCGCGGTGTTGAAGGCGTGGCGGTCGGCGGGACGTTCGCTGCCGGTGCTGATCCTGACGGCGCGCGACGGCTGGTCGGAGAAGGTCGAGGGCTTCAAGGCCGGCGCGGACGACTACATGACCAAGCCGTTCCGGATCGAGGAACTGGTGATGCGGCTGCGCGCGCTGGTGCGGCGCGCCGCCGGCCATGCGGCCACGGTGATCAACTGCGGCCGGATCTCCTTCGACGCGCAGCTCGGTGTTTTTTCCCTCGATGGCCTGCCGTTGCGGCTGACCGGCCTCGAGTGGCGCGTCCTGTCCTGCCTGGCTCTGCGCAAGGACGTGGTGGTGCCCCGCGCCGAGCTCGCGGAGCGCGTCTATGACGGCGACGCCGAGGTCGATTCCAATTCGCTGGAAGTCATCGTCGCGCGGCTTCGCCGCAAGATCGGCCGCGAGGCGATCGAGACGGTGCGCGGCCGCGGCTACCGCCTTGTCTGCGGCGCGGCATGAGGATGCCCGGCAAATCGCTTGCCGGCCGCCTCGCCTGGGCCGCGGCGATCCTGATCGCCGCCGCACTTGTCGTCGCGGGCGCCGGCATCGGCATCGTTCTGCACGGATTCGTGCGCGGTCAGGTCGACCAGCGCCTCGACAGCCAGATTTTATCGATCGAGAGCGCCCTCGCGGAACAGAACGGCGGGATCGTCCTGACGCACTCGGTCGACGGACCGCCTTTCGACCGGCCCTCCTCGGGCTGGTACTGGCAGGTGCGTGGCGACGAACCGCTGCTGGCGTCGCGTTCCCTCGGCGGCGGTACGCTGACCGTCACCGCTTCGGCCGGCCGGTGGCTGGACGTGCTGACCCTCCATCCGGCGCCCGCCCAGGGTGTGGGGCCGCATGGCGAGACGCTGCTTCTGCGCACCGTCAGCTTCCCGGTCGGGACCAGGGCCGTCACCATCGTCGTTGCCGCTCCGGCCGATGCGGTCGCGCGACCGATGCTGGATGCGCTGACGCCGCTGGCCGTATCGCTGGTCGTGCTGGGAGTGTGCCTTGTCGGCGCGATCGTCCTGCAGGTGCGGCTGGGCCTGCGTCCGCTCGCCCGGCTGCAGGATCAGGTGGCGGCCGTCCGCAGCGGCCGGGTCGCCCGACTGCCGTCGGACCAGCCGCACGAACTGGTGCCGCTGGCCGAGGAGCTCAATACGCTGCTCGACCAGAACAGCGCCGGGCTGGAACGGGCGCGCCGCAATGTCGCGAACCTGGCGCATGGCCTGAAGACGCCGCTCGCCGTTCTTGCTGCGGCGCTGCAGTCCGGACGGGGAGCCGGCGACAGCGAACTGCTGGTCGAGATCGGCCGCATGGAGCGGCAGATCCGCCACCACCTGGGGCGCGCGCGGGCGGCCGCGCTCGGCGCACCGGCCCGCATGCGAACGGAACTCGCGCCCCGCATCGCCGACCTTTCGGCAGTGCTTGCCAAGGTCCATGCCGACAGGAAGGTCCGCTTCACCTCGGATGTCGCCGCCGATATCTCGGTGGCCTGCGAGCCGCAGGACGTCGACGAACTGCTCGGCAACGTGATGGACAACGCCTTCAAATGGGCGAAGATGGAAGTCCGCGTCGGCGCCGCCAAGGCGGACCATGCGATTTCCGTCCTCGTCGAGGACGACGGGCCGGGGCTGAGCGACGAGCTGCTTGCCGACGCGCTCCGGCACGGCCGGCGTCTGGACGAAACCGTTCCCGGCGATGGCTTCGGCCTCGCCATCGCCAAGGAACTGGCGGAGCTTTACAACGGCTCCGTCGGCCTCAGCCCGTCCCAACTGGGCGGCCTGAAGGTGACGATCCACCTCCCGGCCGGCCCCGGATCTGTGTGAGAGGGTTTTCCGGGAGCTGCGGCAAAGGAATTGCGCTTCGCTGGTCGGAGCCAGGATTACTTCCTGTCATAGACCATTGAACATCAACAGGCCGCCGACGTCGTCGAGTTTCTCGATCAGTGCCTTTCCGACAAGATTCTTCAACGTTTCCGTCGTGCCGCCGCCGAGCGTTCCATATCGAGCTCCCCGGTAGAGGCGCGAGACTGGATATTCGTCGATAAAGCCGTAGCCGCCATGCACCTGGATCGCTTCGCTGGTAACGCGGAGGGACATCTCGTTGGCGGTGATCTTGGCGATGGCGGCTTCGATCGGGTGGGGGAACGGATTGGCGTTCGCCGCCGCACGGTACAGGATCGAGCGTGCGGCTTCCACGTCCCTGTACATTTCCGCGATCTTCCATTGCATGCCTTGGAAATCCCCGATCCTCCTGCCGAAAGCCTGGCGATCGCGCATATACTTGATGGATTCCTCCAAGGCGCCGCCGGCAAGGCCGAGCGAAATCGACGGATTGAGGCAACGCTGGGTATTGAAGATGGAGAGAAGCTTCGAAAGGCCCTTGCTTTCGATCAACAGGTTTTCGTGCGGTGTCTCGAGATTGTCGAACTGAACCTCGTAGAGACATTCGCCGCCCATCGTGTGGTATGTGCCCGTGATGTTCAGGCCGGGCGTGCCGCGTTCGACATAGACGCATCCGATGCCGTCGCCCTTGGGGACGCCGTTGACGCGGGTGAACACGACAAACGCCTCCGCCACGTCCGCACGGCTGATGAGCGTCTTGGTTCCCTTCAGCACCACGCCGTTCGGGGTAACGGTGGCGTTGGTGGTCATGTTGGCCAGGTCCGTGCCGACGCTCGGCTCGGTCATGCATATAGCGAGGATCGCCTCGCCCGCGGCGACTTTCGGAAGGATGCGCTCTTTGATGGATTTTGGAGCCAGAGCGGTGATGATACGCGTCTGCGCACCAACCTCGCCCAAAGTCGCCATAGCCGTGACATAGCAGACCTTGGCGATCTCTTCGAGAGCCAATGCGGTTTCCAGGATTGGCATTTCGGCCCCGCCATAAGAAACCGGCACCGCCATTCCAAGCACGCCGATCTCCGCCAGATCCCGCATGTTTTCCCAAGGGAATGTTCCGTCGGTATACTTCAGCGCACGATCTCTGAACCTGGTCCGGGCCAGGCGACGGACGGTTTCCTGAAGCAGGCGCTGCTCGTCCGTGAGCTTAAACTGAATCATTGAATTGTCCTTTCTTGCGCCTGCACGTTGTGAGAACCCGGGCCCTGTCCATCCACGGCCCGTGGATCGCCTTGGCCGACCACGCCGTCCTTTTCGTCAGGCGGCTTGCCGGGGCGTGGAAACCTCGTCGTTCCATGAAACGCTTCGCATCATTTTCGAAGGCCGGCATCGGCTAGGCCGGGAGCGTGTAGCAGGACTTGATCCTGGTGAAGAAGTCCTTGGCGTACTGGCCCTGCTCCTTGCCGCCATAGCCGGACGCCTTGTGGCCGCCGAACGCGATGTGGAAGTCGCCGCCCGACGTCGGCAGGTTGACCGTCACCACGCCAGCCTCCGCGCGACGCTTGAACTCCGACGCGTATTTGAGGGAGGAGGTGCAGATGCCAGCCGACAGGCCGTATTCCGTATCGTTCGAGACCGACACGGCTTCCTCGAAATCGTCGACCTTGATCACCGCGCCGACGGGGCCGAAAATCTCCTCCCTGGATATGCGCATCCCGTGCGTCGCGCCGACGACGAGCGCCGGCGACACATAGTAGCCCTCCGTTTCGCGGCTCAGGTGCTCGCCTCCGGTAACGATCTCCGCCCCTTCCTCTCTTGCGATCTCGATGTAGGAAAGGTCCTTTTCGAACTGGGCGCCGGAGCACACCGGCCCGATCTCGGAAGCGGCATCGAGAGCGTGGCCTACCCGGGTGCTTTCGAGTTTCCTGGCGAGCGCGTCGACGAACGCGTCATGGATTCCGGCCTGGACCACGAAACGGCTGGACGACGTGCACTTTTGACCGGTGCCGTAGTAGAGCCCCAGCATCGCGCAGTTGACCGCCGTCGGGACGTCGGCGTCGTCCATGACGACGAGAGGATTCTTGCCGCCCATCTCCATGAGGATTTTCCCGAGCCGCCCGGCAACGGTTCCGGCCATGCTCATTCCCGTGGCGGTCGATCCGGTGAAGGAGATCGCGTCCAGACCCCTATGCGACGCCATCGCGCTGCCAAGCTTCGAGCCGGAGCCGAGGAGGAGGTTGAACACGCCCCGCGGCAGCCCCGCGTCCTCCAGTATCTGCGCCATCAGCACGCCCGACCACGGCGTCTCCGAGGACGCCTTCATCACGACGGCGTTCCCGAACGCCAAAGCGGGCGCGATCTTCCAGGAGGGAATGGCAAAAGGGAAATTCCAGGGCGTGATAAGTCCGACGGCGCCAATCGGCTCGCGCACGATCTCGGCGTCCGCTCCCGCCTTGAGCGAATCCACCTTGTCGCCGACGTTCCGCATCGCCTCGGCAGCGAAATACTCGAATATCCTGCGCGAACGCTCGGCTTCCGCGTAGCCCTCCTTCAGGATTTTTCCCTCTTCCGACGAGATCGCCCGCGCGATCCGGTCCCGCCGCTCATGGATAAGATGGGACGCGCGCATCAGGACGTCGTGGCGCTCCAGCATGCCGGTGCGCGCCCATTTCTTCTGGGCGGCGCGGGCGACGCCGACCGCGTGGTCGACCTTCGCGACGTCGACCTGCTCGGTGATTCCCAGGATGGTCCGGATGTCCGACGGGTTGACGTTGGGCAACTCGCTGTCGCCGCCGATCCGCTCCCCGTCGATCACGCTCTGATATCGTTCCATCACGACCTCCAGTTCCAGTTTTTGCTTTTTGCATTCCGATATTGCATTTGCAAGGCTATAAATGCGATAATTGACCTATTTAGAATCCCAATTTGAGAGGATGCCCATTTTGTCCAGTTTCGTGACGCGGCTTGAACCTGATTGGAAATGGACGAAGGATTTCGGGGTTCTGCCCGGCATCAAGGTGGGGCGCATCGTCAGCACGTGCGGCATCATTCCGCTCGACGCCGACGGTCGGCTCGTTGGCAAGGACGACGTGCCGACGCAGGTCCGCAAGGTCTTCGACAACATCGCCGAGGTGCTCGCGCTCGCGGGGTGCACGCTCAACGACGTCACCAAGCTCACGATCTACATGAAGGATCTTTCGGACTTCCCGGCGCTGAAGGAAGTGCGTGGACAACTATTCCCGAACGGCGTTCCGGGTGTGGTGACGACGGTCGGGGCCGACCTGATAGGCGAAGGCATAAGGATCGAGATCGAGGCCCAGGCCGTCGCTCCCTCGGCCTAGCAGGCGCCGCCGTCCGCCGCCTTCGGCCGGAGGAATTCCCGGACGCCGGGCGGATCTTTCGAGGACTGGACCGTCGGCGACGGGGTATCGCGCCGATCGCCCGGGTCGTCGCCGAAACGAACAGCCTTCTCATTCCCGTACCATCGGGACTCGGGCGGCGAACGCCGGCGGCGAGATGCGCGAGGCGCTTCGTTCCTTGAGCGGTGCCTGCCCGGTAGGAAATAATTTGGCGTGCAAATCTTCCTTCGCAGAGACAATCCTGTTGCAAATTCGCCATTTATGTATACCAATTTTGCCGAATGCGTTCCGAGGATACCCCGACAATGCTTGGTGGAGCGCTTGATCTGGAGATGTGCAATATGAAAAGTTCCGCTGCTGCCGCCGTGCAACCCGATCGCGGTTCCGTGTTCGTGCCGACTTACAAGCGCAGCGACGTCACCATTAGCCGAGGGGAGGGGGCATGGCTTTTCGCCGACGACGGCCGCCGCCTGCTCGATTTCGCCGCCGGGGTGGCCGTGACCAACATGGGCCACAACCATCCGGCGATCATGCCGGCCGCGCGTGCGCAGTTCGACAAGGCGTGGCACGTTTCCAATCATTTCTGGACAGAGCCGATGGTCGGTCTGGCCCGGCGTCTCATCACGATCTTCTCCGACTCCCAGGTGTTCTTCACGAATTCCGGTGCCGAAGCGAACGAGGCGGTCATCAAATACGCGCGCAAGGCCACCGGCCGCAGCGGCGTCGTTGCGCTGCACAGAAGCTTCCACGGACGGACCTGCGGCGCGCTGGCCGTGACCGGCCAGCCCGCCAAGCGCGACATGTTCTATCCCCTGCTGCCGAATGTGACTTTCGTCGAGGCGAACGACGCCGCGGCGTTGCGGGAGGCGATAACCTCCGACGTCGGCTTGGTGATCATGGAACCGATCCAGGGCGAAGCGGGCATCTATCCGATCACCGAGGAGTTCGCGTCCGTCGCCAGGCTGAGAACCAGGGAAGTCGGGGCCTTGCTGGCGTTCGACGAAATCCAGACGGGCGTGGGCCGTACGGGGACTTTCTTCGGACACGAAGCATTCGGGGTTCGGCCCGATCTGCTGTCGATGGCCAAAGGGCTGGCCAACGGCCTTCCCATGGGCGCGATGCTGGTGGCGAACGAAGCCGGCGGCGGTTTCGGCCCCGGCGACCACGCCACGACGTTCGGCGGAAATCCGGTGGCGGCGGCGGCGGGATGCGCCGTGATCGACGCCCTGGACGACAGGGTCCTTGCGAACGTCTCGGAGCGCGGGGCGCGGATCATGGGCAAGGCCGGCGCCTTCTCCAAGGTCAGGAACGTGCGGGGGCGCGGCTTGTTGATCGGTCTCGACCTCGGCGAGCCCGTGGACGCTGCGGTCCGCGAGTGCCGCAACCGCAACCTCGTCGTGACGGCGGCCGGCGCCACGACCTTGCGGCTCAGTCCGCCGTTGATTATCGGCGACGAGGAGGAGCGGTTCGCGCTTGAAGTCCTTGCAGCCGTGCTCAACTAGCCCGAGGCGCAAAGAAACACGAAAGTCTGCCGATGAGCGTACTTGCGCCTGAATTCAAGGCAACGCCGTACTGGTGGGAGGAAGCACCGCCCGGAAACGGAACGCGCCAGGCACCAGAGGCGGCGTACGACGTGGCCGTGATAGGTTCCGGCGTCACCGGTCTGTCAGCCGCCCTGGCTCTGGCGGAAGGCGGACGGAACGTCGTGGTTTTCGACGCCGAGTCCATCGGCTACGGCGCGAGCACGCGAAACAACGGCACCATCGTCCCGTATCTCTACCTCAAGCAGTACCAGCTCGAGAAGCAATTCGGCACCGCGCAGGGCGCAGCCATCGCCGGCGTTGCGGTCGATTCCATCAGCCACCTGATCTCCGTCACCGAGAAGTACGGCATCGACGCCCAGGTCAAGGCCTACGACAGATACTTCCTCGCCCTGACCAACAATCACCAGCGGCAACTCGTCGAGAACGCGAGGCTCCAGGCCAGGTACGGAAAGTCCAACTACGTTTCGATGGACAGGCGGGCTTTCGAAGAGAAGACGGGGCTGCATGGCTTCAAGGGCGGCCTCCACTCGCCGAACTCGCTCGCCATGCATTCCGGACGCTATACGCAGGGCCTCGCCCGGGCATGCGCCGATGCAGGCGTGACGCTGGTCGCCAATTGCCGTGTCCTGAGTTACGGGAGGCAAGGCGACGGTTGGCTGGTGAAGACGGGGAAAGGCGAGGTCAGGTCTAGGAACGTTGTGGCGGCGACGGACGGCTATACCGGAAGCGAGACGAAATTCCTCCGCAAGAGGCTGATGAGCGTCCGCATCTTCATGGCGGCGACGGAAACGCTGCCCGCCGCGCTGCAGAAGAAGCTGTTCCCGCAGGGCAGGCTTCTCGTGGATTCGAAGACGAACATCACCTGGATCCGTTCCACGCCGGACGGCACGAGGCTCCTCATAGGCGGCCTCGGCGGCATGATGGGAAGCGATCCCGAAAGGCACGCGGCGACGCTTGATGCGGACATGACGCGGCTGATCCCGGAACTGGAAAGCGTCCGGATCACCCACAGCTGGCATGGCTACACCGGCTTTCCGTTTGATTTCGTCCCGCATGTCGGCGAAAGGGACGGCGTGCATTTCGCGGTCGGCTTCTGCGGGGTCGGGATGACGGTCGGCAGCTGGCTCGGGACCAGGCTGGCCCACAAGATCCTGGGATCCCCGCCGGCGCTGTCCGCCACGCCGATGGACCATATGACGTTCCCGACGGAGCCGCTTCCCGGAATCCGCGACATCTACACGCGCGCGGGTCTGACGTGGCTGAACTTCAAGGACTGGTGGGAAACGCTCAAGTTCAAGGACTGATCCCCGATGCCGGGAGGGTGATCTCGGCGGTTTTCCAGGAAAGGCGCGGGATGGTTCGTGCAATGCAGGACAGCGTCCGGCTTGCGGTTTTCACCGCGGCGGGCCGTGGAATCGGGGCGGGCTGTGCGCGAACTGTGGCGGCGTGGCCACACGGTCCCCCTGCTGCCGCGTTCTGGAAGCGACGGACGCCTCGCCCGGGAGCTTGACGGGTTCGCCATGAAGCAAGGGAACTGGACATGGATAGCGATCTGAAGGGCAGGACGGTGTTGGTCACCGGCGCTGCGAGCGGCATCGGCGAAGGCGTCGCGCGCGGACTGGGCAAGCTCGGCGCCAGGGTGATCCTGGGCGACGTCCAAACCGAGCGCGGAGAACGCATCGCGAAAGAGATCGGCAATGGGGCGGCCTTCCTCCATCTGGACGTCTCGAGCGAACCCGCCGTCGAGTCTGCCTTCGGCAATGTCGCGGACCTCTACGGCCTCGTGAACGTCGCGGGAATATTGACCCGGGTCTCGCTGCTGGAAATGCGTGCCGCCGACTTCGACAAGGTGATCGGCATCAACCTTCGGGGATATTTTCTCTGCGCCCGCGAGGCTGCCAGGAAGATCATCGCAACCGGAAAGGGGTCCGGCGCGATCGTGAACGTCTGCTCGACCAACGCGCATCACGGCACGAAAAGGCTGACTCACTACGGCGCCTCGAAAGGGGGCGTTCTCGCCGCCACGAGAGGCATGGCGCTCGAGCTTGCCGAGTACGGGATACGGGTGAATTCGGTGAGCCCCGGCGTCGTCGCCACGGCGCTCAACGCCGACAGGCTGTCCGACCCTGCCGAGGTCGCCCATAGCGCCTCCGAAACGGCCCTGGGCCGTATCGGCAGCCCCGCCGACCTGGTCGGCATCGTCGAACTGCTGCTGAGCGAGCGTTCCTCCTGGATCACGGGCGCGGACATCCTCGTCGACGGCGGCGAACTGGCAGGTTGAAATGAAGACCGACCCCTTCCTGATGATCGTGCTGCGCCGGCGTTTCGAGGCGATCATTCGCGAAATGACGAACGCGCTGTTCAAGTCCGGCCGTTCCGGCGTGCTCAATACCGCGATGGACTTCAGCTGCTCGCTTACCGACGCGAAGTTCCAGTCCGTCTCGGTGGCCCTCGGCCTTCCGGTCCACACCGGCGCGATCGACCTGATCCCGCGTGTCGTGGCCGACAAGTTCGCCGGCAGGATCGTCGAAGGCGATTGCTACGCCAACAACTACTCTTACCTCGGCAACTCCCACTGCGCCGATTTCACGCTTTGCGCCCCGGTCTTCGTCGGTGACCGGCTCTGCTTCTACGCGATCGCGCGCGCGCACCTCGCGGACATCGGGTTTCCCACGCCGACCACCTACGGTCCGATGTCGCGGGACGTCTACCAGGAAGGCCTGCTGCTTCCTTGCGTGCGCGTGCAGCGCAGATACGAGGATGTCGAGGACGTCCTCGACATCTGCAAGGCGAACATAAGGTCCCCCGAGACGTTCTATGGCGACTACCTCGCCGTCCTGGCAGCGGTAAGGACGGGCGAACGCAGGCTTCAGGAGCTTTGCAGCAAGTACGGGTCGGATCTCATCCGGCAGTTCGTGGACGATTTCCAGGACTATGCCGAGGAAATCACCAAGTCGGCGATTTCCAGGCTCCCGGCAGGCCGCGCCGAAAAGACCATCATGTACGATTCGGAGCTGGCGCAATACCCGGACGGCATTCCGGTCACGGCAATCCTCGAAGTGGACCCGGAGGCCGGGCGTATCAAATTCGATCTCACCGGAAACGTCGACAATCTCCCGCTCGGGATCAACATGACGGAATCGACGACGCTCGCCTGCTGCCGGATGGGAGCGCTCAACGTCCTGGGCCCGGACATCCCCAGATGCTCGGGCGCCTTCCGGAGGATCGAGGTCACGATGCGGGAGGGGGCCGCCATCGGAATACCCCTGCATCCGGCCGCGACCTCTTCAGCCACCACGAACCTTTGCAACGCGTTCGCGTGCCATGTGCAGGCCCTGTTCGCCGAACTGGCCGACGGGCTCGGCACGGCGTATGGGACGATCGGACAGGCTGCGTCATCGGCGGTCGTCAGCGGCCGCGATCCACGCAACGGCAACAAGCCCTTCGTGAACCAGATCATCATGGGCTATTGGGGCGGTCCGGGGGTGCCAGGCAATGACGGGTGGCTCACCTACGGCTCCGGTTCGTCACAAGGCATGCTGCGCCAGGCGAGCGTCGAGATCAGCGAGCTGCAGCAGCCGTTGATGATCGAGGAGCTCAGTATCCGGCAAGACAGCGGCGGCGCCGGCGAATTCGAAGGCGCGCCGGGCGCGCGGGCCGTGTTCCTCGCCCATCGCGGACCGATCCGGCTCACCGCCAACCCGGCAGCACACGATTTCCCGCCGCCCGGCGTGCGGGGCGGCGAGCCCGGCCTGCCGACCCGGGTCTACAAGAGGGACCGCGACGGCAACGAGACGGACCTCGGCATCTCGATCGACGTCGAGCTGCAGCCGGGCGAGAGGATGATTTCGCTGGCCTGCGGCGGCGGCGGATACGGAGACCCGAAGAGGCGGGACGCGGGAAAGGTGCGCGAGAAGCTTCGCGAGGGTTGGATCAGCGTGGAAAAGGCGCGCCATGTCTATGGCGTTTCCTTGGACGGGGAATGAAGGATTCGAAATGCACGTTGCCATCGACGTAGGCGGGACCTTCACGGATATCGTCGTCCGCCACGAAAACGGGGACATCAAGGGATACAAATCGCCGTCCACCCGCCCCGACATCACCGAAGGCGTTTTCAACGGCTTCAGGCTGATCGGGCAGGACCATGGCCTGGACCTGGCTGGAACGCTGAGGCGTATCCGGCGCATCGACTTCGGCACGACGGTCGCGACCAACGCCATCCTCGAGGAAAAGACCGCCAAGACAGGCCTGATCACGACGAAGGGCTTCCGGGATACCCTGCTTATCCGCGAGGGCGGCAAGTCCGACAGCTACAACATTTCCCAGCCTTATCCCAAGCCCTACGTGCCGCGTTCGCTGACCTTCGAGGTCGATGAGCGCATGACCGCCGAAGGCACGGTTCACAGGGAACTGGACGAGGCGTCGGTCCACGCCGCGATAGACGCGCTTGCAAGGGAGAAGGTCGAGGCGGTGGCGGTCGCCACGCTCTGGTCCATCGCCAATCCCGCGCACGAATTGCGCATCGCGGATATCCTCCGGGAGCGCCTGCCCGGAATCCCGGTCAGTCTCAGCCATCAGGTGTCTCCGACCATCAGGGAGTACAGGCGCACCATCGCCACGGTCCTCGACGCATCGTTGAAGCCCATCGTGGAGATGAACGTCCGGAGGATGGTCAGTGCCACTTTGCGCACCTGGGCGGTGGCGGCTTTTTTGGCGGCTGCGGCGGCGGGTGTCAACCGCCCCGCCGCGATCAGATCTCGTCGAAGCGGCCGTGGCGCCCCCTTCCGGCGGCGAAACGCGCCGCCCCGGGGATCGCCTCGTCGGCCAGCACGGCCACCCCGCCGGCGCCCTCGGCACGCAGGGCCGCAGGCAGGTCGAGATCGAACTGGGCATAGGCCG
>OFJB01000932.1_pt1 | contig 12510 bp, 10 predicted proteins | sample 1775081 | NCBI WGS metagenome assembly OFJB01 (sample SAMN08195771, study PRJEB24354) | sludge metagenome | isolation source: initial sludge from phenol fed wastewater aerobic bioreactor | place: India: Nagpur | collected 2016-06-05 | reverse complement strand
TATGACGGCGGGGGCGTCGGTCCCCACCAGCCCCTCGGGACGGGCCAGCGCCGACACCACAATGCCGGTCGAGACCGGAAACACGCCCTTGAGCCAGCGGCCGACCACGCGGTAGACCGCTTCACGATAGCGCGGGTCGATGATGTAGATGGTGATCTTGCAGATGTCCTCGATGTCGCCACCGGCCTCCTTGAGCAGCATGGCGATGTTGGCCATGGCCTGCTCGGCCTGGCCCGCGGCGTCGCCGATGCACACGCTTGCGGAGGTAGCCAGGTTCTGCCCGATCTGTCCACGCAGGAATACCGTGCTGCCGCGCGCCACCACCGAGCGCACGCGCCGCGAGGCCTCGCAGGGCAAGCAGTCCGGGCGCACGCTCGAGATCCAGCGCCTGATCGGTCGCTCGCTTCGCGCCGTCTGCGACCTGCCGGCCATCGGCGAGCGCCAGATCAGCATCGACTGCGACGTCATCCAGGCCGATGGCGGGACGCGCACCGCGGCGATCACCGGCGGCTGGGTGGCGCTCCGCGACTGCGTCGAATGGATGCGCGCCCGCGACATGGTGACGAAGCCGGTGATCAAGGATCACGTCGCCGCCGTTTCGGCCGGCATCTATCGCGGCATGCCGGTGCTCGACCTCGAATATGTCGAGGATGTCGAAGCGCACACCGACGCCAATTTCGTCATGACCGGCTCGGGCGGCATCGTCGAGATCCAGGGCACGGCGGAAGGGCGCCCCTTCACCGAGGAGCAGTTGGCCGAACTGCTCCGCCTCGCCAAGGGCGGCATCGCCGGTCTGGTCGAGTTGCAGAAGCTGGTGGTGACCTGATCGCCGATCGGGTCGCCCATGAGGGAGGAACGCTCATGACCGCGCGTCGTCTCGAGGGTGGCAGGCTCGTCGTCGCCACCCACAATGCCGGCAAGCTCGCCGAGATCCGTGACCTCATCGCCCCCTATGGGCTCGAGGCGGTCTCGGCCGGCGAGCTCGATCTGCCCGAGCCGGAGGAGACCGGCGAGACCTTCGAGGCCAACGCGGCCCTGAAGGCGCTCGCCGCCGCGCAAGGCTCGGGCCTGCCGGCGCTCGCCGACGACTCGGGTCTCTGCGTCGCCGCGCTCGGCGGCCAGCCCGGCATCTATTCCGCCCGCTGGGCCGGCGAGGACAAGGACTTCGCCCGCGCCATGCGCAACGTCGAGGAACTGCTGGCCCAGTCCGGCAGCGACGATCGCCGCGCCCATTTCGTCGCCGCCCTCTGCCTCGCCTGGCCCGACGGCCACACCGAGACGGTGCGCGGCGAGGTGCACGGGCATCTGGTGTGGCCGCCGCGCGGCGATCGCGGCTTCGGCTACGACCCGATGTTCCTGCCGGAGGGCGAGACCCGCACCTTCGGCGAGATGGACGCGGACGAGAAGCACGGCTGGCGTCGCGGCGAGGGCGAGGGACTGTCGCACCGCGCGCGGGCTTTTTCCGCCTTCGCGGCGCGCTGCCTGTGACGGATGTCGCCGAGATCTGATTGGATCGGAACGGCCGGCGAGGGTGATTCGTCGCGGCGGACGGGGCTCCGTCGAAGGGGGAAGGCGCGATGATCACTGGCGAACCGGGGTTCGGGATCTACGTCCACTGGCCGTTCTGCGCCTCCAAATGCCCCTATTGCGACTTCAACAGCCACGTCCGGCCGAACGGCGTCGATCAGGCCCGCTTCGCGGCGGGGCTGGCGAGGGAGCTCGACCATTTCGCCGCCCGCGTGCCCGGCCGCACCGTCGGCTCGATCTTCTTCGGCGGCGGCACGCCCTCGCTGATGGCGCCGAAATCGGTCGAGACCGTGCTCGAGGCGATCGCGAAACACTGGTCGCTCGACCCGGCCGTCGAGATCACCCTCGAGGCCAATCCGTCGAGCGCCGATGCGGCGAACTTCACCGCCTATCGCGCGGCCGGGGTCAATCGCCTCTCGCTCGGCGTCCAGGCGCTCAACGACCGTGACCTGAAGCGTCTCGGCCGTCTCCACGACGTCGCCGAGGCGCTCGACGCGATCGCGCTGGCGCGGCGGACCTTCGATCGCATGTCCTTCGACATGATCTATGCCCGCCCCGATCAGACCGTCGCCGAGTGGCGCGCCGAGCTGAAGGCGGCGGTCGACCTCGCCGCCGATCACCTCTCGGTCTATCAGCTGACGATCGAGGCGGAGACCCGGTTCGAGGATCTGTGGAAGGCCGGCAAGCTCGTCCTGCCCGATCACGACCTCGCCGCCGATCTCTGGGACGCGACCCACGAGGTGTTGGACGCCGCCGGGCTCCCCGCCTACGAGACCTCCAACCACGCCGCCCCCGGCGCCGAGAGCCGCCACAACCTCGTCTATTGGCGCTACGGCGAATATGTCGGCGTCGGTGCCGGCGCCCACGGCCGCCTCGTCGAGAAGGGCGAGCGCCGCGCCACCGCCACCGAGAAGAACCCGGAGAAGTGGCTGCGCCTCGTCGAGGCCCATGGCCACGGCCTCGTCGACGACGAGTTCCTCACCCGCGAGGAACAGGGCGACGAATATCTGCTGATGGGCCTGCGCCTCACCGAGGGCATCGACCTCGACCGCTGGGAGGAGATCTCCGGCCGCGTGCTCGACCCCGCCCGTCTCGCCGATCTCGAGGCCCACGGCATGGTCGAGACGGTGCGCGAGGGCAATCGCCGCCGCATCCGCGCCACCTCGTCCGGCGCCGCCGTTCTCGACGCGGTGGTGGCCGATCTCGCCGCCTGAAGTCGACTTCAGCGGGTCGTGGCGATCGCCGGAGGCTTGCGCCGCCACACGATCACCACGGCGATGCCGCCGAGAATGGCGATCGAGGCGAGCACCAGCCTGAGCGTCAGCGCCTCGCCGAGGAAGACCACCGCCATCCCCGAGGCGATCGCCGGCACCGTCAGTTGCACCGTCGCGGCGGTGGTGGCGGCGAGCCGGGGCACCACCGTGTACCAGATCGCATAGCCGATGCCGGAAGTGATCGCTCCGGAGGCGACCGCGAGCGCCACGCCGGCCGGATCGAGCGTCGCCGAGGTCGCCGCGACGAGACTGCCGAGGCCGGCGAAGGGCAGGGCGCGCGCGAAATTGCCGGCGCTGGCGGCGACCGGGTCGCCGGCCCCGCGCCCACGCAGCGAATAGACCCCCCAGGCGACGCCCGAGGCCGCCATCGCGCTCGCCGCGCCGAGGGGCGGGGCGTCGAGCCCCGGCGCCACCAGCCACACGAGGCCCGCCCCGGCGATCGCGAGACCGGCGATCTGGATCGGCCGGAACCGCTCGCCCTGAACGAGGCCCCAGCCGATCATCGTCGCCTGGACCGCGGCGAACAGCACCAGCGCGCCGCTGCCCGCCGCCATGCCGCGATAGGCGAAGGAGAAGAGGATCGCATAGGCGAAGAGCGCCAGCGCCGAGATCCAGGTGCCGCCGAGCCGTGCCGGACCGTGCTCGCGCCCGCGCCGGGCGAAACGGGCGATCGCCACCAGCACGATCGCCCCGGCGGCGAGGCGGATCGAGGTGTAGCTCATCGCGTCGATCGCCGTGTCGCGCAGCGCCGCGCGGCCGATCAGCGCGTTGCCGGCGAAGGCGATCATCGTCACCACGGTCGCCAGGAAGACGGTGAGACGCGACATGGAGGCTCCTCGCTCGGGGTCTCGATCGGTCCGGCCGGGATCACGGATGCGGCGAGGCGGAGACGCCGCCCTGCCACGCCGCGATCGCCTCGACCGGATGGATCAGTTGGATCACGTTGAGGGTCAGATTGTCGCGGATCATCACGGCGGTGAAGATCTCGAAGGCGAGACCGATCGCGACCGTCGCCCGCACCGGCATGAGCCGCGCCGCCACGAATCCGATCGTCATCGCCACCGTGTCCGACACCGAATTGAGCACGCTGTCGCCGGAATAGCCCTGCGCCAGGGCCTGCTCGCGGTAGCGCGCGATCACCGGCGGCGAGTTCTCGAGGAGTTCCCAGGAGACCTCGAGCCCGAGCGCGATCGCCAGCGCCGCGAGGAGGGGGAGGCGCGGCAGGAGGAGACGGACGGCGCCGTAGAAGATCATCCCGTGCAGCACGTGGCTGAACGTGTACCAGTCGGTCACCTGCTGCGAATTCTCCGGCCCCAGCACCACCCCGGTCCAGAACCGGACGACGCCGCAGGCGCAGATCCACGGCTGACCCATCAGATGGAGCACCAGCGCCTGGACGGCGGCGAAGGCGGCGAGGAGGGCGAGAAGCCCCACCGGGGAGAGGCGGGACGGGGAGGGGGCGTCGGTCATCGGCGTCTCGAAGGGTCGAAGGCGGTGGTGGTCGCGAGCCGCCGAGGGCGCGTGCCGACGGCGCCGGTCGCGAGGGGAGACGCATGCTGAGGCTCGCGCCGTCGCGATGCAAGCGGTCGCCGAGCGCGGTTCGGGCGGGAGAATCGGCCCGTCTTCCGCTTTTTGCGCTTGTTCTTCGGGCCTCCCGCGCTTAAGAAGCGCCACCACGGCGGGTTCGGGCCCGGGCCGCGCTCACGCGCGTTCGCTCTCCGGTCCCACCCCGATGATCGATCACGAAACCAGGACGTCGACCCCCATGCAGGTGACCGAAACCCTCTCCGAGGGCCTGAAGCGCGAACTCTCCATCACGGTCCCGGCCGCCGATCTCGTCGGTCGCCTCGACAAGCGCCTCGCCGAGATCAAGGACACCGTCCGCATCAACGGCTTCCGTCCCGGCAAGGTTCCGACCGCCCACCTGAAGCGTCTCGTCGGCGCCCAGGAGATGGCCCGCATCGTCGACGAGGTGATCGGCGAATCGATCCGTGAGGTCGTCGAGGGCCGTGGCGAGCGTCCGGCTCTGAACCCCGACGTCGCGCTGGCCGAGGGCTGCGCCGCCGAGGCGGTCGTCGCCGGCGACGCCGATCTCGTCTTCACCGCCGCCTACGAGCTGCTGCCGAACTTCGAGATCGCCGACTGGTCGGCGATCGAGGTCGAGCGCGCCGTCGTCCCGGTCAAGGACGAGGAGGTCGAGGAGCGGCTGAAGCAGATCGCCGAGGGCAACCGTCCCTTCGCCGACAAGGCCGAGGGCGAGGCCGCCGCGACCGGCGACCGCGTCAAGATCGACTTCGTCGGCACCATCGAGGGCGTGCCCTTCGACGGCGGCTCGGCCGAGGGCGTCGACCTCGTGCTCGGCTCCAACCAGTTCATCCCCGGCTTCGAGGACCAGCTCGTCGGCGCCAAGGTCGGTGACGAGGTCGTGGTGAAGGTCTCCTTCCCCGAGGACTACGCCGCCGCTCATCTCGCCGGCAAGCCGGCCGAATTCGCCTGCAAGGTGACCGCCATCGCCGCCCCGGGCGAGATGGTGGTCGACGACGAGTGGGCCAAGAAGCTCGGCATCGACAGCCTCGACAAGCTGCGCGAGATCATCAAGGAGCAGATCGGCGCCCAGTACGCCGGCGCCACCCGCGCCAAGGTCAAGCGCGCGCTCCTCGACAAGCTCGACGAGCAGTACACCTTCGACCTGCCGGAGAAGCTGGTCGAGGGCGAGTTCGAGAACATCTGGAATCAGGCCCAGGCCGAACTCCAGCAGACCGGCAAGACCTTCGCCGACGAGGGCACCACCGAGGACGAGGCCAAGGCCGACTATCGCAAGATCGCGACCCGTCGCGTCCGTCTCGGCCTGGTCCTGTCGGAAGTGGGCGAGAAGCGCGAAGTGAAGGTGACGGACGAGGAAGTCCAGCGCGCCCTCATCGAGCGCGTGCGCCAGTTCCCCGGCCAGGAGAAGCAGGTGTTCGACTACTACCGTTCGAACGCCATGGCGCTCGCCTCGCTGCGCGCCCCGATCTTCGAGGAGAAGGTGATCGACCTCATCCTCGCCGAGGTCAAGGTGACCGACAAGGAAGTGACCGCCGAGGAGCTTCTCGCGGAGACCGAGGAGGCCTGATCGGCCCCGATTCGCGGGCGGCTCCGCCGCGCCGAACCGTCGCGAGACCCGCCCCCCTGGGGCGGGTCTTTCGTTTTCGGGATGGACCCGAGCCTTCGTCTCGCCATGAAACGAGTTGAGGGTCAGAGGCTTGGATCGGCGTTGACGATATTTCCCCGGCTTCGGGGACGCGTCGTCCGCGCCCCTTCCCGACGGGGCCTCGAGGCTATATGTATCGAGAAAAGGGGGGCGGAAGCCTCCGACGTCGCGCGTTCCCACGTCCCGCGACCATGGTTGAGGGTCCGGCCTCCACCCCGTGACGATCGGGGTGGCGCCGCAGTGAAGTCGAAAGGTCTGGTGAGACGATGATGGATGCCGTCGACGTCGAGATGAACATGCTGGTGCCGATGGTGGTCGAGACCACCAACCGCGGCGAGCGCGCCTACGACATCTATTCGCGTCTCCTCAAGGAGCGCATCATCTTCGTCACGGGTCCGATCGAGGACTACATGGCGACGCTGATCTGCGCCCAGCTCCTGTTCCTGGAGGCGGAGAACCCGACCAAGGAAATCGCCATGTACATCAACTCGCCGGGCGGTTCCGTCACGGCGGGTCTGGCGATCTACGACACGATGCAGTTCATCAAGCCGGCGGTCTCGACGCTGTGCATCGGTCAGGCCGCCTCGATGGGCTCGCTCCTGCTCGCCGCCGGCGAGAAGGGCCAGCGCTTCTGCCTGCCCAACTCGCGGGTCATGGTGCATCAGCCCTCGGCCGGCTTCCGTGGTCAGGCTTCCGACATCGCCATCCGCGCCCAGGAGATCCTGTCGCTGAAGGCGCGTCTGAACGAGATCTACGTGGCCCATACCGGCCAGACGCTCGACGCCATCCACGAGGCGCTGGAGCGCGACAACTTCATGACCGCCGACGGCGCCAAGGCCTTCGGTCTGGTCGACGACGTGATCACCAGCCGTGCCGCCCTCGAGGCCTCGGCCGGTTGATCCCGTTCCGCGCGGGCTCCGGCCCGCGCGCGAGTGCCGACGCGGGATCCCGGCAGATCCCGTTCCTGGCACGATCATCGCATCGGAAATCCCCGATGCATGAAGTCCGGTCGGAATTGTCGGTGGTCCGACAGGACGTACACGAGAGAAGAAAGGCGCGGTAATCGTCGTCGTGAAGGCCTCGTCCGGCCCCGGTCTCGATCGAGAGGCGAGGGGCGGTGAGCGATGCAGACGGGGAAAGGGCGAGGGCGTCGTTAAGACGGTCTTGATCTCGACCCGGCTAACATGTTCGCATGACGAAGGTCGAACCCGGAGATCCCTCGCCCCTGCGACGCGAGATCCCCCGGAGGATCCGAGGCGACTGTCCCTCGGATCGAACGAACGAACGACCGCGAGACGGGGTTGGCGATGAGCAAGGTCACCGGAAGCGACACCAAGAACACCCTCTACTGTTCGTTCTGCGGCAAGTCGCAACACGAAGTGCGCAAGCTGATCGCCGGTCCCACGGTGTTCATCTGCGACGAATGCGTCGAACTGTGCATGGACATCATCCGTGAGGAGAACAAGTCCTCGCTGGTGAAGTCGCGTGACGGGATTCCGACGCCGCGCGAGATCCGCAAGGTGCTCGACGACTACGTCATCGGCCAGGAACACGCCAAGAAGGTCCTGTCGGTCGCGGTTCACAACCACTACAAGCGGCTGAACCACGCCTCCAAGAACAACGACGTGGAGCTGGCGAAGTCGAACGTCCTGCTGATCGGTCCGACCGGCACCGGCAAGACGCTGCTCGCCCAGACCCTCGCCCGCATCCTCGACGTGCCCTTCACCATGTCGGACGCGACGACGCTGACGGAAGCCGGCTACGTCGGCGAGGACGTCGAGAACATCATCCTGAAGCTGCTGCAGGCGGCCGACTACAACGTCGAACGGGCCCAGCGCGGCATCGTCTACATCGACGAGGTCGACAAGATTTCCCGCAAGTCCGACAACCCCTCGATCACCCGCGACGTCTCGGGCGAGGGCGTGCAGCAGGCCCTGCTGAAGATCATGGAAGGCACGGTCGCCTCCGTGCCGCCCCAGGGCGGCCGCAAGCATCCGCAGCAGGAGTTCCTCCAGGTCGACACGACCAACATCCTGTTCATCGTCGGCGGCGCCTTCGCCGGCCTCGACCGGATCATCTCCGATCGCGGCCGTGGCACCTCGATCGGCTTCAAGGCCAAGGTCCAGGCCCCGGAAGACCGTCGCACCGGCGCCATCTTCCGTGAGGTCGAGCCCGAGGATCTGGTCAAGTTCGGCCTGATCCCCGAGTTCATCGGCCGTCTGCCGATCATCGCGACCCTGGAGGACCTCGACGAGGCCGCCCTGGTCGAGATCCTGACCGCGCCGAAGAACGCGCTCGCCCGCCAGTATCAGCGTCTCTTCGAGATGGAAGGCGTCGAGCTGGTCTTCACCGACGAGGCGATGAAGGCGATCGCCCGCAAGGCGATCGAACGCAAGACCGGCGCGCGCGGCCTGCGCTCGATCCTCGAGGGCATCCTGCTCGAGACCATGTTCGAGCTGCCGGGCCTGAAGGGCGTCAAGGAGATCGTGATCTCTCCGGAAGTCGTCACCGGCAACGCTCGTCCGCTCTACACCTACGAGGACGAGACCGAGGAAGAGGCGTCGGCCTGATCGCCTCCTCCGAACCGGCATCGAACCCACCGACGGCCCGCGCTCGCGCGGGCCGTTCGCGTTTCGACGAGGTCGCGCCCCGATGAGCGCCGCGCTCAGCCGTCGAGCGACTTCCGCCCGATCCACAGCACCCGCCAGTTCTCGCGGAACCCGCCGAGGTGGTCGATCGGCGGTTTGTTGGAGGCATGGCTGCCGCGATGGTCGGCCCGGCGGCGGGTGAGGTCGTAGCCCTTCACCACCGTCGTCGCGTGCCCGGTGCGGGTGAAGAGATATTCGAGCCCCTGCGCCGAATAGCGCCAATAGTCGACCGGGCTCGGATGATAGCGATAGGCGAAGAGCGTGCGATGGATCATCAGCCCGCCCGGCTTGGTGATGCGGATGCATTCCTTCGCCGCTTCCCAGGGCTCGCGCACGTGCTCGAACACGTCCATCGAGAACACGACGTCGAAACTGTCGTCCGGGATCTGCGGACAGGCGCAGATGTCGCCGACGAGGACGGTGCCGGCGCGCGGCGCGATGTCCATCGCGTGATAGTCGTAGCCCTCGGCGAAGCCGGCGCGCTCCGTCCGCCGCGCCCCGACGTCGAGGAACGACGGCGCCGGCAGGCCCGCGGCGCGCCTCTCCGCCGCCTCGCGCGCCAGGATCTCGCCGATCAGACGCGCGCTGTCGCCGAGAATCTCGATGCCCGGCGCGTGGGTCCGGAAATAGGGGAAGCGGCCGAAGGTGTTGGAGAATACGAAATGTGAGAACCAGGTCTGGAACTGGGCGAGCCTGGAGACGGACATCCGGTATTTCTTCGTCGTCGCCGAATCCATTGCCGCCCTTTCGACCTTCGCCTCCTGCGCTTCCCCGCCGTGGGCGCATGGCCACGCGGGATCGCCCCCGCGGAGCCTTCGAGACGCGAGCGACGATCGCATGGGGTGGGGCGCGCTTCAAGCACGCACGGCGCGGATGGAAACGTTCCCGACATATTGCGAGACCCGGCCCGAGCGCGCGCCGCTTCGCCCCCGAGCGGTCCCGACTCGCGCCGATGCGCCGGCACGCGCGATCGTTCCGTAGCCCTTCCACCGGGGCGTGATGCCATGGGACCCGGCTCGGACCATTGACGTCATTGAGGAATTCACCATGTCGGGGAGGTCTTCGGCAGTGCGGGGGGCGAGCCTTGACTAAGGGCGGGCGGGTAGCCACCTAATGGAGGAACGGTGCGGTCGCAGGAGTGCGGGCCCTCTGGCGCTCGAGGAGCGGGGAGGGCCGGTTCGTCCGATCGGAACGGCGGATGGCGCGGATCCTGCTTCGGGAGAGTGCCCATCCGACGGGTCGCGAACGGCGGGTGCCGATCCGGTGTCGGAATCGGGGCGCGAGGACGCGACCGATGGCGCGACGCCGAGGCGAGAGAGGACGAGACGATGACCGACGAAACCACCACTTCCGCACCGGCCCCGTCCGGCGCCGACGTCTATGCGGTCCTGCCGCTGCGCGACATCGTGGTGTTCCCCCACATGATCGTGCCGTTGTTCGTCGGCCGCGAGAAGTCGATCCGCGCCCTCGAACAGGTGATGAAGGCCGACAAGCAGATCCTGCTCGCCACCCAGAAGAACGCCGCCGACGACGATCCGTCGACCGACGACATCTATCGCATCGGCACCCTGGCGAGCGTGCTCCAGCTCCTGAAGCTGCCCGACGGAACCGTCAAGGTTCTGGTCGAGGGCGCCTCGCGCGCCGAGATCGTCGCCTTCGGTGACCGCGCCGACATCTTCGAGGCGTCCGTGCGCGTCGTCGACGAGATCGCGGCCGACCCGGTCGAACTCGAGGCGCTCGGCCGCTCGGTCGTCGCCGAGTTCGAGAACTACGTGAAGCTGAACAAGAAGGTGTCGCCGGAAGTGCTCGGCACCGTGACCCAGATCACGGATCACTCCAAGCTCGCCGACACCATCGCCTCGCACCTCGCGGTGAAGATCCCCGAGAAGCAGGAGCTGCTCGGCGTCCTCTCCGTCGCCGAACGCCTCGAGAAGGTGCTCGGCTTCATGGAGAGCGAGATCTCCGTGCTCCAGGTGGAGAAGCGGATCCGCTCGCGCGTCAAGCGCCAGATGGAGAAGACCCAGCGCGAGTACTATCTCAACGAGCAGATCAAGGCGATCCAGAAGGAACTCGGCGACGGCGAGGACGGCCGCGACGAGATCGCCGAGCTCGAGGAGCGCATCGCCAAGACCAAGCTCAACAAGGAGGCCCGTGAAAAGGCCACCGGCGAGGTCAAGAAGCTGCGCCAGATGTCGCCCATGTCGGCGGAAGCCACCGTGGTGCGCAACTACCTCGACTGGCTGCTCGGCATCCCCTGGGCCAAGAAGTCGAAGCTGAAGCAGGATCTCGCCTTCGCCCAGGCGATCCTCGACGACGACCACTACGGTCTCGACAAGGTCAAGGAGCGCATCGTCGAGTATCTCGCGGTGCAGTCGCGCGGCACCAAGCTGAAGGGGCCGATCCTGTGCCTCGTCGGCCCGCCGGGCGTCGGCAAGACCTCGCTCGGCAAGTCGATCGCCAAGGCGACCGGCCGCGAGTTCGTGCGCGTGTCGCTCGGCGGCGTGCGCGACGAGGCCGAGATCCGTGGCCACCGCCGCACCTATATCGGCTCGATGCCCGGCAAGGTCATCCAGTCGATGAAGAAGGCCAAGAAGTCCAACCCGCTCTTCCTGCTCGACGAGATCGACAAGATGGGCCAGGACTTCCGCGGCGATCCGTCCTCGGCGCTGCTGGAGGTGCTGGACCCCGAGCAGAACGCGACCTTCATGGACCATTACCTCGAGGTCGAGTACGACCTGTCGAGCGTGATGTTCGTGACGACGGCGAACACGCTGAACATCCCTGCGCCCCTGATGGACCGCATGGAGATCATCCGCATCGCCGGCTACACGGAAGACGAGAAGGTCGAGATCGCCAAGCGGCACCTTCTGCCCAAGGTGATACGCGACCACGCGCTGCAGCCGAAGGAGTTCTCCGTCTCCGATGACGCCATCCGCGCCATCATCCAGACCTACACCCGGGAAGCCGGCGTGCGCAGCCTGGAGCGCGAGCTGATGAAGCTCGGCCGCAAGGCGGTGACGGAGATCCTGAAGACGAAGAAGAAGTCGGTGAAGGTCACCAAGGACAATCTCGACGACTATCTGGGCGTGCCGCGCTTCCGCTTCGGCATGGCCGAGACCGACGACCAGGTCGGCGTCGTCACCGGATTGGCCTGGACCGAGGTCGGCGGCGAGCTGCTGACGATCGAGGGCGTCATGATGCCCGGCAAGGGCCGCATGACCGTCACCGGCAACCTGCGCGACGTGATGAAGGAATCGATCTCGGCGGCGGCGTCCTACGTGCGCTCGCGGGCGATCGACTTCGGCATCGAGCCGCCGCTGTTCGACAAGCGCGACATCCACGTGCACGTGCCCGAGGGTGCCACGCCGAAGGACGGCCCGTCGGCGGGCGTGGCCATGGCCACGGCCATCGTCTCGGTGCTCACCGGCATTCCCGTGCGGGCCGATGTCGCCATGACCGGCGAGATCACGCTGCGGGGCAGGGTGCTGCCCATCGGCGGCCTAAAGGAGAAGCTGCTGGCCGCGCTGCGCGGCGGCATCAAGAAGGTGCTGATCCCGGAGGACAACGCCAAGGATCTGGCCGAGATCCCCGACAACGTGAAGAACAACATGGAGATTGTTCCCGTTTCGCGGATCGGCGAGGTGCTCAAGCATGCCCTGGTCAGGATGCCGGAGCCGATCGAATGGGTCGAGCCGGCGGTGGCGGCGCCCGCGACGGAAGACGCGGGCGAGGATGCCGGCAAGGCGTTCGCGCACTGAGCCTCCAGCCAGGGTTGCGGCCCGAGGTTGATGCATTGCTGGAAAGCCGGGCTTGCGCCCGGCTTTTCCGTGGAAAAAGCCCGGTATGCCGGGCTTTTTTTGCTTTTCAGGGG
>OFJB01000931.1_pt1 | contig 12528 bp, 11 predicted proteins | sample 1775081 | NCBI WGS metagenome assembly OFJB01 (sample SAMN08195771, study PRJEB24354) | sludge metagenome | isolation source: initial sludge from phenol fed wastewater aerobic bioreactor | place: India: Nagpur | collected 2016-06-05 | reverse complement strand
GGGTGCTGGACGCCGCGCGGACAGCGTTCTTCGAGCTGGGGATGGAGAAAACCAGCATCCGCGAGATCGCACACCGGGCCGGCTACACGCCGGGCGCGATCTACAGCTACTTCGCCAGCAAGGAGGCGCTGTACGGTGCCCTGCTCGGCGAATCGCTGGCGCGCCTGAACGAGCGCGTGCAGCAGGCGCTGGAGCCGAGCGCCGCAGGGCCGGCACGCGTGCGGGCGGCGGCAACGGCGTTCTTCGACTTCTATCGCGAGAACCCGCGCGACCTGGACCTCGGCTTCTACCTGTTCCAAGGCATGCAGCCGCGGGGCCTCACGCCCGAACTGAACGAAACGCTCAACACGCGCCTGCGCCAGGCCTTGCAACCGACGCAGGACGCCTTGCAGAGCCTCGGCATGCCGGCGCCACAGGCGCTGCAGGAGCTTACGGCGCTGTTTGCGCACACCGTGGGCCTGCTGGTGCTCAGCCATACGGGGCGCATCCGCATGTTCCGGCAGGCGTCCCAGGACCTGTTCGACAAATACCTGGAGCAACTGATCCGGCGGGCCGGCACGGCCTCGGGTTGACACCCGCCCCAGGTTCTTGGGCGCGGCACTTTGGCGTGCCAACGGCGCCGCGGGCTCATAAAATTCCCGCCAGCCCATGACCGCCCACCTGAGCCCGGAGCACATCGCCCTGATCGACTCGGGCGTGTCGGCGATCGTCGCCTCGCGCGACGCGCGGTTGCGGCCCAGCGTGATGCGCGCCGTGGGCACCCACATCAGCGCGGACGGCGCGCAGATCACGGTCTACCTGCGGCCCAGCCAGGCGCGCGCGCTGCTGGACGACCTGGCGGCCGGCGGCCCGATCGCGGTGGTGTTCAGCGACCCGCCGTCCAACCGCACGGTGCAGGTCAAGGCCGGCCGGGCCAGCATCCGCCCGGCCCGGCCCGACGACCAGCCGGTGTTGCGCCGCTACCTGGCGGCCATGCAGCACTGCGTGGGCCAGGTGGGCTATGGCCCCGACTACGTGGCGGCCATCCTGTCGGCACCGCCGCACGATCTGGTGGCGGTGCGGTTCGGCCCCGAAACCGCCTTCGACCAAACGCCGGGGCCGCGCGCGGGCCGATCGCTGCAACCGGGTCACGCACCATGAGCGCTGCCGCGGCCCCCCGATTGCGCTCCATCCGCGCCTGCCTGGAAGGCGCGATCCCGTCCCAGGTGGCCACCTGCGCGCCCGACGGCACGCCCAACGTGGCCTACCTCTCGCAAGTCGTCTACGTGGACGACGAGCACGTGGCCCTGTCGTTTCAGTTCTTCAACAAGACACGCCAGAACATCCTGGCCAACCCCTGCGCCACGGCACTGGTCAACGACCCCGTCACCGCGCACTACTTTCGCCTGCACCTGCGCTATCTGCGCACCGAGACCGCCGGGCCGCTGTTCGAGCGCATGCGCGCGCAGCTGGCCGGCATCGCCTCGCACGACGGCCTGGCCGACGTGTTCGCGCTCAAGGGTTCGGACATCTACGCCGTCGAGCACATCGAGGCGCTGCCCGGCGAGCCCCTGCCGCCCGCCCCGCCACGCGCCGACCTGCTGGGCGGACTGCGCCTGTGCAGCCAGCGCCTGGCGCGCTGCAACGCGCTGGACGAGCTGCTGCAGACCCTGCTGGCATGCCTGCACGAGCAGTTGGGCATCGAGCACGCCCTGGTGCTGATGCTGGACGCGCCCGCCGGCGCGCTCTACACCGTGGCCAGCCACGGCTACGCGCGCTCGGGCGTGGGCTCGGAGGTGCGCCTGGGCCAGGGCGTGATCGGCATGGCCGCGCGCGAGGCCACGCCGGTGCGCATCAGCCACATGACGCACGCCGCGCTGTACAGCCACACGCTGCGCGACAGCCTGGCCGGCGGCGACACGGCGACGGGCCCCGAGATCCCCTACCCCGGCCTGGCCGAGCCGCACAGCCAGCTGGCGGTGCCGCTGATCAGCGGCGGGCGCACGCTGGGCGTGCTGTTTGTCGAAAGCCCGCTGGACCTGCAGTTTCGTTACCCCGAGGAGGACGCCCTGGTGGCCCTGGCCGGCCAGCTGGCGGCGGCCATCGAGCGGCTGCAATGCCCCGACGACAGCGCCGAGCCGGCCCCCGCGGGCGCCATGGCCGCCTACCCCCAGGGCGCGCCGGTGCGCGTGCGCCACTTCGCCGCCAACGACAGCGTGTTCGTCAACGACGCCTACCTGATCAAGGGCGTGGCCGGCGCCATCCTGTGCCGGCTGCTGCGCGAGCATGCCCGCACCGGCCGCCAGGAATTCAGCAACCGCGAACTGCGCCTGGACCGCAGCCTGGGCCTGCCCGAGGTGGCCGACAACCTGGAGGCGCGCCTGCTGCTGCTGCAGCGCCGGCTGCAGGAAAGCCGAACGGGCATCCGCCTGGAAAAGGCCGGCCGCGGCCGCATCCGCCTGTGTCTGGAGGCGCCGGTTCAGCTGGAAGAAGGCTTGGTGTAGAGCCCGTCAGGCATGGCCCAGGGTCAAGTCCTGCGTCAGGCGGCGCCATTGATCGGCCGACAGGTGCGGGCGCACCAGCGCGAGCACCGCGTCGAACACCGGCGCCGGCGCCTGTGCGCGCAGGCCGGACAGCACCAGGGCGCGCTCGGCGGGCGCCAGGTGGGGCAGCATCCAGCGCATGCACAGCATGGCTTCCGCGGGGTCGAGGCTGGCGTGGATCGCGCCCTCGATGGCGGCGATCTCTTCGTCGCGATGGTGCGCCCACAGCACGGCGTTGTGCGCGGTTTCCTCCTGGTGCATGTGCTCGAAGTTGTGCGCCACGAACAGCGCCAGCTGCTGGTAGAGCACCCGCGCCACGCGCCCGCGCGCCGGCCGCGGGCAACTCGCCAGCGCCTGCACGACGGCGCCCAGCGCGTCGATGGCCTGCCCGTGACCCACGTGCTCGGCGGCAATGGCCTGGCTGCTGCCCGCCACATGGCGTTCCAGCGCCGGGTGGATGAACTGGTTCTCGTGCGTCAGGTGCGAGCGGCAGAACGCCAGCAGCTCCCCGACGCGCCCGGCCGCCTGCGCCAGCGCGGCCTCGTCGTCCACGTCGAGCTGGCCGACCACGAGCAGCGTGTCGACCATGTAGGCGCGCAAGGCCTTGTGGATGAGAACGTAAATGTCGTAGCGCGGCGCGGTGGCCTCGGCCTGGGCCAGCGCCGTGATTTCCTCTGAACTGAAGTGCATGAAGGGTTCCTTGGTGGTTCGGGACAAGGCATTTGCCCCGACCCGAGACTGTAGGAACGGCACGCCCGGCGCGCTGCTAAAAATCGCTTAGGGCAACCCTCAAATTTTCTTAAGGCGAGCGCATGGGGCTCACGCCGCCCGGCGCATCAGGTGCGCCGCCTTCTCGGCCAGCATCACCACCGGCGCGTTGGTGTTGCCCCCCGGCACGCTGGGCATGACGGAGGCGTCCACCACGCGCAGGCCGGGCACGCCGCGCACGCGCAGCCGGTCGTCCACCACGTCCAGGGGGCCACGGCCCATGCGGCAGCTGCCCACGGGGTGGTAGATGGTGTCGGCGTGCTGGCGGATGAAGGCCTCGATCTCGGCGTCGCTGCGCGCGCCGGCCGACTGCTCGCGCCCGCCGTGGCGCGCCAGCGCGTTCTGGCCCAGGATCTCGCGCATCTGCCGGAAGCCCCTGACCAGGCGCCGCACGTCGTCGCCCTCCTGCAAAAAGGCCGGGTCGATCAGCGGCGCGGCCAGCGGGTCCTTGCCGGCCAGCCTGACGCTGCCGCGGCTTTGCGGCCGCAGCACGCACACGTGGCACGAAAAACCGTGGCCCAGCACGGTGGCGCGCCCGTGGTCCACCAGCTTGCCGACCACGAAGTGCAGCTGCAGGTCGGGCACGGCCTGCGCCGCGTCGCTCTTGATGAAGCCACCGGCCTCGGCGAAGTTGGTGGTCAAGGGCCCGCGCCGCTCGCGCCGCCAGCGCTGCACGTCGCCCACGGTGCGCCAGGCGCCGGCCAGCGACAGGCCGAACAGCTCGTGCGCGCCGGGCACGTCCCACACCTGCACCACGTCGGGGTGGTCGTGCAGGTGGGCGCCCACGCCGGGCAGGTCCAGCGCCACGGGGATGCGGTGCTGGCGCAGATGCTCGGCCGGGCCGATGCCCGAGAGCATCAGCAGCTGCGGCGACTGGATGGCCCCCGCGCTCAGGATCACCTCGCGCTCGGCGCGCAGCGTTTTTTCCTGCCCGTCCTGCACGTAGGCCACGCCCACGGCGCGCCCTTGCTCCAGCAGCACGCGCGTGACACGCACGCCGGTCAGCACGTGCAGGTTGGGCCGTCCCAGGTTGGGCGTGAGGTAGCCCTTGGCCACCGAGCAGCGCTCGCCCGCCTTGTGCGTGACCTGGTACAGGCCCACGCCCTCCTGCGTGGCGCCGTTGAAGTCGCGGTTGTGCCGCTGCCCGGCCTGCACGCCGGCCTCGACGAAGGCCTGCGCGAAGGGGTTGGGATCGGACAGGTCCATCACGTTCAGCGGTCCGCCCGTGCCGTGCCAGGCGTCGGCGCCGCGCTCGTTGTGCTCGGCGCGCTTGAAGAAGGGCAGCACCTCGTCCCAGCACCAGCCGATGTTGCCCTCGGCCGCCCAGGCGTCGTAGTCCTGCGGCACGCCGCGCATGTAGATCATGGCGTTGATCGAGCTGGAGCCGCCCAGCACCTTGCCGCGCGGCTGGTAGCCCCGGCGGCCGTTCAACCCCGGCTGCGGCACGGTCTGGAAGGCCCAGTTGGCCTGGCCCAGCTTGGCCAGCAGGGCCAGGCCGGCCGGGCAGTGGATGAGCACGCTGGCATCGGGCCCGCCGGCCTCCAGCAGCGCGACCTGCACGTCCGGGTCTTCGGTCAAGCGCGCGGCCAGCACGCAGCCGGCCGAGCCGGCGCCGACAATCACATAGTCCATGGGGAGGAACCTCCTTGTCGTGGCCGGCATTTTGCACGGTGCCGGCCCGCTAACATGCATGGTTTTGCGACTCAGCTACTACAGGAGAACCCTATGAACATCACCACCGTCGGCATCGTGGGCGCAGGCACCATGGGCAATGGCATCGCACAGGCCTGCGCCGTCTCGGGCATCCGGGTCGTCATGGTCGACATCGCCCAGGCGGCGGTCGACAAGGGCCTGGCCACCGTGGGCAAGAGCCTGGATCGCCTGCTGCAAAAGGACAAGATCACGGAGGCTGACAAGGCCGACGCGCTGGGCCGCATCCAGGGCTCGACCAGCTACGACGACCTGAAGGCCGCGCAACTCGTCATCGAGGCCGCCACCGAGAACCACGCGCTCAAGAACAAGATCCTGGCCCAGCTCGACGGCCTGCTGCCGCCCGAGGTCATCATCGCCACCAACACCTCGTCGATCTCCATCACGCAGCTGGCCGCCGTCACGCAGCGCCCCGACCGCTTCGTCGGCATGCACTTCTTCAACCCGGTGCCCATGATGGCGCTGGTGGAGATCATCCGCGGCCTGCAGACCAGCGACGCCACGCACGACGCCGTCAAGGACCTGGCGGTGCGCCTGGGCAAGTCGCCCATCACGGTCAGGAACGCGCCGGGCTTCGTCGTCAACCGCATCCTGGTGCCCATGATCAACGAGGCCTTCTTCGTGCTGGCCGAGGGCCTGGCCACGCCCGAGGACATCGACACCGGCATGCGCCTGGGCTGCAACCACCCCATCGGCCCGCTGGCCCTGGCCGACATGGTGGGCCTGGACGTCTGCCTGGCGGTGATGGAGGTGTACCTGGAGCAGTTCGGCGACAGCAAGTACCGCCCCTGCCCCCTGCTGCGCGAATACGTGGCCGCCGGCCACCTGGGCCGCAAGACCGGACGCGGCGTGTACCACTACTGAGCTCGCACCCAACACAGGTCCCGTCCATCGTGACCGGCTCATTCCATCGCCCCGCCATCGTGCTGTTCGCCCACGGCTCGCGCGACCCGCAGTGGGCCGCGCCCCTGCAGGCGCTGCAGGCCGCGGTGCAGCGCCACGCAGGCCCCGGCCGCGCGGTGCGCGTCGCCTACCTGGAACGCATGGCGCCCACGCTGGCCGAGGTGCTGGATGAACTGGCCGCCAGCGGGCACGGCCGCATCGACCTGGTGCCCGTCTTCTGGGCCGCGGGCGGGCACGTGCTGCAGGACTTGCCGGCGCTGATCGACAGCGCCCGCGGCAGGTACCCCGCCCTGGACGTGCGCGTGCAGCCGGCCCTGTCGGGCTGGCCGGGCATCATGGACTGGCTGGCCGAGCGGATCGTGCACGCGCCTGGCGCGTAAGGCCTGGCGCTTACAGCCGCAGCTCGCCGCGAATGACCGCCACGCAGTCGCCGCCCACCCACACCGTGCCGCCCGCGTCGTGCTCGACATGCACGCGCCCGGCGCGGCCCAGCGCCGTGCCTTGCGCGGCCACGTAGCGCGCGGGCAGCTCGCCAGCCTCGATCAGCCACTGCGCCAGGCTGGCGTTCAGGCTGCCGGTGACCGAGTCTTCGGGCACGCCGATGGGGGCGGCGAAGGCGCGCACCTCGATCAGCGGCGCCTCGGCGGCGGCGCCGAAGGCGCGCGCCTCGCGGCTCGAGCGCGCTATCAATGGCGTAGCTGCTTGCGCTTGATACATGCCCACCACGCCCACTTTTTGTTCGATGGCGGCGAGCCGGGCGTGATCCGGCTCCAGCGCCAGCACGGTGTCGGCGCTGTCCAGCCACAGGGTGAGCCAGCGCGGGCCATTGTCCAGCGACTGCGCGCGCCGCAGCTGGCCGGGCTGCAGACCCAGGGCCTGCACGACAGCGGCCAGCAGCTCGGGCGACACATCATCCTGGCGGCTGGGCGGCGCGGCAAAGGCCAGGCGCTCGCCGCTGCGCCGCAAGTCGACCAGGCCTTGCGCGCACTGCTGCACGATGCGATCGGCCGCCTTCGGCTGGCCACCCGCGGCCAGCCACGCAAAGCACGAGCCCAGCGTGGGGTGGCCGGCAAAGGGCAGCTCGCCGCCGGGGGTGAAGATGCGCAAGGCGTAGTCGGCGCGCGCCTCGGTGGGCGGCAGCACGAAGGTGGTCTCGGACAGGTTGGTCCAGCGCGCGAAGCGCTGCATGGCGGCATCGTCCAGGCCGGTGGCGTCCAGCACCACGGCCACCGGGTTGCCCAGGCCGGGCTGGGCGGTGAAGACGTCGATCTGGGCGAAGGGGCGCGGCTGGGTCATGGCATTACTGTTTTGATAGCTGCTCGCGCTTGTTGCATGCGGGCGAGAAGCTTATTTTGGGAAATATATACTTGACAAACCCTAATATCTAGGGCACACTACAGCCATTCGGAGCAAACGACATGGCTGACGCAATTCTCAACCAACCGCATTTCCAAGACGCCGACAAGGCGCGCGAGTACCTTGAGGCGCTGCGCTGGCCGGCCGGCGTTGTATGCCCTCACTGCGGCTCCATTGGCAAACACTACAAGCTGCAAGGCAAGGCCCATCGCCCCGGCGTTTACAAGTGCGTGGACTGCGCCGATCAGTTCACCGTGACCGTGGGCACTGTGTTCGAGCGTAGCAAGATCGCCCTAAACGTCTGGCTCCAAGCTGTGCACCTGATGTGCGCCAGCAAGAAGGGCATCAGTGCCAAGCAGTTGGAGCGCATGCTCGGTGTGACCTACAAGACCGCCTGGTTCATGTCGCACCGCATCCGCGAGGCCATGACCGCCGAATCAGGCGGACTGCTCGGCGGCGGCGGTTCTACGGTTGAAGTTGACGAAACCTATTGGGGCAACACGCACCAGTCCAAGATCGGTAAGCTGTGCGGCGCAAAACAAGGTGGCCCGCAGAAGGAAAAGATCGTCTCGCTGGTCGAGCGTGGCGGCAAGGTGCGCTCGTTTCACGTTCAGATGGTCACATCGGACACGCTGAAAGAGGCCATCGCCAAGAACGTGCACAAGGACACGCACATCCACACCGACAGCCACTACGCCTATCGCAAGGCCGCCAAGGGCTATGCAAGCCACGAGACGGTGAACCACACAGCGCAGGAATACGCGCGCGGAAACGTCACGACGAACACTGTGGAAGGCTACTTTTCAATCCTCAAGCGCGGCCTGGTCGGCACGTTCCACCACGTAGGCGAGCAACACCTACAGCGTTACGTACATGAGTTCGACTTCCGCTATAACACCCGCAGCTCACTCGGCTACAGCGACACCGACCGCGCCAATCTGGCGCTCAAGGGCATCTCTGGCAAGAGATTGACGTATCGGCGGGTTAGTCAGTAATCGTCCAACCAAGTTTGAGCGATTACTGCTTCGTGTAATTAATGAGCCTTAGAAATTACACCCATTGCCCTTTCCTGTAGATTGCTCATCTTTTCAATGTGTGCCAATCCACTGTAGATTTGGATGTCGGATTTTGCCTGATCGGCATCTTTTCTATCATCAACGGCTACCGTTATCTTTGTATCCATATTGCTAGGAGCAGCAGTTATGTCGTATAGTTTTTTCACCATTGATGCCGACGACGCCGGATGAGTGCCAACTGCATCATACAAAGTACCATTCAGTTTTATCGGAAATTTTCTGTATTTTCCAGAAATTCCCCTAAGCGGTATATCTTTCTCAATGTAGCCGGTCGGATTGATGGCCAATAGATATAGTTCCAGTTCCTGTACAAGTGCTGTATTATCAGGCGGAAGATTCAATATCTCCAATTCCCATCTTGCCGCATCAAACAAGGCGCCAAGATAGCGCTGAAATGCAAAAGATAGCGATTCATTCCTTGAAACAATGGAAATTGCATTGTCGAAACCAACGCCCCAGGAGGCCACAGTTTTTTCGAGTGTTCTGAGTCTACGTGAATCCAACGCAGCCTTTAGGCCGCAACGGGACAGGTGCTCTTTGAAACCACCATCATCAGTTATCTCAACAGACCCTTCGCCAGCAGGAATGACGTAAACAGGAATGATCGCGCCGTCTGCGAACGTCACCGGCGGACATAACTCCAGAGTGCCTATTGAGTCTAAGACCCTGCAATCCCACGCCGTACTTTCTGATATGTTCAGACAATTAATCATGGTCTAAGCTCAAAATCGTCGAACGGATTGAAAATTCTTTCCTCAAGAATTATATTTGTTTTCTGTAGAAATATATCAAGAACTACTTGGAATGATTTGCCATTAAGATCGTGTCGCTTATAATTTTTATTGCCGATATGCTCATGTGATCCACGCCAAATTATTCCGTTTTCTCTGTGACATGGTGTATTTTCATCCGCCAATGTTAATTGGTAAATGCGATCCATCTTTCTGTCAATATTGTCAAACAACCCAAAATCAATAGTTTGGCGTTTAATTTTATTCCCGCCGTGAATATAGAGTTTTACGACAAGGCCTCTTCTCGGAGGGTCACATACGACACCAAATTCACAAACGAACGACCCGTCCGCGTCACCAGGAGCAAAATCTGTCGGTGAAGCCGTCTTTTTTAACGCGCAAAGCTCAAGCGCATCCGGTTCAGGAATTTGGTTGCCTTCCACTGTCGTTGTGTCTGCGCGAGGTTCAGAAGATAATTGTCATCATGCCACCCCATCAACCGCCCGTGAACAGGAAAAGCGCTGGTATCCGGCCACGGGAGGACGATGTGTTGCGCCGAATGCTCAACACGCCGCCCCAGCCGAAGCCGGCACCCAAGCCCGCCCCGGCCGAGCCCAAGAAGTAGCCGCTAGGTCAGCGGCTTACCGTGGCCCATTGCGGGCTTTGGTTTGTTAAGCACATATCTCCCCTTATTTTTCTCAAGAAATCGCCGCCCGAACCACGCGCGCCAGCATGGCTATGCCCTGCTCGATCTGCTCGGGCGTTGACGTGACGAAGGACAGGCGCAGCGTGCGTGGGTCGGCGTGGTCGGCGTAAAACGGCGCGCCGGGCACGAAGGCCATGCCGGCCTCGACCGCCTGCGGCAGCAGGGCCTGCGCGTTCAGCCCCTCGGGCAGCGTGACCCACACGAACATGCCGCCCACCGGCTGCGTCCACTGCACGTTCAGCCCGGCCATGTGCCGCGCCAGCGCGGCCAGCATGGCATCGCGCTGCGCCTTGTAGCGCGCGCGGATGGTGGGCACGTGGCGGTCGAGAAAGCCATCCTTGATGACCTCGGCCACCACGCGCTGGTTGAAGCCCGGCGTGTGCAGGTCGGCCGCCTGCTTGGCCTGCAGCAGCTTGGGGTAGAGCTGGGGCGGCGCCACGACGTAGCCCAGGCGCAGGCCGGGCGCCAGGATTTTGCTGAACGACCCCAGGTAGATCACGCCCTCGGGCCAGCGCGCCAGCAGCGGCGCGGGCGGCGGGGCGTCGAACCACAGCTCGCCGTAGGGGTTGTCCTCGACGATGGGCAGGCCGTGCTCGCGGCACAGCGCCACGATCTGCTCGCGCCGCGCCGCGTCCTGCGTGCGGCCGGTGGGGTTCTGGAAGTTGGGCAGCAGGTAGATGAAGCGCGGGCGCTCTCCTTTTTGCAGCGCTTCGCGCAAGCCCTGCACCGACACGCCGCCCTCGTCGCTGGGCACGCTGGCAAAGCGCGGCTGCATGGGCGTGAAGGCCTGCAGCGCGCCCAGGTAGGTGGGCGTTTCCACCAGCACGCGGCTGCCTTCGTCGATCAGCACCTTGGCCACCAGGTCCAGCCCCTGCTGGCTGCCGGTGGTGATCAAGACCTGCTCGGGCACCACGCGCGCGTCCTGCTTGCCCAGCTCGGCGGCCACCCACTGGCGCAGCTCGGGCAGGCCTTCGCTGGACGCGTATTGCAGCGAGGGCTTGGCGACCGGGCTGCCTTCGGCCAGCACCGCCGCGCAGGCTTCGCGCATGGCGGCCACCGGAAAGGTCTCGGGCGCGGGCAGGCCGCCGGCAAAGTTGAGGATGCCCGGGCGCTCGGTGATCTTGAGGATCTCGCGGATGGCCGAGGGGTTCATGGCGGCGGCACGCGCGGCCAGGTGCCAGGGCCCGGGCAGCGGCGGGTCGATGGGGTTCATGTTGGATCTCCTTGAGCAACGGAAGCGGGCGCGGCGGGCCGCGAGATGCGCCGGCCCAGCACCACGGTGGCCACCACCGCCAGCGCAAAGCCGATCGAGCCCGCGTCCAGCCGCTCGCCCAGCAGCGGCAGGGCAAACAGCATGGACAAGAACGGTTGCAGCAACTGCACCTGGCTCACGCGCAGCGCGCCGCCCCAGTCCAGCCCGCGAAACCACGCGAAGAAGCCCGCCCACATCGACACCGAGCCGACGTAGGCAAAACCCAGCCAGGCGCTGGCGCGCACGGGCTGCAGCGCCGTGTCGGGCCACAGGTAGAGCGTGGCCGGCAGGCTGAAGGGCAGGGTCAGCACGCACATCCAGCAGATCACGCGCTCGGCGCCCAGCTCGGGCGTGACCTGGGCGCCGTGCACATAGCCCACCGAGGCGGCCACGACGGCGCCCAGCAGCAGCCAGTCGGCCCGCGCCAGGCCAAAGCCGCCGGCCTGGTCGGCACGCAGCCAGGCAAACACCACCACCAGCACGCTGCCGGCCACGGCGCAGGCCCAAAAGCCCAGCCGCGCGCGCTGCCCCAGAATCAGCGCCGCCGCCACCGCCGTCACCAGCGGCAGCAGCGCGGTGACCACGGCGGCGTGCGTGGCCGTCACGCTGCGCAGCGCCAGCGCCAGCAGCAGCGGGTAGCCGATGACGTTGCCGGACACCGCCCCCAGCAGCGGCCCCCAGTGGCGCCGCGCGGGCCAGGGCGAGCGCGTGACGAGCAGAAAGGCGAGCGACAGCAGGCCCGCCAGCGCCGCCCGCCCCGCGGTGATGAACAGCGGCGCCAGTTGCGGATCTGCCGCGCTGCCGGTGGCCAGGCGCGTGGCCGGCAGCGTGATGGCGAACAGGCCCACCCCCAGCACGCCCAGCCAAAAGCCCAGCAGCTGGCGCCGCTCGGGGGCCATGGCGCTCACGACGCCGCTCCGCCGGCCAGCAGCGCCGACCACGCCATCCACGCCGCCGTCAGCACCAGCGCCAGCGCCATCGCGCGGTTGAACCACAGCAGGCGCCGGCCCTGCGCCAGCCAGCCGCGCAGCAGCGAGCCCACCAGCGCGTAGGTGAAGTTGCTGGCCAGGCCGAACACCACCATCAGCAGCCCCGTCCAGCCCAGGCGCGCCAGCCAGTCGGGATGGCCCAGCACCCAGCCGGCCAGCGCCGTCAGCGCCAGCAGCCAGACCTTGACGTTGAGAAACTGCAGGCCCACGCCCTCGACAAAGCTCACCTGCAGCTGGCGCGCATCGGCCTGGCCCAGCGTGCCGCTGCGCGCCAGGCGCGCGGCCAGCCACAGCATGTAAAGCACGCCGACGACCAGGATGCCCCAGCGCAGCCACGGCGCCGCCAGCACCAGCGCGCCCAGGCCCGCGCCGCACAGCAGCAGCAGCACGATCCAGCCGGCCGCCACCGCGCAGATGAAGTGCAGCGTGCCGCGCAGACCGCGGTTGGCCGCCAGCGCCGTGGCCAGCGTGGTGTTGGGCCCGGGCGTGAAGGTGGCGGCGGCAAACAGCAGCAG
>OFJB01000929.1_pt1 | contig 12540 bp, 12 predicted proteins | sample 1775081 | NCBI WGS metagenome assembly OFJB01 (sample SAMN08195771, study PRJEB24354) | sludge metagenome | isolation source: initial sludge from phenol fed wastewater aerobic bioreactor | place: India: Nagpur | collected 2016-06-05 | reverse complement strand
AGAAGCTCAGGGCCGAGGGCGAATCGGCCAGGGCGATAGGCGGCCGCGACTTCGAGAGGGGAGGGCGGCTCGCCGAGGAGGCGGCGAATCTCGGCCGCCTCCTCGACAAGCTCTACGCCGAGTGGGATGCGCTGGCCTAGGGCCTCGTCCCGCGGCCGCGCTCGGCGGCCGCGGGAAAGTCGCGGCGCCTGCGCGGACCTCGCGGCGACCGCGTGGGCCTCGCAGGCTTGTATCGCTTCGCCCTATGGAATTTCGACCGAGGAAAGGTCTATATCACTTAAATATGTATAGCGCATATAATGTCGAATCTATGATTATCGATAAAAAAATAGCTTGACAATTGGTGTTTCTGTTCCTAAGATGACGCCATAGGCCCGAGCGTCACGCAAGGGCACTGACCGATCTTTTTCATCGTACTCCGAACCGCCCGGCCTGGACGCCTCTCCCAGGCGATGGCCGGCGGTCTTGAGGCGCGGGCGTCGCCCGCGGCCTTGAAGGCACAGGGGCGCTATGTCGAAGATGTCTATTGAAACGGAACGCCAAGCACTGAACGGTCCCACCATGGGCACCCGCTGGTCGGCGCTATTTTATACAACAGAAGTGTTCGGTCGAGGGCCGGTCCGCGATGCGCTCCAGGCAGCGGTGGACGAGGTGGATGCGCAGATGTCCACCTGGAAGCCCGACAGCGACCTGATGCGCCTCAACGCGGCGCCGCCCGGCGCCTGGTCGAGGCGGGCTCGCCGCTGGTCGCGCTCGGAGCGATCCGCCTTTACCGCACCTTGATCGCAGCGGGGCACAGAGCACATGCGTGCAGCGGATCATGAGGAATGAGAACACCAGCGGACCCATGATCGGAGTACGTGATGAACGGAAGAGGCCACGTCAGGTACATGGTTGTCGGCGGAATCGGCGCGGCAATCGCACTGTGGGTCCTGCGAATCCCTCTGTCGGGCGCTTTACCCCTCGCCTTCCTCCTCGTCTGCGGCGTCATGATGTTCGTCATGATGCGAGCGATGGACCACTCGAGTCACGAGGAGGCGGCTCCTCAAGATCGACCCACGGAATTTCCGGGCAAAGACGGGTCGAACAAAGCGACGACGCAGGCGGACGCAGCGGCCGTTGCCCCATCCCAGGACCAGATCGCCCTCATTGACCGGCAGTACCGGGACTGACTGGGTGTGGAGCCGGACGCGTCCTACCCAGCTCCGGGGATGTGATGTCGAACGGGCATCCCACGTCGGTGGATGCAGGACGCGAGCCGGCGGCGGCCGGTTGGCTACATCGCTGCGAAGTGCTAGACCGCTGCCCGAGACGTGCGCCTTCGGTTATGGCGTCAGTTCCGATTCGGCTGTGCGTAGGGTGCGGGAGAGTGCGGAACTGCCGAGGTCAGTTCCAGATACGCGAGTTCGATCGCACTAAGGTCCATGCCGCGTACGCCGAGATGGGTGCCGCACCAGTCAGCAGGGCAATGGCCAGCCGTGCTCGGGCCGAAAGTCCTCGGGAGGCAATAAGTCCATTCACCGCACCAGTGACGGCAACAGCGGCCACGACGCCCGTGGCCAATTGGTGACCGGTCCGCTCGATGTCGCGAATCGCTCGGTCAAGTTCGGCGGCGTGACGCCGCTCAGACTGCTCGCGCAACTCCGCTGAGGCCGCGAGGCTCCTGACAAGCTGAGGGAACTCACCCGCATACTCGAGGGCGTCTGTGATCAGTAGAGCGGTCTTCTGTGCCACTCTCGCAGGTGACCACTCGCTGGCAATGAGTCGTTCAGCGAAGGGCGTCACGACATCACCCATGTGGAAGTCTGGGTCGAGTTGAACACCAAGCCCCTCGACCATGACGAGCATCTTGAAGAGCAGAACCAGTTGGTTTGGCACGGCAATGTGGTGGGCGCGCACGATGTCGAGGACACTCGTGACGAGGGGCCCGATCGCCAGCTCTCCGATGGGCAGTCCGCGATACTTGGCAAGGAGGATTTCCAGGTCCGCCCGTAGTGCGGCAGGATCGGCTCCGTTCGAATGTGGGTCTAGCGCGAGCAGGGCCCGTGCCATCCGTTGGGCATCGGACCGAGACGCGGCGAGAAGCACCGACGCGAGCTGCCCCCGCAGTTGGTCATTGAGTTCGCCGACCATGCCGAAGTCGATCAGCGCAACGCGGCCGTCGGGCTCGATGAAGAGATTGCCCGGGTGCGGGTCCGCGTGGAAGAACCCATCGATGAAGATCATCTGGCACACGACTTCGGTCGCCGATACCGCCAGTGCGCGCTTGTCGATGCCCGCGGCGTCCAGCGCATCGATGTCCGTGACCTTGATGCCGGTCACGCGTTCCAGCGTCAGCATCCGCGAAGTCGTGCCGCCCCAGTAGACACGGGGAATGCGCACGGCCGGGTTCTGGGCGAAATTCGCGGCAAACCGCTCCGCATTGCGCGCTTCCCTCTCATAGTCGAGTTCTCCGCGCAAAGTCTCGGAGAACTCGTTGACGAGGCCCACGACGTCATAGTCGGCCAACGCATCCCACCGTGCACTCGCGCGCGCGGCAACTTCCTTGAGGATCTCCAGATCCTCGTTAACCGTCTCGACTGCTCCCGGCCGACGCACCTTCACGACGACTCTGGTGCCATCGATGAGGATGGCGCCGTGTACCTGGCCAATGGAGGCACTCGCGAGCGGCTCGGCGTCAAGCTCCGCGAAGATGCTGTGAGGGTCCCCCGACAGTTCGGCCGCGACGATCTGGAGGATCTCAGAACTTGGGACGGCCGGCGCAGCGTCTTGGAGCCGACTCAGCGCGACCAGATACTCGGGAGGCAGGAGATCAGGGCGAGTTGACAGTATCTGTCCCAACTTCACAAAGGTCGGCCCCAACTCCTCGAGAGCCAGCCGCAGATGATCCGCGCGCGTGTACGGCTCGGGCTGCCGCTTGTGACCGAAGAGTCCGTGATGGAACGGCGCCCACGTGGGGTGTGCCGGGTCCGTGACCAGGAAGGCCAAGCCGTGTCGAGACATCGTCTCGGTTACCTCGCGGTAGCGCCTGCGATGCCCGCTCATCACCCTCTCCCGATTGGCAGCTGTGCGATCGACGGCAGCCAGACTCCTGCAACAGTGAGAGGCCGTCGCCCCGGCTGCCCAAGGCAAGGTCCACAACCCAGCGCTTGACCTCGTCGAGTGGATCCCTGGCGCGCCATCGGCGCGAAGGTCCATGCACATCGACGTCCGGGAGGCCACGACACGTCTCCAGACTGCCCCATGGCGGCCGAATTTCTGACCCATCTCGGCAGTTGTCGTACGTTCATGACGGAATCTTGACTCGCCGTCCCCCGAGCCGATCGACGAATCTCTCGGGCGTCGGCTACAAAGTCTGGGACGGCACCCCAGGTGCGGCGGGCTCCAGAGCGCACGAGGTCATTCCCCGCAGCCGTATGCGCAGGGCGAATGCGAGCAGGACCAGCGACACGACGGCCAGATAAGGCTGTACGGGCGCGAACCAGGCCATCGAGCCACTGATCCCGATGGCGAGTACCACGAGCTTGTTGCACATCGGGCAGCCGACCGCGAGGAAGGTGCCCACGACGCCGATACCCCCGAGTCGGGTTGCGCGCGGCGACTCGGGAACGGGCGTGATGGCGGGATCGTTGACGTAGGTGGCGGCCAGGAGTCCGCTGAGGATGGCGGTGACCGCGAGGACCGTAGGACCACCACGTCACGTCCATCGCCCGGGTGAACCAGGGATTGGGCAGCATGTCTGTCGGGATCGCGATCACTACGGCGGTCACGGCCGTGACGACGGCGGCCGTGAGCCAGCGCCTGGCTGGCCAGGTGGCGATCATGCGTAGCGACATCACAGGGAGGATCCTCTCGTGGCTCTCACGCGCAGATGACCCGGGGAGCAGGCCGGTAGGTGGTCGTCGTTGTCTCGCTGCGGACGACCTCGCGTTCGCTGATGAAGCGGCGCTCGACGTCGATCGTGAACCCGGACGATCCCTCCTGACCCAGGCAGGAGGCGGACGGGTCAGCGACGGTGGCGTAGGGCACGACGTCACGCTTGGGTCCGAAGACCGCCTTGACCTTGTCGAACTGCCGGGTGCCCCAGAACTCCACCGTGACGCTGGTGTTGGTGGTGCGGGCGGTGATGAGCACCGCGTTCGGTGAGGAGTTCTTGAACTGCATGTCGAACACTCCCCAGGCGACCGTGGCCTCCAGGCCGGGTGCATAGCGGGGGATGTAGATGGAGTGCGCCTGCACCTGCACGGCTTCCATGCCGGCGAAGTACGCCGCCGTCCACACCGCAGTCGTCGCCGTGGAGACCCCTCCCCCGAGATCCTCGCGGAACACGCCACCGGGCCCGATGACGAAGCCCTCCGTGTAGCCGTTCTCGGGCGTTCGTTCCTTGATGGTGTCGTTCATGGAGAACACGTCGCCGGGCATCAGGACGGTCCCGTCGACGTAGCGCGCGGCTTGCCCGATGTTCTGCACCCGGTAGGCCGCATACGGGAAGTCCTGGGTGAACGAGGAGATCCGTTCGGTGATGCCCAGCTGGGAAGCCCGTTCGTCGGTGAGGACCGGAGCCAGGGGAACGCCCGGGACCGACACCGCCCCCGACTGCGGGTAGGCGACGGCAGCGGTTGCCACGGCGTTGGCCACGTCCTCGGCGGCGATCGTGCGGCCGTCACGAGCCCGGATGATCACCGGTCGCCCGTCCCGAATGCGAAATCCCGCATCGCGCGGCGGATCCTGCAACTCCGGGAACCTCGCCAGGAGACGTGTTCGCAACCGGACGCCGTCGACACGCGGCTGCAGCGAACCGTTCGACACGGTGAACGCCAGGGATCGAGCGAGGACCCGTCGCGGAATGGGAATGCTGACGTCATCGCGCTGAAGCATCAGTCCGCGGTCGAGCAGGACCGTGGCGCTGGCCACTGCCCTGTCCGCGGCCTCGTCGGAGACCGACGGTGTCGCCTTGACGGCCTGCACCTCGACGTCTCCCTGTTGGAGCTCGACGGCCGTGCGGATGGCAAGCGCTGTGCCGGCTGTATCGACGATCCAACCGACGGCTCCGGGCTCGCGGACGAGCTGAGCGCGACGCACCTGGATCACGGGCTCACGCGGGCTCGACGGCAGGCCCGCGGTGCTCGCCTCGATCTGCGCCGTCAACTGCGCGGTATTCACCGTCAGAGGGCTCGATGCGATCGCGGGTACCGTCAGCCAGCCCCACACGCTTGTCGGGTACCAGCCGGGTGAGTGAATGTCACGGATCGCCGCCTCAGGATCGAGTGCGAAACCTGCCTTGGCCGGTGTCAGGACCGTGCTCCAGCCGTCCGGGCCGTGGATGCGCAGCGGGCGGTCCAGCCGCGCATTCACCGCCTCCCTCGCCCGGGCCAACGCCTCTTCCCGGGTCAGTCCGCCGACGGGCACACCATCGATACTCGCGATCCGGGGCAGCCGCTTATCGGCGTACGCGACGAAGGCCGCGTACCCGCCCGCGACAAGCGCCCCCGCGCCCAGGATCGCCGCCCCCAGAAGCCAGCGCCCGCGAGACCGCGTGGCGGCTTCCTCGGGCGGCACAGGGTGCGTCGGTGGGGTTTCCATCGCGGGGCGCTCCTCCTCGAGTCCAGTTCCGGCTGGGTGTCAGACCATGCTCGGCGCTGACCCGGGCCTGTGCAGGCTGCGCCGGGCATCTTGATCGGAACTTCACGAAGACAGGTCGGTCATGCGGGTGGAGCGAGAGGTTGCCACGGCGACAACGACCGCTGCCCCGACCGCGGCAATGCCCAGCCAGGCGAGGGACGAGGCCAGCGGAGCCCACTGGTCCAGGCCGGAGGTGACGGATGCATCGATGAGCATGCGCATGCCCCCGTAGCCGGGCAGCGTCTGAGCCCACGCCTCCGGTTCGGCGCGCAGCATGGGACTCTGGCTCAGCCCGAGGTCCACGAACGGGATGAGGAATGCCAGGAGGATGGCCGCGACGCGCCCCACGAGTGGGGCGACGACCATCCCGGCGAACGCATACGTGACGGCCACCAACAGGCTCGCCAGACCGTATGCCCACCAGTTCGCGGGTGTGAACACCAGTGCGGTCACCAGCAGGGAGGCGGCCGTTGCGATGGCGGCCGCCAGCACCGCAGTACTCATGCGGGCGGCTATGACCGACCGTCGGGGCAGGCCCGCCTGCGTGAGTCGCCGATCGGCGCGCCGCGAGTCCAGCACGATGAACGCGCCGGAGAGCATGGCCAGGGCGGCGATGCCGCTGACCGCCATCGTTCCGGCGTGCAGATCGGCGGGATCGACGATCACCGTGACCGTGCGCCCCTCATCGACGGCGGTGACCGGCATGCGACCGGGCGGCGTGATCGCGTCGGACAGCAGCACGAAGACCGCCGGAACGAGCACCAGCAGCAGCCACAGCACGCGCACACGAGCCCAGTCGCGTACGGCCGCCGTCAGTGCCGCCGCTGTCGGCGGCATCGTCCGGACCCGGCCCGGGAGTGCTGTGCCCGTGCGGCCTTCGGCTGGCGGTGCCACGGTGGACGCTGCCGTCTGGATAGCGGGTCCGTGCCGCAACCAGCGCCGGGGTCGTCGGCCACTGAGCGACAGCAACCACACTGCCGCAGCGATGGCGACCGCCGTCCACCCCACCGCCCATGCGAGCTCGGTGCCCAGTACCTCGTGGCCGGGGGACTGTCCCGTCATCCACAGCGACAGGTAGTGAGTCGGCAGGAAGCGGGTGCCGGACCGCGCCGAGCCGGTCAGTGCCGGACCGAAGAACACGTCGATGATCCATACGAACAGCACCGCGATGACACCGTTGACCGGATCAGGCAGCAGCACCGCGATGAGCGCACCGATAGCGGCGTAGACCAGGGCGAACATGATCGCGCCGAGCACGGCCCGTCCGGGGTTGTCGATCCCGCTGCGCAGCGCGAGCGCGGCCACGGCCGCCGCCGCGGCGACAGCGGCTACGAGCAGCCCCGTGACGGAACGGGCCATTACGAGAGTTCTACGGGGAAGGCCGCTGATCAGCAGGCGACGATCGGGTGCTCGGTTGCCGGCGACGAGGAAGTACATGCCGACGGCGGACACGAACCCGGCCGCCCAGCCCGCGGTGACGGTTGCCACGGCCGCGGCATTGCCGCCCAAGCGAGAGGCGGCGTCGCCCAAGCTTCCGGCCGCCACGACGACGAAGGTGGCCGGCACCAGGACGAGGACCAGCACGTTGACGCCGTTGCGTGCGTAGTCGGCCGCGAAGCGGCGGGCGACGAGGCCGACGGCGCTCATCACGGCACCGCGAGGCCGTCTCGAAGTGTGATGAGCCGATCGAAGCGTGACTGGTCGGCCGCGAAGTGGCTAACGATCAAGACAGCGCACCCGCTGCGCCGGCGGTCGGCGACGATGTCCCAGAACCGCAGGTAGGTATCCCAGTCGAAGCCGGCGTAAGGCTCGTCGAGCAGCAGGACCGGTGGATCAGGAAGGAGAGCGAGGGCCAAGTTCAGCTTGGCCAGCGTTCCGCCGGACAGTTCCGCGACGCGGGCGTCCGCGTAGCGGGGGAAGTCCAACTCGTCGTACAGGGCGTCGCGAGATGCCGTCGCCTGCGCGCCGGTGATCCGGTAGGCGGCCGCGAACAACTCGAAGTGCTCGTTGCACGTCAGGCGCGGGTACAACTGAGCCACTTGGGGGCAGTAGCCGAGCGGACCGGTCCGGGTGACGGTGCCCGCGTCCGGGTGAAGGTCGCCAATCAGGATGCGCAGCATCGTGGTCTTCCCCGAGCCGTTCTCTCCGACCAGCCCGACCACCTCACCTGCGGCCAGTGACACGGATGCCCCGCGAAGGACCTCGCGCGTTCGGCGACGGGGCCACACCCCCCGCCGATACGCCTGGTGCAGGCCGGTGCCCGTCAGCAGTGCCCCGGTGAGCGCACTCGGGTCTGCATTCGGATTGGCACTCATGGCCCCTCCCGTGCTGGGTCCTATGTCAGCTCCGGCTGCGTGCGGCCGCGGAAGCGGCGCAGGCGCAGGCTGTTGGAGACGACGAAGACGCTGGAGAACGCCATTGCAGCGCCGGCCACGATGGGGTTGAGCAGTCCGGCCATGGCCAGTGGGATGGCGGCGACGTTGTAGGCAAACGCCCAGAACAGGTTGCCCTTGATCGTGCGAAGCGTCCGCCGCGACAGCGAGATGGCATCCGGGGCTGCCCGCAGGTCGCCGCTGACAAGGGTGAGATCGCTGGCCTCGATGGCGACGTCGGTGCCGGTCCCCATCGCGATGCCCAGATCGGACTGGGCCAGTGCGGCAGCGTCGTTGACGCCGTCGCCGACCATCGCGACGACACGGCCCTCGCCTTGAAGTCGTTGCACCACCTCGACCTTGTCCCACGGCAGCACGTCAGAGATGACTTCGTCGACGCCGATCTCGGCTGCGACGGCTCGCGCGGCTCGTTCGTTGTCGCCGGTGAGGAGCACAGGGGTGAGACCGAGTGCTCGCAGTTCGGCGACGGCGCGGGCGCTGGTCGGCTTCACTGTGTCCGCAACGACCACCAGTCCGCGCACGGCGCCATCCCAGCCGACAGCAATCGGTGTACGCCCTAGGTCTTGCGCGGCGGTGAGCGCGTCGGCGAGGTCGTCGGGCAGCGATGAGCCCGACTCCGCCAGCCAGGTGGCGCGCCCAGCGGAGACGGCGACAGTGTCGATCGTGCCGGTCACGCCACGTCCGGCGCTCGAGGTGAACTCGATGACGGGCTTCAGTGTCCCAAAGCGGTCCCGGCCGGCTTGAGCGATGGCCTGCGCGATGGGGTGCTCGGAGGCGTCCTCCACCGCGGCGGCCAGTCCCAGCAACTCGTCGGCATCCTGACCCGTCGCGGGCACGACGTCCACGACGGTCATCTTCCCTGTGGTCACCGTGCCGGTCTTGTCCATCACGATGGTGTCCACCCGCCGGGTCGACTCCAGCACCTGAGGCCCCTTGACGAGAATGCCCAACTGAGCCGCGCGGCCCGTGCCGACCAGCAGAGCCGTGGGCGTGGCCAGTCCCAGCGCGCATGGGCACGCGATGATCAGGACGGCGACCGCTGCCGTGAAGGCGAACTCAGGACCGGCCCCCGCAAGCAGCCAGCCGATCAACGTCACCAGGGATAGAGCCACGACGATGGGGACGAACACGGCTGAGACACGGTCGGCAAGCCGTTGGACAGGCGCCTTGCCGTTCTGGGCGGCGGACACGAGCTCAGCCATCTGTGCCAACTGCGTGTCCGCACCCACGCGCGTCGCTCGGACGACAAGCCGGCCAGAGGCATTCACGGTGGCACCGACGACCGGGTCCCCGACTCCTACTTCGACGGGGACGGGTTCCCCCGTGAGCATGCTGGTGTCCACTGCGGACATTCCCTCGACCACGATGCCGTCGGTCGCAACCTTCTCCCCGGGCCGCACGACGAACAGGTCGTCGACGCCGAGTTCGGCGATGGGTCGTCGCACCTCGACACCGTCGAGCAGCAGGGCCACATCCTTTGCTCCCATGCCCAGCAGGGCGCGCAAGGCCGCTCCGGCGCGGGTCTTGGCACGCGCCTCCAGGTAGCGGCCAGCGAGGATGAAGACCGTGACCACGGTGGCGACCTCGAGATACAGGTGTGCGCCGCCGTCCTCGCGCGACGGAATGAGCTCGAAGCCCATCTTCATGCCCGTCGTGCCCGCGTCCCCGAAGAACAGCGCGTACACCGACCAGGCGAAGGCAGCCGAGACACCCAGGCTGATGAGCGTGTCCATTGTGGCCGCGCCATGGCGCAGGTTCTTCACGGCCGCACTGTGGAATGGCCAGGCGCCCCAGACGACGACGGGTCCGGACAGCGCGAACGCCAACCACTGCCAGTTGGGAAACTGCAGCGCAGGTATGACCGACATCAGCACGACCGGGATCGTCAAGACGGTCGAGACGAGCAAGCGCTGGCGCAGGCTGTCCCGCTCCGCACTGGCGGCGTCGACACGTGCATCGCCGTGGTCGAGGTCCTCGGCGGTTCCTGAGGCTGGGCTGCGTCGAACCGAGGCGGAGTAACCGGTGCGGCTGACCGCGGCGACGAGATCGTCCTCGGTCACGTCCGGGCCGGCCGTCACGTGGGCGGTCTCCAACGCGAAGTTCACCTCGGCGGTCACCCCAGGCAGCTTGTTGAGAGATCGCTCGATGCGGTTGGCGCACGACGAGCACGTCATTCCCGTGATCTCGAGATCGACGCTGTGACCGACCGCGTCCTGCACTGTCATGACCTGCTCCCGTCCGGTGCCGCTACTGACATGGTCAACGCTGCGTGCCTGCCGCGATTCCCTCAGCCGTGATCCTTGATGCGATCTTGACCGGACGGCGACCGGAACCACGGGGTGCGGGGCGGACTCTGGGATTGCACACCGCGGACTTGGAGGTCCCATGACGATCAACGACACCCGGGAGATCGTCCCTCCTTCGCTGGATCCGGCGTCCGGGGGGCAGCCGCAGGTCGCTGGGCACCTGCCCTTCGCAGGCCGCTCGGTCGCGGTCGGCGTCATCGCGACGGTGGGGCTCGCGTCGTTCTACGTCGTCGTGCTCAGCCTCCTGGGCGGGCCCGGTCACCTCGGAGAGCAGATCAGCCAGGACGCCGTCTGGGTCGTGCTCCTCACGGTGGGATTCGGCCTTCAGGCCTCGCTGATGGTCGAACTGCGGCGCCGCCATCGTCTGGCGCTCCAGGAGGGCGCCGCCGTCGGCGCCGCTGGCGGTGCCAGTGCGCTGGGCATGGTGGCGTGCTGCGCACACCACGTCGCCGAGCTCGCCCCACTCCTGGGCGCGACCGGAGTCGCGGTAGCGCTGACCGCCTACCGAACACCGCTGATGGCTGTCGCCGTCGTCATCACGGCTATCGGAATCGGCGTGTCCATCCGCAAGTTCGATCCACATCCACTCGCTCGGGTGAGCCACCTCTGGAGGAAGCCATGACGACAACAACAACACCTGCGTCCACAGACACGCCGGCCCGGCGTCGAAGAGCCCGCGGATGGATCGCCGTCGGGGGAATCCTGATCCTGGGAGTACTGGCAGCCGCCTTCCTCGGGCTGCGGGGAAATCCCGAGCCCGTGACCGGAAGTGCCGACCTCAGCAGCACGCAGACAACCGAGGTTGATTCCATCGAGGTATCCGTCACGCCGATCACGGCGGCCAACGGCCGCGTCGCGTTCCAGGTGGCACTGGACACCCACAGCGGATCACTCGACGCGGATCTGCAGACGTCGACACTCACCACCGACCTGGGGACTGCCGGAGCAGCCGTGTGGTCCGGAGCCCCTCCCGGCGGTCATCACCGTGAGGGTGAGCTCTCCTTCACCGTCACAGGAACGCCCACGCAGTTCACCCTCGACGTGGGCGGGCTGCCAGAGTCTGTGCAGTTCAACTGGCCCGCGCAGGGCGGTGCGTCATGACCTCGACTCCCGGCCCCCTGCAGATCACCGCCCTCGGCGCGGGCCACGAAGCGGGCCAGAACGCACTGGGGATCCTCGATGAGCTTGCGCGCGACTACGCATTGGACGTGCAGGCAATCGACCACGCGAATGCTGACGAGGAAGTCGTCGTCGTCATCGACGACCGCATCGAGGTGAGTGACCCACCGTCGTGAGCGCGGCCGCCTGACGCCCTCGAGGCGACCGTGCACGAGGGTCCTTGACTCGCAGGCGCCCAAGCGCCCTCGGCGCACCGGTGCCTCAGGGGTTATCGAGCCCTTCGACGGAAGCGTGCTGCCAGACCTTCCACGCGCTTGTCAGCAACAGCAGGACGACAAGGGGCCCGATCACGGCGCCGGAGACGGCGCCCGCGAGCAGGCCACCGGCGACGGTGCCGACGATGGAACCGGCAGCCATGGCGATCACGAATCCGGGAACCTCGCCCAGAATGCTGAAGGCTTGCGTGCGCGAGTAGCGCAGGAACGCAACGAGCATCGTGGGCAGGGACACCAGGAGGGCCAAGCTGCCCTCGAGCTTCACGTCGATGCCGAACAGCACGGTGATGGTCGGGATGAGCAACTCCCCCCAGCAACGCCCATCACCGCGGCAACGACCCAGATACCGAATGCGGCGAATACGGCGCGATGGCGACCAAGAGGACGACCAGGACGCGATAGACGTTCACCATCCGCAGGCGGGCGGCTCACGCGGCGCCGACCCACGCGCCGGCTAGGCTCCCCATAACTGATTGACGGCGATGGCACACTCGCCAGCGACGTCCGCGAGCGGAACCGCGAACAGGCGCGCCGGAATGGCAGCGATCACGACGACCAGGCTCATCGCCTTGTTCACGATGACGGCGGTTAGGGCGGCGAACCCGAACACGGCGACCAGTAGCGGCAGTCGGAACTCAGCGCCGCCGAGCCCGATCAGCCCGCCGAACACTCCGACGGCCGCCCCAGCAGTGAACGCCTTGATCGGGGTGCGCCTCGTGATGGCGGCGTCCGTGCTCACCGAGCCACGGTATCGACCTGTCATCCACGGGTGGTCCGTGCCACTACCAGCCAGAACTCACTGAACCGGCCCATGCGGCTGCGGCG
>OFJB01000928.1_pt1 | contig 12544 bp, 9 predicted proteins | sample 1775081 | NCBI WGS metagenome assembly OFJB01 (sample SAMN08195771, study PRJEB24354) | sludge metagenome | isolation source: initial sludge from phenol fed wastewater aerobic bioreactor | place: India: Nagpur | collected 2016-06-05 | reverse complement strand
GGATGCTCGATCAAAATGAGTTTGAGCGGGTCTTTGAGCAAGGCAAGCAGCGCACGCTGTTGGTTGCCACCGGAAAGTGATTCAATGGGGCTATCCGGTCTTCCTTTAATGTTGTAAACGTCGATGCGCTCCTTGGTGATCTGGGCGGCCTTCCTGTGGTCGATAAAAAAGCCCTTCATGTTGTCTTTTTCTGCAAGGATGAAGTGTTCTTCCAATGTGAGGCCCGGTACGAGCGCCTGTTCAAGGCGTGCCGCGGGCAGGTATGCCACGCCATATTTTTGAAAGTCGTGGTAGGTCCGTCCAGTCATGTCGCGTTCTTCTTCAGCGAGGCAGAATTGGCCACCGACCGGCTGGGTGAGACCCGCACATGCGTTTAGAAAAAGGGTTTGTCCTGAGCCTTCCATACCGGCGAGCCCGATCACTTCCCCTGCGCGCACGTCCAAGTCCACACCCTTTATGTTAATCCTGACGCCTTCCAGCTGGACATTCTTCGCATGTAAAACCTTCTGTCCGAGCTCGAGCTTCGTTTTGGACTCGATTTCGACTTCTTTCCCGAACATCATTTCCACGAGCGCTTTCGTATCGAAAGGTGGCTTCACCGTACCGATGAGCTTCCCCTGTCTGAGTACCGACGCGGCGTTGCAGAGTGTTTCCACGTCTTCAAGCTTGTGCGACACGAACAGTACGGTCATGCCTTCTTTAGCGAGCTTTTTTAGTGTCGCAAAGAGTTTTTCCTTCTGAGGAAGGCTTATACCGGTAGTGGGCTCGTCCAGAATGAGGACCTTCGCCCCTAACCACAGGAGCCGCAGAATTTCGAGCTGCTGCCGCTCGCCTACCGTAAGCGAATCCACAAAAGCTTCTGGGTCGATAGCGAAGTCAAAACGCTCTGCAAGCTCTCTAAACTCCTTTAAAGCGCCGCGTCGATTTGGCAAAACCCCACCTCTGCTGCCCAGAATAAAGTCGTCGATTACTTTGAGCGGCGGAAAGTCGAGTGGATCTTGATGCAGCATTCCTATACCAGCCCTGATAGCGTCAGCCGGCGCGTCAATGCGCACCGGCTTTCCGTCCAACAGGATTTCACCGCCGTCGGGAGTATAATACCCCGACAATATCTTCATAAGGGTACTCTTGCCAGCGCCATTTTCGCCCAAGATCCCCTGGATCGTGGAAGACGGCACCATGAGCGAAATGTTGTCGTTCGCCCGCAGGGTCCCAAAGCACTTTGTGATTCCCCGCAATTCTATTTGCATCTCGTACTTCTCTTCTTTCGTGCACAGGACGTGCACAACGTTCTTTCGCAATTCTTGAATGTCAAATGCCTAGTGCTTCCAGGTTGAGTTTATAGCTCTGCCTACAAAAACGCGGGGTACCTCTGGCGATCATGTCGAAGCCATGATACTCCGCGCACACTAAACTAACCGTATTGACAACAATCAGCCAAAAATGGCGCCGCTGCGTTTACAGCGACGCCAACCTACGCCACAGGCCACAGTTACTTTGAAACCGATTGCCCTTCCATACCCTGGAGAAGCTGCGGCAGATACCAGATCTGCTGGTCGGTCGCCTTCTCGCCCTTCTTTAGGAATACGGAACCGTCCTGATAGTTGAGAGGTCCAACCCACAGGTTCAGACCTTTGCCGAGTTCGCCAATGAACTTATCCACAGCGTCGCTCGCTTCCTTGGACAACGTACCTTTCATGAACCCGACCGCAGAGGTGTCGCGGTTATTGATATTCTTCCAATCCGGATCGTTCCACTCAAAATGGCTCTTCCAGGTACCGTCCATGGCGCTCTTGACGACCCTTGCATACGTGGGGCCCCAATTAAAGTAGGGGACGCCAAGCGAGACGCCCTTTCCTTCTTCGAGCGCCTTGTCGTAATCGTACGGCATTGCCCAGACTTTCTTGCCTTGTGCCGTGAACTTGGCCGCTTCTGCCACTGCTTCTGTTGTATCGATACCAGAAATAACGACATCGAAGCCGGAATTGAAGAAATCGTCTGCAACCTGGGTCGGGTCGGAGGTTACGCCGGGGATATTGAACCAGAAGCCAATCCAGGTGACCTTAAAGGTGAGTTTCGAAGGATCTTTCTTGAGGTAATTCACCCACGCGTAGCGGGCGCCAAGATAGGCGGCCGACGCGAGTCGGCGTGTTTCGTCGTTGATAAGCGGCCCCAAGAAGCCGATCTTGCCGGTTTTTGTGGTCATGGCGGCTGCAACGCCGGCCACCATTTTCATGTATTCCATCTTGCCCATGACGTTGATCATGTTGGGAAGCGGCAGGTAGTTCTTCCCTTCCTTCCATTGCTGAGAACCGGAGGTCAGAACGACGAAGATGTCCGGATGGTCCTGTGCGAACTTGATGGCTTCGTCGGTCATGTCGTCGGAGCTAAAGATAACGAGCTTTGCGCCCTGGGCAACGAGGCTTTCGCCAAGCTGCGACACGGTGGTACCCGGCCTGTCGGCTGTATTTGCCCTGTCGATGTAGACCAGCTTGGTGCCTGGAACCTTATTCAACACATACTGTAATCCGTCATAGTTTGCCTGGCTCCAGCCGTGGTCGTTGTATGGACCGACCATCACCAACCCAATAGTGAGGTTGGGGCCCGCGGCGGGTGGGGCGCTCTGGGCGAATGCCGTTGAGCTCGCAACGAGCGCAATGCCGACGCATAACAGTAGACTTAACACTTTGCGCATCTTCTGTCTCCTTGTAGTATTTGGATCGAAACGACAACCTAAGTAAGGTAGCTTGATTGTTTCACCGTCCGTGACGGCTGTCAAGTTTTTGCGCTATGAAACCGACCGCGATTTCAATTCGACACGAAACATTGCGCCCCTTGGTTTGGAATCTTCCAGTTAGAGGAATGGGACTTGGCAAGTCTGTAGAACCGGATGATTGACAATCTCGCTGGGAATGTCTATAGTTATCGTATGCCGATAACGAATGGCGATATTACCGAGAGAACCTTTTTCTTAGGCTTCATACGGTTGCACCTGCTCTATCACGCGGCGCAACAGCCTATTTACGGCCTCGACATGATACAGGAATTACGGAGGCATGGTTACAATCTCAGCCCGGGTACGCTTTACCCGATCTTACATGGGCTTGAGAAAGATGGATTTCTGGAATCCAGACCGCAGGCAGTAAATGGAAAAATTCGTAAGTACTACCGTATTACAGAGGCGGGTCGGTCAAGTTTAAAAGAAGGCACCGAGAAGGTAGGAGAACTGTTCAGGGAGATATCGGGAGAGGATCAGAAGACTCGTCACAACGTGGACGTTGTCGACCCATTACCTAAGGAAGTACGTCGGGATTGATGTATGGGAGGTAGAAATGTTGCAGGCTAACTTTCAGGGACTGTCCTCAAAAGAGGCAGAAGAACGGCTGAAAAAGTATGGTCCTAATCAAATTTACAAGGCAAAGAAACTCAGTTTTTGGGGGATCGCCGCTCACGAAGTCACTGAGCCAATGATCCTGCTTTTGATTTTTGTCGGAGTAGTCTATAGCATCTGGGGCAAACTTGGCGACGCGATCACCATTTTTGTCATAATACTGCTTCTTGTGCTTGCCGAGGTGCTCAATGAATTTCGCGCAAAGAAAGCGATCGATTCGCTTGAAAGAATCGCTGCTCCAAGAACCAAGGTGCTGCGGGACGGAAAGGTGATCGAGATCGAGTCGGAAATGGTTGTTCCCGGTGATCTGTTGGTGTTGACCACAGGTACTAAAATAGCCGCGGATGCACAGTTGAAGCAAACTGTAGATATCCAGGTAGATGAATCCGCACTGACGGGAGAGTCTTTTCCACAGAACAAGAACGTCTCGGATATGGTCTTTGCCGGTACAGTTGTGGTTGCAGGGGAAGGCCTGGCGGAGGTAAAGACGACTGGCCAAAAAACCAGATTGGGAGAGATTGCTTCCACACTCAAAGAGATCAAGTTCAGAAGAACACCACTGCAGATTGCAATGAGAACGCTGTCGGGCTGGCTGGTCTATGTGGCGATTTTCTTTTCGGTCCTTATTCCTGTCATCGGCCTCCTTCGAGGTCAAGACCTAAGGACGATGGTCCTGACCGGTCTTTCGCTTGCCTTTGCCACTATTCCGGAAGAATTGCCGATCGTCATCACTATGGTGCTGGGATTGGGTTCGCTTACTCTTTCAAAGAATAAGTTCCTGGTAAAGAAGATTAATTCCGCCGAGGTATTAGGTAATGCAACGGTAATCGTTACAGACAAGACAGGTACGATTACCGAGAACAAGATGAGCATTGCGTCATTACTCCCTTGTGGCGGATATAGCGAGGCCGATCTTCTAGGTTTCGCGTGCGCTACTCTTACGACATTCTCGAGTTCTCCAATGGACGATGCCGTGGCGGAAAAGGCGCAGGCGTTGAAAGTTGCGGATTCGGGCGTAGAACCTGCACCGATAATCCGCCAGAGGGTCTTTGGCAACGGAAGAAAGACCAAGTCCATACTTCGAAGAACCTCAGAAGGGGATGAGCTCTATGTGAGCGGCGCCCCTGAAGAGGTTTTTGGCATGTGCGGCGACGTGCCACAAGATGTGTTGAGCAACCTTACGATGGAAACGTCGAAAGGGCGAAGGGTCATTGCGATCGCGCATGGAAAAGTAGCGCCGACGCAAGAGTATCCCGACCTGGCCTCGTTGGAAAGCGGGTTGGATTTGATCGGGCTTATCAGCTTCGAAGACCCGCCTCGAAGTGGTGTAAAAGAGACCATCGCGAGAGCGGCCAAAGCCGGCATACGAACGATTATCGTGACAGGCGACCACCCACTTACCGCTGCCTACATAGCCAAAGAGGTGGGAATTCCATCCGACAAGGTCGTGACCGGTAGTGAGTTGCAGAACATGGACGACGCAACGTTGCAGGAAACTGTAAAGCGGGTTTCGGTTTTTGCGCGAACCACGCCGCAGGACAAGTATCGCATCGTTCAGGCTCTCCAAAAGAATGGAGAAATTGTGGCCGCAACGGGAGACGGCATAAATGATGCATTGGCGCTCAAGAGTGCGGATATTGGAATCGCTATGGGACTTCGTGGTACCGACGTTGCCAAGGAAGCGGCCGCCGTGGTGCTTGCCGACGATAACTATGTCACCATCGCGCAGGGAATTTTCGAGGGCAGAAAATTCTTCGACAACCTCCAGAAGGGTATCAAATACTATCTTACGGTCAAGGTTGCCCTGATATTGATATTCTTGATGCCTGTACTATTGGGTATTCCCATGCCACTCGCGCCGATTCAGATCATTCTCCTGGAGCTGTTCATGGATTTGGCGGCTTCCGCAGGGTTTGTGGCAGAGCCCCAAGAGCCAAACATTTACACTCGTCCTCCGCGAGATCCAAAGGAAGGTGTGCTTGGACGGCGCGTTGTTACAGACATTTTCGTCAATGGCGCAATTCTCTTCTTGGGTGTCTTCGGTGTGTTTCTCTTTGCTCTTGGACAGGGAATGAGCCCCGTTTATGCTCAAACCTTCGCTTTTTCGGCATGGATTTTCGGACACGTCGCGCTTGCGTATGTTTCTCGATCGGATAGAGATTCCGTGTTTTCTCTTGGGCTTTTCAGTAACCGTGTCATCAACATTTGGGCCGGTATCGCTATTGCCTTCCTCATCGCCGGCGTCTACCTGCCATTCTTGAGCGTATCCCTAAATCTTGCGGCAATCAGTGTGACGCAACTTGTTCTTATAGCCGTGGTAATGGTGGCTCTTGTCGGTCTTGTGGAGGTAAAGAAGCTTGCAAGAAGGCAAGCGAAGTAAAGGTATTTTAGTAAGCGAGGCGGCCACGTGGTTTATTAGGCGTTATAACTTAGGCACGCTACGACAATCCTTGATGGTATGGCTCCGAATGCGCTCGATCAGCGTGAGCGCATTCCGGGGCGCATACGCCGCGACATCGTTATCGAAATAGACGTAGACATCGCAGTCCATCTGCCAAAACATCATGCAACGTGTCCCTAAACTCTTGGACAAGGCGTACGTCCAAGAGGAGCGATGGCAGTATCGGTATGTTGAACGCAAACCTACGAAAAGAGTTCCATGACGCTGCTGCCCATACTATCGACATATCCAAAAAAAATTGTTGACAGAATGAAGAAAGTGCATTTATAATTTCATGTAAGCGCTTACATGAAGGTGGGTGGGAAGAGACCAAGATGGTAACCATGATGGACGTTGCTAAACGAGCCGGTGTTTCGATAGCAACAGTGTCTCGGGTCATAAACTCGCCGGAGGTCGTATCCCCAGCGACGCGTGAAAAGGTACAAAAGGCAATCGACGAACTTGGATTCGTGGTTAGCTACTTTGCGCACGTCTTAGTGACGAAGAAAACTGGCCTAATCGGCGTTATTGTTCCGGATATCGCCTATGAATATTATGCGATCATGCTATCGGGCATAGAAGACTATGCAAATAAAAAAGGCTTCAAGATCATTATTTGCAATATTGAAGAGAAACTGGACAAAGAAATCGAATACTTGAGTTTTTTTGCTGAAATGCGTGTCGATGGGATTGTCCTTATGCACGAGCGGCTCGACGACGAAGTACGATCTTTTCTTCTCAATCTGAATATTCCGGTCGTCATGGCCAGTATTTACCCTCGACTGCTGGCGGATAGATTTTCTTCAGTCAATATTGACGATTTTCATGCTGCGTTTGATGCGACCAATTATCTAATAAAGAAAGGGAGAAGTAAAATCGCCTTTATCGCCGGCTCGCTTGCGGATGCGACTTCCGGAGAAGCACGTTTTAACGGTTACAAAGAAGGACTTAGATCGAACTCAATCCGGTTTGATAAGTCGCTTGTCCGCTTTGGAGATTTTTCCATAGAGGCGGGCGAAGCGCTGGCGCTGGATATCTTCTCTGATACAACGAATAAACCGGATGCCATTTTTGCGGCTGGCGATGTCATCGCCATTGGCGCGCTCAATGCCATGAAAAAGCTTTCAATTAAGGTTCCGGAACAGGTGGCCTTGGTTGGTTTTGATGATTTAACCTGTGCGACGGTCTGCAGTCCGAGGCTAACTACCGTTCGGCAACCGATTCGCACCATCGGTTCGGAAGCAGTAAAGGTTTTGGTTTCGGAAATCACAAACCATCCCAGTGTCCCGACGCGGAAGATTCTTCCCTATGAGCTCATAGAGAGGGAAAGCACATGAACCGGCGACAGAATGGATTTTGTCGTGCCAGAGCGAAAATGAAAGCGCTTACATCAGGGAAATCTATGGGCAATTTGCCCATATAATGCTTCTTGTGGGGCTAGGCGCTAGCCTAGTCGCAGTTAAAGGAGGAGGGAGTATGCAAAAGTTAAGAAATGGCATCTGCATTACCTTGATGCTGTTTGCCCTTTTCTCGACGTGGGCTCAAGCGGATAAGAAGCCTGTAACGATCACCTGGGGCTATTGGGGAAGCCCTGAAGAGGTCGAGGAGAACAAGGCTGTTGCTGCGGCCTTTGAGAAGAAGAATCCTGACATCAAAATTGAGCACATGACGGCGCCGTGGGGCGACTACTTTACGAAACTTCAGACTCAATTTGCTGCCAAGAGTGCCCCTGACGTCATGTTCCTGACGTACATTTCGACCTATGCGCCGATGGGCGTTCTCAAGGATTTGCGACCACTGATCAAGCAGCACAATTTCGATTTGTCGCAGTACCCGGACGGCCTTCTGACGCTTTTCACGATCAATGACAAGCTCTACGGACTACCGCGAGACAATGATACAAAAGTCGTATTCATCAATAAAAAACTGTTCCGCGATGCCGGCGTCGCAATTCCAACTTCTGGCTGGTCCACAGACGCCTTTAGAGACGCGGCCAAAAAACTTACCAATAAAAATGCAGCCGGCGGCCCGCAATACGGGCTTGCTTTTGACCCGGGTAACTGGTTTATGTGGGTGCTGATGAATGAAGGTACAATGTTCGATGACGACGAGAATCCAAAGAAGGTGGCGTTCGATGCCAATGCAATACATGGCCTTCAGTTTGCCGGTGATCTTGTCGGCAAGGACAAAGTCACGCCGGATTACGACCAGCTCAACAATGGTACTTCACGGATTCAGCTGTTCATGAATGGCAAAGTCGCTATGTTGATCGACAATCATTCCCAGGTTCCCATGCTTCTTAAACAGAAAGATGTCGACTGGGACGTTCTTCCGTTACCTACGTTCCCCGGCAAGGGGCATCACAACGTAGCCGGTGGAGCGGGGTATTGCATTTCTGCCTATACGAAACATCCGGAAGAGGCATGGCGATTCTGGGAATACCTTAATACTGAAGGCTTGAGCCAATACATGAAGTCCGGCACCATGGTGCCCCCAAGGACGGATTTGCTTAATTCCACGGAGTTTGTCGGAAACAAGCCGTACAACGCCAAGGTCTTCGTCGCAGAGACACAGGCTGGACGTGCTTTCCCCAAGAACCAGTGGTGGTGGAATGTTTACAGTGTTGCGACCCCTTATCTGGAGCGAATGTGGGTAAACGGCGAGACCGCTGCTAGCGTCATTTCGGCCGCTTTACCAGAAATGCAAAAGGAAATAAAGACCAAATAGTCCATCATTGAAACTCGTGTTCGACTTGCTTTCTTTGAGCGCCGGGGAACATCAAACTTGGCGCTCATGGAGAGCGTTACAAAGCACAAACGAATAAGAAGATTTTGAAGAATTCTTTCAGGAATTCAAGGAAGCAAGGAATGAGAAAGGTTTTCGACGTACATGCGCACTATCCTGCGGGTTCCGTCATGGGAATGAATTTTCGACTTGGCGAAGAGGATACAACCTCAGATGTACAGCGGAAAACTGCGGTCGACGCCTTGGTTAGGCAATGCGAGGCAAGCGGTATAGTCAAGATTTGCGTTTTGGGCGGCTGGGGGAAAATGAACGGTTGGGTTCTGGATGCTTACAAAGAACACATTAACCTGATCGTTCCGATGGCTTTTCTCGATCTCGACACTTCGACCCCAACGACAGTGCGTATGCTCAAAGATCAGGGATTTGCGGGGGTAAAATGTATTTTACCCAGAAAAAACTACGATGATGCTTTATATATGCCGCTCTATGAAATGCTGTGTCAACAAAAAATGCCGGTTCTATTCCATACAGGCGTATTTGGCGGATCCGAAGACTATCTGGAAAAAGATCCCAAGAAACCTTCATCTACAGAGCTGGCGCTCGATGAGCGGCTTGCCAAACTTGGCAGTTCATCTGCACGAATGAGAGCCATTTACCTGGACACGATCGCTACGGCTTTCCCTGAATTGAGGATCATCGGAGCGCATTTGGGGTATGGCGAGTACGACCTTGCATGCGCAGTAGCCCGTTGGCGGAGGAATGTCTATTTTGACGTCTCCGGCGGCGATGTCGTTCAACGTCATATTAAAGAAAGAAACCTGATTCCCCTTGACATTTCTCCAAACAAACTCGTGTTTGGCAGCGATTGTCTTGTCCCGATGATCAAGGGCCAAGTGGAAGTTTGGGTCGACCAACTGCAAACGGCAGGCTTGAGCGAGTCGGAGATTGACGCCGTTATGTACGACAATGCGGCGTACATCTTCGGCTTTGATTCTGCACGTAACAAAACTTCGGGCAATTAATCGAAATGAAGAAAACATCAAAGCGACAACTTGGAGAAGCACTACCCTTTATTTTACCGCATGGCATTGGCTTTACTTTGTTCATGCTACTGCCGGTTTTCGGTACTTTAGGAATAAGCTTGTTGGATTGGAACATGATAACGCCACCGAAATTTGTCGGTCTGGGCAACTATTTCTATATGTTCACCCAGGATCCTAACTTTTGGAAGGCGACTACCAATACCGTCTATTATACGATTGGGACCGTTATTCTGATCTTTGCTGCATCGCTTGGATCTGCACTGGCCTTGAATCGGGATATAAAGGGGAGAGGCCTTTTTAGAACGCTTTACTTTATCCCGAATATCTCGTCTCTTGTTGCGGTTTCTCTTGTATGGCTCTGGCTGTACAACGCTGATTATGGTCCTATCAATGCAGTACTTCGAGCCATCGGAATTCAAGGCCCTCATTGGCTCTCCGATACCAAAACCGCCATGCCGGCAGTTATGATAATGTCAGCGTGGACACAGTTCGGATTTTTCACTGTTATTTTTCTTGCGGGCCTTCAGAATATTCCACGCCAACTTTACGAAGCTGCTGATCTCGATGGCGCCGGGATGATGAGAAAATTCCTGAATATCACTATTCCACAGTTAAGCCCGACAATGTTCTTTGTCCTTGTAATGAGCATAATAAATTCGTTCCAGGTTTTTGAGCAAACCCTGGTAATGACAAAGGGTGGGCCAGCTTTCTCCACGACCACTGCAGTCATGTACATTTATTCAAAGGCCTTCAAGTTCCAGCAGGTCGGCTATGCGAGTGCGTTATCGTGGGTGCTCTTTGGCTTTATCTTCATCATTACACTTATCCAACTTAGGCTTCAGAAGCGGTGGGTCTACTATGAAAACTAGAAATACGAGTTGCAAAAAAAGCAAGAATAGGCGACGTTCTTCCGCAACGAGGAAAAGAAGGCTTTTCGATGCCTTTGTTTATTTGATCCTCATTCTTGGCCTTGTGCTGGTTTTGTTTCCATTTGTTTGGATGTTGTCTACCTCTCTCAAGACGCTGCCGGAAGTATTTTCCAACTCTATGAAGATAATTCCAGCACACCCAGTCTGGGAAAACTACGTCAGAATTTGGAAAGAACTGCCCTTTGGCAAATTCTATTTGAATAGTTTTATCGTGTCGTTGACGGTCACTGCCATTCAACTCCTGTTTGGATCTATGGCGGCCTTTGCTTTTGCGAGGCTTAAGTGGCCGGGCAGGGACAAGGTTTTTGTAGTCTATCTGGCCGCGATGATGATCCCAGGCCAGGTCACTATGATACCGAACTTTCTCCTCGTAAGAATGTTGGGTGGCTTCGATACGTATTGGGGCCTTATTCTGCCTCAATCGTTTGGCGTTTTCAGCGTTTTTTTGCTGAGGCAATTCTTTAGAGGGATTCCGCAGTCTCTTGAAGAGGCGGCGATCATCGACGGAGCGAGCAAGTGGCGGATTTATGCTTCGATCATAATGCCCTTGTCCAAATCCAGTCTTGCCGCGCTTGCGGTGTTCGCCTTCATGTTTTCCTGGAACAACTTCTTGTGGCCGCTAGTTATAACCTCCAAAGCGTCGATGTTTACTCTACCGATTGGTTTAATGAGTTTTCAGGGCCAATATGCGACAGATTTTCCTATGATGATGGCGGCTGCCTGTCTTAGTATGTTGCCAATTTTGTTGCTCTATTCAGTAGCACAAAGACATTTTATCGAAGGAATTACTCTTACCGGTTTTGGCAGCGTCTAGTCGGATATTGGAATGTTACGCCGAAGCACTGGGTGAAGATGTTCGGTCGTAAGATTAGGGAGGATAGTCAATGAAGCTTGCGATTCTCGGTCGCGGCGGTGTGCGAACTCCTTATCTGGCCCGGAGTGTTGCACAGCGTGCAAACGCAATAGACTTGGATGAAGTTGTCCTTATGGACGACGCGTCGGACAGGTTGAATATTTTTGGCAATATTGCCAAAAGAATCGTCGAACTGGTGAGCCCTGGCGTCAAGGTGATTCTCACGACCGACGCCAAGACTGCTTTAGATGATGCGGACTTTGTTATTACGACCATTCGCCCCGGGCTCGAGCATGGACGCGCATTGGACGAACGCGACTGTCTCAATCAGGGACTAATTGGTCAGGAGACAGTGGGGGCAAGTGGATTCTCGATGGCCATGCGGACAATTCCACAGATTGTCGCATACTGCGAACAGGTCGAGCGATGGGCAAGCTCGAATGCAATAGTGCTCAATTTTACGAACCCCTCGGGCCTTGTTACTCAGGCTGTCTACGATGCAGGGTTTCGCCGCATCTATGGACTTTGCGACATGCCCAGTTCTTTGATCAGGGAAATTGCACAGCTGCGCGGATGCAAACCGGAAAACTTGGAAACGCTCTGTTTTGGCCTCAATCATCTCTCTTTTTTTTCAAGCGTTAAGCAGGATGGGCAGGAAATAGTGCACGACTTGCTGTCTTTGGACGATCTGTACACTGCAACCGATATGAGGTATTTTTCGCCAGATTTCGCGCGCAAAAAGGGGATGTTGCTGAATGAATACCTTTTCTATTACTTCTATCCCGATTTAGCTTTCAAGAATATCAATAAAGAGCCGAAAAGCCGGGGAGAAATCATCGAAGCGATAAACACACAGATGGTTCGGGACCTCTCTTCTGCTGACGTCCTGGCCGATCTGGAGGGATCTTTGCGAATCTACGAACATTATCTCGGCCAAAGAGAGTCTCAGTATATGGCTAGCGAAACTGGCAAATCCAAACCAGTATCATCGACACTCCGTTTTGATCCTTTTGAGAAAGACAACAATGGATATGCAGGAGTAGCCCTAGACCTTATCGAAGCCCAAATGGGCTCCACAGCAAAGGAAATCGTGCTCAACCTACCGAACGGCGATGCAATCGCGGCAGCCTGGCAAACGACCGC
>OFJB01000925.1_pt1 | contig 12619 bp, 8 predicted proteins | sample 1775081 | NCBI WGS metagenome assembly OFJB01 (sample SAMN08195771, study PRJEB24354) | sludge metagenome | isolation source: initial sludge from phenol fed wastewater aerobic bioreactor | place: India: Nagpur | collected 2016-06-05 | reverse complement strand
AACAGGACCGCCTTGCCTTCCATCACCGGCTTGGCGGCCAGCGGCCCGATGTTGCCCAGGCCGAGCACGGCGGTGCCGTTCGAAACCACGCCGACCAGGTTGGCGCGGCTGGTGTAGTCGGCGGCGAGCGCCGGATCGTCGCGGATTTCGAGGCAGGGCGCGGCGACGCCGGGAGAATAGGCGAGTGCTAGGTCGCGCTGGTTGCCGAGCGGCTTGGTCGCCTGGATCTCCAGCTTTCCCGGCGTCGGGTGCTTGTGGAAGAAGAGCGCGGCCTGCTCGAGGTCGGACCGGGCCGTTTTTTCTGTCACGTCCATCCGATCATTCTCCCGGGAAGCTGTCAGCGGTTTCTTTTAACATGGGACGCAGCCTTTTCGAGCTCTTCGGCTGAAAATTGGAAAATATCCTGATTTCAGCCTGTTATCGAAAAATCATGAGGCGATTTTTCGGCCTAGAAGGCGCTGACGTAGGAGCCTCCGTCCACCCGGATATTCTGCCCGGTGAGGTAGCCGGCATGGATCGAGCACAGGAAAGCGCAGATCTGCCCGAATTCCTCCGGCGTGCCGAGGCGCTTCGCCGGAACGTCGGCGGCGATGCGCGCCTTGCGGGCGGCGGCGGCCTGCGGGTCCTCGATCTGCTGGCCGATGATCTGCAGCCCGGCGCGGTGCGCGGCGAGGACGATTTCGTCGAGATCGGCTGGGACCGGGCGATAGCCCTCGCTGCGTCCGAACTGGAGAGAGTGCGCAGCACGCACGGCAACGGCGCGATCTTTGCCGGCTCCTATGGCTGGGCGAGCGCCGGCCGCTTCCACCACCCGCAAGGCCAGATGCGCCGCTTCCTCAACCTGATCGGGGGTCATGTAGGCAAGCGCGATTCCTATTCCTTCGCCGCTGCCGAAGTGCTCCTGCCGCGCATACTGGGCTTGTCGCGAGAAGCCCATGAGGACAACATGACCGGGCTGGAACTGGTGGCGGAGGAATGCTCGCTGCTGGTGGCCTTCGGCGGGTTTTCCGGACGTACGGCCCAGGTCGATTCGGGCGGCACCTCGGACCATCGCCTGCGGAGCCTGCATGCGCGAATGGTGGCGCGCGAAGCGGAACTGGTCTCGATTTCACCCCGGCACGGCGACTTCCCCGGCGCAAGGCTCGTTTCCATTCGACCGGGCACGGACACGGCGATGATGCTTGCGTTGTCGTACGAAATCCTGGCGGCGGGCAGGCAGAACGACGCCTTCCTGGAGCGATTTACAAGCGGCTGGCCGAAATACCGCGCTTATCTTCTGGGCCTCGACGACGGGCAGCCGAAATCTGCCGCCTGGGCGGCGCCCCTGTGCGATGTGCCAGCGCAGGACATCCGTGATCTTGCGATGCGCATGGCCAACTCCCGCACGATGGTCTCGATAACCTGGTCCCTACAACGCGCCGAACATGGCGAGCAGCCGCTTTGGGCGGCACTGGCACTGGCGGCGATTCTCGGCCAGATGGATCGGCCTGGCCTGGGCTTCGGCTTCGGCTATGGATCCAGCAATGCCGTCGGCCGCACGCAGGGCGGCTTGCGCTGGCCGGCATTTCCGCAGGGGCAGAACCCGGTGAATGACTTCATCCCGGTGGCCCGGATTACCGACATGTTGCTTTCGCCGGGCACAGCCTACGTCTATGACGGCGAGACGCGGCGCTATCCCGATATCCGGCTGATCTATTGGACGGGCGGCAATCCCTTCCATCACCATCAGGACCTGATGCGGCTGGAACAGGCCTGGACGCGTCCGGATACCGTGATCGTCAACGAACACAGTTGGACCGCGACGGCGCGCCGCGCAGATCTCGTCCTGCCTTGCACGACACCTCTCGAACGCACCGACATGATGATCAACAAGCGCGATCCGGCGCTCTTCTTCATGTCCCCGTCTCAGGCGCCGTACGGCCAGGCCAAGGACGATCACGAGATATTCCGCCTGCTTGCCCGGCATTTCGGGGCGGAGAAAGCCTTCACCGAAGGTCGCGACGTGGAGGGATGGCTTCGAACCCTTTGGGAAGGAGCGCGACAGGAAGCAGATCGTCATGGCTTCGCGTTGCCGGATTTCGACACGTTCCGACGGATCGGCCGCATCGACCTACCCGTTCCGGACAAATCGCAGGTCCTTCTGGGAGATTTCTTCAACAATCCGGAGGCCGCGCCATTGAACACCGAAAGCGGCCGGATAACGCTCTACAATGAGGCCATCGCCAGTCTGGCCCTGGCGAATTGTCCGGGGCATCCGACATGGATCGCGCCGACCGAGAGCTTGCTGACGGCCGGACAAGACGAACTGCACCTCATTTCGGGGCAGCCCGACATGCGGTTGCACGGCCAGAACGATCGTGGACTCGCGTCGCTGTCCGAAAAGATAAAGGGCCGCGAGCCATGCGAACTGCACCCCGACACCGCCGCGGGACTCGGGCTGGCAGAAGGCGACATCGTGCGCATCCACAACGATCGCGGCGCCTGCCTCGCAGGGTTGAGATTCGACCCGGGACTGCGGCGCGACTGCATATTTCTGGCGGCGGGGGCCTGGTTCGACGTGCGGACGGTCGACGGCAGCCGGATCGACGTGCACGGCAATCCCAACGCCCTGACCCGCGACAAGGGATGTTCCGACCTCACCCAGGGGACGTCGAGCCATAGCTGTCTGGTGCGTGTGGAACGCTGGACCCGGAAACTGCCGCCGCTTTCGATCGACCGCCTGCCGGTGATCGAGCGATCCGCATGAACGCGGCTCATCTGGCCCGGTCACGGGGCGTGGCCGTGGCGCTGCCCTGGGTATTTGGCCCCCGCGGCGCTTCCTTCCTTTCGGTGGAAAAGAGCGCCGCATCAAGCCCCGGGATCAAACAGGTCGAGACCAATGCCGTCCCAATGAGGAACGGCATGGTGCGTGCGCGTTGTACACGCAACAGCGACGTGGCGCGGATCGCCGTGCGGGCGGTCTCACCGGTCTTGGCTGAAAGGATCGAGACGGTTGGGGGAGCGGCGGCTGGCGATGTCGTGCGGGAAGCCCGCACTGTCGTTGTTCTCGTCTCCGCAAACGCCGCCTGCGATGGCATGGGCAGGCCATGCCGTTTCGCTGCAATCGCTTGCGACCGTCCCGGAGGAAGCGTGTGAAGCCGTTCCAGCGCCCGAGCATGTAGTCGATCGCCTGCGCGGCGGGTGCGTGGCGCGAGAGCCTGGCCCTTTCGCCACGCATCCATTCTTCCAATCAACGGTATGCGGGCAAAGTCCAGGGCGTGCCTTCGGGTTGCGGCAGTTCGACCCAGCGACGTTCGTTGTGCGCGGTGTAGGCCGCGTGCATGACTTCAATGGTGTGCACGGCGTCCTCCAGGGTGCAGAGCGATATGTCCGGCGTCTCGCCTCGCAGCGTCTGGGCGAAGGCTCTCATCTGGTTGACATACGAACTGCGCCGGGGCGGGTAGAGGAGATACCAGCCGTCGGTCTTGCGCTGGTTGTTGTAGGCCGCGAAGCGGGGCCGCGCATTTTCCTGAAGCGCCCGCGGCAGTTGCTCGATCGGGCGATCGGAGAATACCGCGAGCGGCGCCACGGTCGTGCCGCTCATCACAAGCTGGGACAGATGAAGCGAGCCTTCGGTGCCGTACAGGTCGGTGGTGAAGTGGTGCGTCGGTGAGAAGCGGTCCGAGGAGAAGGTCCCCGACGCCCCGGAAGTCGTTTCGGCCATGAGATGCACGTTGTCGTCCACCGCCTTGGGCATTGCGCTGTGGCGCAGACTTGAAGCGACCGAGGCATAGTCGCCGCCGATGAGGTAGCGAACGAGGTCCACGGAGTGGCTGGTGATGTCCATCATCGTAGCGCCGCCGGAGATTTCAAGATTCCAGCGGTAGTCGTCGATCGAAACAACCTTCCAACTGTGCGAGAAGACGTTACGGAAGGAATGGACCTCGCCGAGGGCGCCGCTGCGGACGATCTCGCGCGCCAGAATGCTTGCGTCCTGGCACCGCTCGTTGTGGCCGACCCGTACGATCTGGCTGCTGCCGGAGAAAGCATCGAGAACTTCGCGCGCCGTGGCGAAATTATGCGATACCGGCTTCTCGAGGAGCATGTGCTTGCCCGCCTGGGCGGTGGCAATGGCCAGGTCGCGATGGAAGCGGTTGGGCACCGCCACCACCACGGCATCGATTGCGCTGTCCGCGAGCACTTTTTCAGGATCGTTCGAGACTTCCGCGATGCCATGCTTGGCCGCCGCCTGCTCGGCTTTGTCGAGCGCCACGTCGCAGACCGTCTTGACGGTCAGACCGTCAACCTGGGCGATTGCGGCAATATGCGTGTCGCCAATCAGTCCCGTGCCGATCACGGCAATATTGATAGTGTCCTTTGGCATCCCATCCTTCCTGTCGCTTTCAATTCGCCCGCCGAGATCGCACGGCTCCGGTGAGCAGGTCCATCGCTTCCGGCGATGTTCACTGCCAGCTTCGATCGCCTGCCTTCAAAAGCGACGGAGCACGCACCGTCGCCATTCGCTCAACCCGAACCCAAATACGCTAATCCTATCGTTTGCAATATGTCAACGTTTGTGTTGTTATTAGAAACATTGGGACCGTTACGGTATCGGCGTCCGGGCAGGCCGATCTCCCGGATGTCGGCTAGGGCGCGCTCTGTCGTCTGCGAAGCCGCCGCAATCCCGGGCGCGACCCGTGCTGTTCTCCGGACTTCCGACCGAAGCCCAGGTCCACTAGCTGCGGAGACGAAGCATGGAGCCCAGATTTACCGCTTCCCACTGGGGCCGGTATGTCCTGACCGGAGGGGTCGGACCTGGTCTGCTGCCAGATCCGGCCGATCCCAATCCCTCCCGCATCGGGCGCGGCTGGGTCAGCGCTACGCGTGATCCTGCCTTGCGGATCGCGCGGCCTGCCGTCCGCAAAGGTTGGCTCGAAGGAGACAAGGGAGCTCGTCGCAACGAAGACAGCTATATCGAAATCGGCTGGGACCAGGCGACGCATCTGGCCGCCGACGAACTGCGGCGGGTGATCGATCTGCATGGCAATGGAGCCATATTCGGCGGCTCCTACGGATGGGCAAGCGCAGGACGATTTCACCATGCGCAATCGCAGCTCAAGCGGTTCCTGAATCTTATCGGCGGCTATACGAGTCACCGAAACACCTACTCGCATGGCGCGGCCGAAGTCATATTGCCCCACATCGTCGGCATGCCCAACGAGGATTTCCTGGACGGGGCGACGAGCTGGCCGCTGATCGTCAGGAACTGCACGCTTCTGCTGGCGTTTGGAGGCATATCTCCGCGGACCGCACAGATCGAACCGGGCGGGACGTCCCGGCACGAGGTGGCCTCGCAGCTTCATGAAATCGCCGGAAGCGGTGCAAAGGTCGTCAACATTTCGCCCATGAGGAGCGACCTGTCCGGTGTGCCCAACGCCCGCTGGATTCGGATAAGGCCCGGCACAGACACGGCGCTGATGCTCGCACTGGCCTTCGAGCTGCATGCGAACGACCGTCATGACGCCGAATTTCTTGGCCGCTACACCAGCGGCTGGCCGAAATTCGCGGCATATCTCTCCGGCGACGCCGACGGGCTGCCGAAAACCCCGGAATGGGCCGGACGCATTTGCGGGGTGCCGGCACAAGATATCCGCTCGCTCGCCGCCGAGATGGCTCGGGAACGGGTCATGATCTCGCTATCCTTCGGCGTGCAGAGGGGAGACCACGGCGAGCAGCCGATATGGGCCGGCCTCGCACTTGCGGCGATGCTGGGCCAGATCGGGCGGCCGGGCACCGGATTTGGGTTCGGCTACGGTTCGCTGGCCGCTATCGGCCGCTGCCAGCGGATCGTGCGATGGCCCTCGTTCCCGCAAGGAGCGAATCCCGTCCAGGATTCCATTCCGGTGGCCCGGATCACCGACATGCTGCTGAATCCCGGCTCGCCTTACCGGTACAACGGCGAGACCTTGGCCTACCCCGACATTCGCCTCGTCTACTGGGCGGGCGGAAACCCGTTCCACCATCAGCAGGACCTGAACCGTTTCAGCGAAGCCTGGACGCGACCGGAAACCGTAGTCGTCAACGAACACTCCTGGACCGCGACCGCACGACGGGCCGACATCGTCTTTCCATGCACCACTCCGCTTGAACGCGAAGACATCATGGCCAACAGGCGCGACCCTTCGCTCGTCTATATGAGCCGGGCGTTCGAGCCCTTCGGTCAGGCGCGCGACGATCACGCTATTTTCCGCGAGCTGGCAAATCATATGGACGTCGGTCCGGACTTCCATGAGAACCGCGACGCCGACGCGTGGCTCCGCTGGATGTGGGCAAGGTGCGGCGAAGTGGCCGAGAGCGAGGGTTTCGCCCTTCCGGCTTTTGACCGGTTCCGTGAACTCGGCAAATTCGACATCCCGCTGGAAGAGGAACCGAGGACCCTGCTCGCGGACTATGTCGGCGATCCGGATAGGCGCCCCCTGCGAACGGAGAGCGGGAAGATCACATTGTTCAACGAGGCGATCGCGGTCATGAACGCCAACGACTGCCCTGGACATCCGGCCTGGATCGAACCGCTCGAATGGCTCGGCAACGCAACGCCCGGCCAACTGCACATGATCTCCGGGCAGCCGGACACCCGGCTGCACGGCCAGCTCGACAATGGAAGCGAGGCGCTGGCGAACAAGATCCGGGGGAGGGAGCCTTGCGTGCTTCATCCTGAAACCGCGAGAAAGCTGGGCATCGAATCCGGTGACATCGTCAGGCTCCACAATCGGCGAGGCGCGTGTCTCGCCGGCGTCACGTTGAGCGACGGCATCCATCCGGACTGCGTCGCGCTTGCGACCGGCGCCTGGTTTGATCCGCAGGTCGTTTCCGGCGAGATCCTCGAGGTTCACGGCAATCCAAACGCTCTGACGGTGGACAAAGGCACGTCCTCGCTTGCCCAGGCAACAATAGGCCACACCTGCCTGGTTCAGATCGAAAGATGGACCTCGCCGCTTCCGGACATCCGCGTGCATTCCGCGCCGCGCGTCGAGCGAGGTGGGCGCCGGCCATGACAGCGAGACAAGGCCGAACCCGGTCTTTTTAAAAACCGCAAATGAGATTGACATATTTGAAACTTCTGTGTCAGATTTAGGCACGTCGAGCCAACCGGCCGGTCAGAGTCGGATGACCTGTCACGTAATCGAACGGGAGAAATCAATGAGCAGTGATCGTGATGACAGCTTAATCAAGCGGCTGTCGGACGCAGCCCGAACGGGCTCCATCTCGCGTCGTTCCTTCCTGTACCATGCAATGGCCGCAGGCCTGACCGCATCCGTGGCGACGGGCGCCTGGACGAATTCCGCCCGCGCGGAGCCCAAGCGCGGCGGTACATTTCGGGTTGCCTCCCATGACGGCAGCGCCTCGGATTCCCACGATCCGGGCGCTTATCTGAACTTTTCGGTCTATCTTTTGGCCAACACCCACCGCTCGTATCTGACAGCGATCCAGTCCGATTCGTCGCTGGGTCCCGATATCGCCAAGGAGTGGCATGCGACGCCCGATGCAAAGGAATGGACATTCCTGCTCGATCCGCGCGCAGTCTTCCACAGCGGCAAGAAGGTCGTGGCCGATGACGTCATAGCGTCGCTGAACCATCACCGCGGCGAGAAGTCCACTTCGGCGGCGAAATCCATGCTCGCCGACGTCAAGGACATCGTGAAGAACGACGATCATTCGATCACGATCAAGCTGAACACTGGAATGGCCGACCTGCCCTGGCTGGTGACGGACGTTCACCTTGCAATTTGCCCGGCGAACAGCGACGGCACGCTGAACTGGCAGTCCGGAGACGGCTCCGGTCCCTACAAGCTGGTCAGCGGCGAGTTCGGCCGCGGTTTCGAACTGCAGCGCCACGACGGATGGCATCTGGAAGGAGCGTATTTCGACGCGGTATCGATCGTCGTCGTAAACGATCCGAGTGCCCGGCAGGCAGCGCTCATCGCCAATCAGGTCGATGCCGTAACGCAGCTCGAACTGAAGACGCTGGCTTTGCTGAAGCGGGACAAGAACATCAAGGTTCTCAACCTGCCATCGGGCACGGCGATCACATTTCCCATGCACGTAAACGCCAAGCCGTTCGACAATATCGATGTGCGCAACGCCTTGAAATTCGCGGTCAATCGCCAGGACCTGGTGGACAAGATCGAATTCGGCGCGGCCACGGTAGGCAATGACTTTCACCATTCGCCCGAGATGCCGTACTACCCCAAGGACATACCCCAGCGGCCATACGATCCCGACCAGGCGCGCTCGTTGCTGAAGAAGGCCGGCATGGAGGGGCTGAAGGTGGACCTGAGCACCGCCGACAGCGTGACGTCCGGTGCGGTCGACATGGCGGTTCTCTTCGCCGAGCACGCCAAGGCGGCAGGCATAGAGATCAATATCGTGCGCGAGCCCAACGACGGATACTGGTCCGATGTGTGGCTAAAGAAGCCGTTCTGCGTTGCCCAGTGGGGCGCGCGCCCGACCCCCGACGTCATGTACAGCACGGCCTACAAGTCGGATGCCGCCTGGAACGAGTCGAAGTGGAACGATCCGCGTTTCGACGAACTTCTGCTCAAAGCCCGGCCGGAACTCGATGAGAAGTTGCGCGCCGAGATGTATCACGAGATGGCGATGATCCTGAGGGATCAGGGCGGAACGATCCTTCCGATGTTCCTGAACCTCGTCTTCGCCTCGCGCTCGAACGTCATGCAGCCCGACAAGATCGCGGTGAACTGGGCGCTCGACGGCGCGCGCGGCGCGAGCAGATGGTGGTTCGCCTAGGAGCATTTTGCAGCCAGACGGAATCGGCTGGCGTCGCACAAATGCGGCTAAGGAAACCAGGCTGGAGCAGCGGGAACCGCGTTCGTCAGAACGCCCGCTGCTCCAGGTTCAGGCCGCCACGGTCCAGACAAGGCGCGACGGACACGCTCCGTCGCGTTTTTGTTTCCATGGGCGTTCCGGACCGCGAACCCAAAGCGCGTCGCGATCTTCCGGCTTCGCTCGAGGCGCTTCAAGCCCTTGTTTCGACGCATGTCGTCCGCCTACAACCGCTATGCGCTCTTGGGTTACATGCCTCATGTTTGCGGAAATGCGGTCCGCGACAATCCGCCGTCGACCACCAGGTTCTGCCCGGTCATGTAGCCGTTGGCCGGGCTTGCCAGCCAGGCGACGATCTCGGCGATCTCTTCGGGCTTGCCGTACCGTCCCAACGGGATGGCCTTCGAGTCCTCGGCAATGCGTTCCGCCGTGAAGCGCTTTTCGACGGTATCGGTAAGGATGTATCCGGGCGCGACCGCATTCACCAGAATCCCATGCGGCGCGAGTTCCGCAGCAAGGGAAGCCGTCAATCCGTCCAACCCGAACTTGGAGGCGCAGTAAGCCGCGTCATGGCGCTGCGCGCGCACCGACCAAAGCGACGTGATGTTGACGATCCTGCCCCAGCCATGCTGCTTCATGTGAGATATCGAGGCTCGCGAGAGTGCGAAGGGCGCCTTGAGATTGATCGTCATGAGCGCTTCGAAATCGGCATCCGCATAGCTCTCGGTCGGCCCGGTGATGTTGATCCCGGCATTGTTGACGAGGATATCCAGATCGAGGTCGGCGATCTGGTCCGCCAAACGGGCCACGTCGGCGGGTCGAGTGAGATCCGCAGCGATGAAGTCCGCACCGGCGGGGACATTCTCTCGGGACAGCTGCGTCGTGCCCGTTACGATGCAGTCGCAGCCCGACCGCATCAGGCGCAGGGCGATTGCGCGGCCCATGCCGCGCGTGCCGGCAGTTACAAGAGCTTTCATGCGTGCGGCCTCCGGCTATCGACTGGTCGGCTATGGTGACATGGATCGCCGCGCTCGCGTACGGCACCCAGTCATCGTAACTTGTTTGTGCATTTTGAAAACGCTGTTGCCATATAGCCAAAATTTCAGTATTATTTCAATGACTATCGGCCAAAGTCGCATCGCTGAAGCCAAGCGGATTTTCAGTCGACGCTTCCGTTCGCGGAGGGCGCCCGGGGAGAGTTTGAGTAGCGGGTGCCAGCCACCCAAGCGCCGTCCGACAGTGGAGAAAGCGTATTGTCTGACCTTGCCTTTCTTATCATAGGTCGCTTGGCTTTGGGCTTGCTGACGATGTTGGTCGTTTCGCTTCTGATTTTCTTCGCCCTCGAGCTTCTGCCAGGGGACATAGCCCATGCCGTGCTGGGCCAGATGGCGACCGAGGATACCGTCGCGGCGCTTCGGCAACAGCTTGGTCTCGATGTTCCGGCGATGCTTCGCTATCTCAACTGGCTCAAGGGCGCGCTCCACGGCGATTTCGGAACGTCATTGATAAATCACGTGGATGTCGGCCATGCGATTTTTGACCGGCTTATGAATTCGTTTTTTCTGGCCGGCCTGGCCGCGCTGATCTCCGTTCCACTGGCAATATCGCTCGGGATCGGAGCGGCGCTGTATCGCGACACGCTTTTCGACAAGATCGTCACCATCGCTTCGCTGACGACCGTATCCGTACCCGAATTTCTGCTCGGCTACATGTTGGTGCTTTTCCTCGCGGTGTGGATGCCCTTGTTCCCGCCGATGTCGGACATCAAGGATCACATCGAATTCGGCGAACGCATCTACCGCAGCTTCCTGCCGGCCATGACGCTGGTGCTGGTCGCCACGCCGCATATGATGCGGATGACACGCGCCTCAATCATCAACCTTCTGGCAAGTCCCTATATCGAGATGGCCCGGCTGAAGGGGGAGCCGCCCTGGCGCGTCATTGTCTGGCACGCGCTTCCGAACGCCTGGGCCCCGATCATCAATGTGGTGACGCTGAACCTGGCCTATATGATCACGGGCGTCGTCCTGATCGAGGTCGTGTTCGTCTATCCGGGAATCGGCCAATTGCTCGTCGATTCCGTCGCGAAGCGGGACTTTCCAATCGTCCAGGCGTGCTGCCTGATCTTCGCCGCGACGTTCATCGTTTTGAATATCGCGGCCGACGTCGGCTCCATCCTGGCCAACCCGCGCCTCAGACACCCGAAATGATGCCGCAGGTGGCGCAGATATCCGCACATATGCTGGTGGACGTTCTTGCGATCGTCGCAGTGGCGGTCGGCTGGCGGTTCGCTGCCGGCATGACGATTGGAAAGCGGATCGGCATCCTTCTTGCGGTCGCCGCGGGCGTCGTCTGGTTCACCGTCGGTCCAGACGGGCTCGGTACGCTTGCCGTTTCCGCGGTGCTGCTGAGCGCGATCGTGGCCGCCTGCCTGCTGCTGCGGTCGATTGTTGTGAAACTTGCGCCGTTACATCTTGCGCCGACGTTCCGCGCGGCGCCGCTCACTGCGATGTTCGGCCTTCTGGTGATCGCGGCGTCGCTTCTTATGATCCTTTTCGCACCATACATTGCTCCCTTCGGCGAATCCCAGGTCGTATCGGTTCCCTATTCGCCAGCCGACGCCACCTATTGGCTGGGCACCGACCAGCTTGGCCGCGATATGTTCTCTCGCATCATCTTCGGCGGGCGTCATTCGATCGTATTGTCGCTGGCCTCCGTGCTCGTGGCTTTTTCGATAGGCGTGCTGGCCGGACTTTTCGCCGCGATCAGGGGCGGAATTGTGGACCAGCTGCTCGGGCGGCTGGCTGATGTTTTCATGTCGATACCGGCACTGATTCTGGCGCTGCTGCTGCTGTCCATATTGGGCACGAACCTGGCGGTTCTGATCGGCGTGGTTGCGGCCATCTACGTCCCCAGGATTTTTCGTCTGACGCGTTCGGTCGCAGCCGGCGTGGTGGTGAGCGATTTCGTCGAGGCGTCGCGCATCCGGGGCGAAGGCGACCTGTATCTGATCAGGCGCGAGATCTTGCCGAATATCGCGGCGCCGCTAATTGCCGAGTTCGGTTTGGAATTCTGCTACGTGTTCCTGCTCATCGCGGGGCTCTCTTTCCTGGGGCTGGGCATCCAGCCGCCCCTGGCGGACTGGGGCTCCATGGTGCGCGAGAACGCCGCGCTGATTTCCTTCGGCGAGGTCACGCCGCTGATTCCTGCGATGGCAATCGCGGTGCTTACGGTCGGAGTCAATTTCATCGTCGACTGGATGCTCAAAATCACCGCCGGCCTGAAGGATCAGGTCTGATGGAAGCCGAAAGAAGGAGGCTTCTCGAAATCCGCGGCCTGCGCATCGAGGCCGTTGCGGGCGACTCGGTCACCGAGATCGTCAAGGGCGTGGATGTCGATCTTGCGCGCGGCGAGGTGATCGGTCTCGTCGGCGAGTCCGGCGCCGGCAAGTCGACGATCGGTCTTGCCGCGATGGGCTACGCCCGTCCCGGCACACGCATCTCCGGCGGCCGGATTCTGTTTGACGGCATCGATTTGCGGGCCGCGTCGGAGGCGGAGTTGTGTGCGCTGCGCGGAGCGAGGATTGCCTATGTTGCGCAGTCGGCCGCGGCCAGCTTCAACCCTGCCCGCAAGGTGATCGATCAGCATGTCGAGGGCCCTGTTCTGCACGGCTGCCAGTCCCGCGCCGCCGCGCTGGCGGATGGAATCAGGCTTTATGCCAAGCTCCGTTTGCCGGAACCGGACGTGATCGGCTTTCGCTATCCACACCAGCTTTCGGGCGGGCAGTTGCAACGCG
>OFJB01000922.1_pt1 | contig 12653 bp, 10 predicted proteins | sample 1775081 | NCBI WGS metagenome assembly OFJB01 (sample SAMN08195771, study PRJEB24354) | sludge metagenome | isolation source: initial sludge from phenol fed wastewater aerobic bioreactor | place: India: Nagpur | collected 2016-06-05 | reverse complement strand
AGCGGCGCGCGCCCCAGGGTGACGTGGTTGCGGTGGTTCTTGGGGATCACGCGGTTGTAGTCGGGGAACTTGCCCTCAACCAGCTTGGTGACGAACTCCATGCCGCCAAAGGTGAACTTGGCCTGGTTGTTGGCGAACTGCATTTCGATGTGCGGCTGGTTCTCGCCACCTGCGTCACTCAGCAGGCGTTGCAGCTCGATCACGGTCTTGCGCGGCAGGATGACTTCCTGCTTGGGCACTTCGACGTCCAGCGTAGCGCTGGCAAAGGCCAGGCGGTGGCCGTCGGTGGCGACCAGGCTCAGGGTCTTGCCTTCGGCCACGAACAGGATGCCGTTCAGGTAGTAGCGGATGTCCTGCACCGCCATCGCAAACGACACCTGGCCCAGCAGGTCCTTCAGCGTCTTTTGGGGCACGGCGAACACGGGGCCGAAGGCAGCGGATTCCTGCACCAGCGGGAAGTCTTCAGCCGGCAGGCTTTGCAGCGTGAAGCGGCTCTTGCCGCCCTTGAGGATGAGCTTGGACTGGGCCGATTCGAGGCTCACGGTCTGGTCACCGGGCATGGTGCGCAGGATGTCGATGAGCTTGCGTGCGCCCACGGTGGTGGTGAAGTCGCCGGTGTCGCCACCCAGTTCGGCCGTGGTGCGGATCTGGATTTCGAGGTCGCTGGTCGTCAGCTGCAGGGCATTGCCCGTCTTGCGGATCAGCACATTGGCCAGGATGGGCAGCGTGTGGCGGCGCTCGACGATGCCAGCCACGGACTGCAGAACCGCGAGAACCTTGTCTTGTGTTGCCTTCAGGACGATCATGTCATCAACCTCTTGTGGATTTTCTAAACCGGTGCGTCGGCAGCGGCACGGGTGGTGCCCCCCCTGCTGCCCAATCCGTCATTTTGCCCTGTAAGTGGCTGTTCGCCTTCTTGGGTGCGCAATGAACAAGTTCTTACAGACACCAGCCTCAGGGAGCGCATGGGGCGTCAGCCTTTCAGCGTCTGCTCCAGCACGTGCAGCTGCTGGTTCAGCTCGGTCAGCTGCTGGCGCTCGCCCGCAATCTTGCGCACGGCGTGCAAAACGGTCGTGTGGTCGCGCCCGCCAAACAATTCTCCGATCTCGGGAAGGCTCTTTTGCGTCAGCTCTTTGGCCAGATACATCGCAATCTGGCGCGGGCGGGCAATGCTGGCCGGGCGCTTCTTGCTGTACATGTCGGCGACCTTGATCTTGTAGTAGTCGGCCACCGTCTTCTGGATGTTTTCCACAGAAATCTGCCGGTTCTGGATGGACAGCAGATCTCTGAGGGCTTCGCGTGCCAGCTGGATCGAAATTTCCTTCTGGTTGAAGCGCGAGTACGCCAGGATCTTGCGCAGCGCGCCTTCGAGCTCGCGCACGTTGGAGCGCACGTTCTTGGCCACGAAGAAGGCGACTTCCTCGGGCATCTCGGTACCTTCGACGCGCGCCTTGTTGATCAGGATGGCCACGCGCATTTCCAGCTCGGGTGGCTCGATGGCCACTGTCAGGCCCGAGTCGAAGCGCGAGACCAGCCGCTCGTGGATGTTGGCCAGGCCCTTCGGATAGGTGTCCGACGTCATCACGATGTGCGACTTCTTGGCCAGCAGGGCCTCGAACGCGTTGAAGAATTCTTCCTGCGTGCGGTCCTTGTTGGCGAAGAACTGCACATCGTCGATCAGCAGCAGGTCGAGCGAGTGGTAGCGCTCTTTGAATTCGTCAAAGGTGCGGCGCTGGTACGCCTTAACCACATCCGACACGAACTGCTCGGCGTGGATGTAGAGAACTTTGGCGTCGGGCTTGTCCTGGAGCAGGCGGTTGCCCACAGCGTGCACCAGGTGGGTCTTGCCCAGGCCCACGCCGCCGTAGATGAACAGCGGGTTGTACAGGTGGCCGGGCATGCCCGCCACGTGCATGGCGGCCGAGCGCGCCATGCGGTTGGCCGTGCCTTCCACCAGCGTCTCGAACGTGAGGGCGGCGTTGAGGCGGTTACGGAACGCGCCCGCCGTGGCTTCGTCGCTGCTGCTGGAGGGGGCTTCGGCCGGTGCTGCGGCGCTGGCAGGCTCTTGCGCGGTGGGTCGCACATAAGTACGGGCAACGGATTCACGCTGAGCGAGCGCTAACTCCAGCGTGACCGGCTGGCCGTACAGGCCTTCGAGCAGCGCGGCAATGCGGCCTGCGTATTGGGCGCGGATCCAGTCGAGCTTGAAGCGGTTGCCCACGAGCAGCGTGACTTTGGAGAAGTCTTCGGCCACTTGGGCCACAAGGGGCTTGATCCAGGTGTTGAATTGTTGTTCTGGCAGGTCTTGTGCCAGTTGCTCTACGCAGGCTTGCCACAGGCCCTGACCGGCATCTGCGCCGGGCGAATGGGGGGAGCTGCGGGTGGGTTCCTCGATCATTGCGGGGGAATTCTTATTGTGGATAGGAGGAACGGTGTGAGGCGGCGGATTGTAGCTTGTCAAGGAGTTATCCACAATTTGACGGCGGCTGTCATCCGGGGGAATCCGGGGTTGCCAGGGGCGGCCGATGGGGCCTGAAACGGCGGGGCGCTGCAGCCTCTGCGGCGCGCCGATAAAGGCCTGCCTGTCGAAAGGCATTGCCAGTCGGCCACAAGCCTGCGATAATTTTGGGTTTCCCTGAATGTGTTCAGGGTGATTTGACCCGGCGCGCCGTTATTTCTGCCCCGTGGGTCTGTCTTCAGGCGGTGTTTCATACACAGCGTGGTGTGCAGATTGCAGGGGGTTCAAGAGCAGCAGTCCGGAACTGAACCTCAAGGAATAGCACCATGAAACGTACTTACCAGCCCTCCAAGACGCGCCGCGCGCGCACCCACGGTTTCCTCGTCCGCATGAAGACCCGCGGCGGCCGTGCCGTTATCAACGCACGCCGCGCCAAGGGCCGCAAGCGCCTGGCCGTCTAAGGCCGTTACGGTCTACGGCCTGCTCCCCGCCTGTTCCCGGTTTGTACCGCCAGGTTCCAAACGGGGCGCTTGCATGCACAGGCTAAAAACCCGGCCGCAGTTCCAGGCTGCCATGGCGGGAGGCACTGTCTCCCGCACAGCACATTTCGCGTTGCATCGTTTGGCACTGGATGCCAGCAGCACCGAAATGGCCAGCCAGGCAGCTACTGTTGCACCCACAGGGCCCGGCTCCTTGCCGCACGCGCAAGGGCCGCAGGCCCTGTTTGTCGTTCCTGGCGTCTGGCTGGGTGCCATGGTGCCCAAGCGCTGGGCGCGCCGTGCCGTGACGCGCAACGCCATCAAGCGGCAGATCTTCACCGTGGGCGCCACGTTCGAGGCGCGTTTGCCGCAGGCCGCCCATGTGGTGCGCCTGCGCTCGGCGTTTGATCGCAAGCAGTTTGTGAGCGCCACGTCCGACCAGCTCAAGCAGGCGGTGCGCGCTGAGCTGCTGCAGCTGTTCGGGTACGCCACCCGGCATGCGGGCGCCGCAGTTGCAGCACCTGTGTCTGTACCTGCACCTCCGGTGGCAGAGCCGGTGACCGCCCCATGATGCAGCGCCTGCTGATCGGCGTGGTCAAATGCTACCGGCTGTTCCTCAGCCCCTGGCTGGGCTCGGCCTGCCGCTTTGAGCCGACCTGCTCGGTCTATTCGCTGCAGGCGCTGGAGCAGCACGGCGCCGCAGCAGGCAGTTATCTGACGGTGCGCAGGCTGGTACGCTGCCACCCCTGGTGCGAGGGGGGCCATGATCCGGTCCCGCAAGATCTGCCGCGCAGCCTGCGGCTGTTCTCCCGGCTCACCCCTTCCACCACTCCCCCATCCTCACCAAAGAAGTCTTCATGAACGACATTCGCCGCACCATCCTGTGGGTGATTTTTGGCTTTTCCATGGTTCTGCTGTGGGACAAGTGGCAGCTGCACAACGGCAACAAGGCCACCTTTTTCCCGACCACGCCCGCAGTGACGACCCCTGCTGCCGCAGCAGCAGGCGCGGCCTCCGGCGCGACCGGGGCCGCCAGCGTGCCAGCCACCAGCGTGCCCACGGCTACTGCGGCCGCGCAGGGCGCAGCAGCGGTGCCCGGCCAGCCTGCCGCAGCGGCTGCCCCTGCCAAGCGTGAGCGCATCGAGGTCAAGACCGACCTGTATCGCCTGGTGTTCGACAGCGAAGGCGGCTCGCTCACGCAGGCCGAGCTGCTCAAGCACGCCGACATGACCGACAAGGCGCGCAACTTCCTGTTGCTGGACGAGAGCGCCCAGCGCGTCTATGTGGCGCAGACGGGTCTGGTGGGTGGCACCTTCCCCACGCACAAGACGGCGATGACGGCCGTGCCCGGCCCGCGCGAACTCAAGGACGGTGAAGACTCCATCAGCATCCGCTTCGAGTCACCGGACCAGGGCGGCGTGAAGCTGGTCAAGACCTGGACCATCAAGCGCGGCGCTTACGACATCGCCGTCAAGCACGACATCGTCAACACTGGCAGCGCCGCCGTGTCGCCCCAGCTGTACCTGCAACTGGTGCGTGACGGCAACAAGCCGCCAGGCGAGTCGTCGTTCTATTCCACCTTCACCGGCCCAGCGGTCTACACCGAAGCCAAGAAGTACCAGAAGATCGAGTTCAAGGACATCGAAAGCGGCAAGATCGACATCCCCAAGGACTCTGCCAACGGCTATGCAGCGATGGTCCAGCATTACTTCGCCACGGCCTGGCTGCTGGCGGATGGCGTGCAGCGCGAGCCCTTCGTTCGCAAGGTGGACACCAACCTGTACTCGGTGGGCATGCTGACCTCCCTCGGCACCATCGAGCCGGGCGCCACCAAGACCATCGACGCGCGCCTGTTCGCCGGACCGCAGGTCGAGACCATGATGGAGAAGCTGTACCCCGGCCTGGAACTGGTCAAGGACTACGGGTGGCTGACCATTCTGTCCAAGCCGCTGTACTGGCTGCTCGACAACCTGCACAAGCTGCTGGGCAACTGGGGCTGGTCCATCGTGGCCCTGGTGCTGTTGCTCAAGATTGCCTTCTACTGGCTCAATGCCAAGGCTTACGCCAGCATGGCCAAGATGAAGTCCATCAACCCCAAGATCATGGAGATGCGTGAGCGCTTGAAGGACAAGCCGCAGCAGATGCAGCAGGAGATGATGCGCATCTACCGCGAGGAAAAGGTCAACCCCATGGGTGGCTGCTTCCCCATCATGATCCAGATCCCCGTGTTCATTGCGCTGTACTGGGTGCTGCTGTCCAGCGTTGAGATGCGCAATGCGCCCTGGATCGGCTGGATTCACGACCTCTCCGCGCCGGACCCGTTCTTCATCCTGCCCCTGCTGATGACGGCCAGCTCGCTGCTGCAGACCGCGCTGAACCCCGCGCCACCAGACCCGATGCAGGCCAAGATGATGTGGTTCATGCCGCTGATCTTCAGCGTGATGTTCTTCTTCTTCCCGGCTGGCTTGGTGCTGTACTGGCTGACGAACAACATCCTGTCGATTGCGCAGCAGTGGATCATCAACACCCGCATGGGCGTGCCACCGCAGTTCAATCTGCCCAAGTTCAAGTGATGCGGCAGCGGCAACGCTGACATCCACGAACTGACCCCTCAAAGGCCGCGCAAGCGGCCTTTTTTCTGTCACCTTGTAAAGTCCCTGCCCATGCTTGCCCGCCACCACGACCCCATCGTTGCCATCGCCACTGCCCCCGGGCGCGGGGCCGTCGGCATCGTGCGGGTGTCGGGCAAAGGGCTGGAGGGCCTGGTGCAGGCGCTGTGCGGCCGCACCCTCAAGGCCCGCGAGGCGACGTACCTGCCCTTTCGGGATGCACAGGGCCAGGCCATCGACCAGGGGCTCGCGCTGTACTTCCCCGGCCCGCACAGCTACACCGGCGAGGATGTGCTGGAGCTGCAGGCCCACGGCGGCCCCGTGGTGCTGCAGCTGTTGCTGGCGCGCTGCCTGGAGGCGGGCGCCGACACGGACCCGGCCACGGGCCAGTCCTGCTTGCCGGGCCTGCGCGTGGCCCAGCCCGGCGAATTCACTGAACGGGCTTTCCTGAACGACAAGATCGATCTGGCCCAGGCCGAGGCGATTGCCGACCTGATCGACGCCAGCACCGAGGCCGCAGCCCGCAGCGCCAGCCGCTCGCTCACCGGCGCGTTTTCGGCCGAAATCCACAGCCTGCGCGACGCGCTCATCCACCTGCGCATGCTCGTGGAGGCCACGCTCGATTTTCCTGAAGAAGAAATCGACTTCTTGCGCAAGGCCGATGCGCATGGTCAGCTATTAAATCTGCAGCAAACCCTGGCCTCGGTGATGCAGCGCGCGCGCCAGGGCGCCCTGCTGCGCGAGGGCATCAAAGTGGTGATTGCCGGGCAGCCGAATGCAGGCAAAAGCTCGCTGCTCAATGCGCTGGCGGGGGCCGAGCTGGCCATCGTCACGCCCATCGCGGGCACCACGCGCGACAAGGTGCAGCAGACCATCCAGATCGAAGGGGTGCCGCTGCACATCATCGACACCGCCGGCCTGCGCGACAGCAGCGACGAGGTCGAGCGCATCGGCATCGCCCGCGCCTGGGATGAGATCGCGGGGGCGGACGCCGTGCTGTTTCTGCACGACCTGTCGCGGCAGAATGCTCCTGAATATGTAGCTGCCGACGCAGATATAGAAAGCGCCTTGTGGCAAAAACTGCCCAAGAACATTCCCGTGATCGATGTCTGGAACAAGCTGGACTGTGCGGCGGGTGAGGCGGCCCCAGCCCGCCCTGAGCGCCCGGCGGTGCACCTCTCGGCCCGCACCGGGCAAGGTCTGGACGGGCTGCGAAAGCTGCTGTTGGACGTGGCCGGCTGGCAGTCGGCGCCCGAGGGCATCTACATTGCCCGGGCGCGCCATGTGCAGGCGCTGCAGGCGGTGTCAGCCCACCTGCAGGAGGCCGCCGACCAGCTGCAAGCCCAGGGCCCGGCGCTGGACCTGCTGGCCGAGGAGTTGCGGCTGGCGCAGAACGCGCTGAGCGCCATCACCGGCGAATTCACCTCCGATGACCTGCTGGGCGTGATCTTCTCCAGCTTCTGTATCGGTAAATAACGACCGTTGGTCGCCCTATCTTGTAAACGGACGTAAACAGCGCTTGTGTCCGATCTGTAACAGGGTTACTTTCGGCGGACCATGAATGTTCCGATGCCCGTTGCCTCCAAGGTGGACCTCAAAGGTCTGATCGACGCCATTGCCCAGACCACGGCGGAGGACAGCATGACCAACCCGCTGACGGCCGCCCAGTGGGAGGTGCTGTCGTCCTACCTGCTCCCGGTGGTGTTGCCCGCGGGCCAGGTGCTTTTCAGCCAGGGTGCTACGGACCGCACCTTGTACCTGGTCGAAAGCGGCAGCCTGAGCGTGCACTACCAGGACGAAAAAGAACGCCTGCGTCTGGCCATTGTGGGCGCCGGGTCGGTGGTGGGTGAAGGCGCTTTCTTCTCGCACCGCGCGCGCAGTGCCACCGTGCAGGCCAGCGCGCCGTGCAAACTGTGGAGCCTCACGGCCATCCGCTTCACCGAGCTGACCAACCGCCAGCCCGCCATTGCTCTGGGTCTGGCCATGGCGGCAGGGGCTGTGCTGGCCAAGCGCCTGGGCAACCGCCGCCGCCGCGTTGCGGCCACCTGACAGGCAGGCCCTGTCGGGGGTTTTCCTCGGGCTTCTTCCGCCTTCTGCCGGGGGATGGCGCGTTACACTCGATTTGGATTTTGTCCAGGCACCATCCGAAGAAAGCAAGCCATGTCCCTGTTCAGTTGGTTCAGCCGCAAACCCGCTCCCGCCAAGCCCCGCGCAGCGGCCGAGCCCTCCGGCCTGTTCAACGCCGACGCCACCGTGCCCCTGCAACCCGGGCGCCAGGGCAAGCCACTCGTGGAGCCCCAGCCGCCCGAGCACGCCGCCAATCGCAAGAACGAGCGCATGGAGCGCCGTGAGCTGCTCTATACCGTGGTGCGCGATGCCATGGTGCGCGCGGGCGTTCTGTCGGCCAGCTACAAGTTCAAGGTGCTGTCGCTCGACCAGCGCGGCCGCCAGTTCCTGGTGATGATGGACCTGGCCCGCGAATACGGCGGCGAGACGGTGCGCCTGAGCGAGATCGAGGCCCTCATCGCCCAGACCGCTAAAACCCGCTACGACATCCTGGTGACAGCCGTGTACTGGCGCATCAACGACCATGTGGCGGTGGGCATTCCGCAAAAGGGCGTGGCGCCCCAAGGCGCTGCGTTGCCACTGCAAGCGGCTTCCACAGCGGTGCGCCGCCCACCTGTTGCGGCGACGGCCCCGGCGCCCCTGGCTCCATCGCCCGCCCCCCTGGCAGGTGCACGCCCCGCCGTGGCTGCACCCGCACCGGTGGCTCCAGCTCCTTTGGCGCCGGCAGCGGCCCCGCTGGCTGCGCGTCGCCCGCTCGGCACGGTGTCGGCCCCCGCGCCCCTCGTGTCTGCACCCGCACCGCTGGCCGCAGCGCGGCAGCCCTCGTCTGCCCGCTTTGAACCCATAGAGGCCGACGAGGTGGCCGCGTTCAAGCGCGCGCTGGCCAACGCCGCAGGGTCGTCAGCGGCCACTGCTGCGGCCGCCAAGCCGGGCGTGCCCGTGCGTTCCGGTCCGCTGCTGCCCCCGTCCCAGCCCACGGGTTTTGAAGACACCGAAATGCCCGGTGCCGACGGTCCCGCCCCCGACCTCAGCAGCACGCAGTACGGCGAACTCAACTGAGCCAAAGGTCACCAAAGGTCATGTGGTGCACGCCCTGTGAGGGCCGTGCACCCATGCCAAGGCCCCGGGTCAGTGCCCTGCAAAGTCCACCAGGGTGTACAGCGGCAGGCCTGCATCGCGCAGGCGCTGTGATCCGCCCAGCTCGGGCAAATCGACAATGGCGGCGCCTTCGGTGACGGTGGCACCCAGTTTCTCCAGCAGCTTTTTGCCGGCCATCATGGTGCCGCCGGTGGCGATAAGGTCATCGATCAGCAGCACGCGGTCGCCGGCCTTCACGGCGTCGGTGTGCAGCTCCACCGTGGCGCTGCCGTATTCCAGTTCATAGGTTTCCTCCACCGTGGTGAAGGGCAACTTGCCTTTCTTGCGGATGGGCACGAACCCCACGTTCAGCTCGTAGGCCACCACAGCGCCCAGGATGAAGCCCCGCGCGTCCAGGCCTGCCACCACGTCGGGGCGCAGCGCCTTGTCCATGTAGCGGTGCACAAACGCGTCGATCAGCACGCGGAACACTTTCGGGTCCTGCAGCAGCGGCGTGATGTCGCGGAACTGCACGCCGGGCGCGGGCCAGTCGGGGACGGTGCGGATGTGCTGGCGAAGGTACTGGTTGACGCTGAGGGGCTGCATGGCGGGTGTGGGAGTGATGACGGTGAGGCGGCCCGGACGGGGGGCAGCGCCTGGGCGCGCGACAGGCGCTGGCCGGTGGCGCGGGGCTCGGAAAGTGCGAGAGTGTAAACAGCCCGGCGGTCCCCGCGCACGCCTGCACCAGACGCCATAATGTGTTTCACTGGCGTTACAAACTGCGCGCCGCCTGTGGCGGGCGGTGCCCCAACCCCCACGACGATCGGCCCATGCCCATCTCCGTCCTGCTGATCGAGAGTGATCACCCCCACGCACAGGCCGTGGCGGGGGCGCTGGCCGACCCCTGGTCGGGCTGGCGCGTGGACGTGGTGGAGTCCATCACCGAGGCGCGCGAATATCTGCTTCGCCACCGGCCCGACATCGTGCTGGCGGCCCAGCGCACCATGGACGGCTCGGCCTTTGACCTGCTGCAGCTGCTCGACGGCGTTCCGGCCATCATCATCGTGCGCATGGGGGCGGAGACCCACGCGGCGCAGGCCATGCGGCACGGCTTTGACGACTTCACCGTGCAGGACCCGGCGCTGGACTACCTTCTCACCCTGCCCGCGCAGATCGAAGCCGTGCTGGAGCGCACCTCCAGCGCCCGTGCCCGCCGCGCCGCCGAGGCCATGCTGGCGCGCCAGCACCGGCTGCTGCAGGCCATCTCACGGGCCCAGGGCATGTTCATTGCCAGCTCGGGTCCCCGGGCGGCGTTCGAGGCGCTGCTGGGCGAGTTGATGACGCTGACCCAGAGCGCGTTCGGCCTCGTGGGCCAGGTGCAGCGGGCCGATGACGGGCACCCCTACCTGCGTGTGCACGCGATGACCGACATCAGCTGGGACGAGGCCTCGCGCCAGCGCTACGCCCAGCATGCCGAGGACGGCATGGTGTTCGACAACCTGCATTCGCTGGTGGGCGCAGCCCTGGTGTCGGGCGAGCCCGTGATCAGCAACGATGCCAACCACGACCCGCGCAGCGCGGGCACGCCGCCCGGCCACCCCACGCTGCGCACCTACCTGGGCCTGCCCATCCATGCCGCAGGCGAACTGGTGGCCATGGTGGGCCTGGCCAACCGCAGCAGCGGGTACTCCAACGCCGACGTGCAGTTTCTGCAGCCCCTGCTGAGCACGATCGGCCAGCTGGAGACCGCCCGCCGCGCCGAGCTGGCCCGCAGCCATGTGGAGGCCGAACTGGCCCGCACCAGCGCCCTGCTGGCCGAGAAGACCCGAGCCCTCGAAGGCACCCTGGACAATATCTCGCAGGGCATCACCAACGTCGACGCCGAGGGCCGCATCCGCGTCTACAACCAGCGCTACCTGGAGCTTCTGGACCTGCCCGAGTCCCTGCTGGCCACGCAGCCGCTGGTGGAAGAGGTGGTGCGCTTTCAGACCGAGCGGGGTGACTTCGGTCCCAATTTCCAGCTCATCGAGCCCATGGCGCGCAACTATGTGGCCTCGGAGTACGCGGCCCACGGCAACCAGATGCCTTTGCCCGACAGCTATGTGCGGCGCACGCCCAAGGGCCGCTACATCGAGGTGCGCACTCGCGCCCTGGAGCCCGGCGGGCGCGTGCGCACGTTCACCGATGTCACCGACTACCTGAGCACGCTGGAGGCCCTGCGCCAGAGCGAGGCGCGCTGGCGCAGCCTGACGGACCTGTCGTCCGACTGGTACTGGGAGCAGGACGATCAGTTCCGTTTTGTGCGGCTGGACGGCAACCCGTACCACACGGAGGGCGTGCCCGACGAGATGCATTACGGCCTGACCCGCTGGGAGCTGCCCGACACCTTCGTCACCGAGGGGCAATGGCGCGAGCACCGCGAGCAGCTGGAGGCGCACCAGGTCTTTCACGACTTCGAGATGCAGCGCCTGTCCCAGGACGGCAAGCCCGTGTGGGTGTCGATCAGTGGTGAGCCCATCTTTGACGAAGAGGGCCGCTTTACCGGCTACCGGGGCGTGGCGCGCGACATCACCGAGCGCAAGCTGGCCGAGGCCGAGATCCAGCGCCTGGCGTTCTACGACGAACTCACCGGCCTGCCCAACCGCCGGCTGCTGATGGACCGGCTGGAGCGCGCTGTCGCCACCACCCAGCGCGACGGCCGCCATGGCGCCCTGCTGTTCCTCGACCTGGATAACTTCAAGGGCATCAACGACACCATGGGCCACGAGTGGGGCGACCGCCTGCTGGTGCAGGTGGCCGCGCGCATCGGGGCCAGCGTGCGGGCCACCGACACCGTGGCGCGGCTGGGTGGCGATGAGTTTGTGGTCGTGGTGCAGGGCCTGCACGGCCATGAGGTCGAAGCTGCGGCCGAGGCCGAGGCCGTGGCCCAGAAGGTGCTGCTGGCGCTGAACCAGCCCTATGTCGTGGATGGCTGCGACATGCACAGCACCCCCAGCATCGGCATTGCGCTGTTCCAGGACGCGCAGCAGCCCGTGCAAGAGCTGCTCAAGCGCGCCGACCTGGCCATGTACCAGGCCAAAGAGGCCGGTCGTAACACCTGCCACTTCTTCTCACCGGAGCTGAACATGCGGGCGACTGAGCGGTTGCTGCTTGAGAGCACCATGCGCCGGGCCCTGGAACGGGAGGAATTTTTTCTGGTCTATCAACCCCAGATGGAGTTACGCAGCGGACATATTGCGGGGATCGAGGCATTGCTAAGATGGCGGCATCCAGATCTGGGGGTTGTGCCGCCAAACAATTTTATTCCAATTGCAGAAGAAACCGGCCTGATTGTGCCGCTGGGGGAATGGGTACTGGCCGAGGCCTGCCGGCAGGCGGTGCGCTGGCAACAGGAGGGGCAACCCCCGCTGCGGATGGCGGTGAACGTTTCTGCCCGTCAGTTTCGCCAACGCAACCTCGGCCTGCGGATCGAAAAAATCCTGATGGAAACAGGCCTTGACCCTGCATTGCTGGAGCTTGAGCTGACTGAAAGCGCAGTCATGGAAAACCCGGAAGAAGCGATCCTGACCCTGCGTCAGCTGAAAAAGATGGGGATTACCCTCTCCATCGACGACTTCGGCACCGGCTACTCATCACTGTCACATCTCAAACACTTTCCGATCGACCGGCTCAAGATCGATCGTTCCTTTGTCAAGCATGTCACCCGGGACCACAATGACGCCACCATTGCCGAGGCGATCATCGCCCTGGCCCACAGTATGAAGCTGACGGTTGTTGCCGAGGGGATCGAACACAGTGAGCAGATGGAGTTTATGCACCAGCGTCACTGCGACACCATGCAGGGCTACTACCTGTCGCGACCGGTAACCGCCGAGGAGTTCGGCACGTTTCTCAAAAGGCTGGGGGAATCGGACGGCAAGGCCCATGGTCTGCTGGGAGGATAACATGGCAAGAGTAAACATT
>OFJB01000921.1_pt1 | contig 12668 bp, 13 predicted proteins | sample 1775081 | NCBI WGS metagenome assembly OFJB01 (sample SAMN08195771, study PRJEB24354) | sludge metagenome | isolation source: initial sludge from phenol fed wastewater aerobic bioreactor | place: India: Nagpur | collected 2016-06-05 | reverse complement strand
CACGCGAATCACGACGCGGCACCAGCCCACCGCGAACCAGTAGCGTTGCTCGCGCTTGAGGAACGGGAACGACACGATGCACGCGATGGCGTACGGGACCGTCCAGACGATCTGGAAGAGGAAGAAGAGAATCGAACGAAATTGCAGCATCGGGGCTTGGTGAAATGAGGGTGGCCGGAGCGATTGTCCTACAGGCATCGACGCGCGTCGCGCTGCGTGCATCGGAATGCACGGCGGGGCGGATGCCGCTCACGCATGTCGGCCGTCCTCGTCGGCGAGCAGGTCGTTGACGAACGCCTGCAGGCTGTCGTGGACCCGTGTGCCGTCGGGCAGGTCGCCGGCCGCGAGTGTCTTCCGACCCTTGCCGGTGAGTACCAGATGCGGGTGCGCGCCTACGGCGACTGCCGCCTGAAGATCGCGCAGCGAGTCGCCCACGGCCGGCACGCCGGTCAGGTCGATTTCGTAGCGCCGCGCGATTTCCTGAAACAGGCCGGGCTTCGGCTTGCGGCAGTCGCAGCCGTCGGCCGCCGTGTGCGGGCAGAAGAAAACCGCATCGACGCGCCCGCCGACGGCCGCGGCCAGCTTCGACAGCTTCGCGTGCATGGCACCGAGCGTGGCCATGTCGAACAGCCCGCGCCCCACTCCCGATTGATTGGTCGCCACGACGACGCGATACCCGGCCTGATTCAGGCGGCCAATGGCCTCCAGGCTACCGGGCAGCGGCACCCACTCGTCCGTCGACTTGATGAACTGGTCCGAGTCGGCGTTGATCACGCCGTCCCGATCCAGAATCACCAGCTTGCGGGCGGCGGGGCCGGGCGCGCGGTCCTTGCGCGAATCCAGGGGGGACGTGAGGGACTTGGGCAACTCAGTTCACCTTTCTCGGAACACCGCCGTCAGGCGGCGAGCTTGGACAGATCGGCCACGCGGTTCATCTGCACGTGCAAGCGCGTGAGCAGCGCGAGGCGGTTGTTGCGCAGTGCTTCGTCGTCGGCCATCACCATCACGTCGTTGAAGAAGGCGTCGACCGCATCGCGCAGCTGCGCCAGGGCCGAGAGCGCCTGCGCGTATTCGCGCGCCTCGAACTTGTGCTGCACCACCGGGGCCACCTGGTCGAGTTCGGCGGCCAGCGCCTTCTCGGCAGGCTCCATCAGCAGTTCGGCACGCACCACGCTGTCCGCGGGCGCCGAGGTCTTCTTCAGGATGTTGCCGATACGCTTGTTGGCGGCGGCCAGCGCTTCGGCCTGCGGCAACGCCGAGAACGCGCGAACGGCTTCCAGGCGCTCGATCAGGTCGCCCAGATATTTCGGCTGATCGGCCAGCACGGCTTCGATCTCATTCGCGGCGAAGCCGCGCTCGCGCAGGTAGCCGCGCAGGCGATCGAGCACGAACAGGTAGACGTCGTTCAGGTAGGCGCTGTCGGCCACGCCCGAGGTGAAGCCGTCGTAGGCCGCGCGCAGCAGGTCGGGCAGCATGACCGGCAGGCGCTTCTCGATGAGCATGCGCACGATGCCCAGCGCGTGGCGGCGCAGTGCGAACGGGTCCTTCTCGCCGGTCGGCTGCAGACCGATGCCCCAGATGCCCACGAGCGTCTCGACCTTGTCGGCCAGCGCGACCGCCGTGCCGGTGGGGCTCGCGGGCAGGGCGTCGCCCGCGAAGCGCGGCTGATAGTGCTCCGAGCAGGCGAGGGCGACGTCGTTGGCCTCGTTGTCGTGGCGGGCGTAATACGTGCCCATCGTGCCTTGGAGTTCCGGGAATTCGCCGACCATGTCGGTGAGCAGGTCGGCCTTGGCGAGCAGGGCGCCGCGCTCGGCGAGCGCCACGTCCGCGCCAGTCATCTTCGCGATGGCGCCGGCGAGTTTCACCAGACGCTGCGTGCGCTCGAGTTGCGAACCCAGCTTGTTGTGGTAGACGACGTTCGCGAGCAGCGGCACGCGATCGGCAAGCGCTTTCTTCTTGTCCTGCTCGAAGAAGAACTTCGCGTCGGCCAGACGCGGGCGCACCACACGCTCGTTACCCGTCACGATTTGCTCCGGCTTGCCGGTCTCGATGTTGGAGACGATCAGGAAGCGGTTCGTGAGGCGCCCGCCCTCGGCGAGCGGCTTGTCGGTCAGCGCGAACCGGGTGCGCTGGACCGCCGTGGCGATGTGCTTGCGCAGCGCCTCATCGTCATTGCCCAGCTGAGCGCTCATGATGTCTGAGAGCAGCTGGCCCAGCTCGGCGAAGGACTTGCGCAACGAGCAGTGCTCGAAGAACAGGTTGACCAGGTCCTTGTTGGCGCCGTGCAGCGCGTTGCGCAGCTCGTCGACCGAATCAAAGGCCGCCGGGTTCGCGATGGACGGGCCCGCCAGGAATTCAACCGTCATGGCGCACCTCGTCCTGTTGGATTGCCAGGCGCACGCCCTGAAACAGCGCCGTGATGCGGCCGTCGGCCTGGCGCGTGGAGGCTTCGCACATCCCGCGCAGGTACTCGGCGGGCATCCCGCACAGGTCGAGCAGCAAGATGGGCGCGCCGCCGTCGTCTGGAATCAGCTCCTCGCTGATCACGCGCAGGCCCAGCACCCGCAGCGTCCGGCCCGCGGCGTTGGCAGCCGCTATCTGCGCGATGCGCGCCGGGGTATAGACCCTCGGCGCCGTGGTGTTGTCGATCAGTTCCATTTCGTCTCCATGACGATGTCGGCGCTCACCGCAGGAGCGCCGTTCTCGGCGGCCAGATTCATGGCGGCGGTGAGCAGGTTGTGCACCGCCAGGGGATACAGGAACGAGCGCTCGGTGTGCCCGCGCGGCACCGGCGGCGACAAGCGCTCGCGCAGCGCTTGCAGGCCATCGGCCGTCACGATCTTGGAGAGGTCGACGCTGAACCGCTTCAGGCGGAACCGCAGGTAGTCCTCCAGGTGCTCGCCCAGCGGTGGGAGCGTGATGATCTCGCAGCGCTGGACCACTTCGCGCACCGAGGGGTCGCGGGGGTCGAGCTTTTCGGCGAGCTCGTTTTGCCCGAGCAAAATGACGCTCAGCAAGCGCGAGAAGCCGTCCTCGAGCTCGACGAAGCGCTTCAGGTGGCGCAGTGTGGCCTTCGGCATGGCGTGCGCCTCCTCGATCAGCACCGCGTGGCGCGTGCCCGCGCGGTGGCTCTCTTTCAACCGGTTCTCCAGCTGGCGGTATCGGGCATCGCTGCTGGACCGCAAGGGCTCGTGCGGGGCGATCGTGGCCATGATGGCGTCCAGGATCGCGCTGGCCTTGAGCGTCTTGCCCTTGACGTCGTCGGGCAGGTCTTGTTGCAAGCGCGGCAGCAGTTCGCGCACGCCCTTGGACAGCTCCAGCGGGTTGGCCGTGGCCTGGCGGATCACGCCCACCGAGATGGCATCGCGGCCGTTGAGCCGCACGCGGCTGCGGTCGCTGGCGGGGCCTTCTTCGACCCGGGCGACATCGCGCACCCGCACCGAAAACCCGTTGACCGTGCGGATCACGATGTCGGAAAACTGCGCCGGGGTTTTGAGGTCGGTCTGCGAGGTCACGCTGAACTCGCGCTGCTGCGATTCAATGCGGCCCGCGGGCAGCTCCAGGTTGTTGCGGCGGATGGCGTCTTCCACGTCCTGCGTGGTCAGGCGATAACCGGCCATGCGTTCGGGGTCCAGCCACACCCGCATGGCGTATTTGCGCTCGCCGTAAATCGGCACGTCAGCCACACCGGTCACGGTCTGCAGGCGGGGCTTGACGATGCGGTTGATGAGGTCGTTGACCTCCAGCGGGGTGCGCGTGTCGCTGCTAAAGGCCAGCCACATCACGGGCGAGGCGTCGGCCTCGACCTTGGCAATCACGGGCTCGTCCACCGCGAGTGGCAGGCGGTTGCGCACACGGGCCGTGCGGTCGCGCACTTCGGCTGCCGCGTTGTCGGCATCCTTCTCCAGCCGAAAGCGCACGCTGATCTGGCTTTGTTCGGCCCGGCTGATGGAGGTGATCACGTCCACCGCGTCGATCCCGGCGATGGAGTCTTCGAGCGGCTTGGTGACCTGCGATTCGATCACCTCGGCCGACGCGCCCGCATAGCGCACGCTGACGGTGACCACGGGTTCGTCGATCTTGGGGTATTCGCGCACCGACAAGCGCGCGAAGCTCACCGCACCAATCAGCAGCACCAGCAGCGACAGCACGGTGGCAAACACCGGCCGGCGGATGGAGATTTCAGCGAGTTGCATGGCAGTCCGTAGGCATCAGAGGGTGACGACAGGCAGCCCGTCAGACAGGCGCACGGTGGCCCGGGGCCGTTGATCGGGTCGAGCTTCCAGCCAGCTGACAAGGGTTGGGACCTGGCAGGGGTTGGGCCTCACTGCGAACCGCCATCGCGCTCGGCACCGAGGAGGCTGTAACGGGAGATGGAGATGCTGGCGCCGCAGAGGTGCTCGGCGCAGGCGCATCAGCCACTGCTGCAGCCTTGGGGCCCACCCCACCCGCAGCACCCGCAGCACCCGCAGCGCCCGACGCCGGGCGCGCAGCTGAGGCCGCCGCGCCACCGTTGCCCTGCTTGCCCAGTTCCACCACGCGCACCTCGGTACCGTCCTTGCGGATGCGCTGCTGGCCCGCCGTGACCACCAGGTCACCAGCGCTCAGGCCGTCCAGCACCTCCACCCATCCGGGCGAGCGCACGCCCAGCTGCACCGGGGTGCGGCGCGTCACCTTGCTGCCGGGCTCCTTGCCCTCCACCACCTTGAGCACATAGGGGCTGGAGCCGTCGGGCACGATGGCTTCTTCGGGCACCACGCGCGCGTCGCTGCGTTCGGAGAACACGGTCGTCACCCGCGCGAACATGCCGGGGCGCAATTGCAGTCGGCGGTTGTCGATGCAGCCGCGCACCGCAATGGCCCGCCCATCCGCATCGATCTGCGGGCTGATGGCCTGCACCAGGGCGGCGTAGCGCACGCCCGGCAGTGCGTCAAACGTGACTTGCGCGGTCTGGCCCGGGCGCACCTTGCTCTGCAACCGCTCGGGCAGACGGAAGTCCACATACACCGCATCGAGGTCTTCAATGTTGACGATGTCGGCCCCGTCCTTGAGGTAGTCGCCCACGTTGACGCCCCGAATGCCCGCAATGCCATCGAACGGGGCCACGATCTTGAGGCGCTGGGCGGTGGCCTGGGCCAGCGCCAGCTTGGCCTGGGCCACTTCCAGGTTGGCAGCACTCTCATCCACAGAGCGTTGGCTGATGAAACCCTGAGCCACCAGCTCCTGGTTGCGCTTGTGGTTGGCCTGCGCAATCGACAACTCGGCCTGGCTTTGCTGGATTTGTGCACGGGGCAACTGGTCGTCCAGCTGCACCAGCACCTGCCCGCGCCGCACGCGCTGGCCATCGTGAAAGTTGAGCTGGGTGATGCGCCCGCCCACCTCGGGGCGCAGCATGACGCTCTGGCGCGACTTGAGACTGCCTACGGCTTCGGCATCGTCGCGCAGCGCCATCTTCCGCACGGTCACGGCCTCCACGGCCACGGGGCGACCGGCACCCGCAGCGGCACCACCGCCCGCAGGTGTACCCGTCCCGCTCGCCCCGGCCTCGGTACGCTGCGGTGGCTGGGCTGGTTTCTGCAACCACCAGGCAGCGCCCGATGCAGCCGCGATGCCGATGACAGCGAAAACGAGGTACTTGTTCTTGGACGCCATGGGTCAGTCAATCCGTTGAGGTGGGAAGCGCAGTCACACAATGTAACAGTGGGTGTATGCAGCCGCAGCCATGCGCTGCAATATCCCAGGGCATTGGCCGCAAGCGGCAGTCCCCGGCACGGCCATGAAAAAAGCCTCCGAAGAGGCTTGTGCGAAACGCTGAGTCGACTTTCAGGCTATCTACGGCCCAGGGCCTGGTCCACGCCCCGGTTGGCCAACTCGTCGGCGCGCTCGTTGCCCGGGTCGCCCGAGTGCCCCTTCACCCAGCGCCACTCAATGCGGTGACCTCCGGTGCTGACCAGCGCATCCAGCCGCTGCCACAGCTCCACGTTCTTGACAGGCTGCTTGGAGGCGGTGCGCCAGCCCTTGGCCTTCCAGCCATGGATCCACTCGGTGATGCCCTTGCGCACATACTCGCTGTCCAGGTACAGCGTCACGGCACAGGGGCGCTTCAGGGCCGAGAGCGCTTCAATCACCGCCATCAGCTCCATGCGGTTGTTGGTGGTGCCCAGTTCGCCACCAAACAGCTCTTTTTCAGTAGCGCCGGAGCGCAGCAACACGCCCCATCCGCCGGGGCCGGGGTTGCCCTTGCAGGCGCCATCGGTGTAAATCTCTACCTGGTTCAAACTCTGTTCCTGACAATGTGATGGATGGTTGCAGCACCGGGGATGGATCTGCCGGGCAACCGGATACGAATGGGCTCAAGGCTTGTGCCGGGCTGCCGGTGGGGCGGCCCGCGAAGAACTCACCCCGCGTTGTGACGCCCGGTTGGCGATGGGCACGGTGCCCGCCGCACGCTGGCGGTGGGTGCGCCAGGCGGGCTCCAGCAAACGCATGCCATGCACCCGTTTGACGGCCACCAGGAAATACGCGGCGCCCAGAATGGGCCACCATCTTTCACCCAGAGGGTCCATCCAGCCAAAACGCTCCAGCCAGTGCGCGGTACGCACCGCTGGACGATAACAGCCAAAACGGGCCGATTCGACCTCGAAATTCAAAAGCCGCAGCCAATCGCGCAGGCGACGATAGCCGATGAACTCGCCCACGTCGGGCAGGTACAGCGTGCCCCGCCCCAGGCGCTGATACAGCCGCGCACGCCGCTGCCGCAAGCCCCACAGGCTGGTAGGGTTCAGGCCGCTGATGACCACGCGCCCCTCGGGCACCAGCACCCGCTCCACCTCGCGCAACGCGGCATGGGGGTCGATGCTCAGCTCCAGCGTGTGGGGCAGCACCAGCAGGTCCAGGCTGGCGGCGGGGAAAGGCAGGGCCACGGGCTCGGTGAGCAAGTCCACCGCGCGGCGCTGCAGCGGGCCATCAACACCCCCAGTCTCCACAAAGGCGATGGAACCTTCCACCGCCTCCTGGCCCATGGCCAGCCATTGGTGGGGCATGCGGTTGGCACGCAGGCCGTCCAGCAGCGGCATACCGAGCTGCAGGCTGTGGTAGCCAAAAATATTGGCCACCGCCTCGTCAAAGCGCGCCTGCTCCCAAGCGAGCAGATAGCGGCCGGGGGGGGAGTCGAACCAGTGGTGCAAACCTATAATTTGATCGCTCATGAACTTGCTACCACTGCCCGCCTTTACCGACAACTACATCTGGATGCTGCACGACGGCCGCCAGGCCATCGTGGTGGACCCGGGAGAAGCCGCGCCGGTGGAGCAGGCCTTGCACCGCTGGGGCCTGACATTGCAGGCCATTCTAGTCACGCACCACCATGCCGATCATGTCGGTGGAGTCGATGCCCTGCGCGCCGCCACTGGCGCACAGGTGTATGGCCCTGCACGGGAGCGCATGCCCGAGCCGCTGGTGCGGCTGGCGCAGGGCGACACCGTTGACGCGCTGGGGCTGCAGTTCCAGGTCATCGATGTGCCGGGGCATACGGCCGGCCACATCGCCTACTACTGCGCCGACATGGACGGCGCGCCCCTGCTGTTCTGCGGCGATACGCTGTTCTCGGGCGGCTGCGGGCGGCTGTTCGAAGGCACGCCCGCGCAGATGCTGGACTCGCTGGACCGGCTGGCTGCGCTGCCCGGCAACACCCGGGTGTGCTGCACCCACGAGTACACCCTGTCGAACCTGAAGTTTGCACGTGCCGTGGAACCTGGCAATGCCGCCCTGCTCCACTACAGCAGCCAATGCGAGGCCTTGCGGGCCCAGAACCAGCCCACCCTGCCCTCGCAGATGGCACTGGAGCGAGATATCAACCCCTTTCTGCGCGTGCGGCAGAGCCCGGTGGCACAAGCCGCCCAGGGCTACGATGCGCAGGTGTCCCTTGACGACGCTGTAGCGGTGCTGGCCGCGCTGCGTCAATGGAAAAACGAGTTCCGATGAAAATTTTGCACATTGCCTGCCTGGCTGGCCTTTTGTGGCTGACAGGTTGCGCCACCACGGGTCAAGCGCCCGACCAGGCCGCTGCCGGCGGCAGCACCACCAGCACCAAGGCCCCTGCCGCCCCCCACACTCCCGTCATCCCCAACGGCCCGCTCAAACCCATCACTGCCGCGCAAGCCGCGAGTGGCGAGGTGGCGTCGCTGTCGGCCCCGGCCGACCTGTGGGACCGCATCCGGCGCGGCTTTGCCATGCCAGACCTGCAGCACGAGCTGGTGCAGGACCGCGAGCAGTGGTATGCCACACGCCCCGACTACATGCAGCGCATGACGGAGCGGTCCAGCAAATACCTGTTCCACATCGTTGAAGAGCTGGAACGCCGGGGCATGCCCACCGAGCTGGCACTGCTGCCGTACATCGAAAGCGCGTTCAATCCCCAGGCCGTATCGAGCGCCAAGGCCGCAGGCATGTGGCAGTTCATGCCTGCCACGGGCAACTATTTCGACCTCAAGCAGAACGCCTTCCGCGACGACCGCCGCGACGTGCTGGCGTCCACCCGCGCAGCGCTGGACTACCTGCAAAAGCTCTACGGGATGTTTGGCGACTGGCACCTGGCCCTGGCTGCCTACAACTGGGGCGAAGGCAGCGTGGGCCGCGCCATTGCCCGCAACCAGAAGCTGGGGCTGGGCACCAGCTACACCGACCTGAACATGCCGGCAGAGACCCGCATGTATGTGCCCAAGCTGCAGGCGGTGAAAAACATCGTGGCCAACCCCGAGGCGTTCAACACCGAGTTGCCGCTGATCGAAAACCACCCCTACTTCCAGACCGTGGACATCACGCACGACATCGACGTGTCGCTGGTGGCATCACTGGCAGGTATCCGGGAGGAAGACTTCCGCGCGCTCAACCCGTCGTTCAAGCGGCCTGTGATCCTGGCGGCGGGCACACCACAAATCTTGCTGCCCTGGGACAACGCCAAGGTGTTCCAGCGCAATCTCGAAGCCAAGCGCGAAGGCCAGTACGCCAGCTGGACCGTGTGGTCCGTGCCCACCACCATGAGCGTGGCCGAAGCGGCCCAGCGTGCAGGCATGAGCGAAGCCGACTTGCGCAGCATGAACAACATCCCGCCGCGCATGCTAATCAAGGCGGGCTCGGCCCTGATGGTGCCGCGCTCCACAACCACACGGCAAGACGTGTCGTCCCACTTGGCCGACAACGGCCAGCTGAGCCTCACCCCCGAGATCGTCACCCGCCGCACCACCGTGCGCGCCGGCAAGGGCGACACGGTGGCCAGCATTGCCCGGCGTTACAAGCTGGCAGCCGCCAGCGTGGCCGACTGGAACGACGTGCGGGCGAATGCCGCATTCAAGGTAGGCCAGCAAGTTGTGGTGTACCTGCCGGTGCGCCAGGGCCAAGCGCGCAGCGGCAGCAGCGCCCGCGCCTCGGTCGCCACAGCGGCCAAACGCCAGGCACCCGCGCCCTCGCGACGCGGAGGCACGCCCTCCAAAGTCAAGCGCCGCTGACCCTTGCGCCTGCCGGCCGCCAAGGCTGGCAGGACATCGCTGGGCTGGGCGTGGCTGAGGCCGTGCTCAGAAACGGAGCGTGTGCATGCCCAGCAACCCCAAAATGCCCATGATGATCAGGTAGAGCGCCACGATGGTGCTGAGCAGGCGCGGCATGACCAGAATAAGAATGCCTGCGATGAGGGAGACGAGCGGGCCGATGCTGAGGCTCAGCGACATGGTGATGGGTCCTTGAAAAATGGCTCGGGAATGGCACAGCACAAGCGCTGCATGCCTGGCCTGCGCAATGCCGGTGGCGCGGAGTGATCGCGGTGCAGTGGTGGCATCTGTGCAGGCGGCTAACACTGTAGTCGATGCCAGAAGCCTCAGCCGCCCCCACCCACAACCGTAATTCGTCAGACGCTGTACTTCTGGCGTGCCTTGCGCACGAAGTCGCTGGTGGAGGTGCGGGCCAGTTCGATCTTGGCCTCGGCCAGTTCGGGCAGCACCCGCGACAGCACCCGCAATGCGGTGGCAGGGCCTTCGTCCGGCATCAGGCCATTGGTGGAGTAGGTCTCACGCACGCGGCTGAATGCCGCCAGGTACAGCCCCCGGTCGCCCATCAGGTAGGCTGGAGGCACCGCTTTCACCAGATCGGCTGGCGCCGCCGTCTGCAGCCATTTGAGCGCATGCACAACGCCATTGACCAGGGCCTGGGCCTGGGCAGGCTGCTTCTGGATAAACGCCTGGGGTGCATACAGGCAACTGGCGGGCATCGTGCCGCTGAACATGTCCTGCGCGGCCTTGAGCGAGCGCAGGTCCCCCACGATGCGGGTGTCCGCCTTTTGCTCCAGCAGGGTCATGATGGGATCGGCATGGCACAACGCCTGCACCTGCCCGGAGCGCAGCGCGTTCATGGCATTGGTGCCCGAGCCCACGCCCACAAACGACACCTCCCGCAAGGGAACGCCTGCGCGCATCAGCATCAGGCTGGCGGCCAAGTGGGTGGAGGAGCCCACCGACGACACGCCCACCTTGCGCCCTGCGAGGTCGCCCAGATCTTTGTACGCCGGTACCGACCGCAGGGACACACCAAGCGCCAGTTGTGGCGCCCGACCCTGCACCACCAGCGCACGGTAGGCATGACCGCGCGCCTGCGCACGCAACACATGCTCGAACGCACCGGAACAGACATCGGCCGCACCGTCCTGCACCGCCTGCCACGCCAGAGCTCCCGCTGAGTAGTCCCGCACCACCACGTCCAGGCCTTCCAAGCGGAAGTACCCCAACGCATCGGCCAGCGCCAGCGGCAGGTGGTACAGAACGCCCTGGCCGCCGACCGCCACGGTCACCCGCCCCAGGGCCGCGCCATCGGTCTGCGCACGCACCCCGATGGCAGGCGCCCACACCGCAGCCGCCGACAAGGCAGATATGACGCCAAAGGCGCGGCGGGTGAGTGGAGGCAAGGACATGGAATCAGGCAAAAAGACAATGCTGCATTGCAACAATCGTGCCGCAGCACAGGCAAAACCGCATCAGGGTGAATCCCTGCGGGTTACTACGTACCGCCCTGTGCAGGCGCCCACTGCGGGGCACCACCGGTGGAGAGAAAAGCCCCCGGCGAGCTCAACGGTATCCGATGAACAGGATGGCGATATTGACCAGAAAACCACCGGCCCAGACCGCGCTGCGCGCCGTTGGCATGTCCGCCACATACATCATCACGTAGAAGATGCGCAGAAACACATACAGCAGCGCCAGCAAGTCCAGCAGCGTCTGGCCTGCCCCCAGTAGGTGGGCGATGATGACCGCACCGATGAAAAATGGCAGCGCTTCAAAGCTGTTCGCCTGCGCTGCGTTGGCGCGGCCACGCCAGTCGGACTGCCGCGAGAGCCAGCCACGCGGGTCGTGGTTGTCAAAACCGCCCTCTTTGCGGGACTTGCCCAAGTTGCCGCTTTTGGCCAGCCAGGCACAGGCAATGGGCAGCAGTGCTGCAAACAGCACACACCAATAGGCCACAGTAAACCGTGCGACGTGCAGGGTGGTATTCATTTTTGATGCTTTTGAGGCCCCAGTGCAGCAAACACAAGCACTGGCAGCTATTAAATTGAGAGTATTTTAGCCGCAGACCTTTGCCAGCCAGCGGGCCGGCTCACAGGCAGGTGGGCACATCCATGTCACCGGCGATCCACCAGCGCATGCGCAATCGTGCCCAAGTCCACGTACTCCAGCTCACTGCCCACTGGCACGCCGCGCGCAAGCCGCGTGACATGGAGTCCCCGGCTCTTGAGCGCCTCGCTGATCACATGTGCAGTCGCCTCGCCCTCGGCATTGAAATTGGTCGCCAGGATCACCTCCTGCACGGTGCCGTCCGTGGCGCGGTCCATGAGTTTGTGCAGACCTATCTCCTTGGGCCCCACCCCATCCAGCGGACTGAGCCGCCCCATCAGCACAAAGTACAGCCCCTTGAAGGCGCCCGTGCGCTCCAGCGCCGACTGGTCCGCAGGCGTCTCGACCACACACAGCCGCGTGGCATCGCGCTCCGGATCCAGGCAGGTACTGCACACCTCGGCCTCGGTGAACGTATGGCAACGCGCGCAGTGGTGCACGATGCCCACCGCCTCCCCCAGGGCACGCGACAGCGCCAGCGCCCCTTCACGGTCGTGCTGCAGCAGATGAAACGCCATGCGCTGCGCAGACTTCACCCCCACCCCCGGCAGCCGGCGCAGCGCCTGGATCAGAACATCGAGGGAGTTGGTGGAGGACATGGGTTAACAGGCGATACGGATGCGCGGGTAGGAAAGACGGGGGCAAGGCCTCTACAGGCTCAGCCCGAATGGTGGTTGGGGCACTCGGCAAACTCTCACGAAGGCTTACACACCCCGCCCTCAAGGGCGTAGCGAGCGCCTGCCAAGCTAGGCGGACGGAGCACAGCAACCGGAACGTACTTCCTGTACGTGAGGATTGCGAGCACCGCCCAACGACGCATGGCCGGCGCGCAGTAGCCAACCCTCAGAAAGGGAATTTCATGCCGCCGGGGAGGCCTGGCATGCCCGCTGTGAGCTTGCCCATCTTCTCTGCCGAAGTCTCCTCGGCCTTACGCACCGCCGCATTGAACGCAGCCGCCACCAGGTCTTCCAGCATGTCCTTGTCTTCGGCCAACAGGCTGGGGTCGATGGTGAT